>Ga0208516_100023_pt1 | contig 165916 bp, 162 predicted proteins | sample LakWasM117_HOW13_2_FD_183931 | JGI IMG/M metagenome (GOLD analysis project Ga0208516, IMG submission 183931) | Freshwater sediment methanotrophic microbial communities from Lake Washington under simulated oxygen tension - Sediment Metagenome... | ecosystem: Environmental > Aquatic > Freshwater...
ATCGTCAACGGGTCATTAAAAACCTAACTAAACATGCAGAGAAATTTGGTTTTCAATTGATTCCTGTGCCCGAAACCGCATTAGAAATGCAAATTATATCAATTAGTTAAAATGAGCTTCTTGAGAGGCTGTAGAACAAATATAAGGCCAACAGTTAATGCACAATGCAAGACCCCGTCTTTCGGTTAGTCATTACCGCCATCGTTTCTACGCAATAAAAACTCTGTAAGAAGGTTTACTCCGAGTGCTATTGAGGCCGCGGGGAAAACATAAGCCCAAACCTTTAAGTGAATGGTTGCCTCCTTTCCGGCAGCGATGAGATCGGCTTTCTTTTGCTGCAAGAGCCATTCCTCGGTATTCGTAAGAAGTTCCGTTCCCATGCCGATTGTAAGTGCTCCTAATGCGATTAGAAGCAAGCCGAAAAACCACAAGCCATGATATTTTGGCTTGGAGCTTTTAAAGAGAACCAGCAAGAAAAAAGCAGGAGCTATGCCGGCAATAGAATAGGTGATGCTAATAACGACTGATGGACTCAAGATAGTCTCCGATATGCCTAACGTAAAGCTAAGCCGACCACTGTAGCGTAGCGGAGGCGGGTCGGCTTGAACGCCATGTTAGCTGTTTAGCTGAACTCAACTTCCTCAGCTTGCTTTTCATAAAGATACTTTTGACGAAGAACAGCTACTTGAATAACTGCTGGAATCGTTACACGATACGCAGGTCCTGCAATATCAATAGCAGTCCAAAGTCCAGTAATTACCCAACCTATTGGCCCAGTAAGAATTGCCATAGTTCTTGTAAGAGCAGCATTGCCAGCAAAAGACAAACCGCGACCAATAAGAGCTTTCATTATTGCGTTAACAATAATCAAAGTGAGCTGATAGGACTTGAAGCCACCAGCGCGGAATACGGCCTGAAAAACACCGACCATTGCTTCGGCGGTTATGCCGCTTGTGTTCTTGACACCTGTAGCTTCGGCAAGCTCTTTTAACTCCTCTGGGCTCATTTTTTCCAAAGCGTCAGTTAATATCTTCATAAGAAGATTATTTTCTATCTTTTCAACACTCGAATCTTTGCTGTAATTTACTTTCATTTTGTCGCATACATCAGTCAGTACTTCCTTATACTCAACACCTTTTCCTCCACGAAGCATCGTGGCAAAGGAATTTGCACCAAAACACTGAATCTCTGCGGCGATCAATTCCCAGTATTGACTATGGTCTGGGTGATGCAACTTATACGAATCTGACGTAGTCAGTTCTTCTGTAAATCGAACCTCGCCATCTTTAGCGTGTGTTAAACAATAAACAAGATCAGCAAGATCCACTGAATTTATGGCTTGCAAAAACTCCAAGTCATCATCGTATCGGTAAGCCATTTTCTCTCCTATGGTGATGGTTTGTGCAGCTAACGTAAAGTTGAGGGGCGCGCCGCTTTTGGCGCGTCCCTCTCGAACGCCATGTTATGCATTTTGCGCTGGTTGCCTACTGATAATATTTTTCAATATGGGTTCAAAGTCGAGAAGCTTGGACGCGTGAATAACGAGGCCAAGATTGTTTGGAATGGTAGATATTGCCATTGCTCTTGTATCAGTTGGTACTTCCACAACGATGACTTCGCCTGTAGCTGTGTGCTGCGGCCCAGCATAGAGCGTTCCAAGAAGGGCAATTCTACTGCCCGCGCAAAGCGCACCCTCTGGACTTACATAGCTCCCAATGTTTGCAAGAAAGACTGGCGAGCCACTCGATCCAGGAAAGCAAGCTGCATCAATTAAGAACTCTGGCTTTCCGTTGTATGAAAGTCGTGGATGAGTGGCCGTAATGCCACGCCGAATGATTGGCAAGTTGTGTTTCGCATCCCAGATTCCGTTCGGGTAGCCAATCATGATTATTTCTTCCATTGATGGAAGAGAATCTAGCAACTCTTTTGACGCAATGATTGCGTTGCCCAGCGGGGCAATATGAAGCGCCTTGCCTTGCTCCTTAGCACTATTAAGGATCGGACCAATTAGAAAGATAGCCAGATCAATGGATGGGTCTGGGTGACCGACCCACATGCTCTCAAAGTTGTCGAAGGAAAACGTGACATATTCACCAAGCTTAGGAAGTCCATCGTGACCTTGCAATGTCAAATGGAAAACGCCGCGCTTGGCCCCTGCCACAACGTGCTTATTGGTAACAATGCACGGGATGTGCTGATTATCTTTTTCAAGGAATGCAAAGAAATATCCACTCCCCGACCCTTTGCCTGTAGCAGTTTCGCACTCAATACGAACGGTACTGTGAATCAAAAGCTCGATCGGGCTTACGTACTTTTGTTCCATTCAGCTAGCTCCCCATGTTTTGTAATGCATAACGTAAAGCTAACCGGGCGCGGCCCGGAAAGCAGAAAAACAAAACCGCATTATAACCGCGCTCCGGTTGAGCGCCATGTTAGCACTCACTGCTCACAGACTAACTTGGATTTTTTCATAGCAACCCAGAGCATTGGGCAAACGAGAGCGAGCATAGCCAAGCGACCCAGTAGTCCTTTGGTAAATACAGCAATGGCTGGCCAGTGCAGCCCTAAGAAAAACACAGCAATCAACAATAAAAATGGGGCAAAAAGCCACGGGGAGTTATTAATTGTAGAACTTACATAACCACCGCAAAGCGGACATGCACTATGGGGGGCAGGAGTGAAATGATACCAACGAAGAGATACCGTGCGTGGCACCTTGCGTAAAGAGCGAGCATTGATAGAGTTGTTACAGTGGGGACACTGCTTAACAAATGCTGACATAAAAACTGTGTGAATTCTCATAATTGCTAACGTAATATATACGACATCAGTTGTCTAATAATCCAGGCGATATGTCGTATAATCATATTTAATTAAAACTATCTTATTGTTTTTACTGGGCTAGAGTATAAGCCAAGGCGACAAGTCATGCAAACAAATGCGACATCAACACAACCCAAAAAATTACTCGACCAAGTCCGTGACAAGATTCGTTTTAAACACTACAGTCTGAGCACGGAAAAAACCTATATCGCTTGGATTAAACAGTTCATTTTGTATCATCAAAAGTGCCATCCCTTGGAAATGAGTGCGCTTGAGGTGGAGGCGTTTTTAACTTATCTTGCTACGCAACGGCATGTGTCCAGTTCCACCCAGAATCAAGCGTTGTCGGCTATTTTGTTTTTATATCGGGATGTGTTGGCAGTGAACTTGCCGTGGCTGGATAATTTTGAGCGCTCGAAAAAGCCCCGACGTTTACCGGTAGTACTCACAATTCAGGAAATACAAGCCTTGTTGCGTGAGGCCTCCACGGCGCCGGAGCCGATTGGTTTGATTATCAAGCTGTTGTACGGTACCGGCATGCGTCTGATGGAAGCGGTGCGGTTGCGGGTGAAAGATGTTGAACTGGAACGCAGGGAAATTATTGTGCGTGACGGCAAGGGCGGCAAAGACCGGGTAACCATGTTGCCGGAGAGTTTGGTGGGATCGATGCGCGTTCAGCTGGCATTGCGTCGGGAGTGGCATGAGCAGGATGTTATTATGGGCAAGGCGGATGTGTGGTTGCCGGATGCGTTGGCGACTAAGTATCCCAACGCTTCAAAAGAATGGGGCTGGCAATATGTGTTTGCCGCCAAAAATTATTCCGTCGATCCGCGCAGCAAATCGGAACGCCGTCACCCTGTTGAAGAAAAACAGGTGCAGCGTTATGTCAAGCGGGCGACTCAAGCGGCGGGCATCGCCAAACCGGCTACGCCGCACACCTTGCGCCACAGCTTCGCGACACATGTTTTGCAGTCCGGCTACGACATTCGTACTGTCCAGGAACTGCTGGGGCATAGCGATGTCGCCACGACAATGATTTATACTCATGTGTTAAATAAAGGCGGCAAGGGTGTGGTGAGTCCGCTGGATCAGTTGTTGGCCGGGGCGACATGCCTACGAGGATGGCACATGTAATTGAAAGTCACTTTGGAAAATAAGCCGGTATAATAGATAAATTTTCCCAATTTTTGAGTGATATGAGTAAACAAAGAAAAGCAGTGGCATTAATTTCCGGCGGACTGGATTCAATGCTGGCGGCAAAAACCATCATGGAACAAGGCGTCCATGTCGAAGGCATCAACTTCTTCACCGGTTTTTGCGTGGAAGGCCACACCCATGCGATCAGGGCCAACGACAAGGCCAAGCCTAAACGCAACAACTCCTTATGGGTCGCCGAACAGCTGGGCATGAAGCTGCATATCGTCGACGTGATCGAAGAATACAAAGACGTCCTGATCAATCCCAAACACGGCTACGGCGCGCACATGAACCCTTGCCTGGACTGCAAGATTTTCATGGTCAACAAGGCCAAGCAATGGATAGTGGAAAACGATTTCGACTTCATCATCACCGGCGAAGTGATCGGCCAACGTCCGATGTCGCAACGCAAAGCGACGATGCCGATCATATCCAAAGAATCAGGCGCCGATGATTTGTTATTGCGGCCGTTGTGCGCCAAGAATCTGCCTGCAACCCTGCCGGAACGCGAAGGCTGGGTCGACCGGGAAAAACTGCATGATTTTAGCGGACGCTCGCGCAAGCCGCAGATGGCGATGGCCGAGGGTTTCGGCTTTGATGAATATGCCCAGCCTGCGGGCGGCTGCTGTTTTCTGACCGACGCCAGCTATTCGTCAAAACTGGTTGACCTATGGAAAGCGCGTGACGGCGACAAGCAATATGATCTGGATGATGTGATGTTGCTGAAAGTCGGTAGACACATCAGGCCGGAGCAAAACTTTAAAGTCATCGTAGCCCGAGAAGAAGGCGAAGGCCGTTTTATGCAGGGGTACAAAAAAGAATTTATCACTTTGCATTGCACCAGCCATGCGGGGCCGTTGGTGTTGGTGGACGGATCGCCTTCTGCGGAGGATTTGTTCTTGGCGGCAAGAATTACCGCCCGCTACGGACAGGGCCGTGATGCCGAACAAGTCGATGTGAGTATTGCCGATAAAGACGGTTCTGAACGGATTATTCAGGTTAAGCCGTTTGCCGCGGATGAAATTCCGCAGGAATGGTTTATATGAGCAGGGAAATCCTAAACGCCCGTCGCCTGCTGTGTCCGTTGCCGGTTATTCGCACCCAGGATAAAGTCAAACAGCTTAAAGCGGGCGATCAATTGGAAGTTATCTGCACCGATCCCGGCGTGATGCAGGACATTCCGACTTGGTGCCGAATCAATGGACATAAGGTGTTGGAAACCATCTCGGGCGATCATGAGTACATTATTATCCTGGAAGTGGGCGAGTCGTAATGACTGAGCTTTTAGTTGTTATCCCGCCCCCCCTCGCTGCGGTTCTCGTTCCCACACGCCGCGTGGGAACGCAGTATCGGCGCGCTACGCCGCGTGGGAACGATAAGTTGTTTTTTACCCGGGTTCCCAAGGTCCAGCTTGGGAACCCAGATGAAGCCCTAGCCTCGCGAGACGGGAAGCTGGAGCTTCCCGCACCGAATTCCCAAGCTGGAGCTTGGGAACTAGCACTCACTAGAATCCTTAACTTAATGGTAGTGACGCGCTGTGTGGTAATGCAGTATCGGCGCGTTGTGCCGCGTGAAGCAGTGGCAAATCCTCTGGTTAGGCAGTGGGTCCGAGGTACAGGACATGGCGCACGGGAACGAGATGTTATTGTGGTCGCGGGCAAATAATGGCTGAAGTTTCAGATGCCGCAAAAAGGGATAAACTAAAAGCCAGGGCCAGCTATGTCGGCGCGGCGATTAATGTTCTCCAGACGCTGATCAAAATCGGCTTCGGCATCCTTGGGCAGTCTGCGGCTCTGATTGCCGACGGCATTCATTCGCTATCGGATCTGCTCAGCGACCTGCTGGTCATTATTGCGGTCAGGTTGGGCAGTCGCGAGGCGGACCATGATCATCCCTACGGCCACCGCCGTTTCGAAACCATAGCGACGGTCATTTTGGGAGGCAGCTTAATTGCGATCGGCGGCGTTATCATCTGGTCGGTCATGGAGCGCATGGCGGGTCCCGAGCATCTGCCGGTGCCCAACGTGTTGTCATTGGGCGTTGCGACGCTTTCAATCCTGATTAACGAATGGCTATACCAATACACCAAGCGCATCGCCAAAAAGACTCGCTCCAAATTACTGCTGGCTAATGCCTGGCATCAGCGCAGCGATGCGATCTCATCGCTGGTGGTTTTATTCGGCATAGGCGCGGTGATGATGGGCTATCCGTTGGCCGATGGCGTTGCCGCCGTCGTGGTCGCATTGATGGTGGCTAAAATCGGTTTGAATCTGGTGTTTCAGAGCATTAAGGAACTGGTCGATACTTCATTGCCGCCCGCGCTGGTCGCCGAGATCAGGACCGCCATTCACGCTATTGACGGTGTCGAAGGCATTCATTTGTTGCGCACCCGGCAAATGGGCGAGGATGCGCTGATCGATGCGCATATCGTCGTTGATCCCCGCATTACCGTTTCGGAAGGGCACATGATTGGCGATATAGTCAGGGATGATTTGATCAGGCGTTTTGACGACGTGATGGATGTGCTGGTGCATGTCGATCCTGAAGATGATGAAAGCTTGCAAGAGCAATCCAGGCCGCTGTCTCGCGGGGATGTGCAACGACTATTGGATCGCTATCTGGTGGACTTTAAGCGGGTGATAGAAGATTTCAGAATCCATTATCTGGACGGCCAGATTGAAGTGGAAGTGATTTTGCCTTTTGCAATCAGCGAGCAGCCGCAACAGCTGGAAAAGATAAGAAAGCAATGCAAATTGATGCGCGTGGAAGTTAAAAAAATCGATAATGTGTTTGTGTTTTTTAAAGACTGACGCGTGTTCCCTTATTAAAAGCCGGTTTTGCAGGATGGGGTATAAAAAATAATGCGCTTAACCATGTTTGAGATAACCGCTATACAAAACAACGCCAAAAATATATTTGGCGATACAGTAAAGGTATATCTTTTTGGCAGTAGAGTAGATGATGATAAAAAAGGCGGGGATATAGATTTATATCTTGTGCCTGAAAATAATGATAATTTGCTTGAGAAAAAAATCAAGTTCTTAAGCGCATTGGATAGGGCTTTAGGCGTGCAAAAAATAGATGTTGTTATCGCCAAAGACAAAACGAGACCCATAGAAAAAGAAGCGATTGAAAAAGGAATAGAATTGAATTTAGAGAACTTAAAAATCGAGAAGATTTTCCAAGAATGCGCCAAGCATCTCCAAAGGATAAACGAGGCCTATAGCGATATGTCGGCATTTATGCCGCTTACGGCGACCAAATATGAAAATTTATCCAAAGATGATGTGCAAGCGATAGATCAATATTTGTTTAGATTTTCAAAGCTTCAAGACAGTATGGGTGAAAAGCTTTTTAGAGTATTAGTGGGCAGGTTTGAAGGAAATACCGATAAGTTATCATTTTTGGATATTATTAAAAAAATGGAAAAATATATCGATATGGATATTGTCAATGAATGGCAGGATTTGAGGAATATAAGAAATCAGTTGTCTCATGAATATGAGGATGACGCCATTGAAATGGCCAATAGCATTAATTTAATTTATGCAAAAAAAGAAGTTATTGAAGGCATTTATTTAGCGATAAAAGCCAAGTGTTATATAACCACTCAGTTTGACGAGGCTTAACTTATGGCAGTAGGGCAGTGCAGTTTTCCAATCATGCATCCAGTATCAGGCATAACGCTGGGTACCGCGAACGCAGGCATCAAGCAAACCGTCAGGGATGATATTCTGGTGATACAAATGGCCGAGCATTCAACCTGTGCGGCGGTTTTTACCCAGAACGCCTTTTGCGCTGCGCCCGTGCATGTGGCGAAAGCGAATCTGGCTCATGCGCCGCGCTGGTTGCTGATCAATTCCGGCAATGCCAATGCCGGTACCGGCGAGCAGGGCATGCAGGATGCCTTGGCGACCTGCGCCGACCTTGCCGAAGTGGTCGATGGTACTGCAACCCAGGTGCTGCCTTTTTCGACCGGCGTCATCGGACAATCTCTGCCGGTGGACAAAATCAAAGCCGCCTTGCGGGAAGCGGTAAGCAACCTGGACACCGCCAACTGGGACAAGGCGGCCCAAGCGATCATGACCACCGACACTTTTCCTAAAGGTGTATCCAAAGTCATCGAAATTGACGGTCAAACCATCACCATCAACGGCATTTCCAAAGGCGCGGGCATGATCCAGCCCAATATGGCGACCATGTTGGGCTTTATGGCCACCGATGCGAAAATCGACCAGGCCCTGTTGCAGAACTGCCTGGTGCTGGCCGTTGAGCAATCGTTCAACCGCATCACCGTCGATGGCGACACCTCGACCAATGACGCCTGCGTATTGATGGCGAGCGGCTGCTCGCTGGCTCCTGAAATTAAGCCGGACACTGAAAATTACCGGATTTTTGCCGATGCGGTGATGACCGTCTGCAAACAATTGGCGGAAGCCATCGTCAGGGACGGCGAGGGCGCAACCAAGCTGATGCGCATCGTGGTCGAGCAGGCCTTGACCGATGAGGAAGCCGTGCGCGTCGGTAAAACCATCGCCCATTCGCCGTTGGTCAAAACCGCTTTCTTCGCCAGCGACCCGAATTGGGGACGGATACTGGCGGCGGTGGGCCGCGCCGGCGTCGAAAACATGGTGCTGGAAGACGTGCAACTGTATCTGGATGATGTCTGCATCGTCAGAAACGGCGGCAGAGCCGACGACTACACCGAGGAAGCCGGGCAGCGGGTGATGAATCAGGAAGAAATCACCGTGACCGTCAAACTGGGTCGCGGCGAGGCAGTACAGGAAGTGTTAACCTGCGATTTGTCGTATGAGTACGTGAAGATCAATGCGGAATATAGGACTTAAAAGCAGGTGAAAGGCACAAGGCGAAAGGTGCCGGAACGTAGAAAATAATGAGACTTCGTCATCCCGGCAGGGAATGCCGGGATCCAGTAGCCATGGATGGCAACTCCAGAACTTGCTAGCCGTTTTTAGTTACATGAACTCCATTTTGATTTATTTTTTCACATCCTTGTGTTCTCGGCAATTGCTCCATGTATTGCTCTCGATCGCTGTTCCAGACGCGATTCTACCTCCTCCATCCATGGAGTCGTACCTCCTGCATCCATGCAGTCGTGGATGCAGGTAATCCCTGCCGGAATGACGGTATACCTCAGAAACTTGTGTATTACGATGACCGTTCCTGCGTCCCACTAAATAAATGAATCCCCTCCAAGTCGCCGTAGGCGTAGTTAAAAACCCGGAAGGAAAAATCCTGATTTCCTTGCGCCATGCCGATTTGCACCAAGGCGGCCTGTGGGAATTTCCCGGCGGCAAGATTGAAGCATTGGAAACAGCAGAATTTGCGTTGGCCCGCGAACTCAAGGAAGAACTCAACATCACCGTGACAGCGGCAACCCCGCTGATTACCGTCAAGCACCAGTACCCCGACCGGTTTGTGCAGCTAAACGTTTTCTTGGTCGAGCAGTTTTCAGGCGAAGCTAAAAGCTTGGAAGGCCAGCTGTTTAAATGGGTAACACCGGCTGAACTGGAACATTATGCATTCCCCGCCGCCAACCAGCCGATCATCACCGCCGCCCGATTGCCGCATCATTACGCGATTCTGGATGACGCGGATGAAGTCATGTTGCTGACCAACCTGCAAAAAATATTGAACCGAGGCGTCAAGCTGATCCAGGCCAGATTGAAAACCCTGCCGCCCGCTGCGGTCGCAAAGTTTATTGAACAGGCTTACCCGTTATGCAAGCGGCAACAGGCGGTGCTGTTAATGAATTCCGCCGTTGAATGTTCAGTCGAAGTAGATGGTATCCACCTGACCAGCAGTCACTTGATGGCTTTGACCAAGCGTCCCGAAAACTGTCGGTGGCTCTCCGCGTCATGTCACAACCTTGAGCAACTGCAACAGGCGCAAAACATAGGCGTCGATTTTGTGGTGCTGGCTCCGGTGCTGGCAACTCAAACCCATCCGGGCGCTGCATCGCTAGGCTGGGAACAGTTTGCCGATCTGGTCGCCCAAGTCAACCTGCCTGTTTATGCGCTGGGTGGCATGACAGAATCCAGCCTGATTACAGCGCGGCAAAGCGGAGGTCAGGGGATAGCGGCGATCAGGGCGTTTTTGGATTAAGATACAAGGATGGGCTTCCCAAGCTCAGTCCATCCTATGGCTCTTGCCACTATCGTATAGACAAAAGCGAGAAACATGCTCGATAGATACTAATGCAGCGCTCGGCTCCATGTAAATATCAGGCGGATTTAGACTCTGCCCCCAATTTGTCGTAGACCAGCATGGCTGCTGCTATGTCCTCGCAGGCCATACCGATCGAATCGAAGATCACGGTAGCATCCGGATCCACTGGCCGTGTGCCGTCGAGGACTTCGCCAAGTTCGGCATAAATTTGGGCGTTGAATTGCCGTATGTTGCCGGACTCAGCCAACGTTCCTTCGCGAGAGTCGACAATAACGACGTGAGACATCGTCGCCGCATCAACCTCTGTACTGTCTGCGCCAGCCCAACCGACGGATGCAACTTTCGCGCCGGGGTGCAGCCATTGACCTTCGAGCACAGGCTCGGTGGAGGATGTCGCCACTACAACCACATCCGCACCACGCACCGCTTCCTCGCGCGACATCGCCTTGCCGCCTACCTCTGCGGCAAGCTGCTCGGCTCGCTGCGGCGTGCGATTCCAAATGCGGATTTCCTCGAACTGACGGACGTGTGATAAGGCTTCAATATGCCGCCTGCCTTGTGCGCCGGCGCCCAAGACCGCGAGAGTCTTCACATCCGGTGCGGCAACGGCATCGATATAGGCCGCAGTGACGGCCGCGGTTCGCATCTCGGTAATCAAGCGGCCATCCAGCGTCACCAACGGTTCGCCGGTTTCGGGCCTGAACAGTACAATCGCGGCCATAACCGTAGGGAGATTCTTCTTGGCGTTGTCCGGGTAGAATGTGACGAGCTTGGCGCCCACCGCATGCGCGCTTGCTGCCGGCATGCTTCCGAAAAAACCGCCGTGCGGCTGCACTGCCGACATTCGGCGGGGCGGCTGATCGATTCGGCCACGCGAGAAATCAATCATGGTCTGGCGCATCACCGGAATCAGGTCCTGCATCCTTAGAACGCGGGCTATCGTTGCTTCATCTATAAACTGCATTCGTATCCTCTAGTTGGGTCGGTTGGGCATAAACGGCATACCCAACCGGACTACCCCCATTAATTTTTGATAGGAGTAGGCCGGAATAAGGCCATCCAAGCGCGTAGCGCGAGGTGGCGTTTCCGGCGAATTTGGGTGGTGTTTGCCGGAAACGCTGATTCTCGCTATCGCTCGAACCGGCTTATTCCGGCCTACGGGACTGCATTGGTACCTGCGCCAATAGCATGAATGCCGGGGTGCTTTGAGAATACCTCCTTTTGCGGTGGGGCTTCGCAGTCGGTTTTCGCTACACACGAACAACAGGTTCACGGTATCTATTTCTCATACATAACGCCCTAGTTAGGCGCTTGGTTGCTGATGAAGCATAGTTTCATAAGGCAAAGCCTTTACAATGTTTCTCACTCGGTCCTCAGCGCTTGCAGAGAGCGAACGACCCAAGTAAAGGCCCGAGACTTGCGCTCCTTCGATTCGAACAGAGACACACTGCTTTGACGAGACGAAGCGAATCTCTTCTTCTGGTGACCATTTTGCAGGCTTCGTGAGAAGCGCCAGTGAATACATTTTCTTTGCGTCGGCGAAGTAGGCACGTAGGAGGTCGTCAATGTGGACAACTTTCTCGTGAGCATACTGAACCTCAAACAGTTGAGTGTTAAGTAGGTGGTCTGGCACATCAAGCTCTATGCAGACGCCCTCGCCATTGCTTCCATATCGTTCCCAAAGAGTGGGGTTGTTTGGAGAGGTGCCAAGGCACAATAATCCGACTTCGGACCGACATTGCTGAATGAGGCTTGCGATAATAGGTGCAGCTACGTTTTCAAGGCTGCTTGATGCAACGAAATGCTCGACTTGTTCCAATGCCTCGGCAAAGGGTCGATTTCGTTTACGGCTGATCAGCGCAGCCAGGAGTCCGACTGTTTCTGCAGTCGACTGATAGTCGCAACTCCAAGAAAATTCTTGATCGTCGTTTAGCGTGTCTGGTTTGGCACACCAGAAGGCCTGCTGTTGAAGAATGCTTTGAACATGCAAGATTGCTTCGTCACTGCCGTCTTTCAACTTTCGGTACTTATAGAGCTTCATTTGCTAGCGCCTAACGTTTGCATTGAACGACATACAGGACAGTCTCTAAAGTGGCACATTTGGCGATGAAAACAAAGCGGTGAAATCAGTGTCGGGATTGATTGGCACCCGCTAAACGTCGACATGTGATTATTTGAACAACATCCGCTCATATTTCTGTTTTTTGTAGGTGCTGCAGCAGCGGTAACAATGCGGGAATATCCGTCTGGATAATGCTCCATAAGGTGTCATTATCAATGCCGAGATAACCATGAATTAGCCGGTTACGGGTAGCGATAATCATCCGCCATGGAATTTGAGGGTTATTTTGACGGACTTCATCGGGAATATGAGTGGCGGCTTCGCCGATTAATTCCAGATTGCGCACGGTTGCATCGTAATTCAAGCCGCTAACGACAAAACGCTGCTGGTCAAACCCATCGGTATAACTGAGTGCTTTTTCGGCGAAGGAAATCATATCGTCCAGGTAAAAACGCCATTCACGTTCCATTGGTTCAGACATTGATGGCTTCCTTTTCGATAAAAGGGCGTAACTCAGGGCGCAATGCTTTTTCTGTCACCAGATCGACCGGACACCCTAACTGGTCTTCCAGGTAGAATTGCACGCCAAAATAGCGCGCCGAGGTGGCAGGCCCATCAAATCCAACCAGTATATCCACATCGCTGTTTTCACCGGCATCATCACGAGCGGTTGAACCGAATAAGGCCATTTGGGTAACGCCAAACTGTTGCATCAATACGGGTTTGATATTTCTGAGTATGGCTAGGGCATTGTTGCGTTTCATGGGGATTTTCCGTCAAGGATAGCCAGCTATCAAAAGGCTGTATATTTTTTAGTGTACCAAAAAAATCCCGTCTGACCGGGAGGATTTTAAAAGGTGTTCTTAAGCGCGTCGATGCGCGCGGTAAATCAGCTTGGCAGATGCGCTCTATAAAAGCCCAATACTATGTTAATATTGGCGTCTTGGATTTTTTATCGCCGCGCTAATGACTCATCCGTCTCCCCCCGCCCAATTAATCGACCGCTTCGGCAGAACCGTTGATTATTTGAGAATCTCGATTACCGATCGCTGTGATTTCCGTTGCTTGTATTGCATGGCTGAAGACATGACCTTCTTGCCGCGCGCGCAGGTTTTAACGCTGGAAGAGATTTATACGCTGGCGCAAGCCTTCGCCGAATTGGGGGTGAAGAAAATCAGGATTACCGGCGGCGAGCCTTTGGTCAGGAAAGGTGCGTTGGAGTTGCTGCAAAACATCGGCCGTATCGAAAGCCTGAATGAGCTGGTGATAACGACCAACGGTTCCCAACTTGAAACGATGGCGGCGTCTTTAAAAGCGGCGGGCGTAAAACGCGTCAATATCAGCCTGGATACGTTGGATGCCGACAAGTTTAAGGCGATAACCCGAACCGGCGATTTGGCGCAGGTGCTTAGGGGCATTCAGGCTGCCAAGACAGCAGGGTTTGAGCGGATCAAAATCAATGCGGTTATTCTTAAAGATAGAAACCATCAGGAAGTGAACGACCTGGTTCGGTTTGCGGTCGATAACGGTATCGACATTAGCTTTATCGAGGAAATGCCGCTGGGTGTCGTCAGTCATCATGATCGGGCGGATGCTTATTATTCCAGCGATTTGATCAAGGCCGATTTGGCGCAAAATTTTACTTTAATTGCCACGCCTGAAAAAACCGGCGGGCCGTCGAATTATTTTAATGTGGCAGGGACGCAAACCCGCGTCGGTTTTATTTCTCCGCACAGCGAGAACTTTTGCAGCACCTGTAACCGGGTGCGCTTAACCGTTGAAGGGCGCTTGCTGTTATGTTTGGGCAATGAGCATTCGGTTGATTTAAAACAGGTCATCAGGGCTAATCCGGGCGACATGGCGGTGCTGAAACAGGCCATTGTCGAGGCGATGCTGATTAAGCCGGAAAAACACGAATTTAATATCAACGAGCAGCCGGTTATATTGCGGTATATGAATATGACGGGGGGCTGAAGGTGCGCTCCATACGTATTAACTTAAGCGCATTGGTTAGTTCACCACGAAGGGCACGAAGAAATTAACTTCGTGCCCTTCGTGTCTTCGTGGTGATATTTTTTAAGTTTTAACGGCCTGCCGTTCCCCATTCCAACACTCATGATCTTGCGATCTTGAACGATTTTTTTACTAGAGGTTCCAAATGTCTTTCGCCCAGCTCGGTTTAGCCGACGAACTCCTTAAAGCCGTAGCCGATCAAGGCTATGTCACGCCTACACCGGTACAGCAAAAAGCCATTCCCTTGATCCTTGAAGGCAAGGACGTGTTGGCAGGCGCACAAACCGGAACCGGAAAAACCGCCAGTTTTACCTTGCCGTTATTGCAACGGCTGGCCGAGAATCATGATCCGCATCAAAAACCGCGCCGCGTTCGAGCACTGATTTTAGTGCCGACCCGTGAACTGGCCGCGCAGGTCTATGAAAGCGTAAAAACTTACGGCGCACATTTGCCGTTCCATGCGGAAGCGGTGGTTGGCGGCGCGAGTATCGGCATACAGACTCGTCAATTACGCCGGGGTTGCGACATCGTGGTGGCGACGCCGGGCCGCTTGATCGACCATGTGCAGCAGCGCAATATCAACCTGTCCAACGTGGAAGTGCTGGTGCTGGATGAAGCGGACCGTATGCTCGATATGGGCTTTTTGCCCGATATTAAGCAACTTATGGCGCTGATACCCAAGAAACGGCAGAGCCTGTTGTTTTCTGCGACTGTGCCCAATGCGATCAAATCGCTGGCCGCGCAGTTATTGAACAATCCCGTTGAAGTCGAAGTCGCCAAGCAAAATGCTACGGCTGAAAATGTCGCGGAACGGGTTTACGGTATCGGCCGCGAGTACAAGCGCGAATTACTGTCTTACCTGATCGGCAGCAATAATTGGAAGCAGGTTCTGGTTTTTGTGCGCACTAAACACGGAGCCGATCGCTTGGAAAAACAGTTGATTGAGGACGGCATCCGCACGGCGGCGTTGCATGGCGATAAAACGCAGGGCGCACGTAATAAAGCGTTGGAGCAGTTTAAAACCGGCAAGGTTTCGGTGTTGGTTGCGACCGATATTGCCGCGCGCGGTCTGGATATTGACGATCTGCCGCATGTGGTGAATTTCGACGTGCCGCAGGTGCCGGAAGATTATATTCACCGCATTGGCCGTACCGGACGCGCCGGTTCAAGCGGCGAGGCCTTGTCGCTGGTGTGTCCCGAAGAAGCCTGGATGCTGGTGGAAATTGAGAAACTGCTCAAGCGGCAAATCCCGCGTGTGGCCGATACCGGCTATGAGCCGGTTTCACTGAAAGTGATCGATGCGCCTAAAAAGAACGCGCCCAATAAAACGACCGGCAAAAAGGATATGCGGCATACCAAAAAACCGGCGGCTCGCGGCGCCAAACCAACGGTTCGTGGGGTTAAGCAGCCTGACAGTAAGCGGATCGAATCAAGAGGTAAGGGAAGATCCGGTTCAAGAGGAAAAGTTTAAGGCAAACATGCCTTAAACGGTGTGACTTATTCCTGAACCAATATCCAGGGTTTGACGACAACGGCCCATACCTCAGCATCGGCCTCAAACCAGTCGGCTGCCTGTTGGTCGGAGACCAGGGCAACTTGATTGCTTTGCATCCATAACGCAACCTGGTCTTTATTGTCGATGGAAAACTGGTAGGCCACATCGACTAAATCCAGGTCTGATGCAACAAATACCGCAGCGCCGGCGGCAAAAAAGCGTTGCAGTTCCTTCCAGGCAATTTGCGATGTTTCCAGATTTACTTTTTCTCTGGCAATGTCGCAACCGTTTGATTCGTTCATGATTTTCTCTTTGTTGTGGGTAGGTGGTGTGTTATTTACACATTTGAATTAGTGTCGTTATCTGCTCTGCTGTTATTCTATAGCTTGCGATTATAAATTACTAAATCAAGAGAGATAAATCATGTCGTTTTTTGAGTCAATAACAAAGAAATCCAAGTTAAAAGCCGCCATAAAACAAACAGCGGAGGCGCGCAGCAGCGATGGCCATACGGCCGATCAACTGTTTAAAAAAGTTTATCAGGATTATGCCGAAGTTGTTGCTAACGAGCCGTTGATTGCTGAAGCTTTATATAACTGGGGACTTGCTTTGTTGCATCAGGCGAGAACCAAGTCGGGTGAGGCGGCGGCCAATCTTTATCAGGATGCCATTGCTAAATTCTCCTTTTGCTTGACTATTGAGCCCGCTTATCTAGGTGCGGCATTGGATGGCGGTGTTGCTTATATGGAATTGGCTCGTGTTAAAGCGGTTGAAGCCAATGATAGTTTATATGAACGGGCCAAAAGCTATTTCGAAAAGGCCAATGCGATTCAGGCCGGATCGGCTTCTTATAATGTAGCTTGTATTTATGGTTTGCGAAGCGAGAAAGAGGGGTGCCTGAATGCGTTGGAAATCTCTAAAAACAAGGGCTATTTACCGGTCGTCGCCGATATTATTGCTGACCCGGATCTTGATCGCGTTAAGCATCAGGACTGGTTTGTCGACTTTATGGAATCTTTAAATAAAAAACCGGAAGCGGCTGTTGAAGTTAGCGAGGCCGTTGTCAAAGACGCCGCTTTGAATGAAAAACCCGAAGTCGTGGAAAATCCTGTTGTTGCCGATACGCCGATAATTGAAAAGGTCGAAGTCGAAGATGATTCTGTGGAAGATGCCGCCGCTGTTGCCGAACCCGAAGTCGTAGAGCATAACGCGCTAGTCGCTGAAGATGCGGCAGTACCTGAAAAAACCGAAGTTGCGGCTGAAGCCGATGTCGTAGCGGAAGAAATCAAGTAGTGATGTCCTCCTTTAGATATGGGGTAATTGCGGGGTTGATGGCCGCAGTAGTTCAACCGGTCCTTGCCGCTGATGAGGGTTTAAGTCAAGCATTCGCCACCTGTATGGATCAAGCCGGTGGCGTTACGCCATCAATGGTTGAATGCATGAATGCGGAAACGGAACGGCAAGATGTGAGGTTAAACAAAGCTTATCAGGATATTATGGCCAGCCTTTCTCCTGAACGTAAGAAGCAGTTGCAGGAAGCCCAACGCTTATGGCTTAAATACAGAAAGGCTAACTGTGACTTTTATTATGATCCTGATGGCGGAACGATAGCCAGGGTTAGCGCAAACGATTGTTTCATGTCCGCAACGGCGGCGCGGGCTAAGGAATTAGAGGCTTTTAAGCAGCAGGAATGAAAAAATCATGGGTTAACCGGGTAACACGCCGCTAATAAAGCCTGCATTTTAGCTAATCCCAGTTTTCGGGTTAATTCGATATTGTGTTGCGGGATGTTTTCCGGATCGGGGTAGCCGGCTACGGCCCGGTCTAGGCTGGTTTCCCGTAGCAAGTGCAGCATGGGGTAGGGTGAGCGATTGGTGTAGTTTGCGGCGTCGTTCGAATCGCTGCCTTGAAAGCAGTAATCAGGATGGAAACTTGCCAGTTGGTAAGTGCCTTCATAGCCTTGTTCAATCAACAGCGATTCGGCGATTTCAACAAAATCCAGGTAGTCGTCGAATTCTGCAAACGCATCCGCATAAATCAGCAGGGTGGTTTCAATGCCGGATTCGGTATCCAGTCGATCACATTCAAGTATCAGGTTCAGCAGGCATTGTTCGATTTCTGTGTCGCGATCGACGCTGAAGTGAATACTGCCTCGTTCCAGTTCGCGCTTTGCGAATGGGCAGATGCTGTGCTCAATGATGACGGACTTTAACCACGTTAATGTTGCGGCTTTAACGTGTTGATCGGGCAGGGTTTTATGGGTCATGGTTGGTTGCCGGTTAAAACAAAAAAGCCCCGTTACCTAGGGGCTTTTGGGGTGACGCAAGCTGCATTATTATTTATGACTGATGCCGGCTGCGATTCTTTTATCTCTTTCTTCGCTGGCTTTTTCGATTTTTGAAAAAAACCGGAGTATGTCGGTGGAGGAAAGAATGCCGACCAGTTTGTTGTCTTTATCGACGACAGGCAATGCGCCGATTTTATTGTCGGCCATTTTTGCAGCCGCTTCCGAGGCATAGGTGTCAGGGTTAACGGTTATCACGCCCCGGTGCATGATATGCTGCACTTTTTTCGGAATCACATGCAGTTCTGTAGCGCCTGTGCCGGTTGCCGCTTCAATGGCATTAGAGTTGCTTTTTGGGCCCAGCGCTTTGTACAGGTCTCGGTCGGATACAATCCCGATAACTTTGCCTTTTTCAACGACGGGTAAGTGACGAATTCTTTCGTAATGAATCAAGAAAAAGACACGATCAATCAAATCGTGCTGCTCGACTGTAAATACTTTTGAAGTCATTAAATCTTCAACACGCATTATTATTCCCCCTGAATGTAAAAAAACTGACTAAGAATAGGGAAATAAACGTATTTTTACAAGAGATAAAATTTGATGTGTTATAAAATAATCAGTCACACTTTTATTTGGTTTTGCAGGTCGGATTAAGCTAACCCGACTGACGCGAGCTGTTATGTTAGAGTCTAAATCTGTCTTAGCGACACAATGGAGTTAGTTATGCGCATCATCCTGTTGGGGAGTCCCGGTTCCGGTAAAGGAACTCAAGCTCAATTTATTACTGAAAAATACGCTATTCCGCAAATTTCAACGGGTGATATGTTGCGAGCCGCAGTGCGGGAAGGAACACCGTTGGGTGTTGAAGCAAAAAAAGTGATGGATGCCGGTGGCCTGGTTTCCGATGATATTATTTTAGGCTTGATCAAGGAGCGTATTACTCAAGCCGATTGCGCTAACGGCTTTTTGCTGGACGGTTTTCCCCGGACCATTGCTCAAGCTGAAGGCCTGAACGAAATGGGCGTGAGCATCGATACGGTTATTGAAATCGTGGTGGAAGATGAGGAAATTGTAAAGCGCATGGCCGGCAGAAGGGTGCATTTACAATCCGGGCGCACTTATCATGTCGAGTTTAATCCGCCTAAAGTTGAGGGTGTTGATGATGTGACCGGGGAGCCTTTGATTCAGCGCGATGACGATAAAGAAGAAACCGTGCGTAAACGACTCTGCGTTTATCATGAACAGACTAAGCCTTTGGTTGGGTTTTATTCAGCGCCGGAACAGCAGGTCAAGTTCAGTTCGATAGCCGGTGTCGGCAGTGTCGATGACATTACCAAAAAAGTTTTTGCGGTTTTAGGGTAGCCATAGGTTGGGTTGACGGCTTTTGTGCCTCGGAGAGTATTATCCTTAATCCAGCACATTAGAGCACCCAATGTTGGGACGCAACATGGCACTCAAAAACATTCCATGATTATCGGTGTTCAAATTTCAGAATAAAAGGTTTTAAAATTAATGACAAAGAAAGTTGCAGTTTTACCGACCGGCCTATGTTTAGGTTGCGTTACCGTGCTATGGGTGTGTACAGCTATGTCAGCTACACAGAAGGGTGGATAAGATGACCAAGTTATATAACGTTGCTGTGGTTGGCGCTACCGGTGCGGTGGGTGAAGCCATGCTGTCTATTCTGGAAGAGCGCAATTTCCCTGTCGGCGAGGTTTATGCCTTGGCCAGCAGTAATTCAGTGGGTAAAAGAATTCCTTTTAAAGGCGGGTCTTTGGCCGTGCAGGATTTGGCTACCTTCGATTTTTCAAAGGCGCAAATCGGACTGTTTTCGCCGGGTGCATCCGTGTCGGCGGAATACGCGCCAAAGGCCGCCGCAGCGGGTTGCATTGTTATTGATAACACCTCGCAGTTTCGCTATGACGACGACATTCCGCTGGTGGTGCCGGAGGTTAATCCCGAAAAAATCGCCGATTATAAAAACCGTGGCATTATCGCAAATCCGAATTGCTCAACTATTCAGATGTTGGTGGCGTTAAAGCCCATTTACGATGCGGTGGGGATTGAGCGCATCAATGTATGTACCTATCAGGCGGTTTCGGGCACAGGTAAAGAAGCCATAGAAGAGTTGGTTAAGCAAACGACCAGTTTGCTGAACATGCAACCCATCATCACAAACGTCTACCCTAAACAGATCGCTTTTAACGTGTTGCCGCAGATTGACGTATTCATGGACAACGGCTATACCAAGGAAGAAATGAAGATGGTTTGGGAAACCCGGAAAATCCTGGGTGATGACAGCATTTTGGTTAATGCAACCGCGGTGCGGGTTCCGGTTTTTTACGGACATTCCGAGGCCGTGCATATTGAGACCCGTAAAAAAATCGACGCGGCGACAGTCAGGGCCTTGCTTGAGAAGGCGCCCGGTGTGACGGTTATGGACGAGCGTAACGATGGCGGTTATCCGACGGCGGTGACTGAGTCTTCAGGCAATGATGATGTGTTTGTAGGACGCATTCGGGAAGACATTTCGCATCCTCAAGGAATCGATTTGTGGGTGGTGGGTGATAATGTTCGAAAAGGCGCGGCATTAAACAGTGTGCAAATAGCAGAAGTGCTGGTAAAAAATTACATCTAGACTAAGCTTGTGTACATATTTGACTGGACGCGGTAAGAAACTGTGGTAACTATTGTGAAGAAGAGCGGCGTGCGCAATTTAACTAAAACTTTAGCGGTTGTATCGTTGCTTGCGCCGGCTAGTGGCCATACGCTAGGTATTGGTGAGATTAAATTGCATTCGGCCTTGAATCAAAATCTGGATGCTGAAATTGCGTTAACACTGTCAGGCGAGAACGTATCGGACATCAAGGTAAACTTGGCCCCACCTGAAAAATTTGATGAGGCGGGGGTGTCATGGAACTATTTTCTGTCGAAAATTAAACTTGAAACCGTTACTCATTCAAATGGCACGGCAGTCATTAAGCTGACTTCGAAGGAAGCGTTAAAGGAACCTTTTTTGGATTTTTTGCTCGAAGTCAGCTGGCCCAAAGGCAATTTGTATCGTGAATTTACTGTCTTGGTGGATCCGCCTTCAGTTTACAACCAGGCAACCATTCCCGTTTCAACCAGTACTGAAAGCTATGCGAAACCGCCAGTCACTACGCCTCAACGTCAATCGCATGCAAATGGACAAAGCAGTGAGAGCGAATATGGGCCTACACTTGGAAATGATACGCTTTGGAGCGTGGCTGACCGAGCAAGAGGACAGCGCGACGTTTCTGTAGAGCAGATGGTGATTGCGATTTATGAAGCAAACCCTCAAGCATTCTATAAAGGAAATGTTTATGCATTAATGTCTGGAAAAATGCTGAAGATTCCTGAAAGAGAGGCCATTTTAAAATTATCACGCAATCAAGCATTAGCGGAATTCAACCGGCATACAAAAGCCTGGAAAAATCATTCGGCTCCTGCCCATGTTGAAACAGCAAAGGAAAAGCCCGCCCTGAGCAAAGCCGAAGGGCCTGGCGATAATCAGTTAACGCTGGTTGCCCCGACCAAGGCGGCGGTCGCCGATCATGCCGTGGTAGCGTCGGTTAATGAGCAGGCAAGGGCTGAAAAGAAAGCAGCGGATGCATCTGCGATCGTTAAAGGTAAAGCTGAAGAGGGGGCAAGTGACGCAGCTACACAAAGCAAGGTAGCTGAGTTGGAAAAACAACTGGCGATGATGCAGGAATTGATTGCTTTAAAGGACCAACAGCTCGCGGCTTTGCAGAATAAGTTTCAGGAACATCCTGTTGGTCAAGAACAGGCAGCGCCGGTCGAAGTTGTGGCAGCCAAACCTGTCGACCAAGTAACACCGGCTCCTCAACCGGCCGAGCCGACACCAGGCGAAGTCGTTGCGGCCAAACCTGTCGACCAGATAACACCGGCTTCTCAACCGGTCGAGCCAGTGCCAGGCGAGGTCATGGCAGCGAAACCTGTGAATCAAGCGCCGCCCGCTCCCCAGCAAGCAGTTGTTCAACCTGTGCAGCCAGTGGCTCAACCGAAACCTGAAGGTGGTTTATTCGATCCGTACTATCTGAGGATAGGGGGGGGCGGATTGGCAATTTCGGCACTGCTTGGCTGGCTTTGGTGGCGGAAACGCAAGGTTGACGAGGAAACGAATACAGAGAGTATGTTCGCCACTTCCAGCATGATTAAAACACCTGAAGCCGATGAAAGCCTTTCTGTGCCGGTTGTCGAAGAGGGTGCAGTTCATGATGTAGGCACAGTAGGCGAAAGTTCTTTCTTAAGTGAATTTACACCGAGTGATTTTGACTCATTTGATACTGATCAGGGGGAAATTGATCCTATATCCGAGGCTGATGTGTATCTTGCTTATGGTCGTTATCAGCAGGCCGAAGAATTAATACGGCAGGCGATTAAAGATCAGCCGAATCGCGATGAATGTAAATTGAAGTTGCTGGAAATTTTTTATGCTAACGAAAGTAAAACGGCTTTTGAAGCCTATGCGAATGAACTGGTAGAGGCGGGTAAGCGGAATGAGGTCGAGTTTTGGGAAAAAGCGGCAGAGATGGGGCGTGAAATTTGTCCTGACTCGCCGTTATTTTCTTCCGGGGAGGCTCTGTTCGCAGTGGCTGACAATACACCCGTTGAAAATAGTGACGAAAACATCGGTGGGAGAGCGGATGTAATGACTGGAACGGCTTCTTTCGGAGAGTTGGACAGTGAAGGTTTTGCCAAGGAAACAACGGCGTTGAAGGGCGACGAGCCGGATACTGATTTAACTTCATCTGAAGCTGATACTTTTGTCGATGAGCAGCGAAATAACGAAGACATTGACTTTGATTTAAGCTCATTCTCAATGGATACCAAAGAATCGGATGAAGCGGAAAAAGGCGTTATCGCTTCCAACACGCTTGCGGATAAGTCCTCAAGAGCGCAGATAGAGGACATTGATTTCGATTTAAGCTCATTTTCAATGGATACCAACGAATCGGATGAAGTGGAGAAAGGCGTTATCGCTTCCAGCACGCTTGCGGATAAGTCCTCAGGAGCGCAGATAGAGGATATTGACTTTGATTTAAGCTCATTCTCAATGGATACCAACGAATCGGATGAAGAGGAGAAAGGTGTTATTGCTCCAAGCACTTTTTTGGGCAAGCCCTCAGGAGCGCAAATAGAAGACATTGATTTCGATCTAAGCTCATTCTCAATGGACAGCAAAGAATCAGACGAAGCTGAGAACGATGTTGCTGCTCCCGGCGCCTTATCGGACATGCCATCAGGGACACAGTCAGCCAACCAACAGCAGGAATTTGAATCTTACGAATTTAGCTTTAGTTCCGATAATGCTAAAACAAAAGAAATCGACAGTCTTGATTTTAGCGCATTAGAAAGTAGCGATAAAAAGCAACAGGATGTTGATTTTTCTGCGGATAAGGCATTAGATTTTAATGATGATTTTGGCGACGATTTCGACTTTAACTTTGATTTGGATGAGCCTCTGACAACAAGTGGGCAGTCCAATCAATATGATGAATTCGGTGTTTCCGATCTTACCGATATGGACGAGTTGGAAACGAAGCTGGATTTGGCAAAAGCCTATGTCGATATGGGCGATGCAGAAGCGGCCAAAGATATTGCCAAAGAGGTGCTTGAGCAAGGTACGGCCGAGCAAAAAAAAGCAGCCAAAGCGTTACTTGACGAGTTGGACTGAAATTGGTTTTTGCAGCCATAAAAAAAGCCCTTTATGGGCTTTTTTTATGGGCTTAGTATTTGCCAAAGTTTTCCAGGATAAATTTTTGGTGGCATGTGAAATTTAAGGTGCGTTGCTGCAGCATGAGAAAGTGCCGATGGGTGCTCGCATAATTATTATTTAACAGGCAGCTTTCTAGCGCATTTGCCGGTTGCTGAATGTCCATTAAGCCACAAAAACTCACCGAACCATTCAATTTGTGTGTAATTTCCCGGGCAAGATCGTATTGCTTGTTTTCCAGTGCATCTTTGATGTCAATGACTTGCAACGGTAGTTCCTCGAACAATTTTTCAAAAAGGGTCAGCGTAAGGCGCCGGTTGTTTTTGGTTTTACTCAGGAGTATTTGGATATAATCTAAAGCTAAAGCCTTTGTTTTCCAAAGACCTATAAGCTCATTGAGTCGTTGTTCTGTTATGGGGCCAGTCAGGATGTCGTCAAACTCTGCTGGACATTGTTGCTCGCTCTGGGAGTCTTTTGTTGGATTAACGATAGCAATGACCGGTGTTTTGCTGTTCATGCCAAGAGGGTTTTTGATGCGAGCGATAAGTTCCGACTGCCAGGGATGGCGGCCGAGACTGCTCCCGGCAGTCCTCGGCATTTCCTCCATCCATGGAGGGCAGAAGTGTCGCAATCGGTCGGGAACCGATGCGACCGAACAGTTTACAGGCAAGTCAAACAGTATCAGGTCGAATTGAGTCGTTTCAATGTGCATTAAAATATCATCGTATTGGGTGGCTGCAATAATATCTTGGCGGCGTTGATTAAATGATGAATGGTTAATGTCGATGTTACCGGTCATTAATACAATAAATGGCTTCTTCAATGGCATTTTTATTTTTCCTGAGGAATGATGCTGCTTTGATGAGGAATTGCACAGAGATCATCAAGAACATTTATCGTGGAGTGGTTTGATCGTTTTGGCTGTGATAGAAGGTTTTATTTAATTTCATTGCGTGTGTAATAGGGTGTCGGTTTTCTGGCGGCTTCATTTTTTAAGGTCGCGGTTCTTTGAGCGTATTTATTTGCTTAACTATTCGAGACTTATAATTAATACTTGGTGCAGTTAATTATTAACGTTTACAAGTATTCCTATCTTATTCTTTTAAAAGGATCTTTTTTCTTGTATGATTTGATTTTACGATGTCGGTTAATGATAGCATTCAGCTGTTGGTTAGTGTTGTTTACAGAGGTAAGTGGATTGCAGTTATAGTTTACTAGATTGTTTTTGCACGTATTATTATTCTGTGGACTTCAAATTGCTTAATTACTGATTAAAAACTAAAGGGTTTGTAACATGGCTGAACTTGAGCAAGAAGGCGGAGAAGGGAAAAAATCTCCTAAAAAGCTGATTATCATTATTGTCGCGGCAGTAATTTTATTAGCAGTGGGTGGCGGTGTCACTTTCTTCCTGATGAAAGGGGATTCATCGAAAGGCGAAAAAGTTGAACATGTTGACGAGGATGAGGCGGCCGCTCATGCAGAAAAACTCTATTTTGATATGAGTAAGCCCATTGTTGTCGACTTTCCCAAGGGGGCGACAGTTAAACACGGACGAATTACGGTGTCTATATTGGTAGAAGGCGCCGAAACTATTGAGGTTTTGAAGAAAAATGAACCTATGATGCGCAATAATCTGTTGATGCTGATTGGTGCGCAGGATCCAGCCAATTTGAATACCCGTGAAGGAAAGGAGATGTTAGCTAAAGCCATGTTGGATGATGTGACCGCCGTTTTAATAAAAATGGCAGGGAAGGGGCAGGTTAAAGAGATATTTTTTACTTCATTTGTAATGCAATAACATGAGTGATTTACTCTCGCAGGCAGAAATCGATGCACTGCTAAACGGTGTTAGCGACGGAGATATTGAAACAGAGGATGAGTCCGAGTTTTATTCTGAAGCGGGCGCTGAAGAATTTTATGAAAAAGGCGTGGTCAGAGAGTATGACTTTGCCAGTCAGGAAAGAATTGTCCGTGGGCGTATGCCGACCCTGGAAATGGTTAATGAGCGGTTTGCCCGATTTATCCGTATTTCGTTATTCAATTTCCTACGTCGTTCGGCGGAAATTTTTATATCGGGCATTCAGGTACAAAAATTTTCTGAATATATACAAGGACTGCTGGTTCCAACCAACTTAACGATTGTTCGGTTTAACCCTTTACGTGGCAAGGCGTTGATCGTCATTGATCCGCGACTGGTTTTTACCGTAGTAGACAATTTTTTTGGCGGTGCCGGACAATTTTATAATCAGACCGAAGGCAGGGAATTTACACCGACTGAAATGCGGGTGGTTCGGATAATCATCGATATGATTTTCAAGGACTTGAAGGAAGCCTGGAAGCCGGTCATGGAACTCGATTTTGAATATGTGGGCGCAGAAATTAATCCGCGGTTTGCCAATATTATCGGGCCTGGAGAGATTATTGTTATATCCACCATTCATGTCGAGCTGGAAGGCGGTGGCGGTGACGTCAATATTGCAATGCCCTATGCGATGCTTGAACCCATCCGGGAGTTGCTGGATGCCATCAGTAGCGACAGTGGCGAGGTAGACGGCGGTTGGCAGGCCGCATTGCGCGGCGAAGTGCTGAGAGCGGAAGTGAGTATAAACAGTCTTCTGGTGGAAAAAAACATGACCATAAGAGACGTTATGCGGTTAAAAAAAGGCGATGTAATACCTATTGATATGCCGGATACGGTGATTCTTAAAGCGGAAGGAATTCCTGTATTTGAAGGTAAGGTCGGCATTTCGGATGGTAATTATGCGATACAGATTATCGATAAGGTAAAGTCTTGAATCAACCTGGCGCAATTCAGGGTTTGATTGTAACAATATTAAGTTGGGAAATAAGATGAGCGAATATCCAAATACACCAGAGGACGGGGAAACGATTGATGATTTTGAGGCGGCTGCATTCCAGGAATTTAATAATCAGTTTGAAGATAAAAAGTCGTCTTCAAGCGTAGGCGATGAAGTTAATCTTGATGTTATTTTGGATGTTCCCGTTACCATTTCCATGGAAATAGGCCGGACACAGATTAATATCAGAAATCTTTTGCAGTTAAACCAGGGCTCGGTTGTTGAGCTGGAGCGTTTTGCCGGAGAACCGCTTGATGTGCTGGTAAACGGCACACTGATCGCTCATGGTGAAGTGGTAGTGATCAATGATAAATTCGGTATCCGCTTAACCGATGTCATAAGTCCATCGGAACGGGTTAAACGATTAGCCTGATGCCTGAAAAAATAATGGTTGCGTGGCTGATGTTCTGGTGGTTTCCAGCCAGCTTTGCCGCGCCGGGCGTGGACGTTCCAAAACAGGCAGTCAGGACGATTTCTTCCGGAGATATGCTCCATTGGGGCGTTGGGCTGCTGATAGTCTTGGCTGTCTTTTTTTTCTGTGTCTGGGGAATGCGCAAGTTAAGCGGAATCTCTGTCAACGGCGCAGAAAAAATGCGTATTGTCGGCGGCCTGTCGTTGGGTATGCGGGAAAAAGTCATTTTGCTCCAGGTCGGGAAAAAACAGCTTATTTTGGGTGTGACGCCGGGACGTATAGATGCTTTGCATGTGTTGGAGGGCGACGATTGCTTGAACAGCAATGAGCCTCCGTCTATCGGGAAAGACAGCGGATTTGCCACCATTGTGAAGCAAGCGATGAAGGGACGATCTGATGGCTAAAAACATTTGGTATCGGTTGTTGATTATCGGCATGGCTTTTTTGTTGATCGAAACACCCGCTTACGCGGCAGCGGGGATTGAAGCGGTCACCGTGACGACGGGCAAGCAAGGCGCGCAGACTTATACGGTAACGATCCAGATTCTGGCGTTAATGACCTTGTTAACGGTGCTTCCGGCGTTGTTGTTGACCATGACTTCATTTACCCGAATCATGATTGTCCTCAGCTTGCTACGGACGGCTTTAGGCACCGGTTCGGCGCCGAGTAATCAGGTGTTATTAGGCTTGTCCATGTTTTTGACTATTTTCATTATGATGCCGGTTTTTGACAAGGTGAATGCCGAAGCCGTCCAGCCTTATCTCGAAGAAAAAATTGACGTTACTGTCGCCATTGAAAAAGCATCCGAACCCTTCCGGCAATTTATGCTAAAACAGACCAGAGAGGCCGATCTGGAGTTATTTATCAGGATTTCCGGCAAGGCGGAGCTGGAATCGGCCGAAAATGTGCCGTTTTCGTTATTGCTGCCGGCTTTTGTGACCAGTGAATTGAAAACGGCATTTCAAATAGGCTTCCTGATTTTCTTGCCTTTTTTAGTTATCGATTTGGTGGTTGCCAGCGTACTGATGTCCATGGGGATGATGATGTTGTCACCGATGATTATTTCCCTGCCTTTTAAAATAATGCTGTTTGTTCTCGCTGACGGCTGGTCTTTGATCATGGAAATGCTGGCGGCAAGTTTTTATGTTGTGTAAGGTCGGCAGGTAAATTATGGTACCGGAAACGATTTTTATGGTTGGGCAGGAAGCGATGATTGTTGCGGTTAAGCTGACTGCGCCGGTGTTGCTACCCTCTCTGGCGGTCGGTCTGATTATTGCGATGTTTCAAGCGGCAACCCAGATTAATGAGGCGACCTTGACATTTGTGCCCAAGGTCATCGTGATCGGCATTGTTTTGATGATTATGGGGCCGGGGATGCTGCAAATGTTCCTTGATTATTTTCAGGGCTTGATCAGGGATATTCCGCATTTAATTGGTTGAATTTTGAACTTTACCGAATCGCAAATTCTCAGCCAAACGGCATTGTTTATCTGGCCGTTAATGCGCATTAGTGCGATGTTTGTAGCTGTGCCGCTGTTTAGCATTAAAGCCGTACCGGCCCGAGTCAGGCTGATCCTTTCCGTGGTCATAACGCTTGTGGTCATGCCTTTGCTTCCTCCCTTGCCGTCTGTTGAAATGTTCAGTTACGCCGGGTTTATGACGGCTATTGCACAGGTTATGATCGGGTTGACGACCGGTTTTATTCTGCAGTTGGTTTTTGCAGCAGCCGTTTTTGCAGGGCAAGGCGTTGCTTTAAGTATGGGTTTGGGTTTTTCGATGATGGTCGATCCGCAAAGCGGACAGCAGGTGCCGGTGATTGCGCAGCTTTATACGGTGACCACTACGTTAATTTTTATCAGTTTGGATGGACACTTGTTGTTAATACAAATGCTGTTGGATAGCTTTAAAACCTTGCCCATCGGCATTGACGGTATAGATAAAGCGGGCATCTGGTCGATTATTGCCTGGAGCAGCCGGATGTTTGCCGGCGGCTTATTGTTAACCATGCCCATCATTGCCAGTCTGTTGTTGGTGAATATTATTTTTGGGGTGGCAGCCAGAGCGGCTCCGCAATTACAAATTTTTTCAGTGGGCATACCGGTAACCTTGATGTTGGGTCTGCTGTTGATTTGGAAAACATTGCCTGATGTGCTGGATCAATTTTCGGGAATGTTAACGGATGCCTACGATTTGATCGGGCAGTTGTTGCGATTGTAGGTGAGTTATGTCAGATAACGACGACAAAACCGAAGACCCCACCGGTAAGCGTCTCGCCGACGCCAGAAAGAAAGGCCAGATTCCAAGGTCCAGGGAACTTAACACCTTTGTCATCCTGATGGCGAGCGCTACTATGTTGCTTACGCAGGGCGGCACAATCGGCACTGGACTGTTAAAAATCATGCGGACTACGTTTCAGCTGAGCCGCGCAGCCATTTTCGATCCCGACAGCATAACGCTGTATTTAAAGCAGGTCATGATAGACACGGTCATGTTGCTTGCGCCGTTTATGGCGGTGATGGTCGTTGTCGCAATTGTTACGCCCATATCGATGGGCGGCTGGGTATTCAGTTGGGAGGCTATAGCCTTTAATCCGTCAAAAATGAATCCAATTGCAGGGATTGCCAGGATTTTTGCCATACGAGGATTGGTTGAGTTATTCAAAGCATTATTGAAGATTTTGTTGGTTTTTGCTGTTGCCGTTGCTTTGTACCGATCTTTTATCGGCGAATTATTAAGCTTGGGCGGAGAATCGCCGATTCACTCAATCAGTCATGCGCTGGACATTATCGGTACGTGTATTTTGCTGCTCAGTAGTTCATTGATACTGGTTGTGATGATTGATGTGCCTTATCAACTGTGGGATCACAGTAAAAGCATGAAAATGTCCAAGCAGGAAATCAAGGATGAGAATAAGGATGCGGAGGGAAGTCCTGAGGTGAAAGGGCGGCAGCGCAGAATGCAAATGGAGACGGCGCAAAGACGCATGATGGAGGAAGTGCCGAAAGCCGACGTTATTGTGACTAATCCGAGTCATTATGCGGTGGCTTTAAAATACGACCAAAATTCGAATAGTGCGCCCAGACTGGTCGCCAAGGGCGTCGATTTGATTGCCGCCCAAATCCGTAATGCTGCGATAGGTTCCGGTGTGCCGTTGGTGGCGTCCCCGCCTTTAGCCAGAGCGTTGTATTATTCGACCGAGTTAGATAGAGAAATACCGCAGGGACTTTATTTAGCCGTAGCCCAAATACTCGCCTATGTGTATCAGTTAAAAGCGGCTCAGAAAAATGATTGGAGAGCGCCATTGCCACCGGAAAATATTAACGTGCCTGACGAATTTAAACAGGATTAGCAGGGTATGGATTTTACTAAATTAAAAGCAGCGTTGGCGGTATTGAGCAAAGCCGAGTTGGGCGCGCCATTGGTTATCGTCATGGTTTTGGCGATGCTGATATTACCGCTGCCGGCATTCGTGCTCGACCTGTTTTTTACCTTTAACATCGCCTTCTCGTTAATCATCCTGCTGGTCGTCGTTTATACGCTTAAACCTTTGGAATTTGCGTCGTTTCCAACGGTTATTCTGCTTGCGACCATATTACGTTTGGCGCTGAACGTGGCTTCGACACGTATCGTATTGATTGAAGGGCATAAGGGCGGCGATGCCGCTGGTAAGGTGATTGAGGCCTTCGGCGCTTTTGTTATCGGCGGTAACTTTGCCGTGGGTTTGGTGGTTTTTGCGATTTTGATCATCATTAACTTCATGGTCGTCACCAAGGGCGCCGGGCGGATTGCGGAAGTCGGGGCGAGGTTTACGCTGGATGCGATGCCGGGCAAGCAAATGGCTATCGATGCGGATTTGAATGCAGGCTTGCTGACTCAGGATGAAGCGCGTGAGCGGCGCGCCGAAGTGGCTACCGAAGCGGATTTTTACGGTTCCATGGACGGGGCGAGCAAATTCGTCAGGGGCGATGCGATTGCCGGGATTATCATTTTATTTGTCAACATGATCGGCGGTTTGGCCATTGGCGTTCTTCAGCACGATTTGAGTTTTGCCGATGCAGGAAAGATTTATGTATTACTGTCCATTGGTGACGGTTTAGTCGCTCAGATCCCTTCGTTGTTATTGTCGGTAGCCTCCGCGCTGGTGGTCACCAAGGTGGGCAGCAGCGGCGAAAATATCGGGCAACAGGTTACGGCGCAGCTATTTGCAAATCCCAAAGCGTTAACGGTTACGGCAGCGGTGATAGGCGCGCTGGGTATCATTCCCGGCATGCCGAATATGGTCTTTATCATACTGGCTTCGGTTCTAGCCGGTTCGGCCTATTTAATTGAGAAGCGACATAAAGAAGCCGAGTTGGTTGCTATCGATTATCCGCAGGAGCAGATTCAAAACCTGTCCGCTCCCGAGACTAAAGAGTTGGGCTGGGATGATGTGATGCCGGTTGATGTGGTCGGCCTGGAAGTGGGTTACCGGCTCATTCCCTTGGTGGACAAGAATCAGGGCGGACAACTGATGGTTCGTATCAAAGGCGTACGGAAAAAACTGTCGCAAGAGCTGGGTTTTTTAATCCCGTCGGTGCATATCCGGGATAATCTTGATTTAAGCCCAACGGCCTACCGGATTTCGTTGATGGGGGTGACGGTAGGCGAGGCTGAAATTATGCCGGATATGGATATGGCGATTAACCCAGGGCGTGTTTTTGGCACCTTGAAGGGCAATGCGTGCAAGGATCCCGCTTTTGGCCTGGATGCTGTGTGGATAGAACCAAACCAGAAAGATCATGCGCAAACCCTCGGCTATACGGTAGTCGACCCTGGAACAGTGGTGGCGACCCACCTGAGTCATCTGTTGCAATCGCATGCCCACGAATTATTCGGTTACGAAGAGGCGCATAAAATACTCGATAATCTGGCCAAGTCCGCCCCTAAACTGGTTGAGGATCTGGTTCCGAAAACATTGCCGTTGGGTGTGGTGGTCAAAGTACTGCAAAACCTGTTGCAAGAGCATGTACCTATCCGGGATATGCGCAGCATAGTCGAAACTTTGGCGGAGTATGGGCTCAGGAGTCAAGATCCCGACATCTTAACGTCAGCGGTGCGTGCGGCATTAGGTCGATTAATTATCCATGAAATCAGTGGGATGCAGAATGAGTTGCCGGTTATTACGTTGGATCACGAGTTGGAACAGTTATTGCATAAATCTTTGCAAACGGCAGGCGAAAGCGGTGTTGGGGTCGAGCCGGGGTTAGCGGAACAAATGCATACGTCATTACAGGAAAGTATGCAAAAAATGGAAATGGAAGGACAAACGGCGGTATTGCTGGTTTCTTCTTATATCCGTCCGTGGTTATCCCGATTCGTTCGCCATTCAATTCCCGGATTACATGTCTTGGCATACAATGAAATACCGGCTGATCGTCAGATCAAAGTGGTTTCAACTGTCGGACGAAGAACATAGCACATGAGGCTAAATTATGAAGATTAAACGTTTTTTTGCGGAAGACATACGCCAGGCCATGCGAATGGTTAAAGAAGAATTGGGCGCAGATGCAGTCATCATGTCAAACAAGTCTGTTGACGGCGGCGTTGAAATTGTCGCAGCGCGAGATTTTGACGAGCAGCTGATCCAAAGCAAATTGCAAAAACAGGCCGCCGAACAACAAGCTTCCGCGAACCCGGGTAGTCGGTCGTATGGGTTTCCTGCCAATAGCGATACTTCCACCATTCTTGGCGGTCGCGAAACTAAAAAAGTTGATTTGCCTGATTTTGAAGCGCAAAAGAATCGTTTACATGTATTAAGCAGCCAGAGAAAACAAAGCGCGGATGGTTTCGTGCCTGAGCGTCCTCCAGTGCGCCGAAATATTGACCAATATGTCGGCTATGCAGAAAAAGTACATCTACGCGGAAATATGGAAACGGTAACGGCAAAAGTCGCCAAGCCGGTTGCACCTGCCGTAACACAAAGACCTAAGCAAGCGGAAAGACCTATGCAAATAGTTATTCCGCCCGAAAAGCAGAGCAGCCCGGCTGATAATTTGCTCCTGGAAATGAGCAAGGAGCTTAAATCCTTAAGATCTGCGATGGACTCCAAACTATCCAGCGTTAGCTGGGGCGCAGCGTCGCAAACCAATCCGGTCAGAGCTGATTTGCTACAGCGTTTGGCGGGAATGAGCATTTCAAGAAAACTGAGCGTTAAAATCGCTAACCGCTTTACCAATCACACGGATCCCGAACTGGTTTTTAGCCAGGCCCAAGAACTGTTGGCGAAAGTGTTGCCTGTAGCCGGCGATGATTTGCTGCAACACGGCGGCATTGCCGCTTTAGTAGGACCTACCGGCGTAGGAAAAACCACAACGATTGCCAAACTGGCCGCCAAATTCATTTTAAAACACGGACCCAGACAGGTTGCCTTGATTACCACCGATAATTACCGTATCGGCGCGCATGAGCAACTGAATACTTATGGACGCATCCTTGACGTTCCTGTTCGGGTGGCATCCAGTGCCGCTGAATTGCGTAATCTTATCAATGGTTTTTCGGACAAGCGCCTTATTTTGATCGATACTGCCGGTATGAGCCAACGCGATATGAAGCTGGTCGAGCAGATTAATACCCTGCAACAAAGCGGTATCGACATTAAATCCTATCTGGTGATGTCGGCGGCAACCGAATACAAAGCCATGAATGAAATTATCAAAGCTTTCCAGGTTTTTGAACCGCAAGCGAGTATTTTGACTAAACTTGACGAAGCCGCAACGATTGGCTCGGCCGTTTCTTCAATCATAGAGAATAACCTGCCGTTGTCTTTTATTGCCGACGGCCAGCAAGTGCCTGAAGATATGCATAGCCCTTGCGCCCGGACTTTAATCGCACAATGTGTGGCTGAGTTGGATGAAGAAAATGATTATAACGATGTAAATAACGAAGCTTGGGCGGCGCAAGGCTATGCATAAGCAACCTGATCAAGCAGCCGGGATAAGAAGAATGAATAAAGTAAAACCCGTTCGGGTTATCGCCGTCACCAGCGGCAAGGGTGGCGTGGGCAAAACAAATTTGTCGGTTAACATTGGCATATCGCTGTCGCAAATGGGGCAGCGAGTGGTGTTAATGGATGCCGATATGGGATTGGCTAATGTCGATATTTTGTTAGGCGTGTATCCCCAGTTCAACCTTTCTCATGTGCTGTCAGGAGAAAAAACACTGGATGAAATCATGATTGACGGACCCTCGGGTTTGAGAGTGATTCCCGGTGCATCCGGCATTCAGAAGATGTCTGAACTGACCACCGTCGAACAAGCGGCCGTGATCCATGCTTTTAGCGAGATCGATCAGGATATCGATGTATTGATTGTCGATACTGCGGCCGGCATATCGGCGAGCGTGGTCAATTTTGCCCGCGCCTGCCAGGAGATTATCGTTGTTGTTTGCGACGAGCCGACATCGTTAACAGATGCTTACGCCTTTATTAAGTTGCTTAACAGGGATTATGGCCTGTCCCATTTCCATGTGATAACCAATATGGTTCAAACCGTTCAGCAAGGTCTCGCGTTATTCCAGAAATTAAGCAAAGTAACGGATCGCTATCTGGATGTTACCCTGAAGTTTGCAGGCGCTGTACCGTATGACGAATATTTGCGCAAATCGGTTCAAAAACAAACACCGGTGGTTATGGGCTTTCCCAGAAGCAAGGCATCGCTCGCACTGAAAACGATAGCCGCAAGAATTGACAGCTGGCCGCTGAAATCCCAGGCGGGCGGTTATATTGAGTTTTTTATTGAAAGAATGATTCAATACGGATCCCAAAAGGATGTTGCGTGAGCGGCGTGGCAATGTACACTTCGGTACAGGCTGGAGGCACCGATGAGCGTGTCATGCAGCATGCACCGTTAGTTAAGCGCATTGCCTACCACTTATTGGGCAGATTGCCCGATTCCGTTCAAGTCGATGATTTGATTCAGGCAGGGATGCTCGGTTTACTGGAAGCTATCAAGAATTACGATGCCTCGCAAGGCGCCAGTTTCGATACCTACGCCGGAATTCGTATCCGCGGTTCTATGTTGGATGAGGTCCGGCGCTGTGACTGGACGCCGCGCTCCGTGCATAAAAAATCACGGATGGTTTCTGAGGCCATACGGACGATCGAAAATAAAACCGGGCGCGAGGCAAGAGACGTCGATGTGGCTAAGTATTTAGGCATAGCCATTGACGAATATAATCACATTCTTCAGGATTCAAGCAGCTGCCGAGTATTCAGCGTCGAAGAATTGGCGCAAGATGGCGATCATTACATGGATGAAACTCTGAGTCATGAAGAAGGCCCGGTAGACGGCTTAAGTCGTGAAGGGTTTCAGCAGGCATTGGCAAACGCCATCATGGGTTTGCCCGAACGCGAACGCCTGGTTATTTCGCTCTATTATGATGAAGAGTTCAACTTGCGCGAAATCGGCGAAGTTTTGAATATTAGTGAATCCAGAGTCAGTCAAATCTGCACTCAGGCCGTGTTGAGGTTGCGTTCAAGACTGTCTGACTGGATAAACGATTAGCTATCTGAAAGCTATAAAATGGATATTTTAAGCATCGCAGGTGTTTTTGTCGGGGTCGGCGCGATTCTGTTGGGCATCATGCTGGACGGCGGCGACATCCATTCGTTGGTCAACGTACCTGCACTTATTATTGTGTTCGGGGGGACATTCGGGGCGACGCTTTTGCAATACCCACCGGCCGTTTTTGTCAGAAGCATGAAAATGTTTTCGTGGGTGCTCATATCAAAAGAAATGAATCTTTCAGAGCAAATCGATAAGGTAATTTACTGGAGTTTGCTGGCGCGAAAGGAAGGTTTGTTGGGGCTTGAAGATGCGCTGCCCAAGGAAGAAGATCCGTTTATAAAAAAAGGTTTGCAGTTGTTGGTTGACGGTAATGATCCTGATGCCATACGCGACATATTGGAGATGGACATGGATGCCAAGGAAAGTATGGGCTTACAGGCGGCAGGAGTGTATGAGGCGATGGGCGGTTATGCGCCGACCATCGGCATACTCGGTGCGGTAATGGGCTTAATCCATGTCATGCAGAACTTGACCAATCCGGAACTTTTAGGGCAAGGGATAGCGACGGCTTTTGTCGCGACAATCTATGGCGTAGGTTCCGCCAACCTGATTTTCTTGCCGATTGCCAATAAACTAAAAGCGCATGTGCTTGCCTTGACCCAGGCCAGGGAAATGTTGGCTGAGGGTATTATTTCTATTGCAGAGGGTCAAAATCCAAGAAATATAAAGCTGAAATTGGGCGGCTATCTGCATGACTCCTATAAAGACTAGGCTATGGCAAGGCGCAGGAAAAGACCTATAGCGGACACTAATAATCATGATCGATGGATGGTGTCTTACGCAGATTTTATAACCCTGTTATTTGCCTTTTTTGTGGTTATGTATTCAATCTCTTCGGTCAATGAAGGGAAGTACAAGACACTGTCCGATTCATTAGGCGAAGCATTTTCAAATAAAGAACAGCAGGGCAATGAGATTGCCCCTATTCAGATAGGCACTTTGCCGACGACTATTCAGCCCATTCCGTTAGAAAATCCAACGACGGTAGAAGTTGAAGAAAGACGCGAGCTGAGTGAAGAAATATTAAAAGAAAGAAAGCAGTTGAGTCAGGTGTCAGGCCAATTCGAACAGGTTTTAGCGCCGTTTATCAAAGATAATCTGGTTTCAGTCAAGAAAAACGACTATTGGATAGAGCTGGAAATGAATAGCGAAATGCTGTTCTTGAGTGGTGAGGCGGAATTATCCAAAAAAGCGATACCGGTGTTGAAAAAGATTGTCGAGGTGATTAATCCATTGCCTAATATGATTAATATTGAAGGGCACACCGATAATATTCCTATCGATAACCTAAAATTCAGGTCGAATTGGGATTTGTCATCCGCCCGGGCAACCAGTGTTGTGCATGAGTTTGTTAAGGAGGGCATTAATCCTCCTCGTTTGTCGGCAATTGGGTATGGAGAATTTCATCCTATTGACGATAACAAAATAGAGGCGGGGCGATTTAAGAACAGGCGAGTGGTTCTGGTTTTAATGTCGCAGGCTTTTGCGCGTTATGGAGCTAATGATGAAGAACGCGCCAAATTATTGAACTTGGCTCCGACAGCAACTGCTGTTGGTCAACCATAATGCCGATTCGGTTAACAATAACGTAAAATGACTGCTAATATTAAAAATATGAGTTGCATAGGTCGGGTTACGACTGCAAGGATGCAGGAGGTAGAGCAATGCAGGAGCGATTGCCGAGCGATAGCGTAACCCGGTCTATTCAAGCGGCAAATGTTGGGTTATGGCTACGGCCTAACCCAACCTACGGCAATAAAGTCAGTCATGGGAGGCCAGTATGCTAGAAATACAACCCGTATCACCCTCTTTTCCAGTCGTAAAACCTAAAAAAATTGACCGGGATGATAGTCTCCCAGAGAAACAGCAGCGTAGAAAGAAACAAGAAGAGAAAGAACATGAGGCTGAACCCATTCAACATATTGATGAAATTGCTTGATGAATAATCCTGTGATGGTAGCTCTTATTATTGAGGGTATAGCTATTGTTGTTATGCTCGTGGTGCTTTTTTGGTTGGTGCGTACGCAGCTGAGGCTTAAACACGATTATCAGGTTCTTAATGATATTGTTCACGGCAACAGTAATGACATTGCCGGTTTGTGTTCGGCCGCTTTGACAGTCGATAGCCGGATAGCCACAGTGGATAGCCGAATAGCCGTTACCGACGGGCAGATCGATGATCTGGCGGCAAAGATTGCCGAAGTCGAGCAAAATGACCAGTCTTCTCATCCGTACAGCGGAGACATCCGAAAAGTAAGAAGCGGGGCTAGTGTTAATGAATTAATGCAAAACTCAGGATTAAGCCATGATGAGGCCGCTTTATTGATTCGTTTGCATGGCTCTAAAACACAGCCGTAAAAGGGCAATACATAAAAAAGCCCGGCTTACCAAGTAAGCCGGGCTTTTTTATGTGGGTCGAGCGTAAAAGATTATTTAGTCATCGCCGCTGAATACGCCTAACAATTGCAACAAGCTCAGGAACAGGTTGTAGATAGACACGTATAAAGAAACAGTCGCCAAAATGTAGTTGGTTTCGCCGCCGTGGATGATTTCACTGGTTTGGAACAAGATCATGCCGGACATCAGCAGGATAAACATGGCCGATACCGCCAGCGATAAAGCCGGGATAGCGAAAAACATCGCCCCAAGACCCGCCAGAAATGCTACCAGCACGCCAACCATCAGGAAGCCGCCCATAAAGCTGAAATCTTTGCGTGTGGTTAAGGCGTAGCCTGAAAGGCCCAGAAATATGACGCCGGTGCCGCCTAATGCGGTCATAATCAGTTCATGACCATTGCTGAAGGCCTTAATGTACATTGTTAAAATAGGGCCGAGAGTCAGACCCATAAAACCGGTCAAGGCAAAAACAAAAACCAGACCCAAGCTGCTATTGCTGAATTTTGTGGTCAAGAACAGCAGGCCGAAATAACCGACCAGGGTAATGATGGGGCCAAAATGCGGCAGATTCAGTGCCATTGCGGCACCTGCGGTCATCGCGCTGAAAATCAACGTCATCGACAATAACAAATAAGTGTTTCTCAGCACCTTGTTGGTTGCCAGAATACTGGCTTCCGAACGTGGAATAGCGGTATTTAATCTCATTTTATTTAGATTCCTTAAAATAAATGGTTAACAGAAAAGATGGACTGCTCAATCTTACAAGAGTTTGGCGGACTTAGTAAGAATATTTAGTAGAATAGCGGATTATTGAAAGAATGATTTTTCAGGGCACCGGATTATGACAGAAAACAGACAATTAACACCGTATGATCACATAGGCGAAGAGGCGGCAATACTCAGTCTGGTTGAGCTGTTTTATTTTTACATGGATACCTTGCCGGAAGCTGCCGGAATTAGGGCCATGCATGCGGTGGATTTGTCTGCGGCGCATGACAAGTTGTTCAAGTTTTTGTCCGGCTGGCTGGGCGGTCCCGATTTGTTCGTTCAGGAATACGGGCATCCACGGTTGCGGCAGCGACATTTCCCCTTTGCGATAGATGCGGCAGCAAGGGACCAGTGGATGTTGTGCATGACCAAAGCATTGGATGAAGTGAGTATGGCCGCGAATTTCAGGGAAAATCTAAGCCAAGCCTTGCAGCAACTGGCAACCCATATGATTAATCAGGATGAATAGGTTTGTGAATCGATTTAAACAAAAGGCGTTGGATGAGTAGGACGCACCCTGCGCTACGTTAACGTAATGTTCAATGTTGATTTATGTCAAAGTGCATGAGTCTTTACTCCCAGTAATATAGAGAGCCGTCATTTCTAATCCAGCATTTTCCTACCAGATTCGGCGCAGTCAGCGGGCCACGCAGACGCGAATTATCGTAACGCCCGGTAAAGTCGAAGTGGTCGCGCCAATAAAAGTCGCCGAACATAAAATTCATCAGTTCGTTCAGGACAAGCAGCAGTGGATAATCCAGGCGTTAGCTAAAATTGCAGCCAAAAGCCGGCTGCATAATAAATTGGCTCCGGCTGTTTACGGACATGGCGCTGAAATTCCTTATCAGGGGGCATCGTATAAATTGGCGGTAAGGCCCACAAAATTAAAAAGGATAAAAATAGAATTCTGTCAGGAATTTGTTGCTCATGTCCCCGACGCATTGATCATTAAAGACCATAGTGCGGAGATAAAAGAAGCGTTAATACGCTGGATGAAAAAGGAATCGAAAAGCCAGGTAGAACGGCTGGTAAAGCAGCATGCGGAAAAAAAACAGCTATTTCCCCAGACCATTAAAATCAAAACCCAAAAAAGCCGATGGGGCAGCTGCGGTATTCATAACGACATCAACATCAATTGGCTGTTAATCATAGCCCCGCCCGAAGTTCTGGAATACGTGGTGGTACACGAACTTTGCCATATCAAGGTCAGGAATCACTCCGCTCATTTTTGGGCGTTGGTCGCTGAGCATCTGCCGGATTATCAACATAGACGGCAGTGGCTGAAAAAGCATGGCAGCAGTTTGATGATGGGCTTGTAGTCTCCTTGGAGCGCCTCTGTCGTTGCCTGAATAAGCGACAAAGCCGGTGTCTATATTTTTTTACGTTCTTTCAGTTGTTGCAAAACTTCAATGCCTTTTTTGCGCTGTACCCTGATAATTTCCAGTTCAGTTTGATAATGATTGCTTAAATTATCGTCGTCAATCAGTTGCATGGCGCGGGTAATTTTTCTCTCTTTTTTCTTGAGCTTAAGCAGGATTTTTCTTAATTCCTCAATGTGTTGCCTTTTTTTGTGTTTGTCGGTGTTAAAGAACGCCTGTAATTTTTGGAGTAACTTTTCTATTTTCATGACTGTCCCGGCAGGGTAGGGGAGTAGTTAACGGGTGTATCGATGACGCTATTGGTTGTCGACTGTTTGAACAACATCGTTAATTTCAGTTTCATTCAGGGTTAATTGTTGTTCAGCCCGGGCATTACCTGTGTTGCTGTGTAAAAACAGCGTTTCGGCGGCTTTTAGCAGATTTTTTTTAATGTTACGCATATAGGCGGCGTCATTGATCAGGGAAGAGCCGGTTTCAGGCGTTATTTTTTGTTCTCTAATCAGGGTCTCAATGGCGCGATTCATTTGCATGTCGTCATTTTTAATGGTTGCTTTTAATGTGTCTAACGATAATAACGGTAATTCGTTGCTTTCAATTTCATGCCTGAAATTTTCAATCTGCTGGATATGAAAGACTATTTGGTAGGCAATTTTGTTGTACTCATTTATTGTGGCTTGATTGTTTGAGGTTCTGAAGCGAGTCCAGTTTTTTTGCAAGTGTTTGGTGTCTTTAATGGCTTCAACAATGTGCTTATTAGCCTCTCGTAGCCAGGAAAGCTTCGAAGATTGGGCCATTTCCCAAGTAAATCCGGCTCGGCTGATGAAAGCAATAATGGCGCTGTAGATGCCTTTTATTCTCTTCTCATAGCTGGCATCAATGTCGTATTCAATGGGATGATTGTTTCGTTCTATGAGTTGCTTGAGCGAGTCGTTTTTTTGGAGATCGGATTTACGTAAGCCAAAAGTGCGCAAAATAATATGGATGGCATTTTCATATAAATGAATGCTTTCCAGTCTGACCGATTCAACGACTGTTTCAGGGAAATCCATGGCCGATGAGTCCAAATATTTCGGTTTAAAAATAGCGGGGCGTTTTTCGATGAATATTCTTTCTAATAATAGAATCTGTTGATTAATAAAAGGAAAAAATAGAACGATACCTGCGAGATTAAACAGGCTATGAAATGTTGCCAGTTTCATGGCATTGTCCGAGACGGCAATACCCAAATTTGCGCTGATGATGTCGACAGCAATGCCGAATTGTTTAATAAAAAACAGTACAAAGATACCGGTTAACAGGTTAATGAACAGATGTGAGCCTGCCAGGCGTTTACCCTGAATATTGGCGCCGAAAGAAGCAATGATCGCAGTGACGGTGGTGCCGATATTGGCGCCTATTACCAGCGCCAGTGCATTGTCATAAGTAATTTGATGTACGGAAACCGCAGTAATGGTTAATAGCATCGTAGCGTGGCTGGACTGCATGATAATGGTGGCGATGATCCCTACGGCGGTGTAAACCAGTAGTCCTTTGACGCCGGGCATGGCGTATTCGGCCAGATTTATAGTGTTTTCGAAGGCTTCAAAGCTTTCTTTCATGTAGTGTATGCCAAGGAGCAAAAAGCCCAGGCCGGTCAGGATATAGCCGATGCCTTTTAGCTGTTTGCCGCTTTGAAATACGCATAAAACGCCAAAAACCAGCAGGGGCATGGCGTAGGTGGCAATATTAACTTTCAGCCCCAGCCCTGCGATGAGCCATGCACCGGTAGTCGTACCCAGATTGGAACCGAAAATAATGCCGATGCCGGCGACTAAATCAAGCAAACCCGCACTCAGAAATGAAATGGTGATGACTGAGACCAAGCCGCTGGACTGCATCAATGCAGCCGACAGAAAACCAAAGCCGAAACTTTTCCAGGCGGTATCTGTGGTTTTTTGTAGAATTCGTTCCAATACGCCTCCGGTAAAGGCTTTAAATCCTTGTTCCAGAGATAACATGCCGAACAGGAAAATCGAGACGCCCGCTGCGATGCCTTTAAATGCATCGCTTAGCCAAAAACCGTAAGACAATAGCGGGACGACAATCAGCAAAAGGACTTTATGCATGGTTATTGGAAGATTTATTTTAAATGAAAGGCGATGGAACGGTTCGCCCAAGCAGGCTAGATTGGCGGTTGTTTTACGCCTGTCAATTTGATATGTACAGCGTCGCCGACAGTCAATTGGCCGCATTGATCATGCAGGGCATTTTGTCCGAAGTAGACTTGATTTTGCCATTTCCTGGTGCGATTGAGTGTCGTGAGCGGTTCCTTGCCGGTTTGCGCGGTTTCAGGGTCGATCGTCGGAATGGCGCACCGGGAGCAGGGTTTGGGGAGTCTGAAGTCTATAGAATCAATGGTGATTTCGCGCCAGCTGTCTTCTGCATAGGCGGGACAGCCGGAAATAACCAGATTGGGCCTGAAACGGGCCATTGGTAAATTCAGCTGCATGTCATGATTTAATGCAGTCAGGGAGTTTTCTGAAATGATCAGGAAAGGAAATCCGTCAGAAAATGCTACCTTGTCGGTAGGTTTAGCATAATCAAGATCAACCGGTCGAATGACTTCATCGGGCTGGTAAACCAGTCGGCAATCCTGTTTTAAAAAATCGCTCAGCCATTGGTCGGCTTCCGTTGAAACGCTACGGGCGTCGCACTGGTCATGCCAGATGGTGCTGTTAATGATGTGACCGTCAGCAGGCTCAATGGGTAGGAATAGATTTTCCATGCCCGGCGCGGACAGGATCAGGTTTTTGTCGGTCAGTGCGGTTTTAATTAAAGCCATTTTCGGCAATTTCCGCTGGCTGAGGAATTGCCGGCCATTGTCGATAATCATCCATTTTCTGTCGTGCTGAAAGCCTTTTCCAGTGACAGGCCAGCTGTTTGCGCTAATGCCTGCTAATGACTTTACGGGATAAATGAATATTCCGCTTAATAGAAGGTGTGTCATTGGCGATAGTATTAACCTAACAATGATTTTACCGCGCCGTCGAATATGTTGTTGTGAGCTCCTTGTGCTTGGGATGGATTGCTTTGAAAATCAGCAATAAGCTGTTTGAGCGCTTGTTGAGCTTGATCTTTATTTTCTATCGGGGCAGCCTGGTCGCTGCTTTTTACCGGCGAAGATGTAGATAGCTTTAATGATGTATCGGAAAGTTTTACTGTTTCCTTGGAAACTTGTAGGCTGTCGTCCCGATCGTTATCCGACTGGGTTTCGATAGCGGGTTCATTATTTTCCGAGCTTTTCGTCCGTTGAGACGATGCCGAGTTAATGAGTGTATCTGATCGGGTTTGTATAGTACTTGCGTCCATTTCTATGTCCTTTTAGCTTAGTTGAAGGCCGTAAAAAACGGCGGTGATTTTTCCTGATTTTAACATTCAACCCTGGAATCTGGGTTGTTTTTATTAATGCTGAACTCTTTGTTGATTGAAGTCAACACTCTATTTTCAGTCGAGCGGGTTAGCTCAATAAAACGCATCTCGTCAAGGCTAAACAGGCTTATTTTTCATGCAGATACCGCGGCTTTAGAGTAAATTATTTGGAGATTTCGAGCGCCGGTTTTAGCGAGCTTTATCGAAAAGCAAAACAAAGTTAATGAATCCGTTAAAATTAGCGCCTGTGCGTTTTATTATTGTTAGGAAATGATGCGATCAATTAATTTGCCTCTTCGGATAACTATTAAATATCTATTTATTATTCATTTGCTTAGTGTCAGTTTTGTTTATGCTGAAGTTAAACAGACAGTCAATATTGCTTATTTGACGCAAGAGCAGAAAGTCCCGCCCCCGTTGTCTAACCTAGACGCTTTTATTAAAGATAAGGGCGTTCTGGGGTCGGCGCTTGCGATTGATGACAATAATACGACCGGCCAGTTTACCGGGCAGCAGTTTGTGCTGAAAAAATTCATCGTGCCGTTGGACGGCAATGTTGTCGATACCTTTAATAAGGATATTGGCGATCAATATTCTTACGTCGTTGTTAACTTGCCTGCCGATGCTTTAAATAAAATCGCCGATTTACCCGCCGCAAAACAGAAGCTGCTGTTTGATGTGGCGACAATTGATGATGCCTTACGCAATGAGCAATGCCGCAATAACGTAAGGCACATTTTACCTAACAGGGCCATGCGTGCCGATGCGCTGGCACAATACATGATGAAAAAACGCTGGAATAAGTGGTTTTTAGTCATAGGTGCTACCGAGGAAGATCGTTTATTTGCCGATGCTCTCAGGCGGGCGGCTAAACGCTTTGGCATGAAAATAGTCGAGGAAAAGACCTGGGAGCACACCTACGATGCGCGGCGCACGGCGCAATCGGATGTGGCGGTGTTCACCCAAGTAGATGATTATGACGTTCTGGTTGTTGCCGACGAGCAGGGCCAGTTTGGCGAATATCTTGAATACAGAACCTGGAATGCAAGACCGGTGATCGGTACTCAGGGGCTGGTTGCTACGGCATGGCATCGAACCCATGAACAATGGGGCGCGGTGCAGATCCAAAATCGCTTTAAAGACCAAGCGGGGCGCTGGATGGAAGAGCAGGATTATGCTGCTTATCTGGCGGTTAGGGCTATCGGCGAGGCGGCTACCCGCACAAAATCGAACGATGTGAACAGGCTTAATGAATATATGTTGAGCGATGCGTTTGCCCTGCAGGGTTATAAAGGCAATCCTCTGTCGTTCCGGTCTTGGGATGGGCAGTTGCGGCAGCCTGTTTTGCTGGCGGCGCCCAGATCGTTGGTTGCTGTCGCGCCGATTGAAGGTTTTTTGCATCCCAAAACCGAACTCGATACCTTGGGTTTTGATCAACCCGAATCAACCTGTAAATGGAGTAAATGATGAAGAAAAATGTTTTAGGGCTGTTTTTGACAGTGGCATTGACAGGTGTAGCGCAGGCTGAAACGGTGTTTGTTACGCTTGAAAAAGATAATGCGCTTGCGGTTGTAGATCCGATTTCCGGCAAGTTAATCAAAACGGTAGATATCGGCCAGCGTCCCAGAGGCATCGCCATCAGCCCCGATAACAAGTTTTTGTATGTGGCTACCAGCGATGAAAATACCATCAAGATCATTGATGCCGAGACGCTTAAAGAAGCGGGAAAGTTGCCGTCCGGGGAAGATCCTGAGACTTTCGCGTTAAATCCTGCGGGCGACCGGCTTTATGTGTCGAATGAAGATGACAGCCAGGTCACCGTCATCGACATTAAACATAAAAAAGCCGTTAAACAGATTAAAGTCGGCGTGGAGCCTGAAGGCATCACTGTGAGTCCTGATAATCTCTGGGTGGCCAGCGCTTCTGAAACGACCAATATGGTGCATTGGATCGATACCAAAACCAATGCTATCGTAGAAAACACGCTGGTTGATCCGCGCCCCCGCGCGCTTGGCTTTACAGTCGACAGCCAGCAATTGTGGGTTACTTCGGAAATGGCCGGCACCTTGATGATTCTGGATGTTAAAACCAAGCAGATCGTCAAAACTATCAAGTTTGATGTACAAGGTGTTACCGCCGATAAAATCCAGCCGGTCGGTGTAGTCATCGATAAAGACAGAAAACGCGGCTATGTGGCATTGGGGCCTGCAAACCGTGTCGCGGTAATTAATGCACAGACCTTTGAAGTGGAAAAATACCTGCTGGTTGGTCAGCGGGTTTGGAACTTGGCGTTTTCACCGGATCAAAAACGGCTTTATACCACTAACGGCACCAGTAACGATATTTCGCTAATTGACCTTGAAACTCAAACGGTGACTAAATCGATCGGCGTGGGTACTTATCCGTGGGGAGTTGCAGTAAAGCCATGAATTCGTCCATAGCGTTGTCTGTCGAAAATTTGAGTTTTTCCTATGGCGGAAAAAAAGCACTGTCCCACGTTAATTTCAAGATTCAGCCGGGTGAATGCACGGTTTTGTTGGGCCCTAACGGGGCGGGGAAGAGTACTTTATTTTCCCTGATTACCCGGCTGTATGACACGCGCGACGGGAGTATCGAATTGTGCGGTTTCGACATCAAGCGGCAAACGTTGTTAGCGTTGGCAAAACTGGGCGTAGTTTTTCAGCAAACCACGCTGGACATGGATTTGTCGGTGATGCAAAACCTGCGCTATCACACTTCCTTGCATGGCATGGGTCGAAAACAGGCCGAGCAAAGGATTCAGCAGGAGTTGGAACGCTTAGCTATGTATGACCGGCGTTTTGAGAAAGTACGCCAGCTCAATGGCGGGCACAGGCGGCGCGTGGAGATTGCCCGAGCGTTATTGCATAAGCCGTCGGTGCTGTTGCTGGATGAGCCTACGGTTGGCTTGGATGTGCCCAGTCGGCTGTCCATCGTCGAATATGTGCATCGCTTAGCCGTCGAGGAAAAATTGGCGGTGTTATGGGCGAGCCATTTGATTGACGAAATTTATCCGGACGATCATTTAATCGTGCTACATAAAGGGCAGGTTAAAGCCAATGGGACGGTTGATGATGTGCTTAAAATAACCAGCGCTCCGACAATTAAAGATGCTTTTTATACGTTGACGCAAGGAGAGCAAGAATGAAGTTGCTTCATTACTGGCGCGCCATGTGGGGCATCATCTGGCGCGAGTTATGGCGTTTTGTGACGCAGCGCGAGCGGTTTATTTCCGCCCTGGTCCGGCCTTTGGTCTGGTTGTTCGTCTTCGCGGCAGGGTTCAGGGCTGCATTAGGTCTTGCGATCACGCCGCCTTACGAAACCTATATTCTTTACGAGGTTTATATTACCCCCGGCCTGATCGGCATGATCCAGCTGTTTAACGGCATGCAGAGTTCCTTGTCGATGGTTTACGATCGGGAAATGGGCAGTATGCGGATACTGATGGTTTGCCCGTTGCCGCGCTGGTTTTTATTGCTCAGCAAGTTATTGGCCGGTACCGGCGTATCCGTTTTGCAAGCCTATGTATTTTTAGCGATTGCGTGGTTTTATGATATTCAGGCGCCGTGGCAAGGCTATTTGTGGATATTGCCGGCATTGTTGTTGTCCGGGTTAATGCTGGGCGCTCTGGGCTTATTGTTATCGTCCTTTATCAAACAATTGGAAAATTTTGCCGGTGTGATGAACTTTGTGATTTTCCCGATGTTTTTTATGTCAACCGCACTGTATCCTTTATGGAAAATTAAAGAGTCCAGTGCGCTGCTTTATAATCTGGCTCAATATAATCCCTTTTCTCAAGCCGTTGAATTGATCCGCTTTGCCCTGTACGGCCAGTTTAATCAACAGGCATTTATATACACGCTGGTCGCCTTTATCGTATTTATGGCGGCGGCAATTGTTGGCTATAACCCATCAAAAGGGATGATGGTGAGAAAAGGCGGGGCTTGATAGCTCAAACAACGGATTGTGATGCTGATGGGCAACGCCATCGCAAGTTTTTATTAGGCAACGCTCCCGCTCCTCGGCAACTGCTCCTGCGTGGCTCTACCTCCTGCATCCATGCAGTCGTGCTCGCGCCCCTTACCTATATAATCCACATGGATATGGTGAATGCAGATATTGCAGGAGCAAATATCTGTCCCTGTTGGCAACGTAAGGCATTACAATAAATTCGGTGAATATGTGAAGAACTCTTTTTTTCTGGTTATTCCAACACAGCAAAATAATCCCCAGCGCCTTAAAGAATTTGAAGCAAAGGCGCTACAACATTGGGTCGCTGAATTGCCTACGGCTAATCCCGGCCTAGCCACGCGCCTGCTTCACGATTTTCTTATCGATTTCAATACCGTTGAAATGAGCACCCAGTTAAGGTTGGATGCGCTGGAGCGCTTAAGTCCAAGTATTCATGTCATTGAAGATTATCTTCGATCCAGGCTGATTAAAGCGGGTTTCCCAAAAGAAGAGAATGACAAGAAAATTTTGACCGTGTTGATCTCAATCGAAAAGGAATCCACTATCGGCTATTGGATGGTGCTTAAGGAGCTAACCAAGCGTAATGTCGGCTGGTTTCAAGGGAAGAATGCGGCATTAGCCATCCAGCGCTGCATTAAAGGGCTGGGCAGTATTATCGTCAGTCATTTTATTATGGGGATGCCGATTCCTGATTGGGTTTGGATAGATTTGCATTCGCTTTACAACCTGAGTGTGACAATAAAAAACAGCACTACCAAAGTCGCCAATGATATAAGTCAGTCCAATAAGCCCAGCAGTCCTGAAGAGTGCTATCGACAGATTCTTTTGCTCAGCCTTGCCGATCCGACCGGCTTGATGCAAAAGGAACTGTTGTTGGTTTATAGCTTTATAGAAACGATAGGTTCTTTGGTCGGGCTAAAAAGAGAGCCGGTGAATGGTCAGTCAATACAGTGCGTTGTCTTAACAGACGAAGATAAAGCGCCGTATTACCAGTTTGAAACAAGCGCTAAAAACGATTCAGCGATGTTGTATCTGGACTTTACCAAGTTGTTCAAGGCTCTTAAGCAAAAAGAAAAATTGATTAATGCTGCGGAGGCAAGGTTTAGTTCGATGCATGGGTTGAAAAATGACATCGGAAAGCCCTCAGCGGAATTACTCGATTATCTTGAGCAAAGATGGTTAGGAGTCGATCTGCAGGGAGTGCCCTTTTTTAGCGACAGAACGGATCGATATATTGCCGTAGGCCTGGAGTCAACCCACGAACTGCAAAGTGCATTGGAATCCGACGGCGAAAAAGATCTGGAGTTTCTCGTTCAATCGGCATCTGACCGATTATTGTCCGGCGTATTTACAAAAACGGGCGTCCTGTCGGTGGGGAGTTTGGTCAGTTTTAGAAAAACAGACAGTCCTGAGCACAAGCGTTCATTAGGCATTGTTAACAAGGTCATTGTTGATAAGCAAAGCGGTAGAATAAACTTTGGCATGCAATTATTGGCTCATCAGTCCATTGCCGTCTCCTATGTTCAATTGGATGAGTCGGGGAAAGATGTTCCGCAAAAGGGCCTTTTTTATAGCGCGAAGGAGCTGGAATATGAAAAAAGCTACATCATTACTGATAGTTTTATGCTGAAGGATGATGATGTTATTCGAATGTTTATGAATAACGAAGACTTTCCTGTTGTATTGAGTAACAGGAAGAATGTCGGGTTGGGTTACTGGCAGTTTGAATGTCGACGGGTAGCGGAAAAGAGCAAGCCGATATCGGCGCAGGCTAAAAAAGGTTACGATTTCATTTAAATAACCCATGTCGTTGAAATATAGTGCTATATACATATAGCACTTGAAAAGTTTTTTTATCGTGGTAAGTTGACATGTCAAGTTGATTATTGGTGATGAGTTGTCGGCTTTTTTAAAGTGGACATCTCAATAAAACTCAGGGGGCTAACTCGTAGTGGGATTGTTTCTGTATATGAGTTATCGAGGCAATCAGGTAATATGCCTTCGAGCAAGAACCTGAAAATAATAAAAAATTACAATTGTGAGGATACGAAATGAGTAATGAAGAAAACGCTAAAAAAACGGTAGATGCAGCAAAAGAAACGGCTGGCCAGTTAATTTCATTAATGACTAGCTTAAAAGAAAAAAATCCAAAAGTATTTTTTGGCGCTATTGGAGGCGTAATCTTACTGCTTATTGTCATGATGATGAGCGGCGGTGATTCAGGCGTTGTTTCCGGACCTTCGGCCAAGAATCTTGCTGCCGGGCAGCGTTATGTTTTAAAAAACCCCAATACTTACGAAATTGAATCGCCCATTCAATTGCTTGCAGTTCCTGGAGCTATAGCGGCATTTGATGATAGTGAAGACGTAGAAAAAGGCAAGGTTGAATCTTGTAGACGTATAGCTCAGGGAACGGCAGTAACTATCGTAGACTTCCAAGATTTTGCAGGAAAGAAAAATGCATTTGTTAAGGTTCAGGTTGAAGACGGTGATTGTAAAGGTAGCTCGGGTTGGGTTTTGGCAATTGATGTTCAATAAAAAGTTGACAAGAGTTAAAAAGAGCTTATAATGGCCAAATAAATTGAAGCGCGGGAATAGCTCAGTGGTAGAGCACAACCTTGCCAAGGTTGGGGTCGCGAGTTCGAATCTCGTTTCCCGCTCCAATTAATTTAAAAAAAAGCCGCGAACTATCGCGGCTTTTTTATTTCACTTTTAGGGCTGCGTAGCAAAATGGTTATGCAGTGGCCTGCAAAGCCATCTACGGCGGTTCGATTCCGCCCGCAGCCTCCATTAGTGAATTCAGAGAGAGTCAAAGAAGTCCATAAACCTGCAAGTCATAAGGCTTAGCGGGTTTTTTATTGTCTAAAATTTCCAGGAGTAAATTTTCCATTCGCTAAACTAGCGGTGGTAGTATTCATTTAGTGGTATTGTAAAATTCATCTTTTAATGTTGAGGGCTGAGAAAAAATGACCATTTCATTTGTAAAAGTAGTTGCCTTTTTCGTTATATTTTCTACAGGGTTATTGTCGTCCTGTGCCGAGTTTAAAGAGGCCGGAAGAACGATAGGCCATACGACGCGTAATGTCACCAGAGAAATTGGGCATGGCACTAGGGATGCTGCCAAGGAAATCGGTCATGGTACGAGACGCGTGGTCAACAGCATTGGGCAAGAAACGAACGATGCAGCAAAGCCATCACCCGATGATGAGCAATAATTCAACGGTTTTTTTCAAATAAGATATTTTTGTAAATTACGAGAGCGGGTGAAAAATCCGTGATCCCCAAATATGGGCGATGGGTTGGAGAAGTGACGGTTAGTTGAGGCAATTCCAACAACCGTTTCAGGTGCGGTGAAAAACGCGCATCCAATTAAGGCAAGGGGCCGCTAACTGACTCTACTTGCGCCACTGTCACCTGTTGCAGGCGGACAGATCAAAACAAAAACAACTCAATAATGGCTATCAAAAAATCCGAACTTTACTCCTCCCTCTGGTCCGGCTGCGATGAACTTCGCGGCGGCATGGATGCAAGCCAATACAAGGACTATGTCCTCGTGCTGCTGTTTATCAAATACGTCAGCGACAATACGCCGGTGTTCCTTACGCACCGATTACCATACCCGAAGGCGCAAGCTTCAAGGACATGGTGGCGCTCAAGGGCAAACCCGACATCGGCGACCAGATCAACAAGAAGATCATCGCGCCGCTGGCTAATGCCAACAAGCTGTCGGACATGCCCGACTTCAATGATCCCAGCAAGCTGGGCAGTGGCCAGGAGATTGTCGAACGGCTGACCAATCTGATCGCCATCTTCGAAAATAAGGCGCTCGATTTCAGCAAGAACCGCGCGGAAGGCGATGACATACTTGGCGACGCCTACGAATACCTGATGCGCCATTTTGCCACCGAGAGCGGCAAGAGTAAGGGGCAGTTCTACACGCCCGCCGAAGTTAGCCGCATCATGGCGCAGATCATCGGCATACGCGCTGACCACACCAGTAATGCAACCACCGTTTACGATCCGACTTGCGGTTCCGGGTCGCTGCTGTTGAAAGTGGGCGACGAAGCCCATGCCAAAGTTTCGCTTTACGGGCAGGAGAAGGACGCAGCCACTTCTGGTCTGGCGCGTATGAACATGATTCTGCACAATAACCCGACGGCTCTGATCAAGCAAGGCAATACACTGGCTAATCCGCTGTTCACCGGCGATGACGGTCAGCTCAAAACCTTCGACTACGTAGTCGCCAACCCGCCGTTCAGCGACAAACGCTGGAGCACCGGCATCGACCCGCTTAACGATCCTCACCGGCGCTTCCAGGATTTCGGCACGCCGCCGGACAAACAAGGCGATTACGCCTACCTGCTGCATATCGTCCGGTCGCTGAAAAGCACCGGGAAGGGCGCTTGCATTCTGCCGCATGGCGTACTGTTTCGGGGTAACGCCGAGGCCGACATCCGCAAGAACCTGATCCGAAAAGGCTACATCAAAGGCATCATCGGCTTGCCTGCCAACCTGTTCTACGGCACCGGCATCCCCGCCTGCATCATCGTCATCGACAAGGAAAACGCCCAGACCCGCAAAGGCATCTTCATGATCGACGCCAGCAGCGGTTACATCAAAGACGGCAACAAGAACCGTCTGCGCGACATGGACATCCACCGAATCGTCGATGTTTTCAACAAGCGGCTGGAGGTTGCCAAATATTCGTGCATGGTCGGCGTTGAGGAGATCGCCAAGAACGAGTTCAACCTGAATATCCCGCGCTACATCGACAGTCAGCAAGCGGAAGACATCCAGGACATCGAGGGGCACCTGAAAGGCGGCATACCGAGCGCCGACGTGGATGCCTTACAGCCGTATTGGGATGTTTGCCCCCAGCTTCGGCAAACCCTGTTCAAAGCCAACCGCCCCGGCTACCTTGATTTGGCCGTTTCCAAGCAAGCCATCAAGACCGCCATCTACGAACACCCGGAATTCGTCAGCTTCATCGACAGCATGAATGCCCTGTTTGCCGACTGGCGGGGGCGGAGCGTCGAAACACTCAAAAGCCTGCAAGCGGACTGCCACCCCAAGACCGTCATCGCCCGGCTCGCCGAAGACCTGCTGGCCCATTACACGGGCAAGCCGCTGATTGCACAATACGATGTCTATCAGCATCTGATGGACTACTGGGCCGCGACCATGCAGGACGATTGTTACCTGATCGCCGCCGATGGCTGGAAGGCCGAGACCTACCGGATCATTGAAGTCAAGAAAAACAAGGACGGTAAAACCGTCAAAGAAACAGACAAAGGCTGGACTTGCGACCTCGTGCCCAAGCAGCTCATCGTCAACCGCTACTTTGCCGCACAACAGGCGGCTATCCGCGAGCAGGAGGCCGCGCTGGAAGCCCTTGCTGCGCAGATGACCGATCTGGAAGAAGAACACGGCGGCGAGGACGGCGCATTTTCGGAGCTGGATAAGGTCAACAAGGCCAACGTCGCCGCCCGGCTGAAAGAAATCACCGGGAACGCCAAGCCCCGGCTTGGCGATAAAAAAGCAGCCGAGCTGGGGCTCGGCGCCCCCGAAGAGGCTGTCCTTTGCGCATGGCTGAACTTGGCAAACGAGGAAGCCGAGCTCAAGAAAGCGCTGAAAGAAGCCGAGGCAGCACTCGACGCACTGGCCTATGCCAAATACCCCATGCTCACAGAGGCCGAGATCAAAACGCTGGTGGTCGAAGACAAATGGCTGACTGCCATCGCCGCCGCCATTCACGGCGAAATGGACCGCATCAGCCAGACGCTCACTCGGCGTGTGAAGGAGTTGGCCGAACGTTATGAAACTCCACTGCCGCAGGCGTCGCATCGGGTTGCCGAATTGGAGCATGCTGTGAACGCCCATTTGGAAAGGATGGGGTTTGCATGGAATTGAGAGAGGCGAGAGCCGGTTATTTGGTCGAGGCCGAGCAGCGGGTACCGAAGGGGTACAAGCAGACTGAGGTTGGGGTGATTCCGGAGGATTGGGAGGCTTCACCGCTACCAAATATTGTTTGGTTTCAGGAAGGGCCAGGGTTAAGGAATTGGCAGTTTAAGCCGAGCGGATTGAAGGTTATTAATGTCACCAACTTGCAAGAAAACGGATACTTAGATTTGAGCAGAACAGAACGCCATATCTCATGGGAAGAGTTCAAGACGATGTATCAACATTTTTTGATTGATGATGGTGATGTGGTGGTAGCAAGTTCTGGCAACTCTTATTGTAAAACAGCTGTCGTTAGGCAAAGTGATTTGCCTTTGCTAATGAATACCAGCGTTATTCGTTTTAAGGCAAAGAAGGGCATTGTTAGGTCTTACATGTTGATCTACTTGAAGTCGAAATACTTCAAAGATCAAATTGATTTGATGATTACTGGTGGAGCCCAGCCAAACTTTGGTCCTGTTCATTTGACTAGAGTCCTGGTTCCCCTTCCGCCTACCAGAGCCGAACAAGAAGCCATAGCTGAGGCGTTGAGCGATGCGGATGCCCTGATCGAATCTCTGGAGCAACTGATCGCCAAAAAACGCCAGATCAAACAAGGTGCCATACAGGAACTGCTAACCGGCAAAAAGCGCCTGCCGGGATTTAGTGAAGATTGGAAGGAAAAGCCTATCTCTAGCTTCTCAGCATTTGTCACTAAAGGAGCGACTCCAACAACTTATGGTTTCAGTTGGCAAAATGACGGTGCCCTATTTCTTAGAAGTGAATGTGTTTCCGCTGATGGCCTTGATCTAGCGCGGTCGATGTTTATATCGGAAACAGCACACGCAGCACTCATCCGAGGTGAAATTCGCACTGGTGATATATTGATGACAATTACCGGCAATGTCGGCAGGGTAGTACATCTGAGGGCGGATTTTGGCATTGCGAACATTAACCAACACATAGCGCGTATCCGTGTAAACGAGCCGGATGTTTCTTCCTGTTTTGTATTTCATTGGCTTTCTCAGCTAAGTGTTCGAGCTTACTACGCATTGATAACGACGGGTCAAGCCTATCCACAAATCAGTTTGAAACAAGTGCGAGAAACCCAAGTGCCGCTCCCGTCATTTTCAGAACAAACCGCCATCTCCGCCATCCTTTCCGACATGGACGCCGAAATCGCCGTGCTGGAAGAAAAGCTCGCCAAAACCCGATCCATCAAACAGGGCATGATGCACAACCTGCTGACCGGAAGGATACGACTGGTATGATGACTCCAGGGAACGCCAAGCCCCAGCTTGGCGCGAATAACCGGAAAGATGACGATGATGGCGGCGCCGAGCTGGGGCTCGGCGTTCCCGTTTCCGCTCCTGCTTCCCTTGGTTGGTATAGCCGGGGTTATTTGCCGCATTTTGATGCGCCGGGCACCCTGCAATTCATCACCTTTCGGCTTGCCGATTCCCTGCCGCAAACAGTGCTGAAGCAACTGGAACAGGAGCTTGCGCAATTGCCAAGTTCGACGCGCGAGCGTGAGCGGCGCAAGAAAATAGAGCAATGGCTGGATGCCGGTTTGGGCTGCTGCGCCTTGCGTCATCCGCACATGGCGGAAGTGATGCAGCAAACTTTGCAGAAATTTGATGGCGAGCGTTATCGTTTGATTGCCTGGTGCATTATGCCCAACCACGTTCATGTATTGATTGAGCCTGCGATTAGTCTGCCGAAGATTTTGCAGTCGTGGAAATCGTTTACCGGGAGTTGGGCTATTTCGCATAATGCCAAGCTGGGGCTCGGCGTTCCCGGGGCGACCGGCACTACTAAAAATCAGTTTTGGATGCGCGAGTATTGGGACCGCTATATTCGCGATGAAGATCACTTCCGCAGTACGGTCAATTATATTCACAATAACCCGGTAAAAGCCGGGCTCTGCGAGGAAGCGCATGATTGGCCTTGGTCGAGCGCATATAACGGATAGAAGTAGGAAAAGATGGACGTTTAACCCATAGTGAATTGATGCTTAAGTCAAATAATGGAAATGCAAAATGAATGAGATTGGTCAATCCGAACGCGCCACGCAAAACCGTGTCATTACTCTATTTCGCGATGAATTGGGCTATCGCTTCCTTGGCGATTGGACCGACCGCGACAACAGCAATATCGAGGAAGGGCTGCTCACCGACTTTCTGACCAAGAGCGGCTACACCCCTGTGCAGATCAGCCGGGCGCTCGACCGGCTGCGCACCGAAGCGGGCAATCCGAACCGTAATCTCTACGACAACAACAAGGCAGTGTATAGCTTGCTGCGCTACGGCATTCAGGTGCAGGCGGCAGCGGGCGAGAATACGGAGACGATCAAGCTGATCAACTGGGACGACCCGGCGCAAAATGATTTCGCCATTGCTGAGGAAGTTACCTTGCGAGGCAACTGTAATCGGCGGCCCGACTTGGTGCTTTACCTCAACGGTATCGCCGTGGGTGTGATCGAGTTGAAGAACAGCCGCGTATCGATAGGCGATGCTATTCGTCAGAACCGTTCGAGTCAGCAACCGGAGTCCAATGCGTGGTTCTTTAGCACTGTGCAACTCATCTTCGCCGGTAATAATTCCAAGGGGTTGCAATACGGTACTATCGAGACCGAGGAAAAATATTTCCTGAAATGGAAAGAAGACGAGATGGACAACGGTCGGTACAAGCTGGATAAATACCTGCTGAAGATGTGCGACAAGGCGCGGCTGATCGAGCTGATGCATGATTTTGTACTGTTCGATGGCGGCGTGAAAAAGCTGCCGCGCGTACACCAGTATTTCGGCATTAAGGCCGCTCAGGCGCATGTCCTCCGCGGCGAGGGCGGCATTATCTGGCATACTCAGGGCAGCGGCAAGAGCATCGTAATGGTGCTGCTGGCGAAATGGATTCTGGAGAACAAGCCTGATGCCCGCGTGGTGATCGTCACCGACCGCGACGAACTGGATAAACAGATCGAGGGCGTTTTCATCGCTGCCGGTCATCCGATGACCCGTGCAGGTAGCGGTCGCGACTTGATGACTCAGCTCGGTCAAGCTACGCCGCGCTTGCTGTGTTCGCTGGTACACAAGTTCGGCAAAAAGGGCGTGGAGGATTTCGAGCAGTTTATCAAGGAACTGGAGGCACAACCCTGCCGGACGGTGGGCGAGCTGTTCGTATTTGTGGACGAATGCCATCGCACCCAAAGCGGCAAGCTGCACCGCACGATGAAGGCGTTGATGCCCAATGCGGTGTTTATCGGCTTTACCGGGACGCCGCTGTTGAAGCAGGATAAAGCCACCAGTCTGGAAGTGTTCGGCGGTTACATCCACACCTACAAGTTCAGCGAGGCGGTCGAGGACAAGGTGGTGCTCGACTTGGTTTATGAGGCGCGCGACATCGACCAGCATTTAGGTTCGGAGGAAACAGTCGACGAATGGTTCGAGGCTTCCACCACGATTTTGAACGATTGGCAAAAGGCCGCCCTGCGCGAAAAATGGGGCACGATGCAGAATGTGCTCAGCTCCAAGTCCCGGATGGCGCGGGTGGTTGCCGATATTATCTTCGACTTCAAAAGACGCCGCCGCTTGAATGACGGGCGCGGCACCGCTATCCTGGTCGCCTCCAGCATCTACGAGGCCTGCAAGTATTTTGAGCTGTTTCAGAAAACGGTGTTTAAAGGCAAGTGCGCGGTCGTTACCTCCTATAATCCGCAGATTAAAGACGTCACGTTGGAAGGCACCGGTGCGAACACGGAGACGGACAAGCTGTTTATCTACAACACCTACACCGAGCTGCTGCAAAACGTGGATGCGCTGCCCGGCAAGTCCAAAACCGAGACCTATGAGGACAACGCCAAGAAATTGTTCAAGGAGCAACCGGCCAACATGAAGCTGCTGGTCGTGGTGGATAAGTTGCTGACCGGCTTCGATGCGCCGAGCTGCACTTACCTTTATATCGACAAGAGCATGAAAGATCACGGACTGTTCCAGGCCATTTGCCGCACCAACCGGCTGGACGGGGAGGACAAGGATTTCGGCTACATCGTGGACTACAAGGATCTGTTCAAGAAGGTCGAAAACGCCATCGCAGTTTATAGCTCAGAGCTGGATCATAGCGCGGGCGGTGCCGATCCTGAGATTATGCTGCAAGACCGCCTGACCAAAGGCCGGGAGCGCTTGGACAATGCGCTGGAGGCTATCGCGCTGCTTTGCGAGCCGGTGGAGCCGCCGAAGAGTGAGCTTGAGCATATCCGTTATTTCTGCGGCAATACCGAGATACCTGATGATCTGAAGGCGCATGAAACGCAACGCGTTGCATTGTACAAGGCGGCGGTCGCTTTGGTGCGCGCTTACGCCAATATCGACGGCGAATTGGACAAAGCCGGATACAGCGATGTCGAAACTAAGCGCATCAAACAGAAACTTGACGAGTATCTCAAACTGCGGGAAATCATCCGCAACGCCGCCGACGAAAAGCTGGATATGAAAGCCTACGAGGCGGACATGCGGCACCTGATCGACACTTATATTGAAGCCGATGCGCCGAGGAAGATTTCGCCGTTCGATAACATGCCGCTATTGGAACTGATTGTGAAAACCGGCATTGCGGATGCGATCAACACGCAACTTGGCGGCTTGAAGGGCAACAGGGATGCCGTGGCCGAGACCATCGAGAATAATGTCCGCAGCAAGATCATCAAGGAACACCTGAACAACCCGGCTTTTTACGACAAGATGTCGGCGCTGCTGGACGAGATCATCGCCACCCGTAAAGCCAAGGCCGTTGAGTATGAGGAATACCTGAAACGGATTGCCGAGCTGGCGAAGACGGTGGAAAAAGGTCAGGCCGATGATATGCCCGAACAATTAAATACGCCGGGACGCCGCGCGCTCTATGACAATCTTTGTTCCGGTACGGCTGAGCCGTCTGCGGCCTATGGGCATGCAAACAAAAAAGATGCGTTGGAATTGGCCGTCAGGATCGATGAGACCATTAGGCAAGTCAGGCCTGACGATTGGTGCGGCGTTCAGGCAAAAGAGCAAATCATCAAAGCGGCTCTGTATGGAATTTTGCAGGACGTGGACGAAGTTGAGCGCATTTTCCTGATCATTACCCAGCATAAGGAATACTGATGGTCACGCAGATCCGGCTCGGCGATATTGCCGTGGATGTGGTGCTAAAAGACATCAAGAATATCCATTTGAGCGTGTATCCGCCCACCGGCAAGGTGCGTATTGCCGCGCCGTTGCGGATGGATTTGGATACCATCCGCGTGTTTGCGATTACCAAGCTCGGCTGGATCAAAAACCAGCAGCAAAAACTGCGCGAACAGCAACGTGAAACTCCGCGCGAATACCTCGACCGCGAAAGCCATTACGTTTGGGGAAAACGTTATCTGCTCCAACTGGTTGAGAAAGATGCCGCGCCGGAAGTCGAGTTAAAGCACAATAAAATGCGCCTTCAAATTCGCCCCGCAAGCAGTGAGGTAAGGAAGCAGGAGATTCTCGAAGCATGGTATCGCGATAGGATCAAGGAAGCCGTGCCGGTTTTGATCGCCAAATGGGAGCCGCTTATTGGCGTAAAGGTGGAGCGGTTCTTTGTGCAAAGGATGAAAACGAAGTGGGGCAGTTGTAGCCCCCACTCCAAGAGCATCCGGCTCAATGCCGAACTGGCCAAGAAGCCGCCGGAATGCCTGGAATACATCGTCGTGCATGAGATGGTCCACCTGCTGGAGCCCACCCACAATAGCCGCTTCATAACCTTGATGGACCGGTTCATGCCGAAATGGCGGTTCTACAAGGAGGAGTTGAATAAGCTACCGGTTAGGCATGAGAGCTGGGCTTATTGACATTCGCGGTCGGAAAAATAAAAAGTATCCGGATTAACCCTGACGATATTGGTGAATCAAGCCCTAGCACAAACCCAAACATCAACCCGGCTAGCGCCTGCTTTTTTCAATACATAGGCCAGTTCATGGGTTGTTGAGCCGGTGGTCATGACGTCGTCAAGTATCGCGATATGCCGGGCGTGGATGGGTTTGATGATGGAAAAGGCGTTTTTCAGGTTTTTGCGGCGTTTTTTGGCGGGTAATTGAGTTTGATGGGGCGTGTCGCGGTTCCGCCTGCAACTGGTCAGGTCTAGCGGAATCTGCATCTCCTTGGCGACGGTCCTGGCGATTTCTATGGCCTGATTGAAGCCGCGTTCGCGGTAACGGGTTTTATGCAGCGGAACCGGTAAAATCAAATCCGGCCGTTCGGCGGTTTGTTTCAGGTGGTCGGCCAATAACATGCCGAGCAAGCGCGCATTCTTGTAATTGGCGCCGAATTTTAAGGTGCCGATCAAATGCCGGATGGCTCCCTGATGAATGAACGGCGCGTAAGTTTCGTCAAAGGCCGGATGCCGACTCAGGCAGCGACCGCAAAGCACGGGGGCGGTAGTGGGCGTTTCCAGTATTTCGGCGCATCGGTAACAGCACAGATTATTGCGAGGCAGGTGCGTGTAGCACGAATGGCAAATGTCGCGGGAATTGTGTCCTGGGTTTCCGCATAAGATGCAGGTAGGCGGCAGCAGGTAATCCTGTATAATATTGATCCAGTTGTATACCATTTTCATTTGAACAGGTTGACAAGTTTATCGATTGTCTTTGTTTAAGTATTACAGTAACTGGAGCTTAACAGAATGTCTGCAAACCCTGCAATTCGCCATGACTGGCAGTTGGACGAAGTGCAAGCGCTTTATGCGTTGCCTTTTAATGACCTGATTTTTAAGGCGCAAACCGTACATCGGGAAAATTTCGATCCCAATGAAGTTCAGATTAGTAGTCTGTTGAGTATTAAGACCGGCTCTTGTTCGGAAGATTGCGGCTATTGCCCGCAAAGCGCCCGCTATGATTCCGATTTGACGCCCGAGGCGCTAATGCCGGTCGATGCAGTGTTGAAGGCGGCGCAACTGGCCAAAGATCAAGGCGCATCGCGTTTCTGCATGGGGGCGGCTTGGCGGCAGCCTAAAGACAGGGATGTGGAGCGGGTCGTGGAAATGGTTCAGGGTGTTAAGGCGCTGGGCATGGAAACCTGCGTAACCTTGGGAATGCTGACCGACGCCCAAACGGTTCGATTAAAAGAGGGCGGTCTGGATTATTACAATCACAATCTGGACACCTCTGAAGACTATTATTCGGAGGTCATCACCACGCGGACTTACCAGGATCGTCTGGATACGCTGGCGCGGGTTAGGGATGCCGGGATTAACGTGTGTTGCGGCGGCATCGTCGGCATGGGCGAGAGCGATGTCGATCGCGCCAATCTGTTGATCGAACTGGCAAACCTGCCCAAGCATCCTGAAAGCGTGCCGGTCAATATGCTGGTGCAGGTTGAGGGTACGCCGCTGATGGGCACAGAGTCGCTGGATCCGATCATCTTTATCAGAACCATAGCCGTTGCCAGAATCATGATGCCTAAGTCGCGTGTGAGGCTATCCGCAGGTCGCAATAACATGAGCGATGAAATGCAGGCGTTGTGCTTTTTGGCCGGCGCCAACTCGATTTTTTACGGCGACAAGTTATTGACCACCGATAATCCGATGACTAATCATGATTTGGCTTTGTTTGAGCGGCTGGGTGTGCATTCCGGCGGTTCGAGTTATGCTTGATGAGTGCTAACTGTTCAATTTTATAATGGAACACGGATGATACGGATAAGCACAGATTTATCTCACAGTTTGCGCTGGTTCCCAAGCTCCAGCTTGGGAACCCAGTCTTGGAAGCTCCAGCTTCCTGACTCGCGAAGCTGGAGCTTCGCCTTCTGGGTTCCCAAGCTGGAGCTTGGGAACCAGCAACATGTGTCTTAAACCTAATGGCTCACCCATTCTCAGAGCTAACAGCCGAGCTTGATGATATTGCCCAGCAGGGCTTGTATCGCTCCCGGCGGATCATAGCATCCCCTCAAGGCATTAATCTGGAAATTGACGGCAAAAATATCGTCAATTTTTGCAGCAATGATTATCTGGGCTTAGCCAATCACCCCGATGTGCTCAATGCGTTTAAAACCGGTGCGGATCACTACGGGGTCGGCAGCGGTTCGGCGCATTTGATTTGCGGACACAGTGCGGCGCATCATGCTTTGGAAGAAGAGCTGGCGGCGTTTACCGGACGCGACCGGGCATTATTGTTTTCTACGGGATACATGGCTAACATCGGCGTGATTTCGGCTTTATTGGGGCGTGGCGATGCGGTGTTTGAAGACCGGTTGAACCATGCTTCCTTGCTGGACGGCGGTCTGTTGTCCGGCGCACGATTTAAGCGCTATGCCCATGCCGATGCGGCTGATCTCAGCGCAAACCTGGAAAAAGCCTCAGGTAACAAACTGGTCGTGACCGATGGCGTATTCAGCATGGATGGCGATTTTGCACCCCTTAATGAATTGGCTACTGCCGCAAAAAAACAGGGTGCTTGGCTGATGGTTGACGATGCGCACGGACTGGGCGTAATCGGCGAATACGGCAGCGGGATTGTTGAACATTACGGCCTCAGTCAGGAAGATGTGCCGGTGTTGATGGGGACTTTGGGTAAAGGTTTTGGCACTTTTGGCGCGTTTGTCGCGGGTTCCGAGCTGTTGATTGAAACCCTGATCCAGAAAGCTCGCACTTATGTTTATACCACCGCTTTACCGGCGGCAGTTGCCGAGGCGACACGGGCAAGCCTAAAAATTGTCATCTCAGAAAGCTGGCGTCGGGACAAGCTTAAAATATTGTCGGAGCGGTTCAGGCAGGGCGCCGAGCAGCTCGGACTGCAGGTGATGGCATCGTCGTCGGCCATTCAGCCCATCCTGATTGGAGACAGCCAACGGGCTGTAGACATCAGCAACGCTTTATTAGATGCCGGTTTTCTGGTCAGCGCGATACGCCCGCCGACCGTGCCTCAAGGCAGTGCAAGGTTACGGGTGACTTTTTCTGCGCTGCATGAGGAGCAGCATGTCGACCGGTTGCTGGATGCATTGGCTAAAATTATCGCAGGTTGCAAGTGACAAAAATTCACCTGGAAACGTTCGGCAAAGGCAAGCCCATTGTGCTGGTGCATGGCTGGGCGATGCATGCCGGTATCTGGCGGGAGTTCGCCAAGCAGTTGGCGCAAAATTACCGGGTTACCTGTATCGATTTGCCGGGACACGGGCGTAGCGAAAAAATCGATCCGTTTACGCTGGAACGGATTAGCGACGAGTTGGTTAATATAATCCCCCCCGCCCCCCCTTTTTCAAAGGGGGGAGATGAGCTCACATATTGCCCAAGAGAAGGGAGTGAGCAATCCCCCCCCTTTGAAAAAGGGGGGCTAGGGGGGATTTGCTGGCTGGGCTGGTCCTTGGGCGCCACGGTGGTGCTTGATATAGCCGATCGTTACCCGGAGCGGGTGTCTTCACTGGTTTTGCTGGCGGGGAATCCCTCGTACACGCAAACAGAACAATGGCCGGGCATGGATACAGGCTTGCTGGATGATTTTGCGGGTCATTTGAATAAAAACTGTCAGGCGACTTTGCTGCGTTTTTTATCCTTGCAGGTAAACGGCTTGCCCGATCGGAAAGTTCTGTTGAAAGCGCTTAAAGAATCCGTGTTTGAATGCGATGCGCCTGATGAAAATACCTTGCAGGGCGGATTGAAAATACTAAAAGAGGCAGACTTGAGGCCGGTTTTATCCGGGCTGACTATTCCTGTCTCGGTCATCTTAGGCGGCCTGGATACCTTGGTTCCCGTGGCCGTAGGTCAAAAAATGCAGCAGTTATTGCCAAGTCTTGAATTAAACATAATCGACAGGGCAGGGCATGTGCCGTTTTTATCGCACAGCCGGGAAACGCTGGCGATTATTTCCCGATTTATGGATGAACAATGTATTTAGACAAAGCCAAAATCAGGCAGTCGTTTGCGGCGGCTTCGGTTACGTATGACGGTGTTGCCGAGCTACAGCGCACTGTCGGTAAGGCGCTGCTGGAAACTATCGATACCGAAAGCCTGAGGGGGTCTCTGTTGGACTTGGGGTGCGGCACCGGTTTTTTATCCGCAAAGTTATTGGCGTTTGCTCAGCCTGTTATCGCGCTGGATATGGCGTTGCCGATGTTGCAGGTAACGCGAACAAAGCTGGCCGACATGCCGAATGTCACTTATTTATGCGCCGATGCCGAGCAGTTGCCGCTTGCCGGACAAATCGTCGATGGCGTGTTTTCCAATCTCGCGTTGCAGTGGTGCATCAATCTCGATGTCGTTTTTACCGATATTAGACGGGTATTGAAACCGGGCGGTCGGCTGGTTTTTTCGACATTCGGCCCGCAAACGTTACATGAATTAAAAGCCGCGTGGGCGGATGTCGACGACTACAACCACGTTAATGACTTTTATAGCGAGCAACAGTTGACTTACTTTCTCCAGTTGGCGGGTTACACCGAGATAAAAATTGAAACCAGGCTTTATAGATCGAGCTACGGTTCGGTTTTGGCGCTGATGAAGGAGCTAAAGCACATCGGTGCGCATAATATGATTGCCGGACGTAATAAAAATATCACTACCAAGACGCAGATGCAGCGCATGATTGCGGCTTATGAGCGGCATCGAAGCGGCGATCGGATTCCGGCGACTTACGAGGCCATTATGGTCACGGCAAGCTAATGGAAAAAGGTTACTTTATAACAGGCACCGACACCAACGTCGGCAAAACCTGGGCGACGATTGCGCTGATGCGTTACTTTAAAAGCCAGGGGAAATCGGTTGTAGGCATGAAGCCCGTTGCCGCCGGTTGTTTAATGCTGGACGGGCGGCTGCAAAATGAAGATGCGTTGCTGATACAAGAAAACGCGTCATTGCAGATTGATTACGACTTGATCAATCCTTACGCCTACGAACTGCCGGTTTCTCCTCATATTGCGGGTGTAAAAGACCCGGTCAGGCTGGATCATTTGGCCGTCAAATTCGAGCTATTGAAAACCCTGGCTGAGATCGTTGTCGTTGAAGGCGCCGGAGGCTGGTACACGCCTTTAAATGAGCGGGAAGCTATCAGCGATTTGGCAAAAGTGCTGGCGCTGCCGGTTATTATGGTAGTCGCCATCAAGTTGGGGTGTATTAATCATGCAAGACTGACGCATCAGGCGATAAAGCAGTCGGGCGTAAATTGTGCGGGCTGGATTGCAGTCTGCACAGACCCGGAGTTGTTAAGCAGGGGCGAGAATATCCAGGCCATAAAAGTCGCTGTGGATGCGCCTTTGCTGGGAGTGCTTCCTTATAGGGAAATCGCTGATTTCAATTTTTTCGCGGAACAAGTGCAGATATAACCGCGCATTGGTAATACATCTTTACGGCTGTACGGATACAGGAGATAGAGCAATGCAGGAGCAGTTGTCGAACGCCTTTACGGGTGACCAGGTAAAAATAAAACATGACAAAGTCTCCGGGAAAGCCCTATTATTTTCGTTTTTTCCCAGTTAGATTCGCCGTTAACTTACGGCACAAGGTTAATGCATGTCGATTCGCACTATCTCATCAGTAAAATTAATTTTAGTTGCCGGTACGCTGTTGTCCGGATGTACAACGACCCGGCAAATTGTGGTTGATCATCCTTCAACTCAGGCGAGTCAGTTTCAACCTTTGCAAGGTTTTCAATCCATTGATGGCGATGATTATTATGTGCGGTTGATTTCGGAGTTCGATTTTAAAGGCGACAATGTCTTAAAAAGCGGCTGTACCAATATGACGCCTTCTTATGAAAAAGGCGATTTGTCGGCAGCGCTTATTTATAGCGTGCGTAACGAGGCGCTTAAATTTAGCCGTGAAGCTACCGGTTTTTTGTATCAGGCGACCACCGGCAAGTGCAATTTTACCTTCGATGCCAAGAAGCTTTACCTGACGCCGTGGATACGTCTGGATTCGGGCAGGGAAACCATGGTCGATTATAACTTTTACACGAACGCTAATAGCGATGTGGATGTGTCGAGCTTGGTCGGCGATGTGAATGCTGCCGGCAATTTGCTGGCGCTGACGGGCGTCGGCATGGGGGTTGCGATCATGGGGCAGGTTGCCGGGCAGTGGGTAAAGAGCAATCAGCAGGCGGAGGTAACAACGCCTGCGTCCCATCAATCAGCCAAACATAGTTCGGAGTCGCATTCATTACTGGCGGCCACGACTTATGCAGGTAAGACCGGAACGCTCAATCAGACGACGTTTAAGGTTTTTGATGTGGCGGAAGGCGGGTTTCATCTGTTTGGTTCCGATACCAAGCAGCTGGGCGAACTAAAGATTTATCCGGAAATCTTGCCTTCGTTGCTGTTAAAGACGACGGCTGACGGTATCCCTGATGCGCGCGATTTGTCGTTCGAAGAAATTGGCTATTCGCCAATAAAATCAGCGGCTGGGGAAATCAATCTTCAGCAATTGATTGAGCAATCGAAACATCCGGCAAAACCGAATTTAAAGCCTGACTGGAATAATTATCCGGACGTGGAGGGCAATTGCCGGAAATTGAAGCTGGTGATGAAGGATTTGGGTTTTAACAAGTTTGACCGCAATGCGGTGATTTACTATTTCCTGGCTAAGAATGGCGATTGGAACAACTACAATATCACTCGGCAAAAGACGCAGAGTGAAGAAATGCGCCCTAAAGTCATAGAAAGTTATCGCAGCAAAAACTTCGCTAATTGTCTGGCGCCTGATGATTATGGGGTTATGAAGTCGATGGGGTTGCCGGTTAATACGCAGTCCGACTGGGATCAGGTGGGCGAGGCGAGCCACAAAAAAGAGCAATTGTTTACGCCGCTTAAGTCGATTGAGAGGCAGTTGGTTGCAGTGCTGAACAATCCAAACAAGGCAGAAATGGAGCGTCAGCTGTTTCCTTTGCTAAGTACGGAAAAAAATGGCGATGGTAGTGTGTTACTGCAAAATCATTTAGGTAATTTTGGCTTGGAATTGCTGCTGAATCCACCCGTAGCGCCAGCTCCTATGGACGCTTCAATTGCCCAGGTTGCTCCCGTTGTAGCAGCAGCGCCTGCGTCGGCGGCTATCCCTGGTGAGGGCGTTATTGTCAGCGCCCGTCAATTGGCGCAAGTCTTTTCAGGGTTGTTAATAAACGAGCTGAGCTGCGCGCGCCCGGTTCCTGACAGCTTGGGAAAATCTGCGGGACTTTTATTATTTACCACTAAGGAAGGCAGTCCGCGTGTTAAAGGCGGCGCTATGGAGTTTGAATTTTCCGGCGGCAAGATTACACGCATTGCTTTTCAGCTATCCACCTACCGGGATTTCGAGCAGGATTTGTTGGATCGTCCGGAAATTGGCGGATGTCGAATTGACCCTTCTTTTCTGGCAAAGCTACACTAACGTAAATGTTGTTCTGATATTGTTCACCCCGTCTTGGTAATTAACAAAAAAATCAGGTTTTTGGTGGGTGGGGAGTGTGTTGATTTATACCATAAATTAAATATGGATTTGGAACTGGATATAATCCATAATGTTTGTGCGGTAAATAATCAATAATACAAAAAATATCAGGAGAGACGTTATGGCTTTAATTACTTGGACAGCCGGTCAATACGGTACAAATGTTGGCTTTGCAGATGATGAACATAAGATTTTGTTTGATAAGCTTAATAAACTGTATGATTTAGCAACAGGAGGAGCGGAGCGTTCTGCAATAGGTGCGCAATTAGATGATTTGATTTCATATGTTGTCGATCATTTTGCTCATGAAGAAAAAGAAATGCTGGCAAAAGGTTATGCAGGCTACGATCGCCACAAGGAGGAGCATGAAGCTTTGATAGGTATTTGCGGCGGTCTGCAAGCAAAATTTCATGCGGGTCAGGCAGAAGTTGACGAAGGCGTCGGTCAACTGGTTAAGGGTTGGTTAGATAGCCACATTCCTAACTTTGATATGGCTTATGCGGATGCGCTAAACAGCTAATCCGATTTCAAAATTAGAAAACAAAGGGCTTGTGAGTTGCATTGATTCACAAGCCTTTTTATTGTGCTAAATAATATCAAGGAAAGGACAGCTGGTATAGATTGCCTTCATAGGTTAAAATCAAAAAGATTATTTGTGATAATTATTACGTAAATGGAATAGGGCCGACCTTGGCATGTCCTGAAATTACGAAACGATATAACGCATACAAGAGTTTATAACTACTAACGAGGAGGCTGCTCCGTGAAGAAAACAAAGCAACTGTTCGCAGGTCTGATCTTAATGGCTTTAGGCCTAGGGACAGCGCAGGCGGAATATACGCTCAATTTAATGAGAGGGGTTACAAAGGTCAGTAATGACATTTATGACCTGCACATGCTGATTCTATGGATTTGTGTATTCATAGGCATTGGTGTGTTCGGAACTATGTTCTACTCGATTTACCATCATCGTAAATCAAGAGGACATAAAGCGGAGCAGTTTCATGAAAATACCACGGTTGAAATTATTTGGACGATTATCCCGACCTTGATTTTGATTGGCATGGCTATTCCAGCCACCAAGGCCATGATAGAGCTGGATGATGTGCAAGAATCCGAAATGTCTATTAAGGTAACCGGACATCAATGGAAGTGGGAATATGAATATCTTGATAATGGCATTCATTTTTTCAGCAGTTTGGATGAGGCCAGCAATAAAGTACGTCAAGTAGGTTCAGGCATCGATCCTAGATCCGTTCCTCATTACTTGTTGAATGTTGATAAGCCGTTAGTTATTCCAACTAAGAAGAAAATTCGTTTTGTATTTACCTCGGCAGACGTAATCCATTCATGGTGGGTGCCGGATCTGGGTTGGAAAAAAGATACTAATCCCGGCTTTATCAATGAATCATGGACTTCTGTAGATGAACCGGGTACTTATCGTGGTCAATGTACCGAGCTTTGCGGTAAGGATCATGGGTTTATGCCGATTGTTGTGATTGCAATGAACGAACCTGACTACAATGCCTGGGTAGAGCAGCAAAAAGCGGCGATAGCGGCTGAAGCAGGATCGGCAAGCAAGCAGTGGACTAATGAAGAATTGATTGCTAAAGGTAAATCCGTTTACGACACCAACTGTTCATCTTGTCATATGGCGGATGGCGCTGGTTTATCGGGCACTTTCCCTGCTATAACAGCAAGTAAAGTGGTAACCGGCGATATTAATGCTCAAGTTAAGCTGATGTTAGACGGAAAAGGCATGATGCCTGCGTTCGGGAAAATATTAAGCCCAGTTGATTTCGCGGCAGTCGTAACATATACCCGTAATGGTCTGGGTAATTCAGTGGGTGATTCTATTCAACCCTCAGCTATCCAGACTCTGCAATCGGCTACACCGGCGGCAGGTAAAAATGAATAAGTCATTGCGTTGTTATCGATCTAATCTTTTTTATAGTTTCAAGAGGTATAAAATATGTCTGCTGTAGTCGCTGAACATGATGCTCATCACGATCATCACGAGCATGGTCCTGCCAAGGGGCTATTAAGATGGGTTATTACCACCAATCATAAAGATATCGGTACGTTATATTTGCTGTTTGCCCTGACGATGTTTTTTGTCGGCGGCGCAATGGCAATGGTTATTCGCGCCGAATTGTTTGAACCGGGTATGCAGTTTGTTAATCCCCAGTTCTTTAATTCGATGACCACCATGCATGCCTTGGTTATGGTATTCGGCGCAGTTATGCCGGCATTCGTCGGCTTGGCCAACTGGATGATTCCAATGATGATTGGCGCTCCGGATATGGCATTGCCGCGTATGAATAACATGAGCTTCTGGTTGCTGGTTGCCGGTGTTTTACTGCTGGCCAGCACCTTGTTTATGGAAGGCGGCGCACCTGCCAGCGGTTGGACTTTGTATCCGCCGTTAGTATTGCAAACCGGTAAGGCATTGCCTTTCGCGATTTTCTCTGTGCATTTGCTGGGTATCTCGTCAATCATGGGTGCGATTAACATCATTGCAACTATTTTCAATATGCGTGCCCCCGGCATGACCTTGATGAAAATGCCGATGTTTGTTTGGACCTGGTTGATTACTGCTTTCTTGTTAATCGCTATCATGCCTGTTTTTGCAGGCGCAGTGACCATGTTGTTAACAGACAAATTCTTCAATACCAGCTTTTTTGATGCTGCCGGTGGTGGTGATCCAGTTCTTTATCAACACATTTTCTGGTTTTTTGGGCATCCTGAAGTTTATGTAATGATTCTGCCTACCTTCGGTGTGGCTTCTACAATCATTCCGGTATTTGCTCGCAAACCTTTGTTTGGTTATAGCTCAATGGTTTATGCGACTGCTTCAATTGCATTTTTGTCATTTATCGTATGGGCTCACCATATGTTTACGGTCGGCATGCCAATAGCAGGCGAGTTGTATTTCATGTATGCAACCATGTTAATTGCAATTCCTACCGGGGTTAAAGTTTTTAACTGGACTGCGACCATGTGGAAAGGTTCGATGACTTTTGAAACACCGATGTTGTTTTCGATTGCTTTCGTCGTTTTGTTTACGATGGGTGGATTCACCGGATTGATGATGTCTGTTGCGCCGGTTGATTTTCAGTATCACGATACCTATTTTATTGTCGCGCATTTCCATTACACGCTGGTTCCAGCTTCCGTCTTTATATTGATGGCTGCCGGCTATTTTTGGCTGCCTAAGTGGACCGGTCATATGTATGACGAAAGAATCGGTCGGTTGCATTTTTGGTTGTCCGTGGTATCAGTAAATATCCTGTTTTTCCCTCAGCATTTCCTGGGACTTGCCGGTATGCCTCGCAGAATTCCTGATTATGCCGTTCAATTTGCGGATTGGAATATGATTTCCAGTATTGGCGGTTTTATATTCGGTGCCAGCCAACTGCTGTTCCTGTATATCGTTATCGATACAATCAAAGGTGGAACTGGCGAAAAAGTAACTGATGAAGTGTGGGAAGATGCTGCCAAGCATAGCTTGGAGTGGACTTTGCCATCACCACCGCCGTATCATTCTTTTACTACACCACCTACAGTTATACCGACTGAGCATATCTAGGGTATTGCATTCAGGTTGCTTTCAAAAGCAACCTGCTTAGATAACGTATCAGGTGAAATAATGAATACCAAACAAAAAAATATTTTGACAGCAGTGATTTTGATTGCAATTGCGGTCACTATTTATGTTTTTGCAGTGATAAGAGCTGTTTCTCAATGAAGGAAGGCGTTACTCAAAAAAACACTAAGTTAGTTCGAATATTGGTGTTTGTTGTATTGGGAATGTTTGGTTTTGGCTATGCCCTGGTTCCTCTTTATGATGTTTTGTGTGAAGTAACAGGACTCAATGGAAAAGTTGAATCGTCCGCTATTAAGGAAGTTAGCTACGAAATTGATAAAAACAGAGAGGTCACCGTAGAGTTTATGACTGCGCTGAATGAGGCAACACCGATGGTGTTTCGTTCAGAAATAAAAAAATTAAAAGTTCATCCAGGCGAATATTATACGGTGAACTTTTATGCGGAAAATAAGACCGATAAGGTAATGATTGCTCGGGCAATTCCAAGTATTTCACCCGGAGCGGTTGCTGAATTTTTTAAAAAAACAGAGTGTTTTTGTTTTTCAGAACAGACATTCAAAGCGCGAGAAGGCAGGACTATGCCGGTACGTTTTGTTGTTAACCCTGAATTACCCGAGAAATATAAAACGATTACACTTGCATATACATTTTTTGATAATACTGAAACATCAGTGAAATGAGAGAGGAAGGTCATGTCTACAAGTAACGAGTATTACATTCCGCATAAAGCTACCTGGCCGGTCATTGGAACTGCCGGTTTGGTGATGATGCTGGCTGGATTTGCAAATTATTTAAATGGTTCGGCAGCCGGTTCGGCCTGGATGTTGCTGGGACTAACGGTATTTATTGTTATGCTTGCCGGGTGGTTCACATTGCAGTCAGGGGAAAGTGAATCGGGCATGTATAGTACGCAGGTAGGTATTTCCTATCGTATGGGCATGATGTGGTTTATCTTTTCGGAAATCATGTTTTTTGCCGTTTTCTTCGGTACACTTTGGTATACGCGTAATTTATCGGTGCCATGGCTGGGCGGTGAAGGCGCTAGGGCAGCAACCAAAGAGCTATTGTGGCCTTCTTTCGAAGCAGTCTGGCCTACCAATGGTCCCGGTAAAGTCGGCGGCGAATTCGAGCCTATGGGAGCGTGGGGATTGCCTTTCCTGAATACCTTAATTCTGCTGACTAGCGGCGTATCGTGTACTTGGGCGCATCATGGCTTGCTGGCAAAAAACCGCGATCAGTTAATTAAAGGCTTGGCGGCTACTGTAGGTTTGGGCCTCTTGTTCGTGTCATTCCAGGCATTCGAATATCATGAAGCGTATTCTGAAATGGGTTTAACTTTGGGTTCAGGCATCTATGGATCTACCTTTTTCATGTTGACCGGTTTTCATGGTTTCCATGTTTGCGTAGGGGCTATTATTCTGAGCGTTGTTTTATTCCGTAGCTGGAAAGGTCACTTTAAACCGGAAAATCATTTCGCTTTTGAAGCCGCAGCCTGGTATTGGCATTTCGTTGATGTGGTATGGTTAGGATTATTTGTATTTGTTTATGTAATTTAGTCTAAACAGCCAAACCAAAAAAAGCGCTGCCTAACAGACAGCGCTTTTTTTTTGTCGGAATGGTTGAGTCGTTTTTATTTAACAGAGGTGACTGGCGTTGGGTGCATTCGAGCACCCAGACCGTGAGGCGTGAACAGGCCGGTTGCAAAGGCTATAAAAATAAAAATGAATAATACGATTGAAAGTGTAATGCGAAAAGTCAGTGCTTTGACTGTTTTTTCGGATTGTTCCTGAGTCTTGTGTGTAACCAGATGGAATAGTGCAGAGCCCAAGCTGATAATTATCAGGATAAAGGCGATAATAACGATGCTTTTTATAATCATGAGTACAGTTATGTTCGTTGATGGGTAAGGTTTTTGTATTCTCGGTTATTTAGGTGCCTGTGCCAATAGGATAAGGAAAAAAAGCATGATCCTCTCGGATACTACTCAATGAAGTTTAAAATCATTCCAACGTTAGTTTATTTATGCCTGTTACCGACGTTGATTGCGCTCGGAATGTGGCAATTGGATCGTTCAGAGCAGAAACGGGCATTTCTTAAGGAGCAGGAACAAGCGCTCGCAACTGAAACGCTGCATTTGTCGACGGCTATTGAACACAATACAGAGGCATTGAGATACAGAAATGTCGAGGCTACAGGGCGTTACGATGTGGCGCACCAATTTTTGATAGATAATCAAATCAGCGACGGGAAGGCTGGCTATTTTGTATTGACGCCATTTATATTGACGGGGGAAACCAAGGCGGTTTTGGTGAACAGGGGCTGGATTCCTTTAAACCAGGATCGGTCGATTCTTCCTGATTTACAGATTAATAAGGCGGAAGCGATTATTACCGGTCGGATTAATAATTTTCCAAGCGTTGGTATAAAATTAGCAGGGGCAGAAATTCCAACCGAGGGTTGGCCATCGGTAGTGCAGGTGGTTGATAGTGACGTTTTAGCTAAAAAATTAGGCTATTCATTATTTCAATTCCAGATTGAACTGGCTAAAGAGTTACCTGATGGCTATAAGCGGGAATGGCATACATCAACCATTATGCAGCCCGAACAACATACGGCCTATGCAATTCAATGGTTTGCATTGGCATTGACACTAACGATACTATTTATTTGGTACAGTTTTAAAAACAACGATGCAAAATCAAAAAAATAAAAATCATATATTAATTTTGGCTATCTTTGGGATGTCGGTTATCCCCTTTTTAATCGCTTGGGGATTAAAAGAACATCCGCAGCTGTTAAATGGACAAACCAATCATGGACAGTTAATAACGCCGCCATTGACAACAGAGCGTAGTGATCTAACCGGTTTTGACCGGTTTTCAACTGATAATATGTCCGAACTTACCGGGCACTGGCTGCTGGTAAATGTCATTCCAAATGGCGATTGTAATGAATCGTGTATTGAAGCTATTCATAAAACCAAGCAGTTACGGCTCATGCTGAATAAAGAATTGACCCGTACGCGTCGAATCGTCATGGTCTTAAAAGACGTTGCGCCGGAAACCGCGGGCAAATGGTGGGAAGATGACAAGACCTTATTAAGAGTTAAGCCCAATGCTGCGGTTATCAAGAAAATTGCCGCAATCAGGCAAGGCAATATTCCTGATGGGATGCTTTTGTTAATGGACCCGCTGGGCAATTTAATGATGCAGTATGAACCGGGTTTCGATCCTTACAACGTAAAAAGTGATCTTATGCATCTTTTGCGAATCTCACAAATCGGATAGTGGAAAATAAAATGTTTAGAAAAATAACTCTCTTTAGCGTTGTTTTAGCTTTAATAGTTATCGTAGTAGGTTCATACGTTCGGTTATCCGGAGCAGGGTTGGGTTGCCCTGATTGGCCTGGATGCTATGGACAGGCCATTGTTAGCGAGCAAGCCGATTTTAAAGCGCAGGCGGCGGAGGCATTTCCCGGTCAGACGCCCGATATTGAAAAAGCCTCGAAGGAAATGAGTCACCGTTATCTGGCGGCAACCTTGGGCGTGACTGTCTTGTTGTTGGCGTTGCTTTCGTGGCGCGAACAACAAAGTCGCCTGGCGGTCGTTACGGCCGCATTGGGTCTGGTAATTTTAGTCGGATTGCAGGCGGCTTTAGGCATGTGGGCCGTAAAATTGCACGTTATGCCGATTGTCGTAACCGGCCATTTGTTGCTGGGCATGATGACTTTCTGGCTGCTGTTCTGGTTGTATTTACGGGTTAACCCGAAAGCTTCGCTGCTCACAGTACGCAGCAATGGCTTGGCGTTGTTTGCTCGAGTTGCAATGGGGGTGTTGTTTTTAGAGATTGTTTCAGGGGGTTGGGTTAGCGCTAACTATGCCGCTTTAGCTTGTTCGGGATTTCCTCAATGTAATGGTTCATGGTGGCCTAAAGCGGATTATCAAACGGCGCTGGATTTATTTAACGGCTTAAGTACAGGTTATACCGGCGTCATAGCATTCGATGCGCAAGTCGCCGCAAATTGGCTGCATAGGGTCGGTGCGTTGGTTGGTTTTATCGTGCTGACGTTGTTGATGTTGAACGCGACATCGGCGCATCATCTAAAACCGGTCAGGCGAGCAGGCTTATGGCTAAGCGTGCTGCTGTTGGCGCAGGTTGGCTCAGGCATTATCGGCATTAAACTCGGCGCGCCTTTATGGGCTGCGGTGGCTCATAATGCTTTTGCAGCCTTGTTGATGCTGCCGTTGATTGCCATCAGTTTTTACAGTCGGCATGCTTTTGTTGAAGAACTAAAGCCTGCCGCAGAGGTTGAGGCGAAACGCGAAGGCGTAGCCGTTCCTGCAGCGGAAGAAGCTTATCCGGTAGCGGAACCTGAGTCGCTATACCTGCGTCTTAAGACCCAGTTAAAACGCACCCGTTCCGGGCTTAGCGGAGTATTGGCGCACATTCCCCTGGGTCGACAAGAAATTGACGAGGATTTACTGGAAGAAATTGAAGCCAGTTTGTTAATGGCTGATATAGGCGTTGACGCGACCACGGAAATCATCAAGCGTTTGACTGAAAGTGTCGAGCGGCACCAGCTCAATGACGGCGAGGCGCTATCGGCCGCTTTAAAGCAGGAATTGCTGAGTATGCTCCAGCCGTGCAGCAAGAATTTGCACATCCCAAAGCAGGACAAACCTTTTGTTATTCTGGTTGTCGGCGTCAATGGCGCGGGTAAAACCACAACCATCGGCAAGTTGGCCAAACGCTTGCAAGCTCAAGGCCATAGCGTCATGTTAGCCGCCGGGGATACGTTTAGAGCCGCGGCTGTCGAGCAATTGCAAACCTGGGGTGAGCGTAATAACATTCATGTAGTCGCTCAGCATACCGGGGCTGATTCGGCATCCGTTATCTATGACGGCGTTCAATCCGCGCAGGCAAAAGGCATCGATGTTCTCATTGCCGATACGGCCGGACGTTTGCATACAAAATCCAACCTGATGGATGAATTGAAAAAAGTAAAACGGATTATGAGTAAGCTGGATGAAACCGCGCCTCATGAAGTGCTGCTGGTGCTGGATGCCGGCACCGGGCAAAATGCCTTGTCGCAAACAAAACTGTTTAACGAAACTGTTGAATTGACAGGCTTGGTTCTGACCAAACTTGATGGCACGGCAAAAGGCGGTATTATTTTCGCGCTGGCCAAACAGTTCGGAATCCCGATTCGTTTTATAGGAATAGGCGAAGGTATTGATGATCTGCAGGATTTCGATGCAGATGCTTTTGTAAATGCATTGTTTGTCAAAGACTAAAGAGGCCTATGTTAAAGTTTGATAATGTCAGTATGAGGTACCCTGGCGCAGGCGATGTCTTGCGTAATGTCAGTTTTCATCTGCAACGCGGTGAAATGGCTTTTCTGACAGGGCATTCAGGGGCAGGAAAAAGCACATTATTGAAATTGATTGCGGTTATTGAGCGTTGCAGCCGGGGCCAGGTTTTATTGGATGGTCAAGATCTCAATCAGGCTAAGGATAGACAGGTTCCTTTCATACGCCGGAAAGTGGGATTGATCTTTCAGGATTACAAACTGCTACAGGATAGAACGGTTTTCGATAATGTCGCATTGCCGTTAGTGATAGCAGGCTACGGACACCATGAAGTTTCCCGAAGGGTGAGAGCATCATTGGATAAAGTCGGCTTATTAGGCAAAGAAAGAAAATATCCTGCTGTCTTATCCGGTGGCGAGCAACAGCGGGTCGGGATTGCTCGGGCGGTGGTTAATAAGCCGCCGATGATTTTGGCCGATGAGCCGACCGGGAATCTTGATCCTGAACTGTCAGCCGAGATAATGCATTTGTTTGAGCAGTTTCAGCAGGTTGGCGTCACCATATTGATTGCTTCTCATGATATATCATTGATTGCCCAAATGAATCATCGAATCTTAAAGCTGGATCACGGTCAACTGGTTGCAAGTTAAATGATGAAACACGTTAATAAAAAACCGGGTAAACAGGAACCGCGCTGGCAAACCAAAATTTCGGGCGGTAATTTTGTCGATAAATTTCATGCTTATCGGAATCTTCATGCGCATGCGTTGTTTTCAAGCCTTGGACGCTTAGTCGCATCACGATTCTCTTCTGCAATGACAATCGTTGTTTTGGCGATTGCCATTTCACTCGCCAGCGGTTTTTATATTCTGGTGGCGAACCTCCAGCAGCTGGCGGGCAATTTGGAAGCCAGCAATCAAATCTCATTATTTCTTAAAGACGACATTTCAGAAGCGAGGGCAAATAAGTTTGCGGGCGTCATCAGGCAAAACCCCGATATTCAGGACGTTAAATTAATTACCAAAGAGCAGGCGCTCGCAGAGTTTCAGTCATACAGCGGATTCGGTGAAGCGGTAAAAGCTCTGGAAAAAAATCCGTTACCGATTGTCATTCAGGTGTTACCCAAAAATTCATTTGAAAACGAGCAGGCGCTTGAGGTTTTGCTTGATGATTTTAAGCGCTCGGCGGAAGTTGATTTTGCCCAGATGGATATGCAATGGGTCAAACGCCTGCAGTCTATTATGGAAGTGGCGCGGCGCGGCGTCATTTTATTGAGTTTGTTGCTGGGTGCGGGAGTGCTGTTTATTACGGCCAATACCATACGCCTGGAATTACATAATCGCCGCGATGAAGTCGTGATCGCAAAGCTGGTGGGCGCGACCAACGGGTTCATTCATAGGCCGTTTTTGTACAGTGGTTTTTGGATTGGCTTTTTTTCCGGCGTGGCTGCATGGTTTATAGTGACAATCATCATGTTGATTTTAAAACAACCCATCGAAAAGCTTTCCGGACTTTATGATGACGCTTTCCATGTGCTGTTTTTCGGCTTTACTGAAACCTTGACATTATTGTTTATCTCGTCTGTGCTGGGTGTGGTGGGTTCATGGATAGTACTACATTTCCAACTGCGGCAATTAAAACCTGAGTAGAAAATTATTAGCACTCTTTCTTGCAGAGTGCTAGAATTCAAAAAAAGTTTTTTACATGGGAGTCGCAATGAGTAACGCATTAGCTTTACCTATTAATTTATCGGTCGGAACATTTGACGCCTATCTAAATGTCGTCAGGCAAATGCCTAAATTGACAGTAGAACAGGAACGCGAGTTAGCCTTAAAATTCAGGGATGATGGCGATTTGGAAGCCGCACGTGAATTGGTTATGACCAATTTGCGTTTTGTGATTCACGTTGCCAGAGGCTACAGTGGATATGGCTTGTCTATGCCGGATATTATTCAGGAAGGTAATATCGGATTGATGAAAGCCGTTAAACGGTTTGACCCTGATGTAGGCGTGCGTTTGGTTTCTTTCGCCGTCCACTGGATTAAGGCTGAAATTCACGAGTATGTGATTAAGAACTGGGGTATCGTAAAAGTTGCTACCACCAAGGCGCAGCGCAAACTGTTTTTTAACCTGCGTAAATCCAAACAGGATTTAGGCTGGTTGTCCAATGACGAAGCGGTGGCGATTGCCAAAGATCTTGATGTGGATGTGAGTACCGTTTACGAAATGGAAAAACGTTTGGGCAGCAGGGATATGTCGTTTGATATGCCGGTCGATGAATCAACGGAAGAAAGTTATGTTGCCCCGGCCAGTTATCTCCATCAGCACGGCGGTGATCCTGCGGTACTGCTTGAGAATTCGGATTGGGAAGGCCATGAGCAGGATTTATTGGCAGATGCGATGGCGGAGCTGGATGAGCGTAGCCTGGATATTCTTTCAAGCCGCTGGTTGATGGACAAAAAAGCGACATTGCATGAGCTTGCCGAGCGTTACAATGTGTCCGCTGAGAGGATCAGGCAATTGGAACAAAACGCGATGAAAAAATTGAGAGCAGCGGTTGAACTGGCCGCTTGATTGATAATTGGGTCATAGCAAAAAAGGCTTAGCGATGTCATCGCTAAGCCTTTTTTATTGCCTACGGTTTAATATAACCGTAACAGATTTTTTAAAACGATTTTAAGCCGGCGTGAGTATATCGAGAACCGTTTGGGCCTGTTTAGCAGTTTCAATGCCAAGATTGGTCAAATAGCCGCCGTCATCCTGCGATACCAAGCCTTTTTCAAATAGTCGGTGGGTGGCGGCAATAGTTTCCGGTGAAGCGGTTTTATGTACTTTGATGCCTTCTTGAGTGGTGGACAGGTTGTAGCGAACAAGAATGTTCAGTTCTTCTACAATATCTTTGGTATAGGGCATAGTGAATCCTCATGACTCATTGATTTAAAGCAGTAGCATAATGCTATTTATAAAGAAGGAGTATCTTTTTTTATGTGGTCTTTTTCCTCGCGACGATCACGCCATCACGGGTCGGATTGATGAAGGTGTCAAATTCAGGATCATTAAAGATGAGTTCATTGTGTTCAATAATCGCCTCCGTCCAGCCGGGAAAAATGTCGGTGGGATTTTCTACCGCCACCCGGCCGCGCCAAAGCACATTATCGGCAATATAAAGTCCGCCGGGACGAATCCTGTCTTTAGCCATCAGCCAAATTGCAGGATAATCGCCCTTATCGACATCGTTATAGCAGATGTCGAATAATCCTTCTGTCTGGGCAAAAACTTCCTGAGCCATGCCGGCCCGAAAATCGATTCTATCCCACAAACCGGCACTACTGAGATATTGCTCGGCTTTTTCCTGGTTGAGAAAATCGGCATCGGTGCAAATGACCTGGCCTTTTGAGCCAACCGCTCGGGCGAACCAATAGGCGGAATAACCGTAACCGCTGCCAAACTCAAACACCCGTTCAGCATTGATCATTTTAGCCTGCGCTTCAATAAAGACGCCCACCAAACGGCCAATGATGGGGAAGTTGTTTTTTTTGGCCAGCGCTTCCATCTCGGTGAGTACCGGATGATCGGTGTGTCGCAGTAAGCCGTGCATATAATTTTCAATGGCGGGATTGACCGGGATTAATACGCCGGGATTTGAAACGGTTGGGGATTTTATATCGGCCATTAGCGGTTCCTCATGGATATGTGTTTGTTGAAGTTGAATGACGTTGCCCGTGGTACGGGCTGATTTATTGGATGTTAGCTTGATGAAGACGATGACAGCGAGGGCTTTTAAAACAATTCAGTTTCACTGTGGTCGTTATCTCGAACCAGGACGGACATGTCTTCATACAAAATTATCCTGTTTCTGCCGGTGTCTTTGGCATGATAAAGCGCTTTATCGGCATGATCCAATTGTGTCGTGGGCATGGATATGCCGTCGACATGGGTTAAGCCAATACTGACAGTGACTCGGCCGACAGTTGGGAAGTTGTAATTGGCGACTGCTTCCCGGAAACGATTAAAAACGGCTATAGCCGTTTCCTGGCTGGCTAAATTCAGGATAACAACAAATTCTTCGCCGCCAAAACGGAACAAAAAATCATTGTAACGAAAGCATTTTTCCATCAATTGACTAAATATCAGCAACACCTCGTCCCCATACAAATGACCGAAATCGTCATTAACGCGTTTGAAATGGTCTATATCCAGTATAGCAATCCATGAGCTTTTTTCCTCTTTTGTATCAATAATTTGATGGTCTCTGTAATGTTCGCAAACTTGTAATAAGCGAGCGTCTAGCGACTGCCGATTAGGCAATTTGGTTAACACGTCCCGTTCCTTGGTATCATGTAATATCACCAGATTTCGATAGACTCCTCGCAAATGGTCAAGTAATTCAAGCATTTCCCGATCGAACGCACCTTCCAGATGAATAGCGCGTTCAGGGCCGCCGCTCCCTCGAACAAAGAAAATAGCCCACGCATGAAAACCGGATTCATCCGGAGCGCTGAGATTCAAATCTGTCGTATGATCCAGTCCGGCAAGCAGGTCGTTATGGTCTTCATTATTCCTGGTGAAATCCAAGGGGAATCGTCTGATTAATAGTTCGCGAACAGTACTTGTTTCTCCCGATTTTTTTCTTTCGTGATTATAAATTTCATAAACGACGGCGCTATCAATCCATGGAATCTCAACAAGGAGCTCTAGAAATTTATGCGTTAATGCCTGGTAATCCTGCTGGGCAGACAACCGTGTCGTCCAGGAAAAAATTTGCTGTACTGTTAGATTGATGGACATCGAAACTCAGCCGCAATATAAAAGGCTTGATTATGCAGCTTTTATACAAAAAATGGGACCTTTTTCGGGATTTTATGCCGATAAAAACGCTAAAAGTTAAAGACACTGTCTAGTCGACATAATGAGGGGTTATAGATCAGCTAATAACTTATCGAGCATATTTTCCGCCTGATGCAGATAGCTTGGCCCGAACAGGTTCAGGTGATTGAGTATATGGTATAAGTTGTACAGCGTTTTTCTGCGTGTATAACCCGGATCTAGCGGATAAACGGCTTGATAAGCCTGATAAAATGCCGGGCTGAAACCGCCGAATAATTCGGTCATCGCCAGATCCGTTTCCCGGTCGCCAAAGTAGCAGGCCGGGTCATAAATGACCGGATTGCCCTGTTCATCCGCCGCAACATTGCCGCCCCATAAATCGCCATGCACCAAAGCCGGTTGCGGTTGATAGCCGGAAAACAACGGCTTTAAATTTGTACGGAGTTTTTCGCCCAGGGTTTGTAAGCGACCGCCATAGCCCTTGGCCGCAGCCAGTGTTAATTGATGCCCCAGACGTTGCTCTTGCCAGAATGTAATCCAGTCGTGATAGCGGCCGTTGATTTGTATAGTACTGCCGATGGTGTTGTCGCGGTGCCAACCGAAATAGGCCTGTTTTTGCCGATGCAGCTGTGTAAGTTGTTGCCCCAGCAACCGTTCGGAACGGCTATTCAGGTTATGTAAGTCGATATGTTCAAGCACCAAAAAAGCATGGTCGGTGGTTTGGCCGCAAACAATAAACTTCGGCACACGGATGGCCTGAGTTTGCGCCAAAGCTTGCAAGCCTGCGGCTTCGGCCTCAAACATGGCAAGCCGTTCAGGCGTATTCAGCTTGACAAAAAAGCTGACATTTTCGGCCTGTAACCGGTAAGCCGCATTAATATCGCCGCCTGACAGCGGCTGGGCTTTGAGCAACTTAAAAGGCTGCCGGGTTGCCGATTCAATAGGTTGAACAATGGTCTGCCAATCCATCAGTACAGCCTGCCGAATAAATCCATATGCGTTAGATACAGCCTCATATCCAGCTCGAACTGGTGATAAGACGGCTCCATGTGCTCACACAGCTTGTAAAACGCCTTGTTATGATCCTTCTCCTTTAAATGAGCCAGCTCATGCACGACGATCATCCTTAAAAATTCCAGCGGCACATTTTTGAACAGCGAGGCTACCCTGATTTCATTTTTGGCCTTGTGTTTGCAGCCCTGTATTCTGGAAATAAAGGTATGCAAGCCTAAGGCATGATGAAGATCCTTAATCTTATCGTCGTAAATCACCTTGCTAAGCGGCTGGGATTGTTTAAGCAAAGCATTCTTCATGTCAACGGTATAAGCATAAAGCGCCTTATCCGTCCTGATCGTGTGAGTAACCGGGTATTTTTTCAACAGCGTCTCGCCCAGTTTATCTTTACTGATCAGCAGGCGTACCTGGTCGGTCACGTTTTCAGAATAGCCGATTAAATATTTTAATTCATGCATGGCTTATTACTTCAGTGTGTTCAGTATTTGCTCCAGCGGAGCGAGAGAGATCAGCGCCCGGTAAAGAATCGTTTTATCTTCCATCAGGCCGTAACATTCATAGTGATAGGGCGAATCTATGGCGTGGCCTATGCCTTCTTTCCTCGATTCCGGCGGGATTTGCCTGATCAGTATATACAGCGCATCGCCGGATTTCAGTTGCGCAAGGTAGGTGCGGTCAATGCTGATTTTATGCGACATATACACCAGCGGGTTGCGCTCGAAATCATGCTTTTCTATAACCGCCTTTTCCAATAAGGCGCTGGATATAAGGCTGCACGGGAATATTTCAGGGAACACCGCTTTATTTTTAAAGGGATCGAAAAAAGCATCCTGATCGACCAGGGAACCGCACAAAAAGTTTTTTGCATTGCTGGTCGTAATGAATTTTCGTTTCAGGAAAAAACTGCTACCGGATATAAAAGACCGGTCGGGGTGCTGATTGAGAGCGCCAAACTGAGGAACATCCGGGTTGGTCAGAAATAAAGCAAACTTGGATTCTTTTTTGTAGCCCAGCAAAGCCAATGCGCCGCCCGATTTAACCGTAATTCTGTTGCTGAGAATCGTCTCCGGGTCTTCTTTTAGTTGCGATTTTTTTATATCGACCGATACCACCTGTCCGGGTTTGACCGCATTAACAAAAGAAAACTGGTAGTTGCTAAAACGCAGGTTTTTGTCGCTGATAAGCGCATTTTCATTATGGTGCTGGCGATAAAGAAAAACTTTGTGTTCAATCAATGATTCCAGTTGAAATCCCAGTGCAATAGGGCCTTTGAACGGATTGTGATTGATGCGCAGCCACCTGTTTCTATCGTGAAACAAGTTGAAATCGTCCGTTGCATTACGTGCAACATCAATGTGTATTTGATTAAAAACATCCGAACTGTCTGATGTATGCATAGCGCCTCAACGATTAAATTTCCGGTAACTATTTAGCGCCATTAAATACAATGGAACGCGGATGCCAAAAGTAGGTGCCTTTAGGCGACGCAGATGAAGATGATGAACACAGATTGAAAGGCGAAAGTTGAATCGCGCAATGATTGCATTAGCCTTATTTAATCATAATTATCAGCGTCATCGGCGTTCTATTTTTTATTTTTGGCGGATGAATAACGACAGTGCTTTAATCGATAAAGCGTCGGGTCAAATCGCCGTATTCATCAATTCGACGGTCGCGCAGGAACGGCCATACTTGCCTGACGCGTTCAGCTCTTGCTTTATCAATCGTGCAGCTTAGGAGTTTTGTTTCCGAATCATTGGCGCTGGTGATAATGTCCCCTTGCGGCCCGGCTATAAAACTATTGCCCCAGAAATTAATGCCGGTAGTCGAATTCGGCGCCAGCTCAAAGCCGATACGGTTGCAGGAAATGACCGGAATGCCGTTGGCGACCGCATGCGAGCGCTGAATGGTAATCCAGGCATCCAGTTGGCGTTGCTGTTCTTCGGGGGAATCTTCCGGGTCCCAGCCTATCGCAGTCGGGTAAATCAACAGTTCAGCGCCTGCCAAAGCCATCAATCTGGCGGCTTCGGGGTACCATTGGTCCCAGCAAACCAATACGCCTAATTTGCCGATAGAGGTTTCGATGGGCTTAAAACCCAAATCGCCGGGCGTGAAATAATATTTTTCATAAAACCCCGGATCATCGGGGATATGCATTTTCCGGTACTTACCGGCAATACTGCCGTCCTTATCGAAAACAACGGCGGTATTGTGATAAAGCCCCGGCGCTCGTTTTTCGAAGATGGTCGAGACGATGACGATGCCGAGCTCTTTCGCCACGCCAGACAGGATTTCAGTGGTCGGGCCGGGAATAGGCTGGGCAAGATTATAATTATTATAATCTTCGCTCTGGCAAAAATACGGCCCCAGATGAAGCTCGGGCAACACTACCAAATCGGCATTATTAGCGGCGGCTTCATGGATTTTTGCGATGGAAAAATCAAGGTTGGTCTGCCTGTCTTCATCGCAGGGCTGCTGGACAGCGCTAACGGTTAGTTTTGATTTCATGATGATCGTGTGGGGTGGTTTCTGATGGGCGTTATTTTATAACGATTTAGCGAAAGGAAATAACAAAACTGCGTCCGCTTCCGCGAAAGCGAGGGAGCTAAGAAGTGGACTGAACCGGCTCCAGCATTAACTTGCTAATGTATCGGTCATGAATACGGCTTAATAGTGCCAGTGCCATCATCGCACCCAGTAGCGCATAAGCCATGTCCGACTGCGTATCCCAGATGTAGCCTTGAGTGCCTAAAAAAGCTTCGGCGGCTTCCTTGCTTAACAGCGCAACCCACCATTCAATCAGCTCATAAACGGCGCTGATTGCGAGGCAGATGCAGATGACGAAAAAATTAAGCCATTTGATGCTTTCCACCACATGATTCCGGATGAGGATTTCCCTGGCGATGATGGCGGGGATAAAGCCTTGGGCGAAATGGCCGAGTTTATCGTAATTATTGCGGTCTAAATTAAATGCGTCCTTTAGCCAGTCGAACAGCGGGACTTCCGCGTAAGTGTAATGTCCCCCGACCATTAAAATAAGGCTGTGGATCAGGATCAAGCTATAAGCCAAACCCGTTAAGCGGAATTTCCGGCGCGTCGCTATAAGCACGACAACGGCAATCATCGCAGGCGCCGTTTCAAGCGCCCAAGTCAGGTAATCCTTAGGATATGTACCCGACCAAATCAGTGCCGAAAAAAATATCCCAAACCAGGTTTTACTCATAGATCGGTTTATTTCGCTAACGCTTCTTTATAGGTATTGGCGCTAAAGCCACGGATGGCGGTGCCATTAATGACCGCCAGCGGAATACCGCCATAACCCGGATCAAGCGTCTTTTTGCGCGCTGCGGCATCAAGGTCTTGTTCAATATCATAAGTATTAAAGGCAATATTGCTCTCGCGCAGAAAGGCCATGGCTTTTTTACAATAAGGACACCAGCTGGTGACGTAAAGATCGACTTTCGGCGCTGCGGCTTGAGCCATGTTATCGGTCGGAATCGGTTGCTGCGATTTGGCTTTAAGATCGTCACGATTTTCTATGGCTGCCGGATCAGCGGGTTTCGATCCGGAGAAATGCGACTTACCACCGGCATCGGTCCATTTGTAGATTTCGGCCTGGGCGGGTAATGCGAACGTCAGTGCGAACAAGAAAATAAGCGGGTGATTAATGGTCATGGTGTGTTGGTTCCGGTTAGAAATACGGGTTTTGGTTGGCTATAGTTATTCAGGCTCAGGGCAATCAGTATGTCCTTGTTTGGTACAAAGCTGGTAGTTTAATTGACTCGCCCAGTATTGGTAAGCTTGCTCAACATCATCCCAGCTGTCGAAAGACCCCAGTAAGGTTTTCCCGCCTGCCCGGCAGTCGGCTGAAGCCATCAGTAATTCACCGGTTTGCGAATCGGTGATTTTTCCCTCGACACTGGCTTGGCCCACATAAGATTCAGTGCCTGTCGCCAACATTTTAAGCAGTGACAAGGCGCGAGCCGAAGGGTAGACGGCCGTATATAAATCCAGCAGCAGTATTGATGATTCGGCATCGGTGAGGGCAAATTGTACGCGTAATGTCTCCGGTCCGGGATGAGCGACCAGTTTAAAATTCTTCTTCAAGGCTTCCCGCATCCGGTATTCAAAAAGTTCTTTAAGCCTGTGGTTCTCGGCGTGGGTCATGTCGTTGAGATCGGAATCGGGCAGTTTGCTGGTAATGACGGGTTCTAAAATAATTTTTTTATAACCGGCCCAGTTAGTGCCGTCTTTCCAGAAGCTTAATAAAGCATCGCCATCTTCGCCGTCTTTAAGCAGCGAATAATCGTCCAGAAAGTGCGACGTTTCAACATACCTGGCCTGATAGGTTCTCGCGCAACCGATGCTGAGCAGGACAAAGACAAGCACGATAATACGATTAATGGTCGGCATGAAGAGGCGGGACTGATTTTTGAGGTTCATAAAAGGCTTCAGCTCGATAAATGTGTCCACGAAGTTGCCATTGATTATCCGCTATATGCGGGACGCGGCTTGACAAATCTGTCTGGAACAGATTTGCATTCACCCGAAGGGTGTCAGGCAGAATAGCCTGACATGACACCGCGTCCTGCTCAAGGTTGCAATAGAATCGAATATTAACCGACAGCCCTCAACGCCCCCTCAGGAAACTGCATGGTCATGCAATGCAGGCTGCCGTACTGATGCACCAAGGGCTGACACGGAACGCCAATAATCTTGCGATCAGGAAAACAACCGGCCAAACGTTCCAGTGCAATCGCATCCATCGGGTCGCCGTAAACCGGCACCATGACGGCGCGATTGATGATCAGGAAGTTGGAATAATTGGCCGGGAGTTGTTGCCCGTCCTCATCATGAACCGGTTTCGGCAGCGGCAACGGTACCAGATGATAGACGTCTCCATCCTGGGTTCTAAGCGCCTGGAGTTGTGTTTCCATGAATTTCAGGCTGTTGTAATGCGGGTCTTCGGCATCGTCGCAGCTGGTGTAAGCGATGGTATCGGCGGAGCAAAAGCGCGCCAGGGTGTCGATGTGGGCATCGGTATCGTCGCCGCTCAGGTTTTCTTGGTCCAGCCAGAATACCCGTTTTGCGCCCAAGTATTGGAGCAATTGCTGTTCTATTTCCTGTTGGCTCAGGCCTTTGTTCCGGTTCGGGTTTAACAAACATTGTTTGGTGGTCAGGAGGGTATCTATGCCGTCGCTTTCGACGCTGCCGCCTTCCAGAATGAAATCTATATCGGTGTGACTTGCACCTTTAAAGGGTTTGACGTTTAGCAGTTTGTGATTAAGCGCGTTGTCGCTTTGGTGCGAGTATTTTTCGCCCCAGCCGTTAAAATGAAAGTTCATGTGCATAGGGACGCCGTCTTTTTCGACGGTAAGAAAAACGGTATCCCTGACCCAGATGTCATTCACAGGTGCATGAATGAAGTCGATGTTGTCGGTCTTGCTTATTAAGGTTTGGATATGTTGCTGATGACTGTCATCCCTGCAAACGATAAGCAGTTTTTGGTATTGGCTGATGGTGTCGCTAATGACGCTGTAGGATTGCTCCACGGCATCAAGATTGCGAAAGTCGCCGGTTTTATGCGGCCATGCGATTAATACGGCGGATTGTTTTTCCCATTCTGCTGGAAATCTGTTCATAGGTTTTAGTTTCCTGTAATTGTGCGTTCCGGCTGTGTGCCGGGAGCTGATTGAAACAACATTTCTTTGGCATGTGCCAGCGTGTTGGCGGTGATATTGACGCCGCCGAGCATTCTGGCAATCTCTTCTATGCGCTCTTCCGTTTCCAGTAACCGGACGTTGGAAGAAGTAATATCGGTTTGGTTGTTTTTTTCAACGTAGAGATGGTGATGCGCTTGTGCAGCGACTTGTGGAAGGTGGGTGACGCACATGACTTGCCGGTTATGGCTTAAGCTGCGCAGTTTTTGTCCGACGATTTCGGCAATGCCTCCTCCTATGCCTGAGTCTACCTCATCAAAAATCATGGTCGGGGTGGTTTTATCACTGGACGTGGTGACTTGAATAGCCAGGCTGATGCGCGACAGTTCGCCGCCGGAAGCCACTTTAGCCAGTGGTTTTGCTGGCAGGCCGGGATTGGCGCTGACCAGAAATTCGATTTTATCTTTGCCGTTCAGTTTGGGCGTAGCGCTATCCAGTGCGGCTATGTCGACCAGAAACTCGCCTTGCGGCATGCCCAGTTCCTTGATCATCGCTGAAATTTTTTGTTGCAGTTTTTTGCCGCTAAGCTTTCGTTGTCCGGACAGGTGCGCGGCCAACTGGTGGTATTGGGCCAGTAATTGTTCGACAGTTGCCGTTAAGGCTTCGATGCGCTCGCTGCTGTGGGCCAGTCCGTCGAGTTCCTGCTCAAGTTTTCCGACCAGTTCCGGCAGTTCATCCGGGGTAACGTGATGTTTGCGGCTCAGGCTTTGAATGATGCCGATCTGGTTTTCCAGCGCTTCCAAGCGGTGCGGATCGGCCTCTTGCGATTCGAGAAAGCGGCGCAATTGCAGGGATGCCTCTTCAACTTGAATCTGCGCTTCGGAGAGCATGGCGCAGATTTCGTTTAATTCGGGCGCGAATTGGGCAATGTGGCTTAACTCGCTGAGACAGTGGTTCAGCATTTGATTGACCGATTGCCGGTCGTTCTCATACAGCATATCGACCTGTTCTTGACCGGTGCTTAAAATTTGCCCCAGATTGGCCAGTTTGCCGTGCTCTTCGGAAAGCTCGGCATAGCTGAAGTTGGCCAAATCCAGCTGTTGCAGCTCTTCAAGCTGGTAGCGCAGCAATTCCTCGCGTTCGGTTTGATCGACGCTGGATTTAATCAGGCCGGCCAGCTCTTTACTGGTTTGATGCCATTGCCGGTAACAGGCGTTGACGCTGTCCAGCAGCGGTTGGTTTTTTGCGTAGGCATCCAGCAGGCGGCGTTGCTCGTCGGCATTGAGCAGGGTCAAATGCGCGTGTTGGCCGTGAATTTCAACCAGCTTTTCGCTGAGTTCCTGCAAGGCCTGCAAGGTGACCGGACGGTTGTTGATATACGCTTTGGAGCGGCCGTCATGATTAACAATGCGCCGGATCAGGCATTGCTGCTCAGTATCCAGTTCATTGTCCTTTAGCCATTGCTGCGCTTGAGGCGCGTCGGCCAAATCGAATTCCAGGTTAATTTCGGCGCGTTTGCTATTCGGGCGCACGTAGCCGGAATCGGCCCGGTCGCCCAGCGCGAGTCCCAAGGCGGTTAATAAAATAGACTTACCGGCTCCGGTTTCGCCGGTAAGCACCGACATGCCTTTTTCCAGGTCGAGGTCTAATGATTTAACGACGGCGAGGTCGATGATATTAAGGTTTAATAGCATGATTGTCGGTGTGGTAACCACTGCTCCAGTTTAATTTATTCCTGAGTATATAGAAGAAATCATGGCCTTCCGGGTGCAAAATTCTAATGGGTTTCGGTTCTTTTTTAATTAAAATTTTGTCGCTGATTAACACCTTCGGAATTTCAATATGATCGCAAGTCACCAAGGCGTTGATTTGTTTGGTCTGGCAAAAACTTATTTCAATTTCGGCCGAATCGTTGATCACGATAGGCCGATTCGACAAGGTATGGGGATTAAGCGGCACCAAGACCAGCGCGTTTAACGCAGGATGCAAAATCGGCCCGCCGGCGGACAGGGAATAGGCGGTCGACCCGGTCGGAGTGGAAATAATCAGGCCGTCGGAGCGCTGCGAGTTTAAAAACACATTATCAATCTTGGTGATGATTTCTATCATGCTGGGCGTTACCCAACGGTGGATAACCACTTCATTGACGGCAGTTTCTTCGTGGATAACCTTTCCGTCACGGATGATCTTGGTGCGTAATAAATAGCGTTTTTCTTCCGTGTAATGGCCTTGAAGAATGTGAATCAGTTTATCGGATAATTCGTCGGGCGATATATCCACCAGAAAACCGAGACGTCCCAGATTGATGCCGATCAACGGAATATCGTATTCGACGATGGCGCGGGCGGCCGAAAGAAACGTGCCGTCGCCGCCAACGGCGATAACCAAGTCGCAATGCTGACCCATTGTGTCTATCGTGCAGGATTTAACGGACGGATTATCAATAAAATGAGCGCTGTCTTTCGCGACAATGACGGTATATTGGTGTAGCTTTAAAAAAGCATGCAGGGCAGTTAAAGTCGCGGCGATGCTGGGATCGCTGGGTTTTCCTATGATGCCGATGGTCTTAAAGGGAGTCTGCATTGCTGGATAACAATTGGGAAATGAATTTGATTATACAAAAAAACCTAGGTAAGACTACGAGTATTACAACTTCAGCGGATATTTTGGCTGTCGCAGGGCTTGGTTTTGCCTTTTAGCTTGATATTTTTGAACAATAGACACAATCTATGAACTGCCGGATTGATGGAATCGATTAATAGCGGCAATATACACAGAGGATCGTAAGACAGGGTGTAAAATTATTAATTCAGGGGGTTAGCAATGAAACAATTACACAGAAAGGACCTGTTCGGCTGGTCGGAATTTAATCGGGAGCGCAATCTGGATTTTCATAGTGTGCTGTGGGTGCGCGACGATGGTAACGTTTTAATCGACCCTTTGCCGATGTCCGAACATGATCACAGCCACCTGCAAAGCCTGGGCGGGGTAAGATTTATCGTCATTACCAATAGCGACCACTGCCGCGATGCCGAGCATATCGCCGAGGTTACCGGCGCGGCGATCTACGGCCCTGCAGCCGAGGAAGAAACGTTTCCATTGGCATGCACCCGCTGGCTTCACGATCACGAAGAAATCGTTCCCGGCTTGGTTGCCTATCAGCTTAACGGTTCTAAAACGCCGGGAGAATTGGCGCTGCTTTTGGAGCACAGCACGCTGATAACCGGCGATTTAATCCGTTGCCATATCGGCGGGGAATTGTGCATGTTGCCGGACGCAAAGCTGACGGATAAAAACAAGGCCATTCAATCGGTCAAACGCATTGCCGATTTGCCTGATATTAAGGCCGTTTTGACCGGCGACGGCTGGCCGCTGTTTAATCACGGCAGTGAAGCTTTGCATCGTCTGGCAAGGTCATTGAACCATTAAGTGAACAACCAAAGGTTTCTTCTTCAACGTGCCGCTTGATGCGGCATCTCAAGCCATACAGCAGGTTTTGTTAATGTGGGTACAAAAAGAATTTTCATTATCAGCAAAAAGCAGGGGATTCCATCTGATCACCGGTGAAATCCTGAACGCTATTCCGGAATTGGCCGCGGTACAGTGCGGATTGCTACACCTCTTTATCAAGCATACATCGGCATCGTTGACGGTTAATGAGAATGCCGATCCGACGGTGCGCCAGGATATGGAAAGCCACTTTAATCGATTTGTGCCGGAAGGCGCGCCTTATTATAAGCATGGCTATGAAGGCGAAGACGACATGCCAGCCCATATAAAAAATGCGCTGCTGGGTTCCAGTTGCACCATTCCCATTACCAAAGGCAAGCTTAATCTGGGCATCTGGCAAGGCATTTACCTGTGCGAGCACCGCAATCAGGGAGGTAGCAGGCGGATTGTCGCCACTATTCAGGGACAATCTCGAACCGATACCCATACGGGGTAGCGTTTAGATTATTTAAGTAATAGCCTTTATTGATTGAAGAAGTTGGGTTCTCTATTCTTGTACAATGCCAACTGGTTTTTTAGGAACGTGGATGAAATAAGATCGCCAACCTACGCGGCTATATAGAGACGGTAGTCAATATTTCTGGAAATGGAGAAAGGACGTTGAAGATATTAGTAACAGGAGCTGCCGGCTTTATAGGTTCAAGCCTTAGCCTGAAGCTGCTGGAACGGGGCGACGAGGTTGTCGGAATAGACAACCTTAACGATTATTACGATGTCAATTTGAAGCTGGCACGGTTGGAACGGCTGCGCGGCTATGATCGTTTTAAGTTTATCAAGCTTGAAATTGCCGATAGAACCGCAGTAGACGAGCTTTTTGCCCGTGAAGAATTTCAAAGGGTCATGCATCTGGCGGCTCAAGCCGGTGTAAGGTATTCCATCACCCATCCTCATGCCTATATCGATTCGAATATAGTCGGATTCATCAATATACTCGAAGGGTGCAGGCTGTGTGCCGTCGAGCATTTAGCGTACGCTTCATCCAGCTCTGTTTATGGGGCGAATACCAAAATGCCGTTTTCTATCCATGACAATGTCGATCATCCTGTTTCCCTTTATGCGGCCAGTAAAAAAGCCAATGAATTAATGGCTCACACTTATAGCCATCTTTATCAGCTGCCGACCACCGGCTTGCGGTTTTTTACCGTTTACGGCCCCTGGGGACGGCCGGATATGTCGCCGATCAAGTTTGCCCGTAATATCATTGAAGGAAAACCGATTGATGTGTTTAATTACGGTAATCATCGTCGTGATTTCACTTATATAGATGACATAGTAGAAGGCGTCATCCGGGTTATTGATAAACCGGCACAAGCTAATGCAGACTGGGTGGGTGATAATCCAGACCCGGGGACCAGCTTTGCCCCTTATCGTTTGTATAATATCGGCAGCAATAATCCCGTGCATTTGTTAACGTTCATTGAAACGCTGGAAAAATGTTTGGGTAAAGAGGCGGTAAAGAATTTCTTACCAATGCAGCCGGGAGATGTGCTTGATACCTATGCCGATGTTTCTGATTTAGTTCATGATTTGGGCTATAAGCCCGCCACGTTGCTGGAAGATGGGGTTAGGAGTTTTGTTGAATGGTATAAGGATTTTTACAAGGCGGCTTGATCAAGGCGTTTTGGCGGTGGGGTTTATTTTTCATGGAAAGGTTGCTATCAATGGGTGAGGCCTATAGTATTGAACCTAACGGATTACTGGTGCGGCTATATGCACCGGCGATTGTAAATTAATATGCACCTAATGGGGTGTCTACTTAACGTTAGAGGTCACTGAGAGGCATCATGCAAGAAATCCATGAACGCATTTTTGTTGCAAATGATATTTCATGCACTAAAGGAAATTCCGACTTGGCTGTTGTGCATGCCTGTAAGAGTCCATGTCATCAAGGCGCTGTTGGTTACAAAGGCAGCCTACCTAATACGCATCCAAACTATCTAGTCCTTGAACAGGAAAATGACCTATATCTGAACATCATTGATCCACCAGTCCCATTGTTTATGCTGCCTCTCTTTAGCCATTTTCTAGCGTTTGCAAATAGGCATTGGAGTAACGGCCAAAAACTTCTTATACATTGCAATCAAGGTGAATCAAGGGCTCCTTCCCTAGCACTCTTGTTTCTTGCCAAAGGCATATCTGTAATAGAGCAATCTTCTTACCAAGCTGCTAGAAAAGAGTTTGAAGCTATCTACCCACGGTATGCTCCAGGTAAGGGTATTGAAATCTATTTCACAAAAAATTGGGGAAACTTGGGTGACCTATAACCCTGTGCTCAATCGGGACGCGCCTTCGGCGCGTCCCCTTAACTCCACGTTAGGCACTATCATCTGAAATCACAAGGATACAATTAATGGCTCAGAACGACTTTAACTTTCAACCAGAACGCTTCAAATGCTTTGTAAGGTATCTAATCAATGTTGCAAAGGAAAAGCGTTGTGTGACCTACAAAGAACTTGAAAATATTTTTGGTTTAAGTCATCGCCAAGCAGGATGGTACGCAGGTTTACTCGGTGATTATTGCATTCAAAGGGATTTGCCGCTCCTAAATGGCCTAATAATTAATGCAACTAATTGTATCCCCAGCGAAGGCTATGCGTGGTATGAACGCCAGTCCGGTATGTCATGGGGAGAGGTGGTTTCAGCTTGTTGGTGTGAATTTCATGTAACTCAAGAGCATGCTAAACAATCTCAAGATTTTTCTGGCCGTGACTCAGACGTTGAAGCGTTTTTGGAATCAAGGCCAGAACCTACTTACTTGGCCTAACAAAGCACTCAACCAGAGCGCGGCCATAAGGCGGTTTTGTTTTTCAGCTTTCTGGCTGCGCCCGGTGATCATCCGGGGATTTTATCGATGAGATTGGATGAAATCGAGATATAAGGTTGGCATGCTTTTTATGCCCAACATTACATTATTTCAATATGATGGCAGATTTCGGGTTTGTCCACAGCCATCCAGTCACCAGATCAGATACCCAAATGTTGATCAACGAAAAGCTGTCGCCTAAAGCGCCTACTGTTGGCGCCTAACCTACGACACTTGGTCTAATGGTATAGAGCTTTTACGAACAAATAAGTATTTGTGCTTATAGAAACTTCATGGTTTGTCTGCTCTACTTGACTGAGCCTATGACCTAGCAAAATTGTGGATGTCATAATTTTTTTTACGGGAAAGCCTCATAACCTTGTATAACCAATACTTCCATTTCAGCGAATTGCCGTTTTCCATAGCGACTGATCCGCACTTTGTTTATATGAGTCCGCGTCATCAGGAGGGCTTGGCTCATCTGCTTTACGGCATTAATTTTGGCGGGGGCTTTGTTGCTTTAACCGGCGAAGTGGGCACCGGTAAGACAACTCTCTGTCACTGTCTTTTGCAAAAAATACCGGAAAACATAGATATTGCTTTGATATTGAATCCAAAGCTTAATGCGGTCGAATTATTGGCTACAATCTGCGATGAACTGGGTATTAGCTATGACAAAAATCAGCATTCGTTAAAAAACCTGATTGATCTTTTAAATCAGCACCTGCTTACAGGCCATGCCAACGGCAGACGTACGGTTTTACTAATCGATGAAGCGCAGAATTTAAGCATGGAAGTGCTGGAACAAATTCGCCTGTTGACCAACCTGGAAACCAACAAAACAAAATTATTGCAAATTATTCTGGTCGGCCAGCCTGAATTAAAAGAATCGCTTAAGCGACAGGATTTGCGTCAGTTAAATCAGCGCATTACCGCCCGCTATCACTTGTTGCCGTTATCGCTCAATGAAACTCGAGCTTATATCCGCCATCGTCTGACTGTTTGTAACGGCCAGCCGGATATTTTTAAAGAAAGCGCGATACGCAAAATTTACAAGCTTTCTTCCGGCATACCCAGAATGATTAACATCCTCTGTGATCGCGCTTTGCTTGGCGCCTACTCAACCAACACTCATGTTATTACACCGGCAATCGTTAGTGCTGCTGCCCATGAAACGTTGGCTTTTACCGATAAAAAATTCCCGTACCTGAGCGCATTATTCGGCCTGCTGTTTTTGGGTTGTATTGCCGCAGGTGTTTATTTTCGAATGGTTTGGCCCAAGGCGAGTCATCAAACCGCAATTAATTTTACAACAACCTATCCTGCCATCCAGACAAAGCCTGAGATCATCGGCCAACTCCTGCAGTCGGAAAAAGAACCGCTTCTTATTGAAAAATATAATATCGCCGCTGTCGCTAAAACAAAAACGTTTCATGACTGGATCAATAATCCCGATTATTCATTAAATGCCGCGTTAATCGGCACGCTGAAGCTCTGGGATAAGACTATTCCTGAGAGTAACCAGGTGGATTGTCATTACGTAGAAACAACAGGACTGCGCTGTGCATTTGGCAAAGCCAACTGGAAAGATATGCTGGCAATTAATCATCCGGCTATTCTGGAGTTCTCATTAACAGGTGAACAAAAGTTCTATGCCTTGCTTACCGGATTCGGGCAAAATCAATCCTTGATTCATTTTAAAGATAATGCGACTTTTCCGGTAGCGGATGCATTGAAGTATTGGGATGGCTATTATTTAATACTGGAGCCGCCGCCAACCCCTGACGGCAAAGTGATACGTCCCCACCAGACATCGGAGCATGTGTTATGGTTACGACATCTGTTAAATAGTATTGACAGTAAAACCGAAGCCGTAGAGCAGCCACGTTTTTATGATGACAAGTTAGTCGCTCGCGTTATGGATTTTCAGCATCAGCACCAATTACCGGAAGACGGCAGGGTGGGCGAAAAGACTATGTCTCATCTTAAAAATATAGCGCAGACACTTAATCTTCCTCACTTAGAAATAACCGATTAATTATGTCTTTTATTCTAAATGCCTTGCGTAAATCGGAACAGGAAAGACAGGCTCGTCAGGCTGAGAATGTAACTGACAAAATCCTTCTTCCTCAGCCGCCACAAAACAGCGGCAAGACAACCAAGCTATTAGTGTTTCTTCTTATCGCTAATGTGTTGGTTATTGCCGGCAGCGTTTGGTTTGTACGAAATAATTTGATGTCGACGCCTGATACGAGAGCGCCAGCTATTTCATCACACCACCTGTCGGCACAAAACGCAAAGCTTGAGCCTAAAGCGATTGCTAAATCCACTCAGTCGAAAAGACCGGCACAAAAAGCGGAATCCGAAATAACCTCTATTGCGGAATTGATCGATAAAGAAAAGCCTGAACCAGCTCCGTTACCGGTTATCACAAAAAAAACGGCGGCTGACGCCATTAAGCAATCTGCTATTACCAACAATTCCGAGTTGCAGATACAAACTACTCCGGTAATAGCCCCTGCTGCCAATGTTGAATCGGATGAGCACGAAACAATACCTGCAAGAAAAGGTATTCCTTTGTTAAGTGATTTGCCTTTTGAATTTCGTCAGGCGCTGCCGAAATTTACTATCAATGTATTTGTCTACTCACAGGATCCTGAAGAGCGTTTTATTATGATTGATATGGTCAAATATAAGCCTGGGCAGCAAATAAAAGACGCAATGCTACTGAAAGAAATTCTTCCTGACGGCTTTGTCATTGATTACCAAAACCGGGTATTTAAAATTAAGCGACCGTAAAACTTAAGGTAAAGATATTGGTTGCCTTGGCCTTGTAGGTTGAGCATGCTTTTTATGCCCAACATTACGATGTTTCAATAGGACGGTAGATTTCGGATTTGGCCACAGCTATCCTGCCACCAGATCAGATACTCAAGCGGGACGGGGTTTGCAATCCCGTCCCTAACGTTTTACGGTGTCTGGGCTAAGTTACCCAACGCAAAACGTTTCAGACGGGGTAGCATGCCCGTCCGGCTCATAAAGCTCGTGAACTTTGAAGCCTCCCTATTTCCAAATACTGACAATATTGGTGAAGTCGTCCGTCCAGGGCTTCATATCAAAATATAAGGGCATTTTTTGCCAGTTGCCGAGACGGCTCAGGCGCAACGGTTCCAGTGTTTCGGCCTGCTTTGCCATAACCACCCAATCAGTCGCAACCACCAGCGGGATTTCCTGTTGCGGTTTGAACTCCTGAATCAATGAGGCCAAGTGCAGGGCTTCCGCATTAATCGATAATACTTTTTTCAGCGACAAATGGCGGTTGGTCATATGAAATGCCAGTATGCCGCCCGGTTTGAGTTTTTTGAAATATAGCTCCAGCGCTTCCTTGGTCAGCAGATGGGTCGGTACCGAGTCGGAACTGAACGCATCCATGACTAATAAATCAAAGTGCTGATCGGGCTCTTTTTCCAGCGATAAACGGGCGTCACCGACCCTCATTGCGGCGTTGTGAGCGCATTGGCTCAGGTAGCTGAAATAGGCGGGGTTGCCGGCAATGTCTACCACCAGCGGATCGATTTCGTACAGTGTCCAGTTTTGTTGGTCTTTGGCATAACAGGCTAAGGCGCCCGCGCCCAGTCCGACTACGCCGATATTCCAGGCTTGATCGTTATTGTCGTATTCCTTGAACAGCTGTCCCATCGGCCCCGGACGGCTGTAATAGGTCAACGGTATTTGGCTTAGGTTTGCAGCCAGACGCTGCGCTCCGTGTTTGGTCGTGCCGTGGAACAGTTCATGATAGTGTTCAGGTTTGCCTTGTTCATCAGTCAGCACGGCTTCACGCACGGCAAGCACGCCGAAAAAGGTGCGTTCCTGGTACAGCGTATGCGAGGACAGACCATGCAAGCCGAGAGCAAGGAAAATAATGGCGCCGGTCATTAAAGCGAAGCCGACGGGACGTGTTCTCAGCAGGTAGGTCAATAAGGTTAAGCCTATCAGGCCGATGACGATGGCGTCGAAATACTGGAGCAAATCGTCGACGGTGGCATGGAGAATAATCCCGGCAATAACCAGCAGGGCAGGGGCTATTATTTGCAACAGCAATCCGGCGTTCAATGATAGTTTCAGGCCGGGGCGCAGCAGTAAGGCCGCAATAATCATGATCGGGTATTCATACACGGCATTGAATACGAACGGTGCAACAAAGGTGTTGAACATGCCGCCCAGCATGCCCGCAAAGGACATGATCAGGTAGAAGGTGGTTAAATGCCGGGTATGAGGCCTTAATTTAGCCAGCTCGCCGTGACAAACCATCACCGCAAAGAAAAAAGCGATCAGGTGCAAAATCAGGTAAGCCCAATAAGGCAAATCGGCCGGATTAATGAACGCGTAGGCGATAAACGGCAACAGGAATATCGGTTGCAGCTTCACCATTAGCGGATGAATTTTGTCGTTCCATTTGGAAAAGACGATCACAAAAGACAATAAATACAGCGTTAGCGGGATGATCCACAGCAACGGCACCGAGGCAATATCGGTGCTGATGAAGTTGGTCAGGCCCAGCAGCAGGCTGGACGGTACAAAGGCCAGCGCCAGCCAGTGTAATTGGGTGGCAAGGCTGAGATTGTTTTCGTCGGCCTCTGTATCTTGATCGTCCTCTTGCTGCTCGGATGTTTGTCGGCTTTTCCATAGCACAAAAGCGCAAGCTGCAATCAGCAGGCAAAGTATCAGGTAGCCGACGCTCCAGTAACTCTTCTGGTTTGCCAGGCCGATATTGGGTTCAAGCAGGAACGGGTAACTCAGCAGCGCAATCAGGCTGCCGGTATTGCTGGCCGCATAGAGATAATAAGGATCATGGCTGGTATGGTGGCCGACATTGGCGAACCATTTTTGAATCAGCGGCGCGGTCGTGGACACTACGAAAAAAGGCAGGCCGATAGCGAGAAATAACGTCCACAGCAGCCAGAAGGTAGGGTTGCTGTCTGTCGGCGGAACGGTGTTTTCCGGCAAGGCCAAAGGCAGCGCCAGAAAACTGATCAGTATCAGCGCCGTATGGATCTGGATTTGGCGGTGCTGACTGTAGCGTGTAGATAGATAGTGAGCGTATAGATAGCCGAGAAACAAGATACTCTGGTAAAACACCATGCAGGTGTTCCAGACTGCCGGGGAACCGCCGAGTAAAGGTAATAAAATCTTCCCGAACAGGGGTTGCAGCACAAACATCAGCGACGCACTGGTGAACAAGGTCGCGGCAAACAGGAAGATCAGGGATAAATTGCGGTCAGGGGTGGCTTCTGGATGGTGGCTCATTATTTTTATAGGTAGCCCTTGGGGCTTTAATTTTTAATGCGCTAATGATAAAGCATTTGTTGCCGCGTGGGGCAGTTGAAAATAACGCAGATATAAAAAAGGCGGTGTGACCGCCTTTTTAAAAGCAGAATCCAAGGTTTTTTTGTTAGCGCCGATGTCGCGATTGCCCTCCCTGAAATTCCCTGTCATCAATATTGCGCGAATTATCATGATCTCCGGATGGGTTAATATCCTGTCTTTCGTCGGCTCTATCCCCGCCGCGAAGGTTATCTTCTGTTTTTGATTGCTTATTGCTGTTCAACAAGCGGGCATCCGGACCGGAGTTTTGATTGTGTGGGTTATCGTGAGCATTCGGTTGTTTTGCAATAGCCGCTCCGGAGATGGCTAAAGCTAAAACGGTTGCCGGAAGTAAAAGATATTTTATGGTTATCATATGGGTACCTGGTTGTTATAGCGATCCAAAATAAGCCGCTAACGCTTTAAAATCTGCCTCGGACAGGTTGGCGATAATGGCTTGCATCGGCCCGCTTTTACGTGAGCCATCCTTGAAGGCTTTTAATTGTTGCGCAAGGTATTCGGGATGTTGCCCTGCAAGCCTTGGGAACTGGCCGTTACCTTGAGCAGTGGAACCATGGCATCCCAGGCACATAGCGGCTTTGGATTCGCCTGATTTTGCCAATGCAGGGTCGCCGCCGGCCTTAACGGGCTTCTGGCTGGAAAAATAAGCGGCAAGGTTATTGATGTCTTCATTATTCAGGTTGGCTGTCATTGATTGCATCATAAGGTTGATGCGACCTCCAGACTTGAATGCTTTGAGCTGATTGGCCAGGTAGGTCGATTGTTGTGCCGCCAAGTTGGGCCATTGCGCATTACTGCTGTTACCTTTTTGTCCATGGCAGCTGGTACAGGGCTCCGCTTTTTGTTCTCCGGCTGCCATATCGGCTGCCGACACCGGCAATGCTAAGAAAGCAGTCAGGAAGAAAGATAAAATAAGGGATTGTTGTAGTGAGTTCATGGATCACCTCTTAGGATAAGGGTTAGGTTATCTGTTTGACGGGCTATCGAAAGGGCTTGTTTTTTCAGATAGAGTTTTCACTATACAACTAAAAGGATTAACTGATAACAAAAAAGTTAAGGACAGCGAGAGGGATACAGAATAATAAGCAGGTTTTTCGCAAAGCGTGAGTAGGTCTACGAGGTTTACGCTTTGTACGCTGAAACAAGACAAAGGGGTTGCTATGTTCAGAAGGTCTGGACATAGCAAAAATTACCGTTATTTTACGATGCGTAAATTTGGTTTTGCGGCCGGTTTTTTTACCGGCGGTGGCTCATCGCCATCGCTATCTTCCTGGTCGAAGATCATGCCTTTACCGTTTTCTTTGGCATAGATTGCCAATACAGCGGTTATCGGCGTGCTAATGTGCATTGGTTTTCCGCTAAACCGGGCATTGAATTCAATTTCCTGGTTGCCGAGAGACAGACCCTGTATCGCTTCCGGTCTTATATTTAAAACGATTTTGCCGTCTTCAATAAATTCTTTCGGCAAAATTGCACTGGTATCTTCGGCGTCCACGAGAAGATGCGGCGTCAGGTTGTTATCAATAATCCATTCGTAAATTGAACGAATCAAATAGGGCTTTAGAGAAGTCATAAGGCTAGGGTTTTACTTTAAAGGCTCGATCATTTCTTTTTCAGCTTCGCTCAGGCTACGCTTGAATGCGGCTCTGTTGAATATGCGTTGGGCATAATTAGTGATCACTTCATTCGGGGTCGCCACGTCAATGCCTATGCTGGGTAAACGCCATAACAAGGGCGCGATGACGCAATCGATCAGTGAAAATTCATCACTCATAAAATAGGGTCTGGCTGCAAAAATGGGCGCAGCAGAGAGTATGCTCTCTCTGAGCATTTTCTTGGCACGGGCAGATTTTTTCTCCCCGGAAAATAAAATTTCGTCCAGTAACTGATACCAGTCCTGGTCGATGCGCTTGATCAGCATTCTGGCATTGGCCCGTGAAACCGGATCCATTTGGTGTAAAGGGGGATGCGGAAAGCGTTCGTCCAGGTATTCCATGATGATGCGCGAGTCATAGAGAACCAGATCGCGTTCAATCAATGTGGGTGACGTGCCGTTGGGATTTAGCTCAAGTAAATCTTCAGGTGGATCTGTCGGGTCATAATATTCTATGTCTGCGACAACTCCTTTCTCGTGCAAAACAAAACGGGCGCAGTGGCTCATCGCGCATGTTGGAGATGAGAAAAGCGTCATTACAGATTTACGAGTATTAATATTTGTCACGAATAACAACCTCTTTAAGACGTGTAGGGCGGTAAAAAAAGGTATTATAACAGATTGGCGAGGTTTTTATTTACCGTTGTTGGGCGTTGGCTACGCTGAGGGGTAAAGCCTGTTCTGAGTGTGTTGAAAGGGTATTTCAAGTGGGGCGATGAGCTACCTTCGGCAGCTCATCTTATTGCTCCGCTAATTATGCTTTACACGTTCAAGAATTAATGGATCTTTTTCCAGTATTCTTTTTTCAGCAGGTAAGCCACAACTAAAAACATCAAAATGTAAAATATCACGTATTTTCCGATACGCTGTCTTTCAAGCTGCACTGGTTCACCGACATACACCAGGAAATTAACCAAGTCATTGACGAAAATATCAAATTCTCCTGTGGACAATGTACCCGGTTCTTTCATAACTAAATTGGTGTATTCATCACCCCATATATTTTTTTTATGTTCTGCATGCTGCTCACCTTGCAATTGCCAGAGCGGGTTAGGCATAGCAGTATCCTTGAAAATCAGGTTGTTTACCCCTCTAGGGCTTTTGGGATCAATATAGTAGCTTTTTAAATAGCTGTACAACCAATCCGCGCCACGCGATCTGGCAATTAACGACAAATCGGGCGGTTGCGTACCAAACCATTTTTCCGAATCGTGCTTGTTCATGGCGCTGTGGAGTTGGTCATAGATGCTTGCCCCTTCAGGGGCAATGTCTTTTAACATCTTTTTTTGATCGACATCTGTATCAAGGGCAATACGTAGGTAACGAATATGCTTGATTGAATGGCAGCCAAGACAATAAGTGACAAAGTGTTTCGCCCCCCGTTGCAATGAAGCATTATTGGAAAGATCGATATTCGCTGTTTGCAGCTCAATGCCTTCCGAGGCGGCAACCCCAAAAGACAGCAATAACAATAAAAGTAATGCTATTAAATTTTTCATATTAATCCAGACTCCCTATTGCTTTTTTTACAAACCGACTGATAACGTTTCTTATGCCTTCGGGATTAGGCTGTCTGGTAAAAGAAGAACCTTTAAAAGCATTATGACCAATTTCAGTAGATGCTGGTTTTAATACGGTAATTTCCTCAATTAACGCGGGCAATTGCTCCTCAAGACTATGCACTGGGGTTAAGCGTTTTGGCACCGGCTTGGTTTTTTCCCACCGTGTATACAGCGGCATTAACAGGAAGAAGCCGAAGTATATCGCGGTGAAGATGCGCGCAAATATTGTTGCTGTCGGCGTTGCCGGTTGCGTACCCAAATAGCCCAGCGCCAGGAAACTGATTACAAACAGTAATAGAGCCTTTTTATAAATGCCGCCGCGGTAACGAATCGATTTGACGGGACTGCGATCCAGCCAAGGTAACAGGAACAATACGACTATCGCACCACCCATGCCGATAACCCCGGCAAATTTGTCAGGAATCGCCCTCAAGATTGCATAGAAAGGTGTGAAATACCAGACCGGCGCAATATGTTCCGGGGTTTTCATCGGATCGGCAGGGATAAAGTTTGCATGCTCGAGAAAATAACCGCCCATTTCCGGCATGTAAAAAATAACCGTGGCGAAAAACAGCATAAACACGCCCACGCCGACCAAATCTTTGACGGTGTAATAGGGGTGAAAAGGAATGCCGTCTACAGGATGTCCCCAGGGATCTTTGGAGTCCTTGATTTCAATGCCGTCCGGGTTGTTAGAGCCCACTTCATGCAAGGCCACGATATGCAGGAACACCAGCATAACCAACGCCAGCGGCACCGCAATAACATGAAAGGCAAAGAATCGGTTCAGGGTCGCATCGGAAACCACATAATCGCCTCTGACCCAGAGCGACAAATCATCGCCGATCACGGGAATAGCGCTGAACAGCGAGATAATAACCTGAGCGCCCCAGTAGGACATTTGTCCCCAAGGCAACAGATAGCCCATAAACGCTTCGGCCATCAGGGCTACGAACAACAGCATGCCGAAAATCCAGACCAGCTCTCGGGGATGCTTGAACGAACCGTAAAGCAAGCCTCTGAACATATGCAGGTAAACAACGATAAAAAACGCCGACGAACCGGTTGAGTGCATATAGCGAATCAACCAGCCCCAGTTCACATCGCGCATGATGTATTCTACGGAATCGAATGCCAGTTTGGCATCCGGCTTGTAGTTCATGGTCAGGAAAATACCGGTCAAGATCTGGTTAACCAACACCAGTAAAGCCAGTGAACCGAAGAAATACCAGAAATTGAAGTTCTTAGGCGCATAATAATGCGTCATGTGCTCGTTCCAGAGTTTGGTCAGCGGAAAACGAGCCAAAATCCATTCGTTACATTCAGTTATGCGGCTAGGTTTCATGCGCTTGCTTCCTCTGCGGATTCACCAATAATCAATTGAGTATCGGTAATATAGCGGTAAGGGGGGATTTCCAGGTTAGTTGGCGCCGGTACTCCGCGATAAACGCGGCCGGCCAGATCAAACCAAGAGCCATGACATGGGCAGAAAAATCCGCCGTGCCACTTGTCGCCAAGATCGGTAGGCGCTATTTCAGGACGGAACGTAGGTGAGCAGCCCAAGTGGGTGCATAAGCCCACCGCAACAAACACTTCCGGTTTAATGGAGCGTGCCGGATTTTTACTGGACTCCGGTTGTATCGATTCCTGGGAAAGAGGATCTCTTAACTCACTGTCCAAGGTTTTTAGCGTTTCAAGAACCTGTGGGGTTCTGTTGAGTATCCAGACCGGTTTGCCTCGCCATGCGACCCTGATTAATTGACCGGGCTCCATTTTGCTGATGTCAACTTCAACAGGTGCGCCTGCCGCCATGGCTTTGGCACTGGGCTGCATTTGAGCAAGAAAAGGAACAGCTAAATAGCCTGTGCCGACTGCGCCAACCACGGTCAAGGCCGAGGTTAAAAACTGGCGTTTGGACTGATCGACGCCTTTATTATTCATTATAGAACTCTCCTGATTAAGTCTGCGCTTCTTAAGGGCGCATTGTTTTCTTTCGCCAATATACCATTAGAGCTTATAAGATTTGAAGTGCTTATGCCGCCGGTTTTAGTATTTGTTAGCTATTAAAAATGGCTTGAAGCAATACGTAATGCACAACCCTATGATATTGCGACAGATTGTTTATTGGGGGACCATGATAACGCTGTTAAATTTTTTATATTGAATGGTGTGTATTTGATGATTCGATACGGAGTTATTTCGACTATGGCGTGACCAAGCTTCTTGTTAATGCAGCAAGAAAGGCCGCATTTTCTTCCGGTTTACCTACGGTTACCCGCAGACAGTCGGCCAGTAATCCACCTTGAGCGCTAAGGTTTTTAATTAAAACGCCTTGTTGTTTTATCGACGCGAATATTTCATTTGCCCGATTTTCGGGTGTCTTAAACAGAATAAAATTAGCGGTGCTGGGATAGGCGGTAATGCCGTTTAGCGCATTAAGCCGGTTAAAAACGATCGACCGTTCAGCACAAATATTTTGCGTTTGCTGATCGAACAATGCCTTGTTGGACAGGGCAAAATCAGCGCTGATCTGGGTCAGACTGTTAATGTTGTAGGGCAGGCGGATCTTATGGAGTTGCTCAATGATGTCAGGCTTTCCTGCGATGTAGCCGAGGCGTAAACCCGCCAGCCCCAGTTTCGATACGGTGCGCATCACCAGCAGGTTGTCATATTGTCCCAAGCTGTCGATAAAGCTGGCATCGGCAAAAGGCGCGTAGGCTTCATCAATGATCACCAAGCCCTTGGCGGCTTTTATGATTTCCCGAATCGACGTTTCGGAAAATAGATTTCCGGTGGGATTGTTGGGATAGGCCAGAAATATGACCGAAGGCTGGTGCTGTTCTATAGCCTCCAGCATGGCCGGTAAATCCAGGTCAAAGCTGCCAGCAAGCAACGGAATGCCGTGATAGGTGAGCCCCAGGCACAGACTCAGCTGTTTATACATCACAAAACCGGGATCCGGCGCCAACACACAGGCATTGGAAGGCAGCGCCATTAACAGTAATTGAATGATTTCATCGGAACCGTTGCCCAGCAGCACATCGAACTGGTCGGGTATTTGATTCAGGCGCTTGATGGTTGCCGTCAGATGCCTGGCTTCAGGGTCGGGGTAGCGGTTCAACGGGCAGTCTTTCAACGTTTCCAGCCAGTTTGTCTTGATGTCTTCAGGCCAGCCGTAGGGGTTTTCCATGGCATCCAGTTTAATCAAACCGGTGGCATCGGCAACTTTATAGGCGGACATTGCTAACACTTCTTTGCGGAAAATGGAGGAAAGCAGATTATTTTCGGACATATATGAGGTTCAGGGCAAAAGGTGCAAGGCGAAAGGCGAAAGGCGAAAGGCGAAAGGCGAAAGGCGAAAGGCGAAAGGCGAAAGGCTTGGCGCAAGCGGATGGTTTTTTTCGCCCTTGGCCCTTCATCCTTAGCCTTCTTTTAGTCTGTTGTTATTCTAAATTCCGCAGATCGCGCATGCGCGGTCAGGCTTTCGCCCCGCGCCAATATGGATGCGGTTTTGCCCAGCGTGTCTGCGCCTGCTTGGGAGCAGTTGATCAAACTGGAGCGTTTTTGGAAATCGTAAACACCCAACGGCGACGAAAACCGTGCCGTGCTGGAGGTCGGCAATACATGGTTGGGCCCGGCGCAGTAATCGCCTAAGGCTTCGGCGGTATAGCGGCCCATGAAAATGGCACCCGCGTGGCGAATGTTTTTGCACATGGCTTCGGGGTCTTCGACGGAGAGCTCCAGATGTTCAGGCGCAATGATGTTGACTACATCGGCAGCTGCGTTTAGGTCTCTGACCTTGATCAATGCGCCACGCGTGGTCAGTGATGTCCTGATGATTTCGGCGCGTTCCATGGTCGGCAATAATTTATTAATGCTTTGCTCAACAGCGTCCAGATAAGCTGCGTCAGTACTGATCAGGATGGCCTGGGCATTTTCATCATGCTCGGCTTGTGAAAACAGATCCATCGCAATCCAGTCGGGATTGGTTTTGCCGTCGCAGATAATCAGGATTTCCGAAGGACCTGCAATCATGTCGATGCCCACTTGTCCGAATACCAGTTTTTTGGCGGTAGCCACATAGATATTGCCGGGGCCGACAATCTTTGCCACCGCAGGGATGGTTTCCGTGCCGTAAGCCAACGCGGCAACGGCTTGCGCACCGCCCATCGTAAATACGCGGTCTACACCGGCCAGGTAGGCGGCCGCCAGTACCAGTTGATTGGTTTCGCCGTGAGGCGTGGGTACGACCATGATCAATTCGCCGACGCCCGCGACTTTGGCCGGTATCGCATTCATCAACACCGACGAAGGGTAGGCGGCTTTCCCGCCCGGCACATAAAGACCTACGCGGTCTAGCGGGGTGATTTTCTGTCCGAGCACGGTGCCGTCGGCCTCGGTATATTGCCATGACTCCATTTTTTGGTGTTCGGCATAAGCGCGAATTCGATCAGCGGCGGTTTGCAGCGCTAAGGTCTGCTCAGCCGGCAAGCCATTCCAGGCCGATTTGAGAACTTCCGGCGATAATTCCAGTTCGGAGGCTTGCGTGATAGCGCGGTGATCGAAGCGGTTGGTGTATTCAATGACCGCTTTATCGCCGTTTTTGCGGACATCGGCAATGATAGCCATAACGCGCTGATGAATTTCCAGGTCGTCGGTTTCATCAAAGGCCAGCAAGTCTTTTAATTGCCGGTCAAAATCGGCTGATGAGGCATCGAGTCGGGTGATATTTATGTCGGACATGAGATAACCAAAATTTCAAATGATGCAATGTATTCAATCAATACAGTGTAAATAGATTGATTAATTAACCACGAAGACACGAAGGACGCGAAGTTTTTACTTTGCTTTTCTTCGTGTCTCGGCAACTGCTCCGTGCGTCGCCTAGAGCGCCTACTGTTGGTGCTCTACCTCCTGCATCCATGCAGTCGTTCGTGGTGCAGTGTTTTAAACTAAACCTAGATAAAGGTTAACCTCTTTTCGCCAGCGTCTTCTCAAACTGATCAAGCAGCGATTGTATCGCCTGATGCTTCATTTTCATCGCCGCTTTATTGACCACCAGCCTGGAGCTGATATTCATAATCAAATCGCGCGGTTCCAGGTCATTGGCCTTCAGCGTATTGCCGGTATCGACCAGGTCGACAATACAATCGGAAAGACCGACCAGCGGCGCGAGTTCCATTGATCCGTACAGCTTAATGATCTCAGCCTGTATCCCTAAGCTGGCAAAATAGCGTTGGGTTATCTTAACGTATTTGGTCGCAACGCGAACCCGCCCTGCAATCGGGGGCGCGTCTTTATGCGCTGCGGTCATTAATCGGCAGCAGGCGATGTTCAAATCCAAAGGTTCGTACAAACTTTCAGCGCCGTGCTCCAACAGGATGTCTTTTCCGGCGATGCCCATGTCGGCTGCGCCGTATTCAACAAACGTAGGCACATCGGTGGCGCGGATGATAACCAGCTGAACGTCATCGCGAGTGGTTCGTAAAATCAGTTTGCGGCAGGTAAGAGGATCATCAATCGGCGTGATGCCTGCCTCTGCCAATAAGGGCAGGGCGTCTTCATAAATCCGGCCTTTAGATACGGCGATAGTAATCATAGTCAAACCTTATCTTGGGACGCGGCGTATCGTCGCACCCAATTGAGAGAGTTTTTCTTCGATGTGATCATAACCCCGGTCGATATGATAAATGCGGTCAACCAAAGTATCGCCTTCGGCCACCAGCGCGGCTATCACAAGACTTGCCGATGCCCTTAAATCGGTCGCCATAACCGGTGCGCCGGTCAGTTTTTTAACGCCGGTGCAGATGGCGGTATTTGACTCCAGCTTAATGTCGGCCCCCATGCGCTGCAATTCCTGAACATGCATGAAGCGATTTTCAAAAACCGTTTCGGTAATAATGCCCACGCCGTCGGCGATCGCATTCATGGCGGTGAATTGCGCCTGCATATCGGTCGGGAAGGCCGGGTAAGGCGAAGTCCGGACCGAAACAGCCTTGGGCTTGTTGCCGTGCATATCCAGTTTGATCCAATCTTCGCCGGTGGTGATTTCAGCGCCGGCTTCAACCAGTTTTTCCAGCACTGCGTCCAGAATATCGGGGCGGGTGTTTTTAAGCTTGATGCTGCCGCCGGTGATTGCTGCAGCAATCAGGTAGGTGCCGGTTTCGATCCGGTCGGGAAGGATGTCGTAGTGGATGCTTTCGACGCCCAGCTTTTCAACGCCTTCAATGACCAACACGTCGGTGCCTATGCCGGTGATTTTGGCGCCCATTTTGTTAAGAAAGTGGGCCAAATCGGTGACTTCAGGTTCCTTGGCGGCATTTTCAATAATCGTGGTGCCTTCGGCCAGAGCGGCTGCCATCAGCAGGTTCTCGGTACCGGTAACGGTGATCTGCTCCAGAACCAGGCGACAGCCTTTAAGCCGGGTCGCTTTGGCATGGATAAAGCCGTTTTCGACGGTGATATCGGCACCCATCTTCATCAGGCCGTTAAGGTGGATGTCAACAGGACGCGAGCCGATAGCGCAGCCGCCGGGTAATGACACATGGGCTTCGCCGAATCGAGCTACTAAAGGCCCTAATACCAGTATTGAGGCACGCATGGTTCTGACCAGCTCGTAAGGCGCTACAAAACTGTTGATGGTGCTGGAATCGACTTCGATATTCATTTTCTCGTCGACAGTCAGATGAACACCCATGCGACCCAGCAATTCCATGGTGGTGGTGATGTCATGGAGATGCGGTATGTTGCCGACGCTAACCGGCGATTCCGAGAGCAACGTGGCCGCCAGAATCGGTAAGGCGGCATTTTTGGCGCCGGAGATACGCAGCTCGCCGGAGAGTCGTGCGCCGCCGGTAATAATTAGTTTGTCCATATCAATCTTAAGGCTAAGGGCTAAGGGCTAAGGGCTAAGGGAAAGTGCTCGGCTTTTTGCGCCTGTAGCCTTTCGCCTTCTCTATTAATCGGTTTGAATTGCAAAATGGCTTGTTTGATCAAAGCCGCTGAGTTTGGCAAGGTTGAGCAATTGCTCGGGAATGTTTTTGAAGCTTAATTGCGTTCTATTGTGCCGGGAATATTTTATCCATTCAATCATTAACGCAAGTCCAGCGCTGTCTGTATTGGATACGCGGCTCAGATCGATGGTGATTTCTTTCGCCGCTTTTAAGAAAGAAAATGACTTGAGCGTCTGTTTGTCGATGGTGGCAAAGGTTAAATCGCCATCAATAACAAAGTGCCCGTTACTTTCTTTAATAATATTCAGTTGGCTCACTTTTTTTCTTCCGCAGACTTAAACAGGAATTGGCCGAGCGCCTTTTCCAGAATAATGGCCGACTGGGTGATTTCGATTTTTCCGCCGTCTTTTAAATGCTCCTCCGAGCCGCCCGCTTCCAGGTTGACGTATTGTTCACCTAACAGACCTGCGGTAAAAACGCTGGCGGTGGTGTCGTCGGGAAGCGTGTTGTATTGCGAGTCAATACTCAGTTGTACGACAGATTCGTAGGTTTTAGGGTCGAAGTGAATGGCGCTGACCTTGCCGATTTTAACGCCGGCCGCTGAAACGGGCGATTTAACCTTCAAACCGCCGGAGTTTTCAAAGCGGGCGGTAACCGTATAACTATTCTGTTCGGTAAAAGAACTTAAATTACTCACTTGCAAGGCAAGAAAAAATAACCCGACTATGCCGGCAGCGACAAAGAGTCCGACAAGCGTGTCCTGGGTACTGGTGTGTTGCATGTTAATGATCTCCAAACATGAGTGTGGTCAGAATAAAATCAAGACCTAAAATACTAAAAGCTGAATTAACGACGGTACGCGTGGTGGCTCGACTGACCCCTTCCGAAGTCGGGATTGCATCATAGCCTTCAAACAACGCTATCCAGGAAGCGACAAAGCCGAACACGATGCTTTTGATAACGCCATTGATAATGTCATCCTGAAAATCCAGTTTGGCTTGCATTTGCGACCAGTAAGCGCCTTCGTCAACGCCTAACAAGCCTGAGCCAACCAATTGTCCGCCGATGATGCCTACTGCGCTGAACAGTGCGGCAAGTAAGGGCATGGACAAAAGTCCGGCCAAAAAGCGCGGAGAAATAATGCGCTTGATCGGGTCGACGGCCATCATTTCCATGCCCGATAGCTGCTCTGTCGCTTTCATCAGGCCAATTTCCGCCGTTAACGCGGAACCGGCCCGGCCTGCGAACAAAAGCGCTGAAACGACGGGGCCGAGTTCCCTGACCAAAGAGGCCGCAACCATGACGCCCAGGGATTCTTCCGCGCCAAAATCGGAGAGAGTGTAATAGCCCTGCAGGCCCAGAACCATACCGACAAACAGACCCGAAATGGTGATAATCAGAAAGGATAACACGCCGATCGAATGCATTTGGTTAAGCAGCAGTCTTGGGCGGGGTAACACGCTGAGTACGCCGGACATGGTTTGTAACAGGAAAAACGTGCCGCGCCCAAGCTTGGTAAAACTGGTGCGGGTCTTTATGCCCAATTGCTGTAGAAATTCAATCATTTTAAATTAGGGTTTAAGGTTCAGGGTACAAGGCTAAAGGCAAAAAAACCTTGAATCTTTAATAACGTTTTCCTGTTGACAACAAATCGTCAACATAATCTTTTGCCGGGTAATGAAAATGCGCCGGGCCGTCAGCAGCGCCGGTCATGAACTGTTGCACCCAATCGGATTCGGATTGTTCAATTTCCTTAGGCGTGCCTTGTCCGACAATTTTGCCTTCTGCAATGACATAAATATAATCGGCTATCGCCGCTGTTTCCTGGACATCATGAGAAACGACGATACTGGTTAGCCCCAGGATAGTATTCAGCGACTTGATAAGATGAACCAATGCGCCCTTGGAAATGGGGTCCTGGCCGGTAAAAGGTTCATCGTACATGATCATCATCGGATCCAGCGCAATGGCTCTGGCCAGGGCGATACGCCTGGCCATGCCGCCGGAAAGCTCATTAGGCATCAGCTTGCGCGCGCCCCGTAAGCCTACCGCCTGCAATTTCATCAGCACCAAGGTGCGAATCATCGATTCGGGAAGATGGGTATGTTCGCGCAACGGAAAAGCAACATTATCAAAGACGTTCATATCCGTTAACAATGCGCCGCTTTGGAACAACATGCCCATGCGTTTACGCAGATTGTACAGGTCTGAGCGGCGTAAGCGGTGGACATTGTTGCCATCGACGATAATAGTGCCTTGCTCGGGAAACAATTGTCCGCCGATCAGTTTTAACAGCGTCGTTTTACCCGTGCCGCTAGGCCCCATGATGGCCGTAATTTTACCGCGCTCAAACTCCAGCGAAATATCGTCAAATATTTTCTTGTTGCCGCGAGAAAACGACAAGTTTTGGACAGAAACCAGACTGTTTTGCGGGGAGACGCTGTTATCCATGCGTAATTAGGGCTAATAATTAGAAATTAAACGGACTATTTTCTATGACTACTCCCTGTTAAGTCAATCTATTGTGCTGCTTGTCTCTTGGCAATGATTTTGTAAGGTTGAATTTACTTGAACCTTTTGGATATTCGACCAATAGGTCTTTCAAGATTGTCTGCCGGGTTGGTGTAGTAACCGTCATCTACAGAGTTGGGATGTAAATCTAAAATATTTCGTGTATCCTTTTTTAGTAACTGACGTTGCACCACGAAGGTCACGGAGTTATTAATCGTCGCCTGATGACTGAAGAGACAAAAAATGAATACAGCAATTACCGAAGTAAAGTCTTTACTGGAAAGACTGCCGGAAGATAGCACTTACGAAGACATTCAATATCACTTGTATGTGGTAGAAAAAATTCGCCGCGGTATTGGTCGGGCAGAAGTGGAAGGAATCCTGAGCCAGGATGATGTAGAGCTGAAATTCGGTCAATGGCATACAAAGTAAGCTGGTCGCCGGAAGCAATAGAAAATCTGCAATCAATTGCAGACTATATTGCAAAGGACTCTCGCATTTATGCGCAGTCGGTTATAGCAAAAGTCTTTGATGTTTCCAGAAGCCTTGCTTCGCATCCATTAATTGACCGGATTGTTCCCGAGCTTGGGGTAGCCGAAATCAGGGAGCGATTCGTTTACAGTTATCGGCTTATTTATCAGATAGAGGGCAATGAAATTCTTATTGTCGCTGTTATTCACGGCAAAAGATTGATTGAGAATATCTCAGACCGTTTAGAATCATAAAACTGCAATATCATTGTGAAAAATCCTAATTTAAACTATTTAGTCGGTATCGACCTTGGCACTACGCATACCGTTGTCGCTTACGCCAAAGCCGATAATACCAACCAGGAAATACAAATCTTCCAAATCGAGCAGTTGATAGCTCCCGGTCAAGTTGCCGCAAGGCCGTTGTTGCCGTCGGTCCGTTATCATCCGGCATCCGGCGAATTGTCCGAGGCCGATCTCGCATTTCCCAGCGGGACGCCGTCAGAAGATGAAACCGCCGTTATCGGCGAGGCCGCGCGTTTGTTGGGCAGTAAAAGCAAGGGCCGATTTGTCACCAGCGCCAAAAGCTGGCTGTCGCATCCGTCGGTCGATCATGGCGCAGACATTCTGCCGTGGGGCAGTAGCGATGACATCAGCAAGGTTTCGCCTATAGTGGCCAGTGCAAGCTATCTGTCGCACATTCGTACGGTCTGGGGACATCAATTTCCCGATGTACCGCTGGAAAAACAGGATATTGTGATTACCGTTCCCGCCTCGTTCGATGAGGCGGCCAGGTCCCTGACGCTGGAGGCGGCGCGGCTTGCGGGATTGCCTAATGTCCGGCTGCTGGAAGAGCCCCAGGCGGTTTGCTACGACTGGTTAAGACGCAATACCGGAACCATCAAGCAGGCGCTGGCTAATGTGCATCTGCTGCTGGTTTGCGATGTCGGCGGCGGCACCACCGATTTAACGCTGATCAAAATAGAGCAGGGCGAGCAGGAACCTAAATTAACCCGCATCGGGGTCGGCGATCATTTAATGCTGGGCGGCGATAATATCGATTTGGCCTTGGCGCATCTTGCGGAAAGCCGCCTGGGTAACGACGAAAAGCGCCTGTCGGCGGCGGATTTGTCGCAATTGATCGAGCAATGCCGAATCGCTAAAGAGCGCTTGCTGGCAGAAGATGGGCCGGAGCAAATCAACGTTACCTTGCTGGGCGGCGGTTCCAAGCTGATTGGCGGCTCCCGTTCTGTCGCGCTGTCTAAGGATGAAGTTAGGAAAATTGCACTGGACGGCTTTTTCCCGTTATCAGGTCTGGATGATTTGCCCGACCGGAAACGTAGCGGCGTGGTCGAGTTCGGCTTGCCGTACGCCGCCGAACCTGCGGTCAGCAAACATATCGCGGCGTTTTTAAAGCTGCACAGCGCCGCGTCCCGCGAAGCCTTCGCCATGGATGCTGCATATACATCCATGGCAATAGGGGCGGGCAGCGTACCCGATGCATTGCTGCTTAACGGCGGGGTGTTTCGCAGTCAGCCGATTACCCGGCGTCTTGTCGATTTAATCCGGTCATGGCGCGCCAGTCCGCCGGTATTGCTGGAAAATAAGCATCCCGAATTGTCCGTCGCTTTCGGGGCGGTCAGTTATGCGATTGCGAGGCGCGATAAGAAACTCAAGATCGGCGGCGGTTCGGCGCGCAGTTATTTCCTGCTGGTCGATACCGACGATTCCAGCGCACAGCAAGGCATTTGCATCCTGCCCAAAGGCAGCGAAGAAGGCGACGAAGTCATCCTGAAAGACCGGCGTTTTGCGTTGCGCTTAGGCGTGCCGGTACGCTTTCACTTGGTTTCATTGTCCGGCGATGGCGATTTTAAACCGGGCGATGTGACTGAAATTACCGATCTGTTTCATTCCCTGCCGCCGCTGGCCGTAGCATTTGAAGGCGATGCCGGCAAGCCGAATGCCGAGGTTATCGTCGAACTGGCGGTTACCCAAACCGAAGTCGGCACGCTTAAAATTCAATGCATTGCTGCTGAAGACAGCAGCCGGCGTTGGGATGTTGAGTTTCAAATCAGGAAAAAGGCGGCCGGTTTGCAAACGGACGCCGCGCTGCCCGGCAATTTCAATCAGATTGCCGAACAGATACAAGCTGTTTTCGGCGCTAAATCCAGACAGATTGACCCCAAAGCGGTCAAAAGCCTGCGCGCCGACTTGGAAAAACTCACCGGTGTTGCACGTACCGAATGGACGACGCCCTTATTAAGAGCCATGTTCGGTGTCTTGCTGGAGGGGGCGAAATACCAGCGCCGCTCCGAAAATCACGAACGCGTCTGGCTGAGCCTGACCGGTTTTTGTTTACGGCCCGGATTCGGTTATCCGCTCGATGACTGGCGCGTCGAGCAGCTATGGAAAAATTATTCGCAAGGCATCCAGTTTGTTAACGAAACCCAAAACTGGACCGAATGGTGGACGCTGTGGCGTCGGATTTCCGGAGGTCTGGATGCGGCGGCTCAGGAGAAGATTTTTGCCGATATTGCAAAATTCCTGAATCCTGCTGCGGCAAGACAACCCGGCGTTGCCAAGCAAATCAAAAACCGCGGTTACGACGACATGGTGAGGCTGGCCGCCGTTTTGGAACGCCTGCCGGTCGCCAAGAAAATACAGCTGGGCGAATGGCTGCTAAAGCGCCTGGAAAAAGCCGGAGAGCCCAGTCAGACCTGGTGGGCGGTCGGACGTATCGGGGCAAGAATGCCGTTTCACGGCAGCAGCCATAATGTCATTCCTGCCGACATCGTCTGCCGATGGTTACAACAGATGTTGGCGGTAGACTGGAAGAAAATCCCGCAGGCAGGCTTTGCAGCTACACTCATTGCGCGCATGAGCGGCGACAGGGCGCGGGATATTGATGAAGCTATGCGTCTGCAAGTCATTGAAAAAATGAAGCTGAGTAAAGCGCCCGCATCCTGGGTCGATATGGTCGAGCAGGTGAAAGAGCTGGACGAAAAAGAAGAAAAACAGATTTTTGGCGAAGCATTGCCGCCGGGATTAAAACTCATCAATGAAGCGTAACATTTAAAGAAGGGAACAATGAAGTTAGTCAGTATCGTCATCATCGCAGGGCTTATCCTGCTGTATTTTATAGATTCGGCATTTAAACTTAATCCGTTTAATTCGGAAATGTTAATTCACAGTGGCCTGAGGTTTTTGACCGGCTTTCTGGTTCTCGGCATCGGGGTTTTTTATGCTCATCAAATCAGTCTCAAATTTGCGATTTGTCTTGTATTAGCGCTGGCTTTGGCCGATGACATCTGGGATTACACCCGAGATATTAATAGTTTTAACTTTGAAATCATGCTGCACAGCATTTATATGATGTTATGGGGCTCTGTGATGGGGTATGTGCTGATGAAGCAGTGGCTGGATGGGCGTAGGCCGGAATAAGGCCACCCAAGCGTAGCGCGTGGTGGCGTTTCCGGCGAGTTTGGATGGTACGCCGGAAACGTCTGTTTTCACTTATACTCAAAATAGGCTTATTCCAGTTAACATGCTAAATACAATTTGATGGAAAATTTAGATGGAAATTGAAGAAAAAGTACGGAAAAAATTTAAGGCCCTAATAAAAAAAGGTGATCAGCTAAAACACGGGAATGAAAAAAACCACGTTTGTAGTATTGAGCATCAACAGGATTGTACTGGGTGGCTTACGTCGACTCACAATCTCGTACATTTGGTACTAACAAACCCAAGCAATCCGTACAGAGTATCGATAGATCAAATATGCACTAGACGAGGGGTGCTCTATAGCAATCAGTTGGTAGGTACAGCCAATGTAATCCTAAAGTCATTATTGAAGGATATCGACTTGGGCTTATTGTCCTCTATTGAGAATCAAACCAAAGCCTCTGTCTTCGATGATTTTTTAGATCATGCGAAAGAATACTTAAGACGAAAACATAAAAACGAAGCAGGAGTGATTGCTGGTGTTGTTTTCGAAGATACCTTACGAAATATTTATCGAAAAATGATAGATTCCGCAGAGAAAGGTAAGCCGTTAGAAACATTAATAGTTGATCTTGTTAATGCGGAAATATTGACTCAAACGAAAGCAAAGAGGGCTAGGGTTGCTGCACATGTTCGTACAAAAGCGACACATGCTCAATGGGATGAATTTGATCTAAAAGATGTTGATACAACAATTGATTTTACTGAAGAGTTGATACTTAAGTATTTAGAGTATTAAATCCATGTAGGGTATGCTGTGCGTACCTTTCGGCTTATTTTAGGACTGCCTGTGCAACCAATTTTAGCTTCATTTACTGCAAATATTTCCAAATTCAAGAAAAATCCAATAGCTTTGTTAAATCAAGCTAATGGTGAGGTTGTCGCTATTTTAAATCACAATCATCCAACGGCTTATCTTGTTCCAGCTGAGCAACATGAGCAGCTCATGGAAAGATTAGATGATTATGAGTCGGGTGAAATAGTAACGGTAAGGCAATCAGAAAAAGCACAAGCCATTGAAGTTGAGTTGGATGACTTATAAATTAAAATTTCCCTCGTTTCCACGCACCACCCATAACAATGTTTTAATGGAATATCATGTCTGACACAGATGTCATTATTATCGGCGCAGGCGCATCCGGCCTGATGTGCGCAATTGAGGCGGGCAAACGTGGTCGTAAGGTGCTGGTTCTGGATCACGCCAACAAGGCCGGGAAGAAAATCCTGATGTCCGGCGGCGGACGCTGCAATTTCACCAATTATTCCATCGAGCCGGGTAACTATATTTCGCACAACCCGCATTTTTGCAAGTCGGCGCTGAGCCGCTATACCCAGTGGGATTTTCTAGCATTAATCGGACGCTACCAAATTCCTTTTCATGAACGGGATCACGGACAGTTGTTTTGCAATGACAGCGCCAAGGATATTCTGGAACTGTTGTTGGCGGAATGCGACAAGGCCGGAGTGGTTGTGCAGTTGAATACCCATATCGATTCAGTTGAACGATTGACTGACTTGTTTTATCTTAAAACAAACAACGGCAATTTTACCTGTCAGTCCTTAGTGGTTGCGACAGGGGGCTTGTCGATACCTAAAATGGGCGCGACGCCTCTGGGTTATAAAATTGCCGAGCAATTCGGCATTAAGGTATTGCCTACCAGTGCAGCATTGGTTCCGTTTACCTTGCAGCCGGAAGATAAAGAAAAGTTCTCGGCGTTATCGGGCATTGCCGTGCCTTGCGTGGTTAGCAATAACAGGCAGAGTTTCAGTGAAAATGTCTTGTTTACGCATCGCGGTTTGAGCGGTCCGGCGATTTTGCAGATTTCATCCTACTGGCGCGCCGGAGAGGAAGTTGTTATTAACTTGCTGCCGCAGGTGAATCTGGAAACAGAGCTGAAATTGAAGCGTCAGCAAAAGGTCAAAAACAAGTTAAAAACGATTTTGGAGGGCTATTTGCCCAAGCGGCTGGTCAGTAGTTTTCTGCCTGAGGATTTGCTGGACTTGTCATTGCAGGATTTGTCCGACAAACAGATTCAGCGGGTTGCAGATCAGTTGCACTGTTGGACAATTAAACCTAATGGCACTGAAGGCTATCGCACCGCTGAAGTAACTTCCGGCGGGGTTGACTGCGACGCTGTTTCTTCCAAAACCATGGAAAGCAAGCAGGTGCAGGGGCTTCATTTTGTTGGCGAAGTGCTGGATGTAACCGGTTGGCTGGGCGGCTACAATTTTCAGTGGGCGTGGTCGTCAGCCTGGTGCGCCGGGCAATACTGTTGATTTAACGAGTTTGTGCGCAGCTGAGAGTTTGTCGAACAATGGGGAGGTATCGAGGGCTTAAGTCAACAGCATCGCCCGATCGGTAGGATACACTGAGCATATCCTACCTGTTTTATTGTTAGGCTGGAGCCTTAAGCTGCCTGCATAGATCATTTACCTTTCGATGTGAACTTACTATAAAAGCCTTTCAGTTTCCCCGGCGTTTTTTTAGCCTCGTCATCAGGCTGTTGTTTCGTAGCCGATGGCAGCGTTTCATCCGATTTTGCGTCTGTCCACTGCGGTTCTGTTTTAACCGGTTGTTGCTTTTTACCGAACAGGTTTTTGATTTTTCCAAGTGATCCTTTCGCGTGAATAACCGGTTGCTGTTCGATGTCCAATGAGGCATACGGCTCTTCTTCGTCCGCCGGTTGCGGTTTTATGTCCGGTCGCACGGGCGTTGCCGCTTCGACAGTCGTTACCCATTCAACTGGCGTTTCTTCAACTTGCGGTTCTGCATTAATTTGCTCGACTTGTTTATCTTGCGCAGGTTGGGGGGCAACCAGGGGGGATTCAAACGATGGGCTTTCTACCGCTTGTGTCGGCAGTTGCCAGTCATTAACAGCCCTGAATGTTTCCGGTGTAGGCTCTGCTTTGGGTTCTACTTTAGGTTCTGCGGGGGGCGTTGCAACGGGCTGGAAATTTTTCAGGGTGTCCGACAAAGCCTGTTGGCTATCGTTCTGCTGTTGCAGCATTGATTTTTGTTCTTCAAGCGCTTGTTCCAGTTTTGAAAGCTGACCGGTGTGGTTGTCTAATGTCGATTTCAGGGCATTAAGCAGCGATTCTTTTTCGGCCAGTTTTGTCGTTGCCTCCTGACAGGTTTGCTGTAACTCGATTTTTGCCTGTTGCTCGGTACGCAGACGCTCGATGAGCTGCATAATGACTTTATCATGTTGCTGCCACAACGGTTCTGCCTTAACGTCTTCGCTTGCAAGTAACGGCCGTTCGCCAAGATCAAAGCTTGTTGCCAGCGTCTGAATGGTTCCGGCAACCTGCTGGTTGCGTTGATAAATCAGCTGTTCCAGCGCTAAAGCCCGTTGCGTTTCATCTTGAGCGGCAGATTGGGCTTTTTCCATTTGTTCAACAGCCGCCGCCAATTCTTCTTGACTGAGCTGTAGCTGTTGTTGCGTGGCGTTGAGGTTTTTAATAGCGGCTTTTTCACCGGCAATTTGCCCTCTTTTTATGGAGGCAATCCTGATGCTGTAAAGTATTGCTGTCAGTAGCCAGACAGCTGTCGCTAATACCGCAGCATACAACGCATTATTTAAGGTAAAAAGATACCATTCGGAAAGCATAGCTTTGATAAGGGGTAGGTATGTTTGCATAGAGGTTCCTCAATAATAAAATTTTTACATATTGTACTCGGAGCACTGTTAGCGACGCTGATATTTTTACCAAGGGCGTTTTCGGGAGATTGTTTTTTGTGGCTTTGCGATGTTGCTTTCAAGATTGGCTCTTCACCCGTTCAATTTTGGTTTATCAGTGAAAATTACCATATCTTTATGGCTACCCGGACTTGAGGTTTGAGCAGGGAAGGTTGCAGGGGGTGATTCTAGTCAAGCACATGGAAAATTAAACTAATGTGGCAAGGCTTTTCCGGACGCAACGCTCTGCGTTCGGTTCGTTATTCTTGGCTAGACTGCTCATCGGCTCGATTCGAGTTATCTGCCGATGTTACACAAGTCGCAAAAGGCACCACGAAAACACGAAGTTTTATATTTTTTCTTCGTGTCTTCGTGGTAAAAATTCCCTGGCTATTGCATAACATCAATGATCTGTTTTACTCAAATCAATGTTCGATTCCCAGCCGCCGCCCAAAGCCTTGTAAAGTGCCGCCAGCGCTGTCGCCGTCGCGGTTTGGCTCTGGGCCAGGCGATCCTGGTCTTGCAACAGGCGCAATTCGGTATCCAGTACCGTCAGAAAATCGCTCACGCCTTCCGCAAAACGCAGATGAGCCAGTTCATGGGCTCTTTCGCTGGCTTGGGCCGCCGAAGTTAGCAACTCTCTCCGGCTTCGCTCGCGGTTGTAATTCACCAGCGCGTTTTCGGTTTCTTCCAAAGCGCTCAGCACTGTCTGCTCGTATTGAGCCAGACTGGCCTCGGCACGGGCATCTGCGGCCTTAATGCGGGCATATACGCGGCCCAGATCCAAGGCGGCCCAACTGATCTTGGGGCCAACTGAATAGGCATCCGATCCTACGGCACCGACTCCCGACAGCGTGGTGGCTTCAAGGGAGAGGGTGCCCACAAAAGTTACCCGGGGGAAAAGGTCGGCGGTGGCAACGCCGATGCGGGCGGTAGCCGCTGCCAGCCCCCGTTCGGCGATGCGAATGTCAGGGCGGCGGCGCAACAGCTCCGCAGGCCGACCGATGTTGATGGTCTTGGGGATTTTAGGCAGCGGCGCGGGCTGCGACAGCTTCTCGGTCAATGTGCCCGGAAGCTGCCCGGTGAGTACGCTGAGTCGATGCATAGCCTGATGAATGGCGTTATCCAGAGGCGGGATGGTGGACAAGGTGGAATCAAGTTGGGCGGTTGCCCTCGAAGTGTCGAGTTCGGTTCCACGACCGCCTTCGAGTCTGACGCGAGTTATTTCCAGCGTTTGAGCCTGGTTTCCAGCGTTCTTTTTCGCCACGGCCAACTGCTGTTGCAGACCCCGCAATTCGAAATAGTTTCTGGCTACTTCAGCGATCAGGCTGACACCGAGATCCCGAAGGTTGGCTTCCTGCGCATCGACTTCGTCGCTGCTTGCCTCTACATTACGGCGCACCCGGCCAAAGAAATCGACTTCCCAAAAAGCATCGAAACCCGCGCTATAGAGTTTCAGTTCGCGCGGCGCGTAAGTCAAGTTGTTCAAAGCGCCGACACTGCGTTTCTGCTCCGTATAATTAGCGTGTGAGGTTACGGTTGGGGCCAAATTCAGCCCTGCATCCAGATATAGGGCTCGTGCCTCACGAAGATTGGCGCGGGCGGCCTGGAGATTGCGGTTGTGCCGCACGGTCTGATCGACAAGTTCGGTTAGGCCCTTGTCTTCAAACAGTTTCCACCACACCACTTCCACGCCTTGCTCGGAGAATTCCGGATGACCGATATTGGCGAAGGCTTGACCGGCATCGGTTGCCGGGGTTTTATAATCGGGACCTACTGCGCAGGCGCTCAGTGCAGCGGCGCAGAGGAAGGCCAGACCCAAAGCGCTGCTTCGTTCAAACGCAATGAATAAGGCATTGCCAAGTTGCATGACAGGGTGAGATTCTGCGGAGTGCATCTTTATTCCATGGTTCATAAATCGTGGCCGGAAGAAGGTTCATGAGGCAACACGTTCGGAGCCTTGTGCCGGGAGGCTTGCCAGCGTTGCGCCAAGGACTGCGCAACCACGTAGAATACCGGCGTTAACAGGAGACCGAACACCGTCACGCCCAACATGCCGCTAAACACGGCGGTGCCCAGCAATCGTCGCGATTCCGCTCCCGCCCCTTGGGCGATGACCAGCGGAAACACGCCCATGATGAAGGCGAATGAAGTCATCAAGATGGGCCGTAGCCGAATCCGCGCCGCTTCCACCGCCGCATCGAAACGGCTAAGGCCTCCCTCTTGACGCCGCTTGGCGAATTCCACAATAAGAATGGCGTTCTTGCTGGCCAAGCCCACCAGCACGATGAATCCGATCTGGGTGAAGATGTTGTTGTCCATGCCGCTCAACCATACGCCTGCCAGAGAGGACAGAATGCACATGGGTACGATCAGGATCACTGCAAACGGTAACGACCAGCTTTCATACTGGGCCGCCAAGGCCAAAAACACGAAGATCACGCTCAATGGAAAAACCAGCAGTGCGACATTTCCGGCCAACACTTGTTGCAGGCTGAGTTCGGTCCATTCAAAGTCGAACCCCGGCGGCAGCTCAGCGCCCAGCAGTTTGTTCATGACGGTAATCGCCTGGCCGGAGCTGACTCCGGGTAAGGTGCTGCCGTTAATTTCCGCCGCAGGATACATGTTGTAGCGGGTGATCTTGTCGGGGCCGGTAATTTCCTTAACCGACATCAGTGACCCGAGCGGCACCATGCCGCCTTGAAGATTCCGCGTCTTCAGCTTGGCGATGTCCGCCGGTTTCATGCGAAACTCCGAATCGGCCTGCGCCACCACCTGGTAAGTTCTGCCAAAGCTGTTGAAATCATTGACATACATCGAACCCAGATAGATCTGCAAGGTGTCGAACACTTCTTTCAAGGGGACATCCATCGACTTGGCTCGGGTCCGGTCCACGTCCAGAAAAAGTTGCGGCACTCCCGCGCGAAAGGTCGTAAACAGCCCGGTCAGGCCCGGTTGCTGATTGCCTTTGGCGATCAGCTCGTTGACAGTGCCCTGTAACGCGTCAATACCGGCATTGGAGCGATCCTGGATTTGCAGCTTGAAGCCGCCTACCGAACTCATTCCGCGGATCGGGGGCGGGGCAAATACCGCAATGTGGGCGCCTTCGACCTGGGCGAGCCGCTGCTGAAGACTTTTGATCACCGCATTGGCGTGAAGCTCCGGGTGCCCCGCACGCAGGTCGAAATCATCGAGTCGGGCGAACATCGTGGCGACGTTGGACTGACTGGAGCCGCTCAAGATCGAAAAGCCGGCATAGGCATTCAGATGCTTGACGCCTTTCGTTTCGAGAACGATGCGGGTGGCCTGCTGGACCATTTCCTCGGTGCGCGCCAGCGAGGCTGCGTCGGGCAGCTGCGCATACAAAATCAGGTAACCTTGATCCTGCTGTGGAATGAAGCCCGTCGGCACTTTCTCAAAGGCCAGAAAGTTGAGCCCGTTGAGCCCCACATAGAGCACCAGCACCACCGCCGTCATGCGAATCAGCCTGCCGACCAGGCGCGCGTAACCTTCGCTGAACGAATCGAAGAACCGGTTGAAAACGGTGAAAAAACGGCCGAACAGGCGATCGAAGAGCCGCGTGAACCCGTCCTTATCGCCGTGCGCCCGGTCCAGCAACAGCGCGCACAGAGCAGGACTCAGGGTCAGCGAGTTGAACGCCGAGATCACGGTGGAAACCGCGATAGTCAGCGCAAACTGCTTATAGAAGGCCCCCGAAACACCGGTGATGAAGGCGGTGGGTACAAATACGGCGACCAGAACCAGTGCCGTAGCAATGATGGGGCCTACCACTTCTTCCATGGCCTTCCGGGTGGCATCCCGGGCCGATAATCCCATCGCAATATGGCGTTCCACGTTTTCTACCACCACGATGGCGTCATCCACGACGATACCGATAGCCAGCACCAGGCCGAATAACGATAAGGTATTCAGCGACAAGCCCATTGCCGCCATCACCGCGAAAGTGCCAATCAAAGAAACCGGCACAGCCAGCAGCGGGATGACAGTGGCGCGCCAGTTCTGCAAAAATAACACAACCACCAGTACGACCAGCAGGATGGCTTCGAACAGGGTCTTGGATACCGCGTCGATGGATTGCTGTACGAACACAACGGTATCGTAGACCATGTTGTAATCAAGGCCTTCAGGAAAGCGCATCTTCAGCTTTTCCATCGTGTCGACCACCGCCTTCTTGGTTTCCAGGGCGTTGGAACCCGGCAACTGGAAGATGGCAAGACCTACCGTGGGCTCCCCGTCCAGGAACAGCCCCGAATTGTAATCCTTGGCGCCCAGCTCGATGCGAGCCACGTCCTTGAGGCGGGTGACCTGGCCGTCAGCCCCTTTTTTTATCACGATGTCGGCGAACTGTTCGGCCTCCATAAGCCGACCCAGCGTACTGACCGTGTATTGGAAATCGGTGCTCTCCTTGGTGGGTTGCTGGCCGACCACGCCCGCCGCTACCTGGATATTCTGTTCCCGCATGGCGTTGACCACATCGGTGGCCGTCAGATTACGCGCGGCAACTTTCTCCGGATTCAGCCACAGGCGCATGCTGTAGTCGCGGGCGCCGAAAACGATAATGTCGCCCACTCCCGGCAATCGCGCCAGGGTATCCTTGATTTGCAGCAGCGCGTAATTGCTCAGATAAACACTGTCATAGCGCTTGTCAGGGGAGATCAGGTTGACGACCAGACTCAAGTCAGGGCTGCGTTTCTTGACACTGATGCCTTGTCGGCTCACTTCCTGAGGCAGCTTGGGTTCGGCCAGCGCCACCCGGTTCTGCACCAATACCTGGGCTTTATCCAGATCGGTACCCGGCTTGAAAGTAATGGTCAGCGCCATGCTGCCGCTGTTGGTGGACTGGGAGGACATGTACAGCATATCCTCGACGCCGTTCACTTCCTGCTCGATAGGCGTCGCCAGGGTTTCGGCTACCACCGTGGCGTTGGCGCCGGGATAGACTGCACTCACTACCACAGTAGGGGGCGCAATCTCGGGATATTGGGCAATAGGCAGGCCAATCAGCGCTAACCCTCCAACCAGGACAATGACGATGGATAATACCGATGCGAAAATCGGGCGGTCGATGAAAAAGTGTGTGAATCGATTCATGGCTTATTTTTCTCCATCGCGCCCGGTGAGCGAGATGCGTTCCGGATTTACCTTGGCGCCCGGCTTGAGCTTTTGGATGCCTTCGATAACCGCCCATTCTTCAGGCTTCAATCCTTCGGTAATCACGCGGGACTGGCCGATATGAGCGCCGAGCTCCACTTTGCGATATTCCACCTGGTTTTCCTGATTCACTACCCATATGAAGCGTTGCGCCTGATCGGTGCCGATGGCCCGGTCGGGAAGCAGGACAGCGGGGTACGGAGCGCTCCCGCGAACCCGCATACGGGCAAAAAAACCGGGGCTTAACAATTCGTCCGGATTGGCGAACACGCCCCGCAACGTCACGGTGCCGGTCGCCGCATCTTCGCGCGGCGATTCATAATCGAGATGGCCTTGATGCGGAAAATTAACCTCATCAGCCACAGCCAACTCCACCGGGGTCCGTTCGTCGCCCAGACTGCCCCGGCCCCCTTTTTGGGCCTGACGCCGATATTTCAGCGCCGAGCGTTCGTCCGCATCCACGTAAACATAGACCGGGTCGGTGGAAACGATGAAGGTCAACAAGGTTGCATCGCCTCCGCCACCGTTGACCAAATTGCCCGCAGTGATTAATTCGCGACCGATCCGTCCGTCTATCGGGGAGCGTACTTGGGTAAAGTCCAGGTTCAACCGAGCCGTATAAACATTGGCTTGTGCAGACTGAACTGCCGCAACCGTCTCCCGAAGTCCCTTGCTACGCGCATCGTGTTCTTCTTCGGAGATTGCTTTGGCGAGAAATAAACGCTCGGCCCGGGCTAAGTCATTTTTTGCCAGTTCGTGCCGGGATTTAGCGCGTTCCAGTTCGGCTTCGGCAAAGTTAAGTTGGGCTGTAAAGGGTTTCGGATCAACCAGGAATAAAAGATCGCCTTTATGTACTTTGTCCCCAGCCTTGAAATTTACTTTCTCCAGATAGCCACTCACCCGGGCGCGCACGTCTACCGAATTGACTGCCTCGATGCGGCCCGTGTATTCGTCCCATTCAGTCACTTCTTGCGACAGGGGTTGTGCGATTTTGACATTGGGCGATTGGCCCTGCTGAGAACCGGAACCGTCATGGTTTCCGCACCCGGTCACTGCCATCAGGGCTATGGTGACCAACAGGCCGACTCGTGCATGCTGTATTAATGTCCCGTCATTCGAAGGAACGCTTCGAGGCCATGATCTGTGAAAGACTTCAGGGCTCGGCTTTCTCAATGGACTTAAACGATGGGGGACAACCGACATGAGAGTTTCTTTTTGCATCCTTTTATACCCGGCTTTTTTTAAGGAAAAAATGGTAAGACATATTACCATTAATTTAAGGTATGATCACAATAATTTAAGTCAATGAATTTCGTGAGTATTACGCAATGATTAAATGTGGACGACCTCGCAAAGGAGAGGAGCTCCTAAGCCGTGATCGCTTACTGGATACGGCCTTCACCCTTTTTCTTGAATTCGGTTACGGCAACCTCAGTCTGGAAACCATTGCTCGGGATGCGCGCGTGTCAATGCGTACCATTTATAACCAGTTTGGCGGTAAAGCCGGACTATTCGGTGCTGTGATAAGGCGTTGCAGCGACCAATTCGTCACCGGCCTGTCGGAAGAGTACACACTGAAATCCTCTCCGGAAGAAGCGCTGGTCTTTTTTGCCAAGCAGTTTCTGTACAGCATCACGCGGCCGAATGCGGTGCGCATACGTGCCATACTCATTGGCGAATCGCTACGCTTCCCCGATCTCGCCACTCAATTCTATGAACAAGGACCGCAGCGCACCCTCGATCATCTCGCCCAGTTTTTCGCCCGGCAGCAGAAAACGGGCTGTTTTGCCGAAATGGAGCCGCGTTTTCTCGCCGACCAATTTTTGAGTGCATTACGTAATGAGCGGTTTCAAAAACTGCAACTCGGTTTGGAACCGACGCCGGACGAAGCGGAAATTGATGTCTGGGTGCGACAGGCCATTGGCTTTTTTCTGCGCGGCAGCCTGAAAAACAGGCGCGACGGTACGAACGATATTGTGGATGAACCGTCCGACCGGAATCATTAATTCGTTTGTAGTATTAAGGAATGCATCCGGCTATGGGTTAAATTCAGGATTGTTCCTTATTTTCCGGAGCCGGAATCCGGTAAATAAAAACCCCCTTCAGGGTACGCGGATGGCCGGCTAAATCAATCGGCTCCGGTGTTTTAGTGAATAAAGTCTTCAGTAATAAACTATTCAATAAGTCTATGAAGTCTGAATCAAATGATTTCAAAAGAGAAAACCACTGTAATCAGTGTCATTGAAATTAATCCTAATAAGAAAATCATTTCAGCCCAACGCTCCAAACCCTCAGTGCATCGGTCTAAACGAAGCGATGAAAATGAAAGCAGGGCGCTAATCATGAACAATAAACTATCAATAGCTAAAGCTTTATCGATTAAGTAGTTGGCTAATCCTGGCGCCATGCTTTTAACGATACTGATGACCATGATACAGACACCAACCATGGTCGCAGAATTCGGTAAGATGTGGTGAGAGAGATCACGGGAATTATTGTTTTTCATCATTTAAGATATGTCCGGTTCTAGCCGGTTCTTCGCCATAATAAAAGCGGTATGAGGGACATGTAAAAGGTCTGCAATTTTTCGCACCAGGTATTCTTCGTTCATATCCAATACGCCATCAATAAAAGCAATTTTCCATAGCGATTCAATTAATCGAACTTTTCGCTCCAGGCTGTATTCCTTATTGATTAAGCACGTAAATTGAAAATAATCAGTCGCCTGTTTTCTTTGTTGTTCGGCTAATTCAATTAAAGAAGTTGCTTGTTCAGCAGTTAAGGAAAAATTCTGATGGACCAAGGATAAAATAACCTCCTGTTCTTTTGGGTCAACTTTATCGTCCCTATACATCATTTCCAGGAATAAGACGACGATCGCAAGTTGCAGCTTTTCTTCTAAAGTGTTTTCCGATGCTGAAAGTGCAATATGTTGCGTGAAAAAAAGTTTGATCTGGTTAAGCATTTTTAAATAATTCCATTGCCATCACGATGGTTAAACAGCATTTACTTCGCTGAATTCATGACATCAAGATTATTTTGTGCCGCAGAATGCCCATGATCTGCGGCTTGCTGGTATAACTCAAGCGCTTTGGCTTCATCCCTGGGTACGCCCAGCCCATTTTCATAAATATAAGCGAGGTTGTATTGCGCATCAGGATCCCCCGCTTGAGCTTCTCTTTGCCACTGGGCAATCCTGTCTTCCGACACGATTGCCACAGGGGGCACCGTTTTTTTTGCTAGGGTGTTCTGGGTGTTGTCTGCGGCCTTTTCAGTGCAAGCTGCGAGTGACATCGCAGCTACTACAACGATGGCAATGGGAATGAGGTTTATGGGTTTGTGAAGTAATGTCATTGTTTAGCTCCGTTAAAAAATCGAAATCAGCACAGTGGAATTTGCCGGTAACTTATTGTTGGGTTTACGGTCTAAATTTAGCGGTATTATTCCTTTTGTTCATATTGGCGAGAATAGGGGCTTTTGCCTATGTAGCCAAAAGTACAATAGCTTCTCATCGGAAAAGAGAAGCTAATCATACAACGAGTAGAACGCTGGAATTACCGGTTAGATCTGACAAACACCTACGACCAATGCCTGATTATTACAAAACCTGGAAAATAAGATTGCCAATCTCGCAATACTAAGTCCAGTCGTCACCGCCACCGTCACCGCCATCGCTGTTTCCATCGTCATCCCATGAGGACGCATCGGCGATACCAAAGTCTGTGCCGCCCATATCGTTATTTTCGCTTGCGCTGCTGGGTGTGCTCCATGGAGAGGTGTCATGGTGCGGCGGTTCGGGGATAACGTTGTTCTTATCGCCATCGATAAAGTGGTGCATCAGCGCTTCACCTGCTACGACACCGGCACCCAAAGCGGCTCCCGTTGCCAGATTCCCCATAATACCTGAACCCATTCCGCCTGTAGCGGGTTGACCCATTACTGAACCGGTTCCATTTGCGCCGACAGGCGGGATGTTTGAGCCGGGACCATTGCCGGTATAGCTATTGGCGGGAATCGTATTGGAATTTCGCCGACTCATGAATCCAATTAACATAATGATTAAACCAATGCCCAAGAGCAAAAGAATCGCCGGCATCCAATCTTTAACGGTAGACGGTATGCTCTGAGCGCCGGTACTGGGCTGCACGGCTCCATTTGACACGGAAGAAATGCGACTCTTAAGGCTCTTGACTGCCTCCGGCTTGGCAAAGGGCAATCCGGGTTGTAAGCGTTCAGCGGTATTCAGTTCAACACCTGCACTGCTGAACATGCCTTGTTTTGCCAGTAATTCGGCTTCGACAAAGTGCGCCTTGGCGCTGTTGGGATGATCGTGCAGCACCTTATCCATCATAGACTGCGCCTCATTAAATTTCCCTGCTTCAGCCGCCGAATAGACTTGATGCAGGGTGGGATCGTCTTCGGCAAAAGCAGGCGCCGCTAATAACAGCAGTGCGAGGGTAATAATGGAACGTTTTAACATTGCTCAACTCCTAATTCTGGTGAGTGGTTTATAAATTTGGCGCGGCAATGAAAATAACGCCGCTTGCTTATAAGTGATGCGCTAATACTTTCACAGTCCGGCGCTTAAGGCAAAGCCGGAAGCGAAAAGTATTTTTGTAAATCCTTCAAACGCGGCTGATCCAGGTAAACATCATCCGGATAATAACCGATATGATGAACACCCAGTTTTCTCAATAATTCCAGCTGTTCAATAAAAAACGGCGAGGGGATTTTCTCCCGCGTCTTCCAATTGACCGTTTGCAACTCAAATACGGATTTCTTCAGCCCTTCGGGGTAATGAGCCGCAGCCGCAACTAATTCAGTCAACCATTGGCCGGGTTTTTTTGCGTCCTCCATCAACGGCATGGCTTCAATAGCAACGTAATTGTAATGCGCTAAAAAGGATTTGAACGATTGGGCATACCATTCTCCGCTATCCGGTTTTAACAAGGGCAGGGCATATAAATTTCGCGCTGTTTTTATACCGGGACGATTATCCCGTACCCTATTCGCCAGCTCATCGGTAAATTGATTAATCAGCTCGGTTTTGTGCCGAGTCCATGCCAAGCGCATTTTGGGGCTTGCCTGCAATTTTTCAAATTGATCGGGCAGTCCCCAGACATCGCGGCCAAAAGATAATGCTAGGGGCGATACGTCTTCATGATCGGATGAAATGCCGTCGTCATGAAATAGAATCCCGTCAACATTGCAATATCGGCCTAAATCCTCATAGATTTCGGTTACATAATGACGCGCTTCAGGCTGAAAAACCGAAAGCCGTGTGTAAATATGACTGGATTTTTGCGCTTTACCGTCTCGCCATTCCTGCACATACCAGGAATCCGGCAGATTGTTCCGATAAGCAAAAATCGGCAGCCACGCATAGACATTGACGCCGGCACGCGTTTTCAGTTGCCAGGCGACGTGGCTAAACAAATCCTGTTTGACCGGTAAGTGCCTGTTAGGAAAGTACAATGCATCGGCATTGCCGTCACCGTCAGAATCCGAGTAGGCTTGCAGAAACACCGTATCAATGCGCATGGTTGCAATGCGCTGGATCTCGGCTTCTATATTACGCTCGGTCTGTTTCGGGTCTTCGTCGTAGAGAAAATCCATGTCCACATGCGCTATCCGCAGAGACCTGTCGGTACGCAGTTTACTCACAATTTCAGCAAATTGACGGACATCCGGGTTATCAGTCATGATTAAACGACGCAACACATCGATATTGGCCACGGTATTAAAGCCGTCAATCAAGCCCATAGTCATCGACATTCCGGCTTCGCGCGACGCTTCCAGGGCAATATTGTTGTATTCCCCATACGGCCAAACCATGACTCTGGGCCACACGCCCGCATGTTGAAAAATGAACTCGGCGCTTTTCCTTAGGGCTAGATGGATACGCTCCCGATACTGTTCATCGGTTTCATAACGCCCCGTCGTAAAGTCGTATAAACGGGTGACCGTCGCAGCCTGGCTGTCGCCTTGCGGATTGGCGACAGCGCTTTTGTGCAGATCATAAGTATGCGAAGCCATTTCTACCAGGCCGGATTTCACCATTTCCCGCACTTGATCCCAAGTGAGTAATTGCTTGCCTGCTTCGTCAGGGGTATCAATGCCGTCTATCCAGGTGCCTATCAAAGCGACAGTCGCCGGGTAATGATATTTTTTTAGAATCGGAAAAACCCGGGTGTAAAAACTCTGATAACCGTCATCGAAAGTCAGCAACACGGATTTGTCGGGTATCGAATTCTTGCCTGCCGCCGCATCAAGGACGTTCTGCACACTGACGATTTTATAGCCGTTTTTCTTCAGCCAAACCAAGTGTTCTTCAAAATGATCGACGCTGACATCCATCGAATTTAGCGAAGATTTTGCGCTGCCGGTCTTCACTATATCGTGGTAATTGAGCACCAAAAAGTGATGCTCTTCGGCGTAAGCCATCCCTGTGATATTCATCAGAAAAACCAATATAAACAGGTTCTTAAACCACTGAGGCGCCATAACGATATTTGACTGAAACATAACACCCTGCTTTTATGGTTATGAAGCTCATGAACACTTGTTTTATAGGCAAAACGTTGGTTTTTCAATCCCACATTGAACTGTACAAAGAATCAGCATGGCTAAACGAGTCATTATGATCCAAGCATCCGACTAACTACTTAGACTTTTCCATGGTTTCATGGATGGCTGCCGCTTGTTGGTGTTCCTTCGACAAGGCTTCATGATGGGCGGCCATCGCTTCGTGGTGCTTTTTTAAATCGGCATGCCCGCCTTGTTCATATTCTGCCGCCATCAGCGCTTTATAATGCTCAACCATCGCTTTATGATGCGCCGCTTTTTCCATATGAAGCGCGGCGGCTTCTATGTGTGCCGCACTCGATTCGGCAGGAACAATGATATTAGCAGGCTGCTCAGGGGCAGGAGTCTCCGCCAGTAAGGGTACGGAAATAACACTCATGCAAGCGGCCAAAGTTAAACCCAGGTAAGTATTTTTTTTCATAATCGTTTTTCCTCGTGATAATCGTTACAAACAATTACTTCTACATTCAAAAGGATCATTTTTATCTCCCTTTTTTCGATACCGGATTGCTTGTATCGGCGTTGTTAGAGGTCAGTTATTGCAAAACCTATTTATTGAGATACATTTTGTATAAAGCAAATCATAGGCCACTAAAAACAAGTTAATATAATTCATATAATAAGCAGGTATTTACGATAAATCCGCTCATCCTAAAAGGGGAAAATAAACCAGGCGTAGCCAGTTTTACGGTGCAAAACAACCGGCGGCTAAATTATGAGGCGTATCAAAAACGCTAAAGCATTATTCACTTGAATCAATGACAGCTTTGCAATGGGATGAGTGTCAATCTTGAACCGAAATACGCTAAAAGCAGATTAAAGACGGGTCTATTAAGAAGGCTCAATTCACGGTTAACCTGAGTGAGCGAAAAAGTTGAAATAGGGGCTTTTCAACCAAAAGCTTTGGTTGATTTAAACAGGGGCGCAAGCAAATTTCTATATTTTTATCCATTTCAAGCCAGCTTCGCTTCCTCGGTGCCTTCAACACAAAGCGCACCTTCCGCCATCGTTTCGATGTGTCCGTACATGCTGTAGTAAAGAACCAGAACTTTCGCTATGTTGTATCTCCTCATTGAGTGCGGTCTTGCAGTGAACTCTACGTAAAGCTAACCGGGAGTGATCTACGAAAGTTCAAAAAATGGTAGTTGGCACTCTGGCGGCTATCGGTCCCCTAGAAATCTATAACATGCAGTAAACCAATGATATTCGTATCACTACCTATCAACATTCAGGCATAGTTGAGCTGAAAATATTGCGGCATCAGCTGGGCTTGTGAATTAACGAATCCAGAAGACGCGTTCTAGCCTAGCACTCAGCTAGCGCCAACCGGCGCTCACTTTTTAGTGTTTCAGGCGACTGAAGCGCATGCCGGCAGAAAAAATAAAGCGATCCCCGACCATAAAACGCCGAAAATAGATAACAACGCCAGCAACCGCATAATTCCGGCAAAAAACTCTTTCGTGGTTTCTTGCCTGACCTGATCTCTATCCAGACGCTGCAAAATGTCAGGCTTGATGATTAATGCCAATAACGCCAACAGCGCCGCAACGGTTATAACAATAATGGCAATATGCACCCAAAAGTCGGCGTTGTTTTTGAGCGTGACACAGACAATATGATGAACCCCGTACACAACGGCAAAATGCACGACCCAAATGAACGGGCCTGCTAGTGAAAGCAGCGCTATGCCGATAAATTTTTCAGAAAATACTTGTTTTGATGTCGCCATAATTAAATCATTCTCGGGAAGCCGTGAATTAGCAAAAGACCGATAAGCGCTTGAGCTACAGTGTAATAAGCCAACAAATTAGTGTTTTCCAGACTGGCCAAGCGTACCCGGTCGAGCTTGCCGGTAAAATGCCGTGCGATAACAAACAACGACATCATCAGCACCGCAAAAACCAACTGCCCGTCTAAAATGCCGGCCATATACACTAGCGCTCCATAGCTTGATTTTACAGGGCTGAGGCCTGTCTGCCATTGACACCGGATTTCCAGGTACACAGCAAATACACTTAATAGTGCGCCAAACAGCACCAGCAGCGGTGTTAATAAACTCTTCCCGCCCGGCTCCGGGAGCGATCCCTTAGCCGCAGCAAAAAATGCAGCGCTGGCAATAAACAACAATGCGATGACCGCCGGCCACTGTAAGCTCGGCAGGTTCGCAGCATCGGAGGGCCAGACTCCGGGCGATACTGTCCAGGTGTATAGATAAGAAAACAAATAGGCGAAATAAAGCGAACCGGCAACGAGCATCAGAATAACCATTGCCCACCAGCCATGACCGACCGGGCCGGTCACATAAACCGGCAGCTTAAACCCTGCGCCGATATCGATCGGCCCCTTGGCAGGACCTTTATCCAAGTCCCACGCCCAAACCAGAAAGCAGACAATAGCGAGCACTGCACAAACAAGCGCAGGCACAACCACCTTGATCGTCAGCAAAAGAAAGCTGGCGGCGGTAAAGACAGCGGCGAAAAAATGCATCCAGCCCGGACCCAGCATTTGAATGACATATTGCGGCTTGGCTTCAATCGCGGAGGTGACAATAGTCTCTCGCCCGCCGGTAGGGGCATTAGGCAAATAATGTTCGCCCGACTCGACCTGCTCGGCCAGGTTGGCTTGGTCCCAAAGCGGCTCGCGGCTGGTCACATGCGGAATAGAGCGAGTGGAATACACATCCGTAGGCAGCCATTCGAGGGTTCCTGCTTGCCAGGGGTTGCTCATGCCGTGCCGCCCAACCCGAAAATTGCGCATCACGTCGATGATAAAAACCAGCACCCCGGCAGCGATGATATAAGCTCCCACCGTTGATACAAAATTATAAGGCCCTAATCCCGATGCTTCCGAATATGTCCACACCCGGCGCGGCATGCCGATCAGGCCGGTAATGTGCATGTGAAAGAAAGTCACATTAAAGCCGATAAACATCAGCCAGAAAGTCCATTTTCCCAGCCGTTCGGACAGCATCTGCGTACTGACCATCGGCGCCCAATAATAAAAGGTCGCAAATAGCGGAAACACCATGCCGCCGACCAATACGTAATGCAGATGAGCGACGACAAAATGCGTATCGTGCGCCTGCCAGTCGAACGGCACCATCGCGACCATCACGCCGGTCAGTCCACCGACGGTAAAAATAAACAGCATGCCGAGCACGAATAGCGAAGGAGTGTTTAGCTGAAACCGGCCTTTGGCCGAGGCGATGGTAGCTATCCAGGCAAAAACCTGGATACCGGACGGCACCGCTACGGCCATGCTGGTCGCGGAAAAAAAGGCCAGACTGAGGGACGGAATGCCGGTTGCGAACATATGATGCACCCACAAACCGAAACTGAAAAAACCGGTCGCAATCAGCGCGACGACAATCAGCTTGTAACCTACCAGAGGTGTGCGTGCCATGGTCGGCACGATCATAGACACCAGTCCGGCCGCAGGCAGGAAAATAATGTACACTTCCGGATGGCCGAAAAACCAGAACAGATGTTGCCATAACAACGGATCGCCACCGGCAGAGGCAGTAAAAAAAGGCCAGCCGAAAGAGCGCTCGATCTCCAAATACATCGTTGCGAGAATCACCGCCGGGAACGCCACCACAATCATGCCTGCAAAGACCAGCATGGCCCAGCCGAAAATAGGCAGCTTATCGAGCGACATGCCGGGCGGCCGGGTTCGCAAAATACCGACAATAATTTCAATCGCCCCGGCTATGGCAGAGATTTCGATAAAGCCTATGCCTAGAAGCCAGAAATCGGCGTTATTGCCTGGAGAATATTCGGTCAATGTCAACGGCGTATACATAAACCAGCCGCCTTTCGGCGCCAGATCGTAAAAGATGGTACTGAAAAATACCGAGCCTCCGATGATATATGCCCAGACGGAAAACGCGCTCAGCCGCGGAAACGGCAAGTCCCTGGCAGCCAGCATTTGCGGCAGCAGCAGCACCCCCAGCGCCTCCATGGCCGGCACGGCGAACAGGAACATCATGGTGGTGCCGTGCATGGTAAAAAGCTGATTATATAAATCCTGGCTGACCAGATGATTTTCCGGTACGGCCAGTTGGGTGCGCATAACCAAAGCGACTAGGCCGGCGAGAACAAAAAAAGTGAAGGCGGCGCCGATATAAAGTAACCCTATCGTTGTGTTATTGACCGCTGTGAACCACCGCCATCCGGTCGGTTGAGCCCAAATGTGCAGCAGTTGTTCCTCCTCACCTGCGGGGCGCGGCAAGGTATTTGGTAATGCTTTTTTTTGTTCGGTTATTTCTGTCACTAACTCCCCCTCATGGAATTAACCGCCGGGCTATGTTCCCGACCTAGTCCCCACGCGCCGCACTCATCGTTATACACAAATGCCCAAGAGACACTCGTTCCCACGCGCCGCGTGGGAATGCAGTGCAAGGCGCGCACGGCACGCCCTACGTCGCAGTTTGATGCTAGTTCCCAAGCTCCAGCTTGGGAATTCGGTGTGGGAAGCTCTAGCTTCCCGTCTCGCGAAGCTGGAGCTTCGTCATCTGGGTTCCCAAGCTGGAGCTTGGGAACCAGCGTATTTCTTAACTTAATGGCAGTAACGTAGCGCGTGGGAACGCGATAAAATCCATTTAAACCCGTCCAATCAGTATCCTCCGTGTTCCATTTTTCCAGCTTATGCATCGCAATTACTCCAGGCTGTTCAAATAAACCGACAAGGCCTGCAACTCGCTTTCAGAAAAAATATCGAAAGGCGGCATCAAATTTTCAGGCTTAACCGTTTTATGCTGACTAATCCATTTGGCAAAGCCTTCTTTAGTATTTGGCAGAATACCTGCACCAAGCGACAGCCTGCTGCCGACATGAGTCAAATTCGGCCCTATCTTGCCGTCTGCCGGGATGCCGCGAACTGTATGGCAGCCAGCGCATCCGCTGGATAAAAAGACTTGTTCGCCTTCATGCGCAAGCGCCGGTTTCGCGTCCATTCGCTCCTTGGCGAGCCAAGCGTCATAATCGGAAGGCGCCATCGCCACGGTATAAAACGACATCAGCGCGTGCGCGCCGCCGCAATACTCTGCGCATTGTCCAGTCACGGTGCCGGGCTTATCGGCAACAAAATGCAAAATATTGGTGCGTCCGGGAACCATGTCGACCTTGCCTGCATAGGCGGGTATCCAGAAGCTATGAATCACATCCGCCGTCGATAGCTCGATTTCAATCGGGCGGCCTGTAGGAATCCGCAGTTCATTAGCGCTTTCCGTTGTATGACCGTCGTCGTGCCGATAAATAACACGCCACCACCATTGCTCGCCTATTACTGAAATATGCACCGGGTTTTCGGCCTGCGACAATGTTCCTCCGGCTTTTAAAACCAAAAATCCGTAAATCAACAAAGCGGTCAAAGTCACTACCGGAAAAACCATCCCTCCCCAAACAATGCTTTTTTCACTGGTAAGTTTGTGGCGCCAATCGGCAGGACCCGCTATTGAAATAACCATTAGCGCGCAAATTAAAAGCGTTATAAAGGCCGCTCCGATAAACATGATCCAGGTCAGCAGCGTGATTCGCGATGAAACCGGCCCTAAAGCAGTAAACGCCGATTGCCGGCCATCACAGCCGGCTATGATCAACAAAGCCGTAACACAAAATATCATCCAAACCCGTTTCATTGTCGCAAGCCCTCCCCGGTTTTGTGCTCAGTGCGTTCCGTCGGTGATTGACTTGCAAAGAATGCGGCTGCCGCTCCCATTTGTTGCTCGGTCAAGCGCTTTGCAATGGTAGTCATAATCGCGCCGTAAGGTGTTTTTGCGCGTATTCCTCGTTGCAAAACCCGTAGCTGCTGTTTGATATATTGTTCGGATTGTCCGGCAAGACGGGGATAATCCGGACGTTTGTTAGCCCCGTGGCACGACAGGCAAGCCGGAATCTTGCGCGATAAATCGCCATGCACCGCCAGCATGGCGCCTTCCGAAGATACGCTCTGAGCGGGTTTACTAACTGAAGGCTTTAACGACGCGTAATAGTCCGCCAGATTATTAATATGTTCATTATCAAGTTCGACGGCAATAAGCTCCATAAAGCCGCTTTGTCGCAGATCGCTGTGATATTCGTGCAAGGTTCTTTTCAAATAAGCTTTATTCTGACCCCCAAGGCTCGGTACGTAAGGACTTGTCGGAGGCGCATTGCCTGTATCATGGCAACGGCTGCATGCGGTGAGATTAATCTTAGGCCTACCCCGACTGGCAACTTCACCCGCTTGAGCTGCGGTAATATCTTTGCTGTTACCGCTCGCATATTTCAGGTAATCCGCTGTATTCATCGACGGCAGCGCTTCCAAAAACGCAACCACCGCCCAAACTTCATCATCGCGGTCATCGCCGCTCCAGGCCGGCATACCGGTAAATTGAATGCCGTGACGCACCATCCAAAACAGTTGCTTGCGCGTCCACATAGGCGCATGCACTTTCAAGTCCGGAGGCGGAGGCAGCATCTGATCATAAACAGGATTCAACCTTTGCCCCGGCGTCCTATGGCAAGTTGCACAACCTCCTTGAAAATGTGCTGCCCCAAGCGGCACTAATTCGGTAAGATTCAACTCAGGTACATCAACAGGCTTGCTGTTGACGATAACCGAACGCTCCTTGCCCAGCGTTAAAAGCCACTCGAGCAAAACCGGATGTCCCGCACTGGCCGCGATGTTGAAAATGCCGGAATATGCGATAGCCAGAACAAGCGCAATACCTCCGGCAAAAAGCCCAAGCGCCCAAGGCAGCAGTTTACGCAAACGTCTTCTTACCGGCTTTGCCATGAGCTGTTTTCCGCTGCAACCGCCGTAGAAGTAACATTGCTTTGCGTATCAGACAATGTCTGGAACCAACGGGAAATTAAGACAACCGCAGCAAGCACGTAAGTAATCGGGCAAACAGTAACCATAAGCAGACCGGCCAACTGCTGATCGGCGAGTTCAATTGGCATATTGATGGCCGTCATGCCGTAAAGCACACGGGGCGCAAATATCAGCAATACGGCAATTAAGCAAAACAGCTTGCCGGTCAACAACAAGGCGATAACTGCCCGCCATAAATGCTCGCCAGTTTGATTGAATACTGCGAGCCAAAACCATAATGCGGAGAAAAACAGGGTTGCTTGCATCAGTAAAGTCCCGGCATGCCCTTTCATAGCCCAACCGACACCTAGCGGCGAATGCCATACAAATAACAAAGCAGCTTGTAGAGTAATAGCCGCGAACAGCGTTGAAACACTGGCGGACTTGGCGGATAGCTTTAGCAGTAAACTTGCTAAAACCGGTGCTGCCACGGTCATCAGCGCTATATGTATAATCATGTGGCGCGAAAAAACGCCTGCATTTTCGACATAGCAAAACCCCAGCAATACCAGCACAGCTAAGGCCGCCAGTTCCATAAAGGCAAATGATTTTAATGGATAAGCTTGCATTTGCAGTTTCTCCTGGCCTCATCGCCTGCCGGCCGTAAGTCGTTTACTTGTTTATAAATTTCTCAATTAGATCTATCGATATACGACAGGAGCTGTTACTCATGCCGTGAGATATAATCACACCTGCACTTAAACGTATTAAAGTATATAAAGAATATATCCCGTAGTGAGTTGCGGTCTGTTCGGTACCGAACATACATTAAGCTCATCACGACGTAGAAAGCTCACCTATATCTAAGTACGTCGCTGGTATAGCTTGGGATTAATAGAGATTAGATAAATAGCGTGTTTTTGCCAAATAGGGATTTTACGCCCATTCATTGACCCGAAATCACAGCAGGATTAATCATGAAAAACGTTTCAAAATCGGATAAACCTGAAACGCATAACGCATTCTGGAACACTCCTGCCGAACAGCAACTCAAGCAGCTGAATACGACAGTTCAAGGATTAAGCAATGCGGAAGCCGGTCAGCGCATAAAGCGCTATGGCGCAAACCGGCTGAATAACAAAAAGCAAACGGGGAACTTGCGACTGTTTTTAGCCCAGTTTAAAAGTTCCATTATTCTGATACTGCTTTTTGCCACCGGCTTGTCATTCTATTTACATGACCGGCTGGATGCGGCGATCATTTTAACGATTGTACTGATCAGCGGTTTGTTAGGATTCTGGCAGGAAAAAGGCGCGGCCAGCGCCATAGAAAAACTGCTTGAGATTGTGCAGATCAAGGTCAGCGTGCTTCGTGACGGTGTTGCAACGGAGATTGCCGCCGAAAGCCTGATTCCCGGCGATATTATATTGCTCAAGGCGGGGGACGTTATTCCTGGGGATTGCCTGATCCTGAAATCGGACAACCTGTTTATCGATGAAGCCATACTGACCGGAGAGACCTATCCGGTCGAAAAACTGCCCGGCGTGTTGCCCGCCGATACCGCCTTAAGCCGGCGCACCAACGCCTTGTGGATGGGAACGCATGTGCAGAGCGGCGCTGCCACAGCGCTGGTGGTTGCGACCGGGCAAACCACCGAATTCGGAAAGCTTTCCTTGCGCATCAAGTTAAAAGCGCCTGAAACCGAGTTCGAGCGCGGCATCAGGCGCTTCGGTTATCTGTTGATGGAGATCACTCTGATACTGGTTATTCTTATTTTTGCTGTGAATGTCTATCTTGAAAAAGCGGTACTGGATTCGTTTTTATTCGCGCTGGCGTTGGCCGTCGGCCTAACGCCGCAATTATTACCGGCAATCATCAGCATCAATCTGGCTCACGGCGCCAAGCGCATGGCTGAACAGAAAGTCATCGTCAAGCAGCTGGCCTCCATTGAGAACTTCGGCAGCATGAACGTGCTGTGTTCGGATAAAACCGGCACCTTGACCGAAGGCACCGTGCATCTGCACGACGCGTTTGATTTGTCGGGCAATGCCAGCGATAAGGTATCGTTTTATGCCTATCTTAATTCTGCTTATGAAACCGGATTTAGCAATCCCATCGACGAAGCGATCAGGCAATATCGGCAGTTCGATTTAGAAGACTGCAAAAAGCTGGCGGAAATCCCCTACGATTTTTACCGCAAACGGTTAAGCCTGTTAGTTTCAAAACAGGGCGAAAGCATTTTGATCACCAAAGGCGCGCTGACCAATGTGCTCGCCGCCTGCTCCGAAGTGGAAAATGCCGATGGCACGTTGATGCCTATAGAATCGGTGAGAGAGCAAATTCAGCAACGTTACGAAGATTTCAGCCGCCAGGGATTTCGCACTTTGGGACTGGCCTACAAGCCGATGGATTCCAAGGCGCGGATTGATAAGACCGATGAAACCGGCATGCGCTTTTTAGGTTTTCTGTTGTTTTTCGATCCGCCCAAAGCGGACTGTGCCGAGACCATCAAGCAATTACGCGAACTGGGTGTGACGCTCAAAATCATTACCGGCGACAATCGTTTGGTAGCGGCCACCGTCAGTAAGCAACTGGGGCTTGCAGAACACGAAATCCTGACCGGCCCGGAAATTGAAAAAATGAGCGGTAGTGCATTGATGAATAAAGTGGCGAATGTCGATTTATTCGCCGAAGTCGAGCCCAACCAGAAAGAGCGCATTATCATTGCGCTGAAAAAAGCCGGTTTTGTGGTCGGTTATATGGGCGACGGCATTAACGATGTATCGGCGCTGCATGCCGCCGATGTCGGCATCTCTGTTGAAAGCGCCGCCGACATCGCCAAGGAAACCGCCGAAATTGTGCTGTTGGAAAAAGACCTGGCGGTACTGGTGCAAGGCGTTCGCGAAGGACGCATCACCTTTGCCAATACGCTGAAATACGTGTTTATGGCGACCAGTTCCAACTTCGGCAACATGTTCAGCATGGCGGGCGCATCCTTGTTCCTGCCCTTTTTGCCGTTACTGCCCAAGCAAATCCTGTTGACCAACTTGCTGACCGATTTTCCGGAAATGACCATCGCCTCGGATAATGTCGATGCGGACATGGTCTCGCAACCGCGGCGCTGGGATATTAAGTTCATCCGTAAATTCATGATCACCTTCGGCTTCGTCAGTTCGCTGTTCGATTTTATGACCTTCGGCCTGCTGCTGTGGCTGGATGTCTCTGTAGAACAATTCCGTACCGCCTGGTTTTTGGAATCGGTAGTTTCAGCCGCATTGATCGTATTTGTGGTGCGTAGCAGCAAGCCGTTTTTTGCCACACGCCCCGGCAAATACCTGGTTGCCGCGACGCTGACTATCGTCGCCGTCACCGTGGCGTTACCCTATACGCCGATTGCGCCGTTAATAGGTTTCGAGCCGCTGCCGATTCGTTTACTCGGTTTGCTGGGCATCATCGTCATGCTCTATATCTCAACGGCTGAAATCGCAAAACACATCTTTTATCGTCTGGTAAAAATGTGAATAGATAGATTTAATTCACCACGAAGACACGAAGACACGAAGCTTTTATTTTGGCGTTTTCTCGCGGCGTTATGATTCAAGCTTTTCAAGCAACAAAATGTAAGCGAATTAATCGCCGCGAAAATACGAAGTTTTTACTCCGCTTTTCTTCGAGTGCTTCGTGTCTTCGTGGTGTAATGCCTTTTTAACCCGATGCTTTTTTTCATTCCTGAGGCGCATTAACCATGACCAAAAAACACGATCAAAAAACAATCGACAGGAAAGACTACAAAAAGACCCTGACTCAGTTACAAATCGAACTGGTTAAACTCCAAAATCACTTTATCAAGCATGACGATAAGATTCTGATCATCTTTGAAGGGCGGGACGCCGGCGGCAAGGACGGCACTATAAAGCGTATTACTCAACATCTGAGTCCTCGTGAAACACGCACGGTGGCGCTCGGAAAACCTTCCGACCGGGACGCCGGCAGTTGGTATTTTCAACGTTACGTAGCGCATCTTCCCGCCGCTCAGGAAATGGTGTTATTCAACCGCAGTTGGTACAACCGCGCGGGCGTGGAACATGTGATGGGTTTCTGTACCGATGAGCAATACCACGAGTTTCTTGAAACCGTGCCCGGCTTCGAGCAGATGCTGGTTCGGTCCGGCACCAAGTTATTGAAATATTATCTGGATATTAGTCAGGATGAACAAAAGAAACGCCTGAAAGACAGGGAGCAGGACCCGCTCAAGCAATGGAAAAGCAGTCCCATTGATAAATCCGCGCCCAAGCATTGGAAGGAATACAGTCTAGCCCGTAACATCATGCTTGCCAGAACTCATCATTTGACCGCGCCGTGGACTGTGGTCAGGGCTGACGACAAAAAGACCGCTCGCATCAACGTCATTAAAGACATGTTGTTTCGTCTTGATTACAAAGGTAAGAATGAAGGGCTGGTACTGCCTGACGCAGACATCATTTTCAATTATGATGAGAGTTATCTGCAAAACGGCATGATTGCGCCGTAATTATTTAATCTTTATACCCAGTTGCTTGACAGTTTTACCCGCAATTTTTGCCGCATAGATCAGCACTGCCAGGGAAACAGCTAAACCCAATGTCAGCAGCGGATAGGAAACGGTACTCTGCGGCGAAGCATTACTGAGCAACCCGGACAGGTGTTTGGCGGTATAGCCGAAATAAACCAGACTGATGTTGTAAATTAAAATACCGCTGGTAGCGGCCAGATAAGGCCGGAACTTGACCTGAGTCACCGAAAAAGCGTAACTCAACATTGCAAACGGCAAAGGTGTCAGGCGCAATAAAAACATCAGCTTAAATTCGTTGCCCTTGACGACCTCGTTGAGTCCGGAAAAATGCTTATGTTCGGCAAGATATGTAAGGACTCTGGCACGCAATAAATAGCGGCCCAGAACAAAAATAAGTGCCGATGCCAGATAGGTCGCGATGACGATATAAAATGCCCCGGCACCGATTGGAAATAATAAGCCTGCCGCAAAACAGAGTGCATCGACTGATACAAAAAAAGGCGTTAGAACGACAAACAACGTAATAAAGCCTAACGGCGCAAAAGCGCCCAACTCCTGAATTCCGACTTCCAAATCAGGAAGATAAAGTTCCAGTTCATGTCCAATAAGCAATACCAGCCCAACAAGAATCAAAGCTATAGCTAATTTTTTTGAAAGTCCTATGTCTTGCAGTTGCATGGCTTGTTTGTTCCTTGAAAAAAGTATCAGTCATTATTCGATAGTGAATAGTACTCGCTTACTTTGCACGGAGTTTGATTTCCTAGGGTTATTCGTTTTGAAAGGAGGGGTATTGATCGCCCACGCTATTTGCAATGGGCAAACAACCCACCATGGAGTTGCTTTCATCAGCAAACTTCCGGCCGAATCGACAAGTCGCCGCGAGCACTGGAACGACCCTTCGATCATTCACCCATTTGGGTGGAATTTCGAAAGTGAGATTTCAAGCAACTGCCGTTTCGCTGGTCCACGAAATACACAAAAAGTACGAAAATATTCAAGAGATACCAAGCTGTAGACCTTACCCACAAGGTCACTGCCATTAAGTTAAGGATTTAATAAATTCGCACCCACGGCATTCAACCCTAACTATTTTTGGCTTAACTTAGTGGCAGTGACCCAAAAGCTGGATAGCTATCTAATAAACTTATTTCGTGGATTAAGGATATGGTCGGTAATAACTTTCCGAAACATAAACTCATCGTTCCCACGCAGAGCGCTCGTCTTTATACACAAGTGTCTGCGGGCTGTCGTTAGGCAAGAAACATGCAATATACAGACCTTCCAGGTTTTTAAAACCTGGAAGGTCTGACGTGCAACGTTTTGACACAGATGGGACGTTTCGAATCGAACAACATGCTCCATCCTGCTTGATTCGAAAGTTACCTCCTTCGGCTACGCTCAGGACAGGCATGGAGCTGGATAACTATTTCCGGGATGACGACTTTTGGGCAGCGTTGTGTGTAACGATGAGCGCAGAGCGTGGGAACCCTAAGCGGAAGTTATTATTGATGGAGTCCTAAATGATTTTCCTGGGTTTATGGAAAGCTTATGTTTCAGGATCATTTTCCACGGCGCTTTTTAATGCGTCATCCACCTTTTCCAACCAGACAAACTGGAGCTGGTTTCTGACCGCTTCGGGTATTTCTTCAAAGTCTCTTTGATTGCGCGCAGGCAGCATGACAGTTGTTATGCCCGCCCTGGCCGCCGCAATGACTTTCTCTTTAATGCCGCCGACCGGCAATACCAGTCCGCGCAGGCTGATCTCTCCGGTCATGGCGACATCGCTTTTGACAATTTTTTCAGAAAAAGCGGAATAAAGTGCGGTAAACATCGCAACACCGGCGCTGGGGCCGTCCTTAGGAATGGCTCCCGCCGGTACGTGGACATGGATGTCGCTTTTTTCGAATATTTCCGGCTGTAAGCCCAGCTCATGGGCGCGCGATTTCACCAGGCTCAACGCGGCCTGAGCGCTTTCTTTCATGACCTCGCCCAACTGGCCGGTCAGGATCAGCTTGCCGTTGCCGGGCAAACGGGTGGCTTCAATAAACAGAATATCGCCGCCGACCGGCGTCCAGGCCAGTCCTGTGGCAACGCCCGGAACGCTGGTGCGCATCGCGACGTCGCTGTCGAATTTTTTCGGCCCCAGAATGCCCGGAATATGCTCGCTGTCGATCTGCTCGCTAACGACTAGACCTTCGGCAATGCGCATCGCGACATGACGAAATACCGACCCGATTTCACGCTCCAGATTCCTGCAACCGGCTTCACGGGTGTAGTCCTGAATAATGGTTAGTATGGCGTTTTCGGTGATTGCGCATTGCTCCGGGGTCAAACCGCTACTTTCCAGTTGTCTTTGCACCAGATAGCGCTTGGCAATCTGGAGCTTTTCATCAGTGGTATAACCGGTCAACTCAATCACTTCCATCCGGTCGCGCAAAGGTCCGGGTATGCTGTCCAGCACATTGGCCGTTCCGATAAACATGACATGGCTCAAATCGAACGCGACAGCCAGATAATTATCGCGGAAGGTTGAGTTCTGCTCGGGGTCCAATACTTCCAACAAGGCTGAAGAGGGGTCGCCCTGAAATCCCGAGCCGAGCTTGTCCATTTCATCCAGCATAAAGACCGGATTATTGGTGCCGGCCTTGCGTATGGACTGAATAATGTTGCCCGGCAGTGCGCCGATATAAGTGCGCCGGTGACCGCGAATCTCGGCTTCGTCATGCGTACCGCCGAGGCTTGCGCGTATAAACTCACGCCCCGTTGCACGGGCTATGCTGCGTCCCAATGAGGTTTTTCCGACGCCGGGCGGCCCGACAAAGCAAAGAATAGGGCTCTTGCCATTCGGGTTGAGCTTGCGCACCGCCAAAAATTCCAATATGCGCTGCTTGATTTTCTCCAGGCCGTAATGATCTTCGTTAAGGATTTCGCGGGCTTTTGTTATATCGATAACGCCTGCGCTTGCGACCGACCAGGGCAGTTCGGTCAGCCAATCAAGGTAAGTGCGAATCATCGAATATTCGCCGCTGGCATCGGGCATGTGCTGCAAGCGACCGAGCTCCTTGCGCGCCTGCTTTTCCACCTCTTCCGGCATCTTGGCGGCAGTGATGGCGTTGCCTATTTCCTCAATTTCGGCAGCGCCGCCTTCCTCTTCGCCCAATTCCTTTTGGATGGCCTTCATTTGTTCCCGCAACACGAATTCGCGTTGCCGCTGCCCCATGGTTTCCTGGGTTTGTTCGTTAATCTTGTTGGAAAGTTTTAATACTTCTACTTGGTAATTGAGCAATTCCAGTATCTTGTCGATACGTTCCTGTATATCAAACAGCGCCAGTATCTCTTGTTTCTCGGTAGCTTTTGAAATCAGGTAGCTGGCAATCAGGTCGGCCAGCATCGGCGGCGAACCGATAGATCGAATGGCATTGACCAATTCATCAGGCGGTTGCTTCGATTGAGCCAGCACTTCCAGCGCTTTTTGCTTGAGCGTTATGACGCGCGCTTCGACATCCTTGGAGCTCAGTTCAGGCTCTTCGTAACGTTCAATGCGGGCGACAAGAAACGGATAACCCGGCAAAAATGCCTGCACGCGAAAGCGTTGCATACCCTGGCAAACGACATGATGGGTGCCGTCAGGCGCGGTTATGTAGCGTAAAATTTCCGCTACGGTACCGACCGTGTGGAGATCATTCGGGTTGGGTTCTTCATCTTTGTCCCGCAATTGCATCAGCAAGCCGATCGGTTTCTCGGAACGCACCGCCTCCTGCACGGCCGCAATAGAAAGTTTACGGCCTATCACCAACGGAGAAACGTTTTGCGGGAAAAGCACGGTTCCGCGCATCGGTACAATGATCAGCGCATCATTGGGAACAGGCGGATATTGCAACGGAGCGTCCTGCTTGATCTCTGAAGAGGGCTCTTCCGTACCCGCCGTTGATCCCAGAAGTATGTTTTTCAGATCCTTGATTTGCATAAGAAGCCCTTATATTTTCCGCAGTGAAATTAACAAGCAACCGTTCACAAGTTCATTCGTGCCGATTTCAAAACGCCCGGCGGGCAGTTCAATGCGCCGCTCAAAGCGTCCATAGGGAATTTCCAGGCGTCGAATAGTCGCCTCGGCACTGTTCGGTAGATGCCGCTGTCCGTTAATAATCAAATGATCGTCTTCCAGTACGACTTTCAAATGTTCCGGGGCAACACCCGGTAGCGCGATCATGATTTTGAATTCATAACCGGTTTCGTAGACATCGATCGGCGGCTCCCAAGTCGGCCGTTTGGCGTTCATAACCGCCGGTCTAAAAAACTGTCGATGCAATCGGTCGGCTCGATCCAATATTTCACAAGCTTCCGCCCACATCCATGTTTCAAGATCACGTAATGGCATAATGTGTTATTCCAGATTGTTGCAGTTTAACTATTCCAGCCGCGTCATGGGTTTGTCCGGGTCAAAAGCAAACTCGGCTGCTATGGCAAATAAAGCTTTTTAGCCGATTAAAAGTTTCAGGCTGCCTGCCTTAACGATGATCGTCGTTCAATTTATTCCGCAATGGTTGAATGGTGCTGACTGTGTTCCGGTATGACGTCGCTGCCGTGATCCTTCAGCTGGGCATCGAACCACATATGAAGCGCCTGAACATACTGGGGATACTCGGTTGAATAATGAATCTGCGCACCATTCGGTAACGCTTTATATTCAAATTTTATATCGTCGGTTTCCGCCTTTTTTAACTGAGCCAGACCCGGCATATCAGGACCGTGGACACGTTCAGTCGTAGAAAAATCACCTTTCCTGAAGGCACCGGCAACTTTAAGTAGATGTTCCTGAATCAGTTTGATCTGCTTGGTATTGTCTGCCGATTTGACGACAACATGCTGGACACCGCCATGAACGGTTTTGGTAAACGTTTGCAGGGTTTGGTCCAGTGCATAGGGCACCACTCGCTGTACGCGGTGATGCACTTCCTCAACCTGCTTGGGAGCGGCTTGTTCAATTGCCGACGCTGCCGCAGAAAAAAGCAAAAGTCCAACCACTATTAATGGGTAATTTTTCATAATCGCACTTCCCGTTTAGTTAAGACGCAATGAAAATATCTTATGAGAACACCTAAAAACTCATACTGAAGTATCTCTTGCTTACGCCCCTTGATAAATCCGTACGACTACTTACAACTAAAGTTTCGGAGTTCGTTTTTAACCACATAACAGCCACAAGCCTCTGATTTACGAAGCCTCAAGCCGTAAAGTCCCAGGGTCAAGTTGCAGGCCTTGCACAAATAGGCACTGTATGTATGCATTAATGGTCTTCATACCAATTTGTTGCCGGAGGTCGGCAAATACGTTATCGATTAAAAGACCACTTGCTTGCAGAAGGTCAATGGTAGTGCGGTCATTTTTGCGGCACGTTGCATGGGCATCCTATTGGGATACTATTTTTGCTTTCAATGCACTCAGAATCATATATTTAAAGATATAATTAATTTATTGCATATCAATTACTTATTGTGTTTTTTAACTCAGAAACTTTAGTCAGTAAGTATTTGTACTTATTTATTTTATTTTTACTTTCCGTTCTAATACCGCTGATTGAGTTATTGCCCTATGTTGTTCGATAAGGTAATAACACTGCAATTTAACAAAAAATTGGCTATGTCACCCACCATTAAAAAAGCAAAATGAAGCAAGTTAAAATCCTGAAGGGTTCAGCATGACGATATATCTTCAGGATATTGGCAACAGTCATTGAGTAACAAAATCGCGCTGGGAATTAGATAATCCGCAAGACTTTATTCGACTCCTGATTTTGCTCTGAAACATCGCTCGTAACTTACCTTACCTTATCCCTTTGATAAGGCAGGCCGCTGTATCAACCCTATGTCCTATGAACCGTACCCACAATTTAAAAAATACAACTAAGCTAGCCCATCAAGACGTTAGCAGGAAAATAGCTATCCATGAAGCAGGACATGCCGCCGCGATTTATCTTGGCAACCAACAAAAAGGACTGCCGCCGGTTTTTTTTCAGATTTTTATTAAACCGTTGAACAATGACATTCAGTCATCCGAGTTTTTAGGCAAACCCTCCGATCACTATCTCGCTAAAGTAGACGGCGGCCGCTTAATTCATACCCTGCCGTCATCGCTTGATGAGGCTACAAAAGATTTTTCAACTGCACAGAAACAGGCTTATCAACACGCCTTCGAAGCCGATATAATCAATTTACTCGCCGGGCCTTTAGCCGAAGCTAGATATCTCGCACTGCGTGACAACGAACCGATTAGCCCGGAACTGGTGAATGTCAATGCTTTGCAGTATTACGGCGGCGCCTCCGATTTGGAGGTTGTCAACGAGTATCTTGAGTGCTTTATCGACAGTGATGAATCGAGGGAAAGCAAAATGACTGAGCTATTTCTGGCGGCATTCAATTTTGTCAGTGAGCGGTCGAATTGGCTCGCGATTACCGCGTTGGCTGACTCCATTTTGGCGCATCAGGAAAATATCATTGAATGCAATGATATTATTGACTTACTTGAATCCGGCAGATGCAGGATGGCTGCTTCGGCTTTGGGTAGAGATTGGCTGTAAAACAATGCTCAAAATTCAATCGACGCCAACATGCGCGACTCACAATAGCCATCGCTTATAAAGCCTATGAAACATTTCTGTCGTTTGTTTAAACTCTCCCCTATTACGGCCCAGAGAGCATATCTCAAGTGATTGACATAACGACAACAAAAAACCAACCGCAGGACGCGCCGAAACTGGGCAACTACATCGTTACCGAAAAACTGGGAGAAAGCTTTCAGGCTGTGGTATTCAAAGGCTACCATAAACACGTCCCCGACCAACCGTTGATCATCAAACTGCTGAAACTGCTGTCGAGCTGGGACGACCAGTCCCGGCATCTGCGCCAGAAAATTGAACGCCTGAAAGTGCTGCATGATCCGCGGGTTTGTACGCCGCTCGCCCTGGAGTCCTATGGCGACCTGCAGTTTATCGTTCAGCCATGGTTCGCCGGACAACCGCTGAACTGCTGGACGAAACAGCAAGACAAACTCGATCTTGACGATTTTTTTACGCTGGCCTGTACGCTGGCCGATACGCTGCAAGCGGTACACGATGCCGGCATTACCCACGGCGGCATCAAGCCCCACAATATTCTGCTGCAACCGGGGACGCTGACCCTGCGGCTGACCGATTTCATCACCCCGCTCGACATTCGTGATGTCAGCCATTTTATCTACGACCCGGAATTCGTACGCCATACTTTGGCCTACACCTCGCCGGAACAGACCGGCCGCATCAACTACAGAGTCGATTTTTCCACCGATTTGTATTCATTAGGCATCGTATTTTATGAGCTGCTGACCGGCCAATTGCCGTTTTTTTCCAACGATCCGCTGGAGCTGATCCACTCGCACTTGGCCGAAGAAACGCCTAAAGTCAATCAGCTGAAGCCGCAGCTTCCCCAAACCTTGGTCGATATTATTGCCAAACTCACCGTCAAGCAGCCCGAGAAACGTTACCAGAGCGCCTCAGGTTTGCTGGCCGACTTGATTCGCTGCAAGAATGAATACAGCGCCACCGGCAGCGTATCGGCATTCACGGTCGGCCAGCACGATCGCAGCCGCCGGGTCATCTTTATTTCTAAAATGGTGGGCCGTCAGGCCGAAAGCCGACTGATACAGCAACAATATAACGAGGTCATCGGCGGAAAATTTCGCTCGGTATTTATTTCCGGCCTGTCCGGCATCGGCAAAACCCGGCTGATTCAGGAACTGCAAAAACCACTGGTCAAAAATCGCGGTTACTTTACCTCCGGCAAATTCGACCAATACCAGAAAAATATCCCTTACAGTTCGCTGATTCAGGCCTTGCGCAATCTGATCCGCATCTTTTTGACTGAAAGCGACACCCAGGTTCAACAGTGGCGGGGCAAAATACTCGACGTCGTGGACAGCAACGGCAGCGTCATCAGCGATGTGTTGCCGGAACTGGAATTCATCATCGGCCGTCAGCCGGAAGTACCGCATCTGCCGCCGGTGGAAGCCCGTAACCGTTTCAATAATTTGTTCGGCCGGTTCCTGGCCTGCCTGGCCAGCGAGGACAATCCGCTGGTGCTGTTTATCGACGACCTGCAATGGTGCGACAGCGCAACTTTCGACTTTCTGCAAAACCTGTTCGATAACCATCATGAGCATCCTTTCCTGTTTTTCATGGGCGCCTATCGGCATAACGAAGTCGACAGCAGCCATCCGCTCAGCAAGTTGATCCGCAAGATTCAGGAAAACAACGGCCCGTTCGCGGAAATTCGCGTGGAGGCGCTAACCGACGCCGACTGTCACGAGATGGTCGCCTATATCCTCGATTCTTCACTGGAAGCCACTGCCAATCTGGCGGAATTTATCGCCCACCTCACCGAAGGTAACCCGCTGTTCGTCAGCGAAAGTCTGGCCTGGCTGTATAACGAGGATTTGCTGAATACCGACGCCGAACAACACTGGCACTGGGACATCAAGCGGATCCGCGACACGCAGATGCCGACCTCGGTGGTGGAATTGTTCAGCTCCAAGGTGGGCAAACTGCCTTTAAAAACCCTGCATATCCTCGACCACTGCGCCTGCATGGGCAACCGTTTCAGCGTCGAAGATGTGGCGCTGGCGCTGGTGCTGGATATTCGCATCGAACAGCTGTTTGAAGACTTGAAGCCAGTATTAAATCTGGGCATGCTGCTGGAAAACAAATCCGATCTGCAATTCGTTCACGACCGGGTTCAGGAAGCGGTGCTGCGCCAAGTCGACCCCCAGGCCAAACCCGCTATCCACTGGCGCATCGGCAACCGTCTGCTGCAGGCGGTGCCAACAGGAACCGATCTTGAAACCCTTGACAACTTGTTTACCATTGCCGCCCACCTTAATCTGGGCCGCCCGGCGGACATGGCTCATGAACTGGCGTATCGGTTGGTCAATATCAACTTCCAGGCCGGCAACAAGGCGCTGGATGCACTGGCCGGCGATGCCGCCAACGATTTTTTCCAGAAAGCCCACGACTACCTGCTGGACGATTGCTGGCAACAGGCTTACGACCTGACTTTTCGCATTTACCAGCGTCTGGCCAAGACCGAGCTGATGTGCGGCCGTTACGAAAAATCGGAAGTGCTGCTTAATCATCTGATCGAACACGCGGTCAGCGATCTGGACAAAGCCGAAGCCCTGGCGGAACAAACCACGTCGTTGTCCTCGTTCGGCAATTTCAACAAGGCGATAGCGACCGCCAACCGCGGCCTGGCCTATTTCGACAAGTCAATTCCCGAACAGCCCGAGACAGCCCGGCAGCGGATGCTGGCGTTAATGGCGGAAATCGAACAGCAAGGCGACGTCTGGACGACCATCCTGCACATGCCTTTTACCCAGGACCGCAAAAGCAAGATCGAGCTGGCGTTTTACAGCGAGCTGATCCCCGATCTCTATATGTCCGGCCTGGTGCCGCAGCTGTATCTATCGGCGGCGCAATCGACGGTGCATTGCTTGCAGGGCGGCATGGATGAATCAGTGATTTATTCGTTTTCGATCATGGGCCTCAATCTCGGCGAACAGGGCAAGTTCGAACAAGCCTTCCTTTACCAGGATCTGGCCCACGATCTGTGTGCAAAACACCCCAATACTTTCGGCGCCACCCGCGGCATGAACGGCATTGTCTGGTGCAACATGCACTCGCGCAGCCACCCGGCCAAGATCGTCGATTACTGCCACAAAGCCATACAGTGCGGTAAGAATTGCGGCGATTTGTACAACGCGGGCTTGTCCTATGGGCCGTTGATGTGGAATTTGCAGGTGCAGGGCAAGAATCTGCATTTAGTTGAAGAAGCCGCCGAGGAATGCCTGCATTTTTCCCGCAAAAATCAACTGTCGTTCTCGGTCGGCCTCGCCGAAGCCGTGCTGGCCGGCTGGGTGGCGCCGATGAAAGCCGATTACCAGCCGGTGAACATGGCCGAAACGCTGGCGCGCTGGGAAGCCGACAATTATGTTTCCGCTTCCGGCAGTTATTTTGCGCTGCTGGGTTTCGCCCAGCATTATCTGGGCGACTACGCCGCGGCGGCAGTGTCCTTGCAAACGGTGGAACGCTATCTGCACGGCCTGACCGATAACGTGCTGAAACGTCTCTGGTATGTGTTCCGTATCGTCAATCGCCTGCGCTGGCCGGAGGGTGCCGACTGGCCGACGCTTGAAGCGGAAATCGCGCCGTTGCTGGCCGAACTGGAAACCTGGGCCCGTCTCGGACCGCTGCTGAAACCCTTTCTGGCCTTTATTCATGCCGAGATCGCCCGCGCTCAAAACCAAATGCGCGACGCCCGCAACTTGTATCTGGATGCCATCGCGATCGCCCAGGCACAAAACTACGACCTGCTTACCGGACATTTATACGAAGCGTTGGCCGAGGTGCTGACAGACAGCAAGCTCGGCGATGCCGAACTTTACTACGGCGCAGCGCGGCGCATGTATCGGGGATGCCGCGCCGATCGAAAAAGCGCACTATTGCAGCAGCGTCACCCTGACACCGCCCCCGAGAATACAGTTCGCGCCGAAAAAAACGTTGCCCCCGGCGCATCGGCTACGCTGCCGAATCTCGACTTTAATTATCTGATCAAATCGGCGCTGGCCTTGTCGGCGGAAGTCGATCTGAATCGGCTCATGCAAAAAATCATGAGCGTAGTGCTGGAAAGCTCGGGGGCACAGCACGGCTACTTGCTGATCAAGGAGGCGGATGAACTGCTGATCGCTACCGAAAGCCATATCGGGAAAAGACACATTGTTAACCGCCGACATCTCAACCTTAACCAGACCCGCAGCAACATCAGCCGCGCCATCGTTAATTACGTGCTGCGCACGCGTAAAAAAGTGTTATTGCATGACGCGATGGCCGAAGGCGAGTTTCAGAATACTCCGGAAGTGCAGGCGCTAAAACTGCGTTCGCTGCTGTGCCTGCCGATCATCAAGCAAAACGAACTCATCGGCCTGCTCTATCTGGAAAATCGGCTGTCGGCAGGCGTATTTACCGCAGAAAAAACCGATATGACCGAACTTTTGACCGCCCAGGCGGCGATTTCCCTGGAAAACGCCCGCCTGCTGGAACAAACCCGGCTAGCCTATACAAAACTACAGGAAAACCAGGAACACATGCTGCAGATGGAAAAACTCTCGGCATTGGGGACGCTGGTCGGCGGTGTGGCGCATGAGATCAACAACCCGCTGATGGGCGTGATGAATTTTGTCGAATTCGCCGCAGACCGAAGCACCGATGCCAAATCAAAGGAAGTTCTCGATCAGGCGCTACAGCAAATTCACCGCATCAAGAAAATTGTCAGCAACATGCTGCTATTTATCCACACCCGATCGGTCCCCAGCGGCAACTGCCGGATCGCGGAAGTCATCAGGCAAAGTCTGTTGCTGCTGGAAGGCGAATTGAGCAAAGGTGGCATAGCCGTTGAAGTCGATGCCGCCGACGATCTGCCTGCCATCCGCTGTAGCGCCGACAGTCTGCAGCAGATTCTGGTCAATCTGATCATTAACGCCCGCGACGCGCTAACCGACAGCTCGCAACCGCAAATCAAAATCATAGTCAGGCCCGTGGAGGAGATGCTTGAATTGAGCGTGACCGATAATGGTTCCGGCATCCCCCAAGATGTGCAAAGCAAAATTTTCGATCCGTTTTTTACCACCAAGCCTCCCGGAAAAGGTACCGGTCTGGGCTTGTCGGTCATCCGCCGTCTGGTTCAGGACGTCGGAGGTAAGGTACAGGTGGAGAGTATAGTTGGACACGGCTGCTGCATGCGGTTACGATTTCTCCCTGTTTGAGCATTCAAACCCCAAAACACAAGAGACACGATATATGGTAAGCAAAATTCTGGTAATAGACGACGATCCTGCGGTGCGCGGCGCTTTTAAACTGATTCTGGAAGATGACAACTTCTCGGTTCGCGAAGCCGAGAACGGTTTGCAAGGCATCGAAATGGCCCTCGCCGAACGGCCCAATCTGATTTTTCTCGATCTGCGCATGCCCGGCATTGATGGAGTGGAAACCTTGCGCCGTCTGAAAGCCATTGACGAAACGCTGAACATTTATATCGTTACCGCCTTTGCCAACGAATACATGGAGCAATTGAAAAGCATCAATGAGGAAGGCTTTCAGTTCGAACTGGCCAGCAAGCCGCTGTCTTCCGTACAAATTCGCAATATCGCCCAGATCGCTCGTATCGCCCCTGCTCAGGAAGTGCGGCGCGCAATGCCGCACAAACTGGTTCTAACTCTGTACGTGGTCTCGCTGAACAGCGAAACCCGCCGTCTGGTCGAGCAGATTACCGCTGCGCTCGCCAACCTTTACGATGCCGGACAGTGGGTTTTAGACGTCGTCGAAGTATTGGGCATGCCGGAAAAAGCGCTGGAAAAAGACGTGTTTGCGACGCCGATGCTGGTGCGCGATGTACCGGAACCGGTGCTGAAACTGCTAGGCGACCTGTCGAGGGTTCCTTCAGTCATCGCGGCCATTACCACCGAAGCCAAGGGAGTCGGCTCACAAACCATCATCATTTAAGCAAACTTGTCGGCTATGATCACCCACCACCCCAAGCTCGACCTGATTCTCGACACTATTACCGACGGCGTTTTGGTTGTGGATAGTCAGGGCGTCGTACTTTATGCCAACCAAGCTGCCGAAATCCTGCTGGCACGCAGTCCGCTAGTCGGTCAATCGCTGGCGATTCCAGTCAATCCTGATAAAAACAGCCATCAGGACATTAATCTGATCCGTCCGGACGGATTCGCCTGGGCGGAAATGCGGTCCGCGCCGATGGAATGGGACGGTCAACCCGGCTACGTCATCGCCCTGCGCGACATTACCGAACGCAAGCACATGGAGCTGGAACGGAAAAAGTTCGTTTCACTGGCCGACAACAGCATGGAGTTCATCGGCATGTGCGACATGAATTTCATTCTATTCTACGTCAACGAAGCCGGCATGCGCCTGATCGGCCTCGACAATCTGGAGCAGTGCATCCGAACGCCGGTCCAGGAGTTTTTCTTCCCCGAAGACCAGCGCTTCATCCTGGATGAATTCTTCCCGCGCGTTGTGCGCGAGGGTCACGCTGATGTGGAAATCAGGTTCCGCCATTTCAAGAGCGGCACCGCCATCTGGATGATCTACAACGTATTCTTCATCAAAGACAGCACCGGCGAGCCAGTAGGTATCGCCTCCGTGAGCCGTGATATCTCCGCGCGCAAACAGGCCGAGGCGGCCCTGTATGAGGCCGACCGACGTAAGGATGAATTCCTGGCCATGCTGGCTCACGAACTGAGAAACCCACTGGCTCCCATCAGCAACGCGGCCCATATTTTGGATATGCTGAAGCTGGAAAACCCGCGGCTCATCTGGGCAACGGAAATCATTAAGCGGCAAGTGATGCACCTCACTCATCTGGTGGACGATCTACTGGATGTTTCCCGTATCGCGCGTGGCAAAATTTCGCTGAAGAAAGAACGGCTCGACCTTGTCGAAGTGATTAAGTCCGTCTTGGAAACGGCGCGCGGCCCCATCTTGGCCAAACAACAACATCTCGATGTTTGTCTGCCAGAACAGCCGATACTGTTGGAGGGCGATGCCGTGCGCCTGTCTCAAGTGTTACTTAACCTACTCGACAATGCCGGCAAATACTCTCTGGAAGGCGGTCAAATCGAGGTTAATGTCCAACTGCTTGAGGCCGAAGTTGAGATCCAGGTGCATGACAACGGCACTGGTATCTCGGCGGAACTATTGCCGACGATTTTCGACTTATTCGAACAGGGCGCGCGTACCCTGGATCGTTCTCAGGGCGGACTGGGCATTGGACTTACCCTGGTAAAGCGGCTGGTGGAACTGCACGGCGGTCAGGTCACGGCATCAAGCCCTGGCGTCGGACGAGGCTCCACCTTCAGCATCCGGTTGCCGACGATTGCCGAAGCGACCGGTTTTCCTGCCGCCGAGACACCAACGCCATTGCCTGACGCAGGCATGCGGGTGCTGGTGGTGGATGATGATGCCGACGTAAGGGAGAGTACAGCCCTCCTTCTGGAGCTGAATGGCTACGAGGTCAAAATGGCTGATTCCGGCGCGCACGCCATAACGCTGATCGAGGCATTCCATCCCGACGTGGTGCTGCTGGACATCGGAATGCCCGTAGAGAATGGCTATCAGGTAGCTCAGCGTATCAGGAAACTGCCCAACGGGGGCGATTTGCTGCTGGTAGCATTAAGCGGCTATGGGCGGGCCGAGGAATTAGCCCGTTCGCAGGAGGCGGGTTTCGATCATCACCTAATCAAGCCATTGAATTTCAATACGCTCCGCGACCTGCTTTCAGAATGGGAGGTTAGGCTGGGCCGCCGCGTTGCAGATTCCCGGTTATTTGACCCGAAATGTGCAATCAAGCTGAATTAACCGCCGAAGAGTGGCGTACGATTTATAAATTGCTACGGCTAAACCAACGGATCTTCATAGGTCAGTGGAAAAATGCCGGCGCTTTCTCAACGCGGTTCTGTGGATTTTACGTAGCGGAGAACATCGAGGAGTCGCTATTTTTGTGAAAGCTTTTATGGGCATTCCTGCCCAACAAGCGGCAAAAGCTACGCGACCGCTAATGCCTGCGGCTGCCCCAGCCGTCCTGCTTCATTCGTTGGATGCCCAAACAAAGGGTATCCAATATCATTCTCGCAATGACTCGACGCGATGTCGGAAAGCCTGCATTTTCACTACGCAAAAAGCGCTTCGTGAAAACACATGCGCTATCGCTTCTGGGGACTACTCGACTCCTGTCTCGCAGCGTCGGCCCTGATTGTATGTTCGTTACCGTACCGACTGCGGCTGGTTTTGCGGCTACAGTGCTTTCAAGGTTTTGACAAGTCCCGGTTCTATCCGAAAATCTAGTGCTTGATCGAGATGACTTGCCATCTTTAGCCACGCTTGTTTTTGCTTTAGGAGAATCCTATGAACAAACCAGCCCACACTAAGCATGCCATGCAAGCCTGTATAGAAGCTTGTAGTCGTTGCCATCAAGTCTGTCTGCAAACCGCCATGAACTATTGCCTCAATACCGGCGGAAAGCACGTCGAGGCGGAACACTTCCGTCTGATGATGAACTGTGCCGAGATCTGCCAGACATCGGCCAACTTTCAGCTCAGTAGCTCTCATTTTCAGCATCGTCTTTGCGAGGTCTGCGCCGAAATCTGCGAGGCATGCGCGGCGAGTTGCGAGAGGCTAGGCGCTATGGATGAATGCGTCAAGGCCTGTCGAGACTGCGCCGAGAGTTGCCGGGAAATGGCTAGCGCCCATCACTAAATGTATGGACATCTATCCAAGATACTTGTTGTTCGCGGTGCTGGCGATAGCGCTAGCGGCGTGTGGCGAGGAGGCGCGGTTGCCGCGTTGGCTTTATGTGCTGCCCAACGGCGACGTATTGGTCGCTGAAACCAATGCGCCGCCCAAGCCCGAGGACGGAAACAGCATCAAGGACTGGATCACGGAGTGGGTCATGAACGAGGCCGGTGCAGACGTACCCAGCGCCAATCGCATCACCTTACTGCGCGATGCCGATGGCGACGGCGTCGCGGAAACACGCTCGACCTTCATCGAAGGGTTAAACTCGCCGTTCGCCAGACCATGGCTAAATTGGATTCGCTCAAAGGCCGGCATGCGTAACATCGGTTAATAACGCAAACAGGCTTTGGAATATCAGAGTCGTCTGTTTTTCGAGCTTGTATGGGTATTCGTACATATTGTATGTAGTTCGTAATATTGTAACGTTGTAATGGGGGGAGAATCAGTCGAGTCCGGTCAAGAACAATTTGACTCAAGCTATGACAGGAGGAAGGTGACTCTATGTATGTCAATGAACAAGCATTGCTCTCGCTTATCGCCGGGATTCTGATACTGATTCGTCCTGCCTTGTTGAATTACATCATCGCCATTTATCTTATTATCGTCGGCGTTTTGGGGTTGGTCAGATGATTCTCCACAATATCAAAAAAGCCAATGATATTTCGGATTTTCATCAAAACTACCTATACGTCAATCCGCAACCTGGGTTCTTGCGAATCCGTAGATTAATAGAAGGTACATACCATGTTCACAGCTAACACGTTTTTGAGATCAGGTTCCTCGGCAATATTGACAAGCTTATTGCTGTTCCTGCCGGGCTGCAGTTCGACGCCGCCGAAAGAGGCGCTTTCGCAGGCCGAAACAGCCATTCAGGATGCAGACCGGGCAGGGGCTTCGCAGTACGAACCGCAATTGTTAAGCAGCGCCCGTACCAAACTTAGTCGCGCCAACAAGGAGATGGCTGATGAAGAAAATGACGAGGCACGTAGAATGGCCGAAGAAGCATTTTCCGAAGCGGTTTTGGCCAATGCTAAAGCCGAGGCGGCAAAACAGGCCAAGGAAACGGATGACATGAAGAAAGCGATTCAAGCCTTGAAACAGGAAGCTTCGCGAGAAAGCGAAAGCCAACAATAACCAGCCCTTTTGGAGGCGTACCATGCGATCACAAACCCCTTTCCAACCATCATGGTTGAGCAGTATCCCCCTTGTCCTATTGAGTGCATTGATGACAGCTTGCGCACCAAGCGTCAATATGAGCCTTGAGAGAGCGCGTTCGGACTATCAGCAAGCGGCAAATGATTCCGCCGTGAAAGCCGATGCTTCCGCGGATTTGTTTGCAGCGGAAAAACTGCTGCAAAAAGCAGAGACATCCTGGCAGGAAGATGAGGATTCGGAAGAAACAGACCATCTTTCCTACCTGACCAGCCGAAAGGTGGATTTAGCACGAGCCATCGCGAGTCAGACCGCATCGAAAAGAGCTTTTGAAGAATTAAGCGCCAAAAGAGACGAGATTCGCCTGAAAGCCCGCGATGCAGAAATTGCGCGGTTAAAGGCCAAAAAAGTCCCGCAAGGTATTCTGGTGACATTAGGCGATGTACTGTTCGATACGGCGCGCTCCGATCTGAAGGCTGGAAGTCTTCAGAATATTTATCCCTTGGTGGAATATTTAAAAGTGCATGCCGACACCATGGTGAAGATCGAGGGCCACACCGACAGCCAGGGATCTTCGGACTATAACGCCCAGCTTTCACAGAGACGGGCCGAGGCCGTCAGAAACTTCCTGGTTACCAACGGTGTCGCACCTGAACGCATCACTGCACAAGGCATGGGTGAGGATTACCCTATCGCAACAAACTCAAGCGCCTCAGGGCGTCAGCAAAACCGGCGCGTCGAAGTGACCATAACCGACGCACCCAAAACAATGGCGACGCCCGCTTTGCCCGGCAAAGGCCAGTGATGAAATAATCAGGTCATTGCCTTGTTTCGAGACATCGGCGCTATTTATCGGCGCCGAGTTTTCAAGGCACTGACCTGCAACCCGTCAAGGAGAAAAATCATGAACAAGAAAGAAGCCTATCAAGAGAAATTCGATGCCCAACTGAGGGAGTGGAGCGCCAAGATCGATGAATTAAAGGCCAAAGCGGATCAGGCCAAAGCGGAAGCCAAAATCGAATATTACGAGCAGATCGAGGCGTTACGCGCCAAACAGGCGGCTGCGCAAACGAAATTACAAGAGCTGTCGACATCCGGAGAACAGGCATGGGAGGAACTCAAACCGGGACTGGAAGATGCCTGGAATGATCTTAAAACCTCCGTGGAGAACGCTATGTCCAAATTTAAGTAGAGACTTACCTGTTTTACTTCCATTTTTGGAAGTTTTGTACTTGAGCCGGACACCGTACCGACTCTATTGTTTTGCGAAAGGAGAATCCGTCATGTCAACTCATAATCATCCCCGTCGAATTGTATTACGCAGTTTGCTTGCTACCGGATGCGCATGGTGCCTGCCACGTTTGAGTCTGGCCCAGTCGGGCAAGATGACCAAGGCGCAAGCGCAATACCAGAATCAACCGAAAGGTGATCAGAAGTGTGGTAACTGCATGCATTTTATCCCGCCTGATTCCTGCATGATAGTCGAAGGAAGCATCAGCACCGATGCATGGTGCAAGCTTTGGATCAAGAAGCCTGTTGAAGAGCCCGTCGGCAAAATGTGATGTCCATCCCCGGAGCTGTGTAATGCGCCACGGCTCCGTGGGGAACAATGATCGCGCTTTGCCAATCAGTAAACCGAGGATACGCTCATGAAAATAAACTTCTCTTTAAGCAATATGGAACCAATCCTGGCCTTGATTTCCGGCATTCTCATCTTGATTATGCCTCAGCTTTTAAATCTTATCGTGGCCATTTACCTGATCGTGATCGGTGCTCTGGGGTTAACCTCTTATAGGAGTTGAACATGAAAACGAGTTACTTGGTCATTCTGACATTGGTCTTGTCATTAATAGGTTTTACGGCGACCGCAGACGAGACCGAGCAAACTTCGGATATCTGGCTGAAAGCGAAAATCGTGACGACTTACGCCTTAAGCGAGCATCTGAACCCTTTTACGATAGACGTTAATGTGAACAACGGTGTGGTTACCTTAACCGGCATGGTGGAAAACGACATCGAAAGCGACTTGGCCGGGGAACTTGCAAAAGGCGTCAAGGGCGTCAAGAAGGTCGACAACAAATTGAACGTCAACCCCGAAGCTAAACGCGATACTGAACAAAGTTCATTCCTGCATTTTGTAGAAGATGCCAATATCACCGCCAGGGTGAAATCCCGACTGTTGCTGGATCCAAATACGCATGGCCTGAAAATTCATACAACGACAAAAAATAGCGTCGTATTTCTCGAAGGCGAGCTGAATTCGGATATCGAGGCCGATTTGGTGCGCCAAATAGCACGCAATACCAAAGGGGGCATCGATGTTGAGGACAAACTGACAATAACGAACAAATAGCTCCAGCGGCCGCCTCTGGCGACTGTCGGAGCAATTACGCGAAGCTTCGGAGCATCATTCTGCGGAAAGATTTGCGATGCGTATTTCATGTCTTTTCGTATTGCTGCTAAGTAACATAAGGAGGCATGAAATGCGACAAATAAAATCAACCCTGCTCATGTTCTATTTGTTCACGGCGGTTTTGTTTTTTCAACCGAATGCTTTCGCCCAAAGAATCGACGAAGCATCTTACCGGTATCCTTATAAAGACCCGTATCTCGCCACTATGACCGCCGCCCTAATGCAAGGCAGCGAAAGCCCGCCGACCGGCGAAATAGAAGATCTGCATGTCGAAGTGCTGGATCATCGGGACGATGTGTATCTGTTGGAAGGGATGGGAGCTATACGCTATCGGTTCTACCGGCAAAACGGGTCGGCGCCGCTGATTTTCATCATCCCGGGTTTGGGCGGTTCAGCTTATTCGGGGCCTGCAAGATTCCTGGCTGAATGGTTTGCAGGCCATGGATTCCATGTCCTCATTTGGTGATGCAGCGGGTATTGGATGAGGTCAAAAACCGTTGCCATGCCCAAATTGGGAAAATCGGCATGTTGGGCTATAGCGATGGTGCGCTTTATGCCGGTTATATTAGCAAGATGGATTCGGAAAAAAGGCAAATCGGTATCGATACCTATCTTTTAGTGAATCCGCCGGTAGATTTGTTCGAGGCCGCCAGAAAAATAGATCGAATGGCCGATATGGGAAAGGAATATGGGGCCGATCAAAAGACCGAGCTTGAAGCCTATGCCTTTGGCGTGCTGATGGAAGCTATGAGAAACGATACGGGCGCACCGGATTATTTTGCAGACTGGGACAAACGATTTCGACTCAAGGGCAAACAGATTGAATACCTGATCGGGAAAAATTTTCACGATTCCGTCGGGGACGCCATCTACGTGATCGATCTTGCCAATGACTTGGCAGTCTTAAAAAGTCCCATCAATTGGTGGCATCGCAGCAATCGGCTGGAAGAGGCGCGCTCTTATAGCCTTATGGATTATGTGGAGACCTTTGTTGTTCCCAGACTGAGGCGGATCGGCAATAAAGAAATGAGCCTCAAAGCGCTGGATAAACTCAATTCAATGAGAGGCATAAAATCCGCATTGGAGAATAATCGGAGTGTTTTTCTGATGCATAACCTGGATGATATTTTGGTCTCTGCGGAAGATGTCGCCTATTTGGAGAAGGTCTTCGGCAAGCGCGCGACGGTTTATCCTCACGGCGGCCATTTGGGCAATCTGTGGTACCCGGAGAATAAGGAACACCTATTGGATGTGTTCAAACCGCTGTTACAAGGCTCGGTACAGCCCCATCTTTAATGCTTTTGAGTGGAACCCCGGAAAGGGCGGCCACATAGCGATGGTGTCTTCATGACAAACATTGGGTGAGTCTGGCTGACGGGGCATAACACTTAATAGCTGATGTTACGCAGTTAGTCGAATTTCGACCGTTTTAACATTAAGGAGTCGCTAGCGCGACACTTGATTAAATCGGGTTGTCGCACCCGAAGGCGAGTTACTTTCTTTTGCTTCGCCAAAAGAAAGTAACCAAAGAAAAGGCGACCCGGTTGCCGCTTATTTCCTGCGCTCCTCGCTTTTATCGAGGGTCAGCAGAAGGGGCTCCTGCCCCTCTGCTGACGCGCGGCATCCCTGCCGCGCCCCTAACGGGCTGTTCTCGATAAAAGCTCCGGTGCTCGGCGCGGCAAACGGGAGAAATACCATCCGTACGTAACATCAGTTAATAGATTGAAAAGGTTGAACTTAACGCCTCAATACTATTAATACAGGATCGGCCCTGATTGTATGTTCGTTACCGTACCGACTGCGGCTGGTTTTGCGGTTACAGTGCTTTCAAGGTTTTGACAAGTCCCGGTTCTATCCGAAAGCCGGGTGCTTGATCGAGATGACTTGCCATCTTTAGCCACGCTTGTTTTTGCTTTAGGAGAATCCTATGAACAAACCAGCCCACACTAAACACGCCATGCAAGCCTGTATAGAAGCTTGTAGTCGTTGCCATCAAGTCTGTCTGCAAACCGCCATGAACCATTGCCTCAATACCGGCGGAAAGCACGTCGAGGCGGAACACTTCCGGCTGATGATGAACTGTGCCGAGATCTGCCAGACATCGGCCAATTTCCAGCTCAGTAGCTCTCCTTTTCAGCATCGTCTTTGCGAGGTCTGCGCCGAAATCTGCGAGGCATGCGCGGCGAGTTGCGAGAGGATCGGCGCTATGGATGAATGCGTCAAGGCATGTCGAGACTGCGCCGAGAGTTGCCGGGAAATGGCTGGCGCCCATCACTAAACGCATGGACATCTATCCAAGATACTTGTTCTTGTTGTTCGCGGCGCTGGCGATAGCGCTAACGGCGTGTGGCGAGGAGGCACGGTTGCCGCTTTCGGCGGGCGTCGGCGCTCATCCCCAGCTGCCGCCGCCCAACCCGACCTTGATTCCCACGGTGAACATCGCCCCGGCCAAGGGCTGGCCTGAAAATGGAAAACCGGTGGCGGCTGCAGGGATGAGCGTAAACGCCTTTGCCGACCGGCTCGATCATCCGCGTTGGCTTTATGTGCTGCCCAACGGCGACGTATTGGTCGCAGAAACCAATGCGCCGCCCAAGCCCGAGGACGGAAACAGCATTAAAGGTTGGATCACGGAGTGGGTCATGAACGAGGCCGGTGCAGACGTACCCAGCGCCAATCGCATCACCTTGCTGCGCGATGCCGATGGCGACGGCGTCGCGGAAATACGCTCGACCTTCATCGAAGGGTTAAACTCGCCCTTCGGCATGGCGCTGGTAGGCAACGATTTCTACGTGGCCAACTCGGATGCGGTGGTGAAATTTCCTTATACGGAAGGTGCAATCCGGATCACTCAGCCGGAGACCAAGGTGATCGATTTACCGGCGGGTCCAAACAATTACCACTGGACCCGAAATCTCCTGGCCAGTCGGGACGGGGCACGGCTCTACGTGACGGTGGGGTCGAACAGTAATATAGCCGAGAACGGCATGGACGAGGAGGTCGGCCGCGCCGCCATCTGGGAAGTGGACCCGAAGCATGGAAGTTACCGCATCTACGCGTCCGGTCTGCGCAACCCCAACGGACTGGCGTGGGAGCCGGATGGCGGTGCGCTTTGGACCGTGGTCAACGAGCGCGATGAACTCGGCAGCGACCTGGTTCCGGATTACCTGACATCGGTTCCCGACGGCAGCTTCTTCGGCTGGCCTTACAGCTACTTTGGCCGACATCTTGACGAACGCGTGCAACCCCAGCAACCGGAGCTGGTCATCAAGGCCCGAGTGCCGGATTATGCGCTCGGGCCGCACACCGCGCCACTCGGCCTGGCTTTTTCCAGGAGCAGCGCATGGCCTGCGCCGTTCGATAACGGCGTGTTCATCGGCCAGCACGGTTCGTGGAACCGTAAGCCGCACAGCGGCTACCGGGTCATCTTTGTCCCTTTCAAAGCAGGCCAACCTTTCGGCGATCCGATCGATGTACTGACCGGCTTTCTTAGCGCCGATGGCGATGCGTTCGGTAGGCCCGTGGGTGTCGTGCTCGACACCCACGCGGCGCTGCTGGTCGCCGATGATGTAGGCAACGTCGTCTGGCGCGTAACGGCGCCGACTCAAGGTTTACGGAGGTAGGACATGCCCTATAAAGAGTTAAGCGATTTGCCCAACAGCGTGCGGGAACATTTACCGAAACACGCCCAGGAGATTTACCAAGCGGCTTTCAACAACGCTTGGGACGAATATGGGCACGATGAAGAACGCGCGCACCGGGTGGCTTGGAGTGCGGTCAAAAAGAAATACGAGAAGGATGAATCCAGCGGACAATGGCAAGCCAAGTAAACGGACCCAGAAGGCCGCGTGCGCAACATCAATGACATAGCAAGCTCGGAATATCGGAGCGGCTTGTGTTTCGTGACGCCTTCCCTGGACAGCTGAGAAGGCGCACACGGCGCGGCCGTGGCTGAAACGGCTAAGTAGTTGTACGAGTGTTTTTCTCTCCTTTCCCTACATAGAATGGCTACAAGTGCTTGTATTTCATGTGCGAATAAAAAGATTTAAGACCGGTAACAGGGAGAGGAATGGTTGCAATCAAAGAAAAAACTTAAATCCTAACTGATGCCCGTGAAAATAGATGAACGCGTCTTAACTGGATGACCGTGACGAGGTGGTAGTGGGCAGGGCGTGCCATGTTGCGCGCCTTAGAGAAATCAAAGCCAAACCAAGGCGCGCACGGCACGCCCTTGTATGATCAAAATTAATGAAATATTGCTAAAAAGATCAAGTAAGCTGTAACCGTTTATTGGGAGGCCGTCACGCCCTGAGGACGGGTTGTTAACCCGATCCTGCTCCGTAGATTGGCCCCCGCCCTATTCACCCATACCGTGGAGTATCCAAGGCTTAGAGCCTGCATACACAAGGAAGGTAGGTGCATGTGCAGGGTCGG
>Ga0208516_100027_pt1 | contig 149003 bp, 119 predicted proteins | sample LakWasM117_HOW13_2_FD_183931 | JGI IMG/M metagenome (GOLD analysis project Ga0208516, IMG submission 183931) | Freshwater sediment methanotrophic microbial communities from Lake Washington under simulated oxygen tension - Sediment Metagenome... | ecosystem: Environmental > Aquatic > Freshwater...
GTGGTCGTGGCCTCCGGCGCCGACTCCGAGCTGGGCCGCAAGCGCACCGCCGTCCAGCAACTGATCGCCGCCTACCGCAATGTCGGCGCACGCTGGGCCGACCTCGATCCCCTCAAGCGCACCGAGCGCCCCGAAATTCCCGAGCTGGAGCCGTCGTTCTACGGCTTCACCGATGCCGACCAGGAAACGGTGTTCAACACGAGCAACACCTTCTTCGGCAAGGAAAGCATGTCCCTGCGCGAGCTGATGAACGCGCTGCGCGAGACCTACTGCGGCACCCTGGGCACCGAGTACATGTATGCCACCGACCAGACGCAAAAGCGCTGGTGGCAGCAAAAGCTGGAAACCAGCCGTACCAAGCCCAGCTTTGACGCCAACCAGAAAAAGCGCATCCTCGACCGCCTGACGGCTGCCGAAGGCCTGGAACGCTACCTGCACACCAAGTACGTCGGCCAAAAGCGCTTCTCGCTGGAAGGTGGCGAAAGCTTCATCGTCGCCATGGACGAGCTGATCAACGCTGCCGGCCAGAAGGGCGTGCAGGAAGTCGTGATCGGCATGGCCCACCGCGGCCGCCTGAACGTGCTGGTCAACACCCTGGGCAAGATGCCCAAGGACCTGTTCGCCGAGTTCGATCACACCGCTCCCGAAGATCTGCCCTCGGGCGACGTGAAGTACCACCAGGGCTTCAGTTCCGACGTGTCCACCGCAGGCGGCCCCGTCCACCTGTCGCTGGCCTTCAACCCCTCGCACCTGGAAATCGTCAACCCCGTGGTCGAAGGCTCGGTGCGTTCGCGCATGGACCGCCGCGACGACCCGCACGGCAAGCAGGTGCTGCCCGTGCTGGTGCACGGCGATGCCGCCTTTGCCGGCCAGGGCGTGAACCAGGAAACCCTGGCGCTGGCCCAGACCCGTGGCTACACCACGGGCGGCACGGTGCACATCATCATCAACAACCAGATCGGCTTCACCACCTCCGATCCGCGCGATACCCGCTCCACGCTGTACTGCACCGACATCGTCAAGATGATCGAGTCGCCCGTGCTGCACGTGAACGGCGATGATCCGGAAGCCGTGGCCCTGGCCGTGCAACTGGCCTTGGAATTCCGCATGGAGTTTGCCAAGGACGTGGTCGTGGACATCGTCTGCTTCCGCAAGCTGGGCCACAACGAGCAGGACACGCCTGCCCTGACCCAGCCGCTGATGTACAAGAAGATCGGCGCCCACCCCGGCACCCGCAAGCTGTACGCCGACAAGCTGGCCACGCAAGGCCTGGGCGAGACGCTGGGCGACGACATGGCCAAGGCCTACCGTGCCGCCATGGACGAAGGCCGCCACACAGTGGACCCGGTGCTGACGAACTTCAAGAGCAAGTACGCCGTGGACTGGAGCCCGTTCCTGGGCAAGACCTGGACCGACGCTGGCGACACCGCCATCCCGCTGACCGAATGGAAGCGTCTGGCCGAACGCATCACCACCATCCCCGAGACCGTGACCCCGCACGCGCTGGTCAAAAAGGTCTATGACGACCGCGCAGCCATGGGCCGCGGCGATGTCAACGTGGACTGGGGCATGGGCGAGCACATGGCCTTCGCATCGCTGGTCGCATCGGGCTACCCCGTGCGCCTGTCGGGCGAGGACTGCGGCCGCGGCACCTTCACCCACCGCCACTCGGTCATCCATGACCAAAAGCGTGAAAAGTGGAGCGAAGGCACCTACATCCCGCTGCAGAACGTTGCCGACAGCCAGGCTCCGTTCACCGTCATCGACTCCATCCTGTCCGAAGAGGCCGTGCTGGGCTTCGAGTACGGCTACGCGTCGAACGATCCCAACACCCTGGTGATCTGGGAAGCCCAGTTCGGCGACTTCGCCAACGGCGCCCAGGTGGTGATCGACCAGTTCATCGCCTCCGGTGAGGTCAAGTGGGGCCGCATTAACGGCCTGACGCTGATGCTGCCGCACGGCTATGAAGGCCAGGGCCCCGAGCACAGCTCGGCACGCCTGGAGCGCTTCATGCAGCTGGCCGCCGACGCCAACATGCAGATCGTGCAGCCCACCACGGCCAGCCAGATCTTCCACGTGCTGCGTCGCCAGATGGTGCGCCCGCTGCGCAAGCCGCTGGTCATCATGACCCCCAAGTCGCTGCTGCGTAACAAGGATGCGACCTCGCCGCTGTCCGAGTTCACCAGCGGTGGTTTCCAGACCGTGATCCCCGAGCAGGACGAAGCCGTCGTGAAGAACGCGGCCAAGGTCAAGCGCGTGATCGCATGCTCGGGCAAGGTCTACTACGACCTGGTCAAGAAGCGCGCCGAGAAGGAAAGCAAGGACGTCGCCATCATCCGCGTCGAACAGCTGTACCCCTTCCCGCACAAGGCCTTCGCCGCTGAACTCAAGAAGTTCGGCAACGCCACCGAGATCGTCTGGTGCCAGGACGAGCCGCAGAACCAGGGCGCCTGGTTCTTCGTGCAGCACTACATCCACGAGAACATGCTCGATGGCCAGAAGCTGGGCTACTCCGGCCGCGCTGCCTCGGCATCGCCCGCCGTGGGTTACGCACACCTGCACCAGGAGCAGCAAAAGGCCCTGGTGGAAGGCGCGTTCTCCAAGCTCAAGGGTTTTGTCCTGAACAAGTAAGGCAGCCCCCACCCGCTACGTATCAGTACAGAACACTTTTGGAAAGAATCACAAATGGCTATCGTTGAAGTCAAAGTTCCCCAGCTGTCCGAGTCCATCGCTGAGGCCACCATGCTGACCTGGAAGAAGAAGGCCGGCGAAGCGGTTGCAATCGATGAGATCCTCATCGAAATCGAAACCGACAAGGTCGTGCTCGAAGTGCCCGCACCCGCCGCTGGCGTGCTGGCCGAGATCGTGCAAGGTGACGGCGCCACCGTGGTGGCCGAGCAGCTGATCGCCAAGATCGACACCGAAGGCGTGGCCGCTGCCGCTCCTGCCGCAGCCGCCGCTCCCGCTGCCGCAGCGCCTGCTGCTGCTCCCGCCGCTGCTGCTGCCACTGGCGGCAGCAAGGGCGATGTCGCCATGCCCGCCGCTGCCAAGCTGCTGGCCGAGAACAACCTGTCGGCCGCCAACGTGGCTGGCTCCGGCAAGGATGGCCGCGTGACCAAGGGCGACGCCCTGGCCGCCGTCAAGGGCGGCGTGCAGTCCACGGCTGCCGTCATCCCCACCGGCGTGCCCACCAAGGCGCTGCCCCAGGTGTCGGCTCCCGCTGCCAAGGAAGACCTCAGCGGCCGTCCCGAGCAGCGCGTGCCCATGAGCCGCCTGCGCGCCCGCGTGGCCGAGCGTCTGCTGCAATCGCAGTCCACCAACGCCATCCTGACGACGTTCAACGAAGTGAACATGGCCCCGGTGATGGATCTGCGCAAGAAGTTCCAAGACGCCTTCACCAAGGAACACGGCACCAAGCTGGGCTTCATGTCCTTCTTCGTCAAGGCGGCAGTGCACGCCCTGAAGAAGTACCCCGTGCTCAATGCTTCCGTGGACGGCAACGACATCGTCTACCACGGCTACTTCGACATCGGTATCGCCGTGGGTTCGCCCCGTGGCCTGGTGGTGCCCATCCTGCGCAATGCAGACCAGATGAGCTTCGCCGACATCGAAAAGAAGATTGCCGAATTCGGCAAGAAGGCTGCCGAAGGCAAGCTGGGCATTGAAGAAATGACCGGCGGCACCTTCTCCATCTCCAACGGTGGCACCTTCGGCTCGATGATGTCCACCCCCATCATCAACCCGCCCCAGTCGGCCATCCTGGGCGTGCACGCCACCAAGGACCGCGCCATGGTCGAGAACGGCCAGGTCGTGGTGCGCCCGATGAACTATCTGGCCATGTCCTATGACCACCGCATCATCGACGGCCGCGAAGCCGTGCTGGGCCTGGTGGCCATGAAGGACGCGCTGGAAGATCCTTCGCGCCTGCTGTTCGACCTGTAATTCCACAGGGTTCGACACGACGAAAACCCACCCTTGGCCGCGCGCCCTGCGGTGGGTTTTTTCATGCATCACAGACAAGAGATTCCTGAAATGAGCAAGCAATTCGACGTCATCGTCATCGGCGCGGGCCCTGGTGGCTACATCGCCGCCATCCGTGCCGCACAACTGGGCTTCAACGTGGCCTGTATCGACGAGTGGAAGAACGCCGCGGGCGGCGCCGCTCCGGGCGGCACCTGCACCAACGTGGGCTGCATTCCCTCCAAGGCCCTGCTGCAGTCGTCCGAGCACTTCGAGCACGCCAATCTGCACTTTGCCGACCATGGCATCTCCACCGGCAAGGTCGAGATGGACGTGGCCAAGATGATCGCCCGCAAGGATGCGGTCGTGAAGCAGAACAACGACGGCATCCTGTACCTGTTCAAGAAGAACAAGGTCACCTTCTTCCACGGCCGTGGCTCGTTCGTCAAGGCGGTCGAGGGCGGCTACGAGATCAAGGTTGCCGGCAAGGAAGAGGAAGTGCTGACGGGCAAGCAGATCGTGGTCGCCACGGGCTCCAGCGCCCGCGCGCTGCCCGGCGTGCCCTTCGATGAAGAGAACATCCTGTCCAACGACGGCGCTCTGCGCCTGGGCAAGGCCCCCAAGAAGCTGGCCCTGATCGGCGCCGGCGTGATCGGCCTGGAAATGGGCTCGGTCTGGCGCCGCCTGGGCACGGAAGTGGTCGTGCTCGAAGGCATGGACAAGTTCCTGTCCGCCGTGGACGAGCAGATCGCCAAGGAAGCCAAGAAGGCGTTCGACAAGCAGGGCCTGAAGATCGAGCTGGGCGTGAAGATCGGCGAAATCAAGAGCGGCAAGAAGGGCGTGTCCATCGCCTACACCAACGCCAAGGGTGAAGCCCAGGCGCTGGAGGCCGACAAGCTGATCATCTCCATCGGCCGCACCGCCAACACGGCCGGCCTCAATGCCGAGGCCGTGGGTCTGGCTCTGGACGAGCGCGGCTGCGTCGTGGTCGATGACGACTGCAAGACCAGCCTGCCCGGCGTCTGGGCCGTGGGCGACGTGGTGCGCGGCCCGATGCTGGCGCACAAGGCCGAGGAAGAGGCCGTGGCCGTGGCCGAGCGCATTGCCGGCCAGCATGGCCATGTGAACTTCGGCACCATCCCCTGGGTGATCTACACCAGCCCCGAAATCGCATGGGTGGGCCGCACCGAGCAGCAACTGAAGGAGCAGGGCGTCAAGTACAAGGCTGGCACCTTCCCCTTCCTGGCCAACGGCCGCGCGCGCGCCCTGGGCGACACCACGGGCATGGTCAAGTTCCTGGCCGATGCCGAGACCGACGAAATCCTGGGCGTGCACATGGTCGGCCCCATGGTCTCGGAGCTGATCTCCGAAGCCGTTGTCGCCATGGAGTTCAAGGCATCGAGCGAAGACATCGCCCGCATCTGCCACGCCCACCCCTCGCTGTCCGAGGCCACCAAGGAAGCGGCACTGGCCGTCGACAAGCGCACTCTGAATTTCTGAGTGCCAGGCTAGCCATCTAGCCCAAGCCAAAGACCTGAAAGCGCTTGCCCTGCAAGCGTTTTCAGCTTCTGAATACATAGCAAATGGTTGATGCTGCATGAGCGTTTCAGTGCGAGAGGCCTACGAGGCCGAACTGGTAGCCAAGGGCTTTCACAGTGATCCTGCGCAGTTGCGCGCCGTCGAGGCGCTGCAGCGCTGTGCCGACGACTGGGCGGTCTACCGCCAGCGCCGCTCCAACGCCTTCAAGAAGCTCATCAACCATCCCGAGATTCCCCGCGGCGTCTACATGTACGGCGGGGTGGGGCGCGGCAAGAGCTTTCTCATGGACTGCTTCTTCAACGCCGTGCCGCTCAGGCGCAAGGTGCGCCTGCATTTCCACGAATTCATGCGCGAGGTCCACCGCGAGCTCGCCGTGCTGCAGGGCACGCAGAACCCGCTGGACGTGCTGGGTGCCCGCATCTCCAAGAAGTACAAGCTGATCTGCTTCGACGAATTCCACGTCGCCGACATCACGGACGCGATGATCCTGCACCGGCTGCTGGTCTCGCTGTTCGCCAACGGCGTGGGCTTTGTCACCACCTCCAACTTCAAGCCCGACGAGCTGTATCCGGGCGGCCTGCACCGCGACCGCATCCTGCCGGCCATCGACCTGCTCAACGAGCGCATGGAAGTCGTCAACGTGGACAACGGCACGGACTACCGCCGCCGCACGCTGGAAAACGCCCGGCTCTATCACACGCCCCTGGGTGCAGAGGCCGATGCGGCCATGACCGAAACCTTCGACAAGCTGGCCGAAGTCAAGGACGAAGACCCCGTGCTGCACATCGAGGCGCGCGAGATCCGTGCGCGCCGCCGCGCCGGTGGCGTGGTCTGGTTCGACTTCCGCGAGCTGTGCGGCGGCCCGCGGTCGCAGAACGACTACCTGGAGATCGCGAGCCAGTTCCACACCGTGCTGCTGTCCGACGTGCCCTATATGCCGGTCAACATGGCCTCGCCCGCGCGTCGCTTCACCTGGCTGGTGGACGTGTTGTACGACCGCAGGGTCAAGCTGGTCATCTCGGCCGCCGTGCCGCCCGAGCAGCTTTACACTGAGGGCCCGCTGGCCCATGAGTTCCCCCGTACCGTATCGCGCCTGAACGAGATGCAGTCCAAGGAATTCCTGGCGCTGGAGCGCCGTGTGGTGGACACCAGCCTGACCTGAGGTCGTTCGCAGCCACTGGCGTCGTTTGCCGGACCTGTACATGTTGAAACTGCCTACCTCTGCTTTCGCCCTTGTGAAGAAACTGCCCGCTCCCCTGAGCGCTGCGCTGGCCTGCCTTGTCCTGGCCGGCCCGGCCATGGCTGCGGAGGCTGGCGCAGATAGCGATGCCGATGCGCGGCAGGAACGCGCCCAGGCTGCAAAGCAGGTCCAGGCCGAGCGCAAGGCTGCACGCGCCGAGATCGCGGCCCAGCGTGCCGTCATCGACAGGCGGCGCACGGCCCTGGAGTCCGAGTGCTACCAGCGCTTTGCCGTGGAAGACTGCCTCAGGCAGGCGCGCGAGGAGGCCCGCGAGCAGGACAAGCCACTGCGCGAACGCGAGCTGCAGATCAACGACGAGGAGCGCAAGGAGCGCGCCGCCCAGCGCCTTGAGGATATCGAGGCCAAGAAGGCCCAGAAGGCCGCCTCGTCCATGCAAGCCAAGGAGCGGCCACCGGCCGCCCAGCGCGACACCCAGGCCATCAGGGCCCAGCGTGCCCAGGACGCACAGCAGCGCGCAGCCCAGCAGGCCAGCCACCAGCGTGATCGCCAGGCGCAGATCGAGCAGCGCCAGTCTGCGCAGGAGCAGGAGCGGCGAACTGCCGCCCGCGCCCAGTTCGAGGCCAAGCAAAAAGAGGCTGCCGAGCGCAAGGCCCGTGCCGCCGATGCCGCCCGTGATCGCGGTCCGCAGGCAGCGCCACTGCCTGCGCCTCCCGCGCCTGCGGCGCCCTGAGTTCGGTGGTCACGCCGTCACCGGCTGCTCCAGCGCCTCGAGCTTGAGCACCACCAACGACAAGTTGTCGCCCCCGCCCTGGGCGCGCACGCGTGCCTTGTCGATCAGGAATTCCGTGGCCTCGCGCGGCGTGAGCGCGTTGAGCACGGTGCCCAGTTCCTCCGCCGTGTAGTAGTGCCAGACGCCGTCGCTGCAGGCCATGAGCGTGGTGCCCGGGTGCACGTGCTCGATCACGTGGTGGCTCATGGGCGGCTCGGCCTCGGTGCCCAGGCAGCCCAGCAGGATGTTGGACTTGGGGTGCACATGGGCCTCGAATTCGGTGAGTTCTCCTCTGTCCACCAGGGACTGGACGTAGGAGTGGTCCTTGGTGCGGTGGACCATGGTCGCGCCCTGGTAGTGGTAGATGCGCGAATCGCCCGAATGCACCCAGTGGCAGCGGCCCTGGGGCAGCAGCACGAAGGCGGCAATGGTGCTGTGCGGCTCCTGCTCGGCCGAGATGGCCGTCAGCCGGATCACCATGTGCGACTCGTGGACGATGCTCTCCAGCAGCGCCGTGCAGTCCTCCTTGCCCGGCTCGAAGCGCTCGAACAGCTGGCGCGCCGTGAGCATGACCTGGTCGGAGGCCTTGCGCCCGCCACTGCGCCCGCCCATGCCGTCGGCCAGCACGCCCAGCAGGCAGCCGTGTACATAGGGGTGGGCCATGAGCATCACCTGGTCTTGCTGGTATTGCCTGTCACCGCGATGGATGCCTGTGGCGGCTTGGAGTCGGTACGCATGGCTGCATGGTCTCTGGTTTGGTGGGCTCTTGGGGCGGTGGATGGGCACACCAATGTCATGGCGCATATTATCGGAGCACCGTCCCCGGCGCTGGCCCGCCGCACCCCGGCGGCGCTCTCTTTTTCAACAAACGGACCCGCCCTTTGCATTCCCTGACCGCCGCCGTGCAGGCGGCCTTCGCGCCGCAAGGCCTGCTGTCGCGCGCCGAGGCGCTATTCCTGCCGCGTGAGGGGCAGACCCGCATGGCCCTGGCCGTGGCCCAGGCCATCGAGCAGCGCCAGACCCTGGTGGTCGAGGCCGGCACGGGCGTGGGCAAGACCTATGCCTACCTGGTGCCGGCCCTGCTCAGCGGCCAGCGCGTGCTGGTGTCCACGGCCACGCGCGCGCTGCAGGATCAGCTGTATGCCCGCGATCTGCCGCGCCTCGTTGCCGCGTTGGGCATGCCGCTGCGCATGGCGCGCCTCAAGGGCCGCAGCGCCTACCTGTGCATGGAGCGGCTGGAGCGTGTGCGCCAGGGCCGCACGGCGCCGCAGGACCCGCAGGTGCTGCGCAGCGTGGCCCTGGTCGAGCGATGGGCACGCACCACGCGTACGGGCGACCTGGGCGAGTTGCCCGCGCTGGACGAGCGCTCGCCCGCGCTGCCCCTGGTCACTTCCACACGCGACAACTGCCTGGGTTCCGATTGCCCGCATTGGCAGGACTGCCATGTCAACGTGGCCCGCCGCGCTGCGCTGGAGGCCGACGTGGTGGTCATCAACCACCACCTCATGTTTGCCGACCTGGATGTGCGCGAGTCGGGCGTGGCCCAGTTGCTGCCCAGCGTGGGCGTGGTCGTGGTGGACGAGGCCCACCAGCTCAACGACACCGGCGTGCAGTTCGCGGGCCAGAGCCTGTCGGGCCAGCAACTGACGGGCTATGCCCGCGATGTGCTGCGCGCCGGCCAGGAACTGGCGCGCGGCATGGCCGACTGGATGCAGCTTTCGGCACGTGTGGAGCAGGCCTTGCGCGAGCTGCGCCTGGCGGCAGGCAAGCCCCCGGTGGGCGGGCGCCTGCCCTGGCAGGGCGTGACGCCGCAGGGACTGGACGCGCAGCGCTGGCGCACCGCCCTGGTAACACTGGGGCGCAGCCTGCGGGCACTGCTGGAGCCACTGGTGCAACTGCAGGTCAGCGACCCCGAACTGCGCAGGCTGTTCGAGCGCGGCAACGAGCTGCTGCGGCGCCTGGCCACCTTTGCCGCCGCCGCCGTGCAGGACACGGTGCGCTGGCTGGAGCTGGGCAGCCAGCAGATGCGCATGCTGGAGTCTCCGCTGACCATTGCGCACATCATGCGCACGCGGCTGCTGGGGTTGACGCAGGAGCAGGAGGGATCGGCAGATCAGGAGCGAGAGGATGCACAGCCCGAGCCCGAGCCCGAGCCCGAGCCCGAGCCCGAGACACAAGCACAGGAAGAAGGCGCGCCCGCGCCCGTTCCCGAAGCTGCAGGCCTGCCCCGGCAGCCATCGGGCACCGCGTGGATCTTCACCTCGGCCACGCTGGGTGACGACGAGCGCCTGAGCTGGTTCACCGAGCCCTGCGGCCTGCGCGAGGCCCAGGTGCTGCGCGTGGACAGTCCCTTTGACTATGCGCGGCAGGCAGCGCTTTACGTGCCCCGGCCCTTCGCCCAGGCCGGCAGTGCCACGCACAGCACCGAGGTGGCGCGCCTGGCGCTGGATGCCGCTCAGCGCCTGGGCGGGCGCACGCTGGTGCTGACGACCACGCTGCGGGCGCTGCACGCCATAGGCGATGCGCTGCAGCAGTCGCTGGGGCTGTTTGGTGAACTCGATGTGCTGGTCCAGGGGCAGGCGCCCAAGCTGGCCTTGATCGAGCGCTTTATCGCGGCCGGAGAAGGCAAGGAGGGCACGCAAGGCAGGGACGGCACGCAAGGTGCGGGCGCAAGCCCGGGGCGGGGCTGCATTCTCGTGGCCTCGGCCACTTTCTGGGAGGGGGTGGACCTGCCGGGCGATGCGCTGCAGCTGGTGGTCATCGACAAGCTGCCGTTTCCGCCGCCCGACGATCCGCTGGTCGAGGCGCGTTCGCGCAGTCTGGAATCCGTGGGCCGGCAGGCCTTTGCCGACTACATGCTGCCCGAGACCGCCATGGCACTCAAGCAGGGCGCTGGCCGCCTGATCCGGCGCGAGACGGATCGCGGCGTGCTCGTGGTCTGTGATTCCCGGTTGGCCACCATGGGTTACGGGCGGCGGCTGCGTGCCGCGCTGCCGCCCATGCGGACTCTGGTGGACGAGGCGGCCTTCGTTCAGGCCCTGCAGGCGCTGGCGCAGCCTGCGCCGCAGATCACCACAGCTTCCACCACGACTTCTGCTTTGCCGTGAGGTCCTGGTCGGATTCCTGGCCGTAGGAGGCGGTCAGCACGCGTTGCGCGTCGTCGCGCAACTGCGTCATGCCCAGGGCGTCGTATGAATTCACCAGGATCTGCATGGCCTCGCGCACGGCGGGCACGCCCTGGTAGTCCTTGACGGCCGTCTGCGCGCGCGCGATGGCGGCCACGTAGGCGCCGCGTCCGTAGTAGTAGCGGGCCACATGTACTTCGTACTGCGCCAGCGAGTTGACGATGTACTGCATGCGCAGCCGCGAATCCTCGGCGTAGCGCGACTCGGGAAAGCGCGTCACCAGTTCGCGGAAGGACTCGAACGAGTCCTTGGCGGCCTTCTGGTCACGCTCGGACAGATCCTGGCGCGACAGCCAGGAGAACATGCCCAGGTTGTCATTGAAGTTGACCAGGCCCTTCAGGTAGAGGGCGTAGTCGGTGGCGGGGCTGGCCGGATGCAGCTTCAGGAAGCGGTCCAGCGTGGCGGTGGCCTGGATCTTGTCGCCGCTCTTGTACTGGGCATAGGCCTTGTCGAGCTGGGCCTGCTGGGCCAGGGGCGTGCCGGCGGCACGGCCTTCGAGCTTCTCGAACAGCGGAACGGCCTTGTCGAACGCGCCGGAGGCGGCTTCGTCGCGGGCCTCGGTATAGATGCGGTCCGGGGTCCACTTGGCAGTAGGGTCTTGCTGCGTACTGGAGCAGGCTGTCAGAACGCCTGCGACCAGCATGGCGGGAACGATGGACAGGGGAATACGCTGCATGGTGGACGTTTCTCGGGCAATCGAAGGGCAGTGAGAGGGTTGGCGGGCAGGGACGCGGGCCGCGCTGAGGGGCCGCACAAAGCCTGATTTTCCCGCAACCGGGCCGAAGCATTGTAACGGCCTGCGATGACCGCCCCGCAGGCGGGGGCGGCGGCAAAGGCATGGCCGTGAACGGGTCCCGGCCTTGCGGAGCTTTCTACAATGGCGCCCATATGTTTGTCCATTTGCGCCTGCACACCGAATTCTCCGTCGTGGACGGAACCAACCGCATCAATGCCATCGTCAAGGCCGCCGCCGAGGATGGGCAGGTCGCACTGGCCGTCACAGACTTCAACAACCTGTTTGGCGGCGTCAAGTTCTACCGCGAAGGGCGGGCCAAGGGCGTCAAGCCCGTGCTGGGCGCGGAAATCCAGATCGAAGGCGAGAACGGCGCCGCCGTCTCGCGCATCATCGTGCTGGTGCAAAGCCCGCTGGGCTACCACAACCTGTCCGAACTGCTGGCCCGTGGCTGGACCCGCAACGTGGTCAAGGGCCAGGCCGTGCACACCTGGGCCTGGCTGCAGGAGCTGGGCGAGGGGCTGATCGTGCTGGCCGGTGCCCAGGCCGGCCCCGTGGGCCAGGCGCTGATGCGCGGCGACGAGGCAGGCGCAGCCGCCGTAGCCCAGCGGCTGGCAGGCATGTTCCCGCACCGCTTCTTCATCGAACTGCAGCGCGCCGGCCGCCAGGACGATGAGGCGCACGTGCTGGCTGCCGTGCAACTGGCCGAGCGGCTGAACCTGCCCGTGGTGGCCACGCACCCCATCCAGTTCTTCGGCCCCGACGACTACGAAGCGCACGAGGCGCGCGTGTGCATCGCCGAGGGTGAGATCCTGGCCAACCCGAAGCGCGTGCGCCGCTTCACGCGAGACCAGCATTTCAAGACCGCCGCGCAGATGCAGGCGCTGTTCGCCGACATTCCCAGCGCCATTGCCAACACCGTGGAAATCGCGCGCCGCTGCAGCCTGACCCTGGTGCTGGGCAAGCCGCAGCTGCCCAATTTCCCCGTGCCTGACGGCATGACCATGGACGAGTTCTTCCGCAGCGAATCCTTCAACGGCCTGGAAGACCGCCTGACCCACCTGTATCCCGATCCCGCCAAGCGCGAGGCGCAGCGCCCGCGCTACGTGGAACGGCTGGAGTTCGAGATCGGCACCATCCTCAAGATGGGCTTTCCGGGCTACTTCCTCATCGTGGGCGACTTCATCAAGTGGGCCAAGCTCAACGGCTGCCCCGTGGGCCCGGGCCGCGGATCGGGCGCGGGCTCGCTGGTGGCCTACGTGCTCAAGATCACCGACCTGGACCCGCTGGAATACAACCTGCTGTTCGAGCGCTTCCTGAACCCCGAGCGCGTGTCCATGCCCGACTTCGACGTGGACTTCTGCCAGGCCAACCGCGACCGCGTCATCGACTATGTGAAGCAGCTCTATGGCCGCGACGCCGTCAGCCAGATCGCCACCTTCGGCACCATGGCCGCGCGCGCGGCCATCCGCGACGTGGGCCGCGTGCTGGACATGAGCTACACCTTCTGCGACGGCATCTCCAAGCTCATTCCCAACAAGCCGGGCCTGCACGTCACGCTCAAATACCCGCCCAATCCGAAGAAGGAGGGCGACAAGTACACCTACGCCATCGAGGCCGAGCCCATGCTGGCCGAGCGCATCGAAAAAGAAGAAGACGTCAAGACCCTGATCGAAATGGCCCAGAAGCTCGAAGGCATGACTCGCAACATCGGCATGCACGCGGGCGGCGTGGTGATCGCTCCGGGCAAGCTGGCCGACTTCTGCCCGCTGTACCAGCAGCCGGGCAGCGACTCGGCCGTGGCCATGTACGACAAGGACGATGTGGAGGCCGTGGGCCTGGTGAAGTTCGACTTTCTGGGCCTGGCCACGCTGACCATCCTGGAGATCGCGCGCGAGTTCATCATCAAGCGCCACAAGGGCCAGGAGAACTTCGCCTTCGAGAACATCCCGCTGGACGATGCGCGCACCTACCACCTGTTCTCCGAGGGCAAGACCGAAGCCGTGTTCCAGTTTGAATCGCGCGGCATGCAGGGCATGCTGCGCGACGCCAAGCCCAGCCGCCTGGAAGACCTGATCGCACTGAACGCGCTGTACCGCCCGGGCCCCATGGACCTGATCCCCAGTTTCGTCGCGCGCAAGCACGGCAAGGAAGTGGTGGAATACCCGCACCCGCTGGTCGAGCAGGTGCTGGCCGAGACCTACGGCATCATGGTCTACCAGGAGCAGGTGATGCAGACCGCCCAGGTGCTGGGCGGCTACTCGCTGGGCGGCGCCGACCTCTTGCGCCGGGCCATGGGCAAGAAGAAGGTCGAGGAAATGGTCATGCACCGCGGGATCTTCCGCGAGGGCGCGGCCAAGCAGGGCATCAGCGAGGACAAGGCCGATGAGGTCTTCGACCTGATGGAGAAGTTCGCGGGCTACGGCTTCAACAAGTCGCACGCCGCTGCCTACTCGCTGCTGGCCTACCACACGGCCTGGCTCAAGGTGCACTACACCGCCGAGTTCTACTGCGGGAACATGACCGTGGAAATGGACAACACCGACAAGCTCAAGGTGTTGTACGAAGACGCGCTCAAGATGGGCATCAGCTTCGAGCCGCCGGATGTCAACCGCGGCATGTACCGTTTCGAGCCCGTCACCGACAAGGTCATCCGCTACGGCCTGGGCGCCATCAAGGGCACGGGCCAGCAGGCCATCGAGGCCATCGTTGCGGCGCGTGAAGGCCGCGGCGTGGGGCCGCGCGGCGCCGACAAGGGACCTTTCAAGAGCCTGGCCGACTTCTGCGTGCGCGTGGACCGCACGCGCCTGAACAAGCGCACGCTGGAAGCCCTGATCAAGGGCGGCGCCTTCGACGCCATCGAGCTCAACCGGGCGTCGCTGGTGGCCTCCATCGACCATGCCTTCGAGTTCGGCAACAAGACGCTGGCCAACGCCAATCAGGGCGGGCTGTTCGACATGATGGGCGATGACGCCGTGGGCTCCAGCACCCAGGAGCCGCCGCTGGTCGAGGCACTGCCCTGGGGCGTGAAGGAGCGGCTGACCCAGGAAAAGACGGCGGTGGGCTTCTACCTCTCGGGCCACCTGTTCGACGAGGTCGAGAAAGAGGTGCGCCGCTTCGTGCGCACGCCCCTGGCCGAGCTGCGCGACAGCCGCGAGCCCCAGACGCTGGCCGGCATCATCAGCGACTTCCGCGCCATCAACGGCCAGCGAGGGCGGCTGGGCCTGTTCAAGATCGACGATGGCTCGGGCGTGATCGAGGCCTCGGTGGACGAGAACACGCTCAACACCTACCGCGAACTGCTCAAGGACGATGAATTCGTCGTCATCACCGGGCGCCTGCAGCTCGACCATTTCAGCGGCGGCCTGCGCATGAAGGCCCAGCAGCTGTGGAATCTGGCGGACGCGCGCTGCCGCTTTGCGCGCTACCTGCAGGTCAGCGTGGGGGAGAAGATGCCTGACGTGCTTGGCCTGCTGCGCCAGTTCCCCGCCGTGGTGGAGCAGGGCGAGCACGGCGAGCTGCAACGCGGCATGAAAGTGCGCCTGGGGCTGGTCTGCGAGGACGAGCGCGGCTCGGCCAGCTGCGAGCTGGCGCTGGGCGATGCCAGCCGCTTCTACCCCAGCGATGCGGCCCTGGCGGCCTGGTACGCCCAGGCCGGCAGTGCCCAGGTCAAGGTGGTCTACGAATAACCCGCAAGGTGGCGCAGCGCCCGATGGCGGCGAGCAGGCACTGCTTTGGTGCGTGCTTGCCGGCCCGGGCGGGCACCGCGCTTGAATTCTTCAGGCATGCCTCGCATATCCCTTCCGGAAAACAGTGGCTCCGATGGCTAGAATGATTTTCATGGCAACCCAACCCCCTTCGATCCCTCCTGCCATCCCTACAGTGCGGCCCGTGTCCGACGATGACGGTGCCGTGGTGCTGGAGCGGCGACGCCAGCGCGTCCAGCCGCCGCAGATGTACCAGGTCGTGATGCTCAACGATGACTTCACGCCCATGGAATTCGTCATCATCGTCCTGCAGGAACTCTTCGGTAAGGACCGCGAAACGGCCACCCAGATCATGCTCAAGATCCATCTGGATGGCCGCGGCGTCTGCGGCGTGTACTCGCGCGACGTGGCGGCCACCAAGGTCGAACAGGTGCTGCAGGCGGCCCAGAAGGCAGGCCATCCGTTGCAGGCGATGTTCGAGCCTGTTGAATAAACCCGGGCCGCCCTGATTTATGGTTGCAGTCAATAATCCCCAGCAAGCGAAAAGGAGTCATCAATGATCGCCCAGGAACTGGAAGTCAGCTTGCACATGGCCTTTGTCGAAGCGCGCCAGCAGCGCCACGAGTTCATCACCGTGGAACACCTGCTGCTGGCCCTGCTGGACAACCCCAGTGCAGCGGAAGTGCTGCGCGCCTGCTCAGCCAACATCGATGACCTGCGCTCGGCCCTGTCCAACTTCATCAAGGACAACACGCCCCAGGTGGCAGGCTCTGATGAGGTGGACACACAGCCCACGCTGGGTTTCCAGCGTGTGATTCAGCGCGCCATCATGCATGTGCAATCCACCGGCAACGGCAAGAAGGAAGTCACGGGCGCCAACGTGCTCGTGGCCATCTTCGGCGAGAAGGATTCGCACGCCGTCTACTACCTGCACCAGCAGGGCGTGACGCGCCTGGACGTGGTCAATTTCATTGCCCACGGCATCAAGAAGGGCGAACCGCCCGAGCCCGCCAAGGCCGAAAACCCTGCAGAGTCCGAAGAGGGCGCCGGTGGCGAGCGCAACGAAAAGGCTTCGCCCCTGGAGCAGTTCACGCTGAACCTCAACCAGGCGGCCAAGGACGGCAAGATCGATCCGCTGATCGGGCGCGACTACGAGGTCGAGCGCACCATCCAGATCCTGTGCCGCCGCCGCAAGAACAACCCGCTGCTGGTCGGCGAGGCCGGCGTGGGCAAGACGGCGATCGCAGAAGGCCTGGCCTGGCGCATCACCGAGGGCAAGGTGCCCGAGGTGCTGACTGAAGCCGTGGTCTATTCACTGGACATGGGCGCGCTGCTGGCGGGCACCAAGTACCGCGGTGATTTCGAGCAGCGCCTCAAGGGCGTGCTCAAGTCGCTCAAGGACCGGCCCAACGCCATCCTGTTCATCGACGAAATCCACACGCTGATCGGCGCGGGCGCCGCTTCGGGCGGCACGCTGGACGCGTCCAATCTGCTCAAGCCGGCGCTGTCCAGCGGCCAGCTCAAGTGCATCGGCGCGACCACCTTCACCGAGTACCGCGGCATCTTCGAAAAGGATGCGGCGCTGTCGCGGCGTTTCCAGAAGGTCGACGTGGTCGAGCCCACCGTGGCCGAGACCGTGGACATCCTCAAGGGCCTGAAGTCGCGCTTCGAGGAACACCACAGCGTGCAGTACGCCGCTGCCGCCCTGCAGGCTGCGGCCGAGCTGTCGGCCAAGTACATCAATGACCGCCACCTGCCCGACAAGGCCATCGACGTGATCGATGAGGCCGGTGCCGCGCAGCGCATCATCCCGGTGGAGCAGCGCAAGCAGACCATCGACAAGGCCGAGATCGAGGCCATCGTGGCCAAGATCGCGCGCATTCCGCCCGCCAACGTGTCCAACGACGACCGCAGCAAGCTGCAGACGCTGGAGCGCGATCTCAAGAGCGTGGTCTTCGGCCAGGACAAGGCGCTGGAAGCGCTGGCCTCCTCGGTCAAGATGGCGCGCTCGGGCCTGGGCAAGCCGGACAAGCCGATCGGCTCCTTCCTGTTCTCGGGCCCCACGGGCGTGGGCAAGACGGAAGCGGCCAAGCAACTGGCCTACATCCTGGGCGTGGACCTGATCCGCTTCGACATGTCGGAGTACATGGAGCGTCACGCCGTCAGCCGCCTGATCGGCGCGCCTCCGGGCTATGTGGGCTTTGACCAGGGCGGTCTGCTGACCGAGGCCGTGACCAAGAAGCCGCATTCGGTGCTGCTGCTCGACGAAATCGAGAAGGCGCATCCGGACATCTTCAACGTGCTGCTGCAGGTCATGGACCACGGCACGCTGACGGACAACAACGGGCGCAAGGCCGACTTCCGCAACGTGATCCTCATCATGACCACGAACGCGGGCGCCGAGACCATCAACAAGGCCTCGATCGGCTTCACCAACCCGCGCCAGGCCGGCGACGAAATGGGCGACATCAAGCGCCTGTTCACGCCGGAGTTCCGCAACCGTCTGGACGCCATCGTCAGCTTCAAGCCGCTGGACGAGCAGGTCATCCTGCGCGTGGTCGACAAGTTCCTGCTGCAACTGGAGCAGCAACTGGCCGAAAAGCGCGTGGAGGTCACCTTCACCGATGCGCTGCGCAAGCACCTGGCCAAGAAGGGCTTCGATCCGCTCATGGGCGCCCGCCCCATGCAGCGCCTGATCCAGGACACCATCCGGCGTTCGCTGGCCGACGAACTGCTGTTCGGGCAGTTGGTCGATGGTGGCCGCCTGGAAGTGGACTGGGTGGCCGATGCCGACGATGCCGACAAGGGCGAAGTCAAGCTCGACATCACGCCCCAGCCCAAGCAGGACCCGGCTTCCGAGCCGGCCGAGCCCAAAGAGGCCACCGCCGACTGATGTGCATCGCCTGATGCCCATCGCGCAAGCCGACAGCCCCCCCGGGCTGCCGGCTTTTTCTTTGATCCGCCCTAAGGAGTCTTTGTGGAGTGGCTTCGTCAGTACCTGACCCATGAGAATGCGCTGTTGCTGCTGTCGGTGACCTGGTCGGTCTATGTGGTGATCGTCGCGGTGTGGATCCTTCTGCAGCGCAGTGCGCCCGTGGCCACGCTGAGCTGGCTTCTGTCCATGGCGGCGATTCCCGTGGGCGGGTTGGCCATTTACTACTTCTTCGGCCCGCAGCGGCTCAAGCGCCAGCGCATCAAGCGGCTGCGTGCGCGAAAGACATCGCGTGTGCGAACAGGCGTGCAGCGCCTGCGCGAGCGCATGCCGGGCAGCTCGGAGCGCCTGCACCAGGTCGCGCGGCTGGTGGCGGCCACCAGCGACTTTCCCGTCAGCACGGCCGCCGACCTGCGGCTGCTGGTGGGCGGCGCTGCCACCTTCGACGCCATCATCGAGGCGGTGAATGCGGCGCGCCACCACATCCACCTGGAGTACTACATCTTCGAGCCCGACCAGACCGGCACGGCCCTGCGCGACCTGCTGATACAGCGGGCCCGCGCAGGCATACAGGTGCGCCTGCTGGTGGATGCCCTGGGTTCCAAGAAGCTGGGGCGGCGCTTTCTGCAGCCGCTGGAGGATGCGGGTGCCGAGGTCGCGCTGTTCCATGGCACCAAGATCGGCCGACGGCTGCGCCCGGTCATCAACTTCCGTACCCACCGCAAGATCCTGGTGTGCGACGGCAAGGTGGGCTTCACGGGCGGCGTCAACGTGACCGACGAAGAGAACGCGCGTGTCATGCCCGATGCCTACCACGACGTGCACCTGCGCCTGGAGGGCGCCATCGTCAACTGGCTGCAGACCGTGTTCCTCGAAGACTGGGCCTACGCCCTCGAAAAGGACCCCAAGAACGAGCCCGCCGACATCGACCTGCTGCTGCCGGACGCGCCCGAGGGACCGCTGCCCGTGCAGATCATCACCTCGGGCCCCGACAACGGCCTGCAGGCCATCTACCGTGCGCATCTGGCGGCCATCAACGCGGCCGAGGAACGTGTCTGGCTGACCACGCCGTATTTCGTGCCGACGGAGGCCGCGCTGGCAGCGCTCACCAATGCCTCGCTGCGCGGTGTCGATGTGCAGCTGCTGGTGCCGCGTCGCTCCGATTCGGCCCTGGTCACGGCGGCTGCGCGCTCCTACTACGACGAGCTGATCCGCTGCGGCGTGCGCGTCTACGAGTACAAGGCACGCATGCTGCACTCCAAGACCCTGGTGGTGGACGACAACATCGCCATCATCGGCACGGCCAACTTCGACTACCGCAGCTTCTTCCTGAACTACGAGGTCTGCGCCATCGCCTACGGGCCTGCGCTCAACGGCGATCTGGCCAAGCAGTTCGAGGCCGATCTGGAGCAGGCCCAGCGCGTGCACTTCAAGCGCGACCTGGGCTTTGCGCTGCGCCTGTTCGACTCGGGCGCGCGGCTGTGTTCGCCCCTGCTGTGAGGGCCGGTGGCTCGTTTTTCGCAGGCATACTCGCCCGATGGCCCATACCTTCTTCTGGCACGACTACGAGACCTTCGGCGCCCAGCCGCGCTATGACCGGCCCGCGCAATTCGCGGGCATCCGCACCGATGCGGAACTCAATGAAATCGGCGAACCCGTCATGTGGTACTGCCAGCCGGCAGGCGACTACCTGCCCGATCCGCAGTCCTGCCTGATCACCGGCATCACCCCCCAGCAATGCCTGGAGCAGGGCATGCCCGAGGCCCAGTTCGCCGCCCGCATCGAGGCAGAACTGGCCCAGGCAGGCACCGTGGGCGTGGGCTACAACACCATACGTTTTGACGACGAGATCACGCGCTTCATGTTCTGGCGCAACCTCATCGACCCCTATGCGCGCGAATGGCAAAACGGCTGCGGGCGCTGGGACCTGCTCGACGTGGTGCGCATGGTCTATGCGCTGCGCCCCGAAGGCATTGTCTGGCCGAAAAAGGAGGATGGATCTCCAAGCTTCAAGCTCGAGGCTCTGGCCCGCGCCAACGGCCTCCTGCATGAAAAGGCGCACGACGCGCTGTCCGACGTGCGCGCCACCATCGGGCTGGCGCGGCTGATCCGCAAGGTCCAGCCCAGATTGTTCGACTTCGCCTTCTCGCTGCACAAGAAGGACCGCGTGCTGCAGGAAATGGGCCTGCCGGCCGAGCCGGCGCATGCACGGCCCTTCCTGCACGTCAGCGGCATGATCCGGCCCGAGCGCGGCTGCATCGCCGTCATGTGGCCGCTGGCCACGCACCCCACCAACAAGAACGAGATCATCTGCTGGGATCTGGCGCAGGACCCGTCCGAGCTGGCCTCCATCGACGTGGACACGCTGCGCCTGCGCCTGTTCTCGCGCGCGGCCGACCTGCCCGAGGGCATGCAGCGCCTGCCCATCAAGAGCATCCACGTCAACAAGTCGCCCATGGTGGTCGGCAGCCTCAAGACGCTGAGCCCGGCCATGGCCGCGCAATGGGGCATCGATGTGGAGCAGTGCATGGGCCATGCGGCCATTGCACGTGACCTGCCCGACATGAGCGCGCTGTGGCGTGCCGTTCACCAGCGCCCTGCGCAGGAAGGGCTGGATGCCGATCAGGACCTGTACGGCGGCTTTGTGGGCAACGAGGACCGGCGCCGCCTGAACCACCTGCGCAGCCTGTCTGCGCAGGAGCTGGCGCTGGACCGCACGGGCTTCGACGATGCGCGCCTGACCGAACTGCTGTTCCGCTACCGCGCCCGCAACTTCCCCGCCAGCCTGAACCCGGCCGAGCGCCAGCGCTGGCTGCAGCACTGCGCGGCCTGCCTGATCGAAGGCAAGGGCGGCGCACGCACGGCCGAGCAGATGTTTGCCATGGTCGATCAGCTATCGGAAACTGCCGACGAGCGCGGCGAGGAAATCCTGGGGGCGCTGTATGACTATGCCGAGGCGATCATGCCGGAACTTTAGTCCCTTCTGAGCCGCTGCGCGGCTTCTCCCGAGAGGTGCGACACCCTCGCGGCGGGGCGGCCGGCGTAGGCACTTGCTCGGTCTTCCTCGCCTTGGACCGCGTCGGCTTTAGGCGCAGCGCCCATTTGTGCCTTCAGCCAAAGAACTTGTAGCAGACCACGATGGCCGCCACCACGCCGGCCAGTTCGGCGATGAGGGCGCAGGGCACGGCGTGGCGGGCGCGCTGTATGCCCACGGCGCCGAAGTAGACGGCCAGGACGTAGAAAGTGGTTTCGGTGCTGCCCTGGATGGTGGCGGCCACCAGGGCGGCGAAGCTGTCCACGCCCTGGGTCTGCATGGTCTCGATCAGCATGGCGCGCGCCGCGCTGCCCGAGAAGGGTTTGACCAGGGCCGTGGGCAGGGCGTCCACGAAGCGCGCGTCCATGCCCAGGGCATCGACCACCCAGCGTATGCCGGACAGCGCGTACTCCAGCGCACCCGATGCGCGGAACACGCCCACGGCGCAGAGCATGGCCACCAGGTAGGGCAGCAGGCCCTTGGCCACGTCAAAGCCTTCCTTGGCGCCTTCGATGAAGCTGTCGTAGACCGCGACCTTGCGCCAGGCGCCCAGGGTGACGAACAGCACGATCAGGGCAAACAGCGTCAGATTGCCCAGCAGCGATGACAGCTGCGCCAGCGCGGCCGCCGACAGCGTGGCCAGAAAGGCCATGAAGCCCGCCAGCGCCAGGCCCAGCGGCAGCAGGTAGCCCAGCACCACGGGGCTCCACAGCGGCAGCCTCTGCACGGCGGCCACGGCCAGCAGGCCGACCAGGGTCGAGGCCGAGGTGGCCAGCAAGATCGGCAGAAAGACCAGGGTGGGATCGGGCGCACCCTGCTGCATGCGGTACATGAAGATGGTCACGGGCAGCAAGGTCAGCGACGACGCATTGAGCACCAGGAACAGGATCTGCGCATTGGTGGCGGTGTCGGGCCGGGGATTGAGCTCCTGCAGCGAGCGCATGGCCTTCAGGCCCATGGGCGTGGCCGCGTTGTCCAGTCCCAGCCCGTTGGCCGCGAAGTTCAGCGTGATCAGGCCCAGGGCCGGATGGCCGCGCGGCACCTCGGGCATGAGTCTGGCGAACAACGGGCCCAGCACGCGCGCCAGCCACTCCACCACGCCGGCCTTCTCTGCGATGCGCAGAAAGCCCAGCCACAGCGTCAGCGTGCCGAACAGCAGCACCATGACCTCGACCGACAGCCTGGCCATGGCAAACAGCGCCTGCACCATGGCCGAGAAAATCCCGGCCTGGCCGCCGACCAGCCATTGCGCCAGCGCAGCCACGGCCGCCACCAGAAAAAAGCCCAGCCACAAGGCATTCAGCATGGATTCCCGTCCCTCACGAGGCAATTGCAAGCCGCCATTGTGGGGCCAGCCGCAGGGCTTACGGGCCAGGGCGGCAGGGCATTGACAGGGCTCCGTTATCCTCGCGGCCCCGTGGTCCGAGGACCGCACCATTGCTGCAAAGGATTCCATGCCCCAGGTGATAGGACAGGTGAGCGTCGCCGTGCGCGACTATGACGAGGCGCTGCGCTTTTATGTGGGTGCGCTGGGCTTCGTGCTGATCGAGGACACCGCCCTGTCAGAGGGCAAGCGCTGGGTCACCGTGGCCCCCGGTGGCGGCGGTGTGCGCCTGCTGCTGGCCCGCGCCACGAATGAGGAACAGGCCGCGCGCGTGGGCAACCAGACGGGCGGGCGCGTGTTCCTGTTCCTGCAGACCGACGACTGCCTGCGCGACTTCGAGGCCTATCGCTCGCGCGGCGTGCGCTTTGTGCAGGATCCCCAGCGCAAGCCTCATGGCACCGTGGCCGTGTTCGAAGACCTCTACGGCAATCTGTGGGATCTCATCGAGCCGCATCCTGCGCGCTGAGGGCTGAAGGCGCGCTGCTTCAGCGGCTGGCCACGATGAACAGCCTGGGGAAGGGCAGCAGCACCGTGCCATCGTCCAGCGCGGGGTAGGCCTGGGAGATGGCCTGCAGATACGCTGCGTAGAAGCCGGCCTTTTGCTCCTCGTCCAGCGGCGCGACGAAGGGACGCAGCGCCGAACCCTTGAACCACTCAACCACCGCGGCATGGCCGCCCGCCAGCGGGTGGAAGTAGGTGGTGCGCCAGACATCGACGTTGCTGCAGTGCGGGCGAAGCAGGGCGTAGTAGAAGTCCGCGCTGTGCCGTGCGGGGTGGCGCACATCGCCAATCGTGGCGGCCCAGGGGCCGCTGGCGGCCACTTCGCGCGCCAGCCGGTGGGCCGGTTCTTCCAGGTTGTCCGGCGTCTGCACGGCCAGGCTGCCACCGGGTGCCAGGTGGCTGACAAGGCGCGGGTAAAGCTGCTGGTGGTCGGGCAGCCACTGCAGCGAGGCATTGGCCAGGATCACGTCCTGCGGCTGGTCGGGCTGCCAGGTGGCGATGTCGGCCAGTGAGAAGGCCGTGCCCGGCAGCCGCTTGCGTGCGGCATCCAGCATGTCCTCGGAATTGTCCAGTCCCGTCACGGTGGCCCCGGGGAAGCGCTGGGCCAGGACCTCGGTGGAGTTGCCGGGGCCGCAGCCCAGGTCCACAGCCAGCCGCACGGCGCGGCCAGGCAGGTCGGGAATGGCGGCCACCAGGTCGCGCACGGGGCGCGTGCGTTCCTGCTCGAACGTTGTGTACTGCTTTGCGGACCAGGTCATCGTGTTGCCTTTCAGGTAGGTGTGTTTGTGGGGCGCGAGCGTAAATCCGTCCATCCATGATTGCAAATGCCACAATTGAAGTCATCCCATACCTTGAAAGTATTGACGTGCCCGAGCTTCGCCAACTGCGCGCCTTTGTCGCCATCGCCGAGGAAGGCCACATCACCCGCGCGGCCGAGCGCCTGGGCATGCAGCAGCCGCCGCTGACGCGATTGCTGCAGGGCCTGGAACACGAATTGGGCGTGGAGCTTGTGCAGCGCCTGCCGCGCGGCGTGCGGCCGACGGCGGCGGGGCTGGCGCTGCTGGAAGAGTCCAAGGCGCTGCTGGAGCGCTGTGACGTGCTGGCCGAGGTGGTGCGCCGTGCCGCCCGGGGCGAAACGGGCCGGCTGGCCGTGGGCTTCACCAGCTCTGCCGCGCTGCATCCCTTTGTCCCGGGCGTGCTGCGGATGTTCCGCCAGCAGGTGCCCGGCGTGGCCGTGGCACTGGAGGAGGCGGGCACGGGTGAACTCATGGATGCGCTGCTGCACGAGCGGCTGGACGCGGCCTTTGTGCGCTCGCCCCTGCATGGCAGCCAGGGGCTGCAGGCCGTGCCGATTCTGGAAGAGCCCATGCTGCTGGCCCTGCCGGCAGGGCATGCGCTGGCACGCCCATTGCGCCGGCCCGTGCCTTTGCCGCAGCTCGCCTCGGAGGATTTCGTGCTGTACCGGCGCAGGGTAGGGCAGGGCCTGTACGACGCCATTCTCAGGGCCTGCCTGGAGGCGGGTTTCAGTCCGCGCGTGGTGCAGGAGGCGCCGCGCATGACGGCCACGCTGAGCCTGGTCTCGGCAGGGCTGGGGCTGTCCATCGTGCCGGCCTCCATGCAGCGCCTGCGCAGCGACGGCATTGTCTACCGTGCGCTGTCCCAGTGCCCCGGGTTGGCCGCTCCCCTGCATCTGGCCACGCGCGTGGGCGATGCGTCGGCCGTGCTGCGCAGGTTCCAGGACCTGGTTGCCACGGCGGCCGTGGCGGAGTCCTGACGGCGCGGGCTACGGTGTCCTGTTTGCTGCGCGTGCGGCAGCGCGCGGGCCGCCGCGCTGCTTGACCACGGTGCGTGCGCAGTCCACCAGCCTGTGGATCAGCGGCAGCCGTGCCGACGAGCGCAGCCACATCACGCCAAAGCGCCGCGACTGCGATTCCTCGGGCAGGGCCAGGCGCACCACGCCCTGGCCATCGGGCAGGTTCAGTGCCGTGTCGGGCACCAGCGAAACGCCCAGGCCGCGCTCCACCATCATGGCAATGGCCACCAGCGAGCTCAGTTCAAAGCGTTCCTGCGGCGCGATCTGCGCGGCGCGCAGGTAGCGCTCCACCATTTGCCCACCGCCCAGGCTGCGGTCATAGCGGATCAGCGGCTGGGTGCGCAGCAGCGTGTGCGGGTCCAGGTGCGCCAGCTGGTGCGGCACCAGCAGCACCAGCGGCTCCTCGCGCAGCAGTGTCCAGTCGAAGGTCTTGGCCAGGGCGAAGGAGGGGTGCAGGCAGACGGCGGCATCCAGCTCGCCCTGCTGCACGGCCTGGTACAGCTCGCGCGTGGTGGCCGAGCGCAGGAAGACCTTGGTCTGCGGGCACTTCTTCACAAAGCCCGCCAGGATGTCGGGCAGCAGGCTGTGCAGGGCCGTGTTGATGGTGCCTATCACCAGCTCGCCGTCGGCGCCCTCATGGTTGACATGGGTCTTGGCGTTGGCCAGTTCGCGCAGCAGCAGCGGGGCCGATTGCGACAGCCGATGGCCGGCTGGCGTGGGCAGCACGGTGCGGCCTGCACGGGCCAGCAGGGGGGCGTCGAACTCGCGCTCCAGGATGCGGATCTGCTGGGCCACGGCGGCGGCCGTGATGTTCAGGCGCCGCGCGGCCTCGGCCATGGAGCCGGTCTCGACCACGAGCAGGAAGCTGTGCAGGTAGCTGGTTTCCATAAACAAAGAATTTGTGTGGTTTGAACAAATATTACCTGTGTTTCTCTTGGCTTTCTGCCGCCCACAATGCGGTGCATGAGAAGCAAACTGTTTGTTCCCGCATCGCGTCCCGAGCTGTTCGCCAAGGCCCTGGCCGGCGACGCCGACGCACTGTCCTTCGACCTGGAGGACGCGGTGGCCGAGGCCCGCAAGGACGAGGCGCGCGGCCTGCTGCGCAGCTTCCTGCTCAGCCCTGAAAGCCGGGGCCATGGCAAGACGCTGATCGTGCGCGTCAACGCCATGGATACGCCGCATTTCGGCGCCGACATCGCCGAGATGGTGCGCGACGGCGTGCACCTCATCAACCTGCCCAAGCCCGAGACCGTGCAGCAGGTGCGCGAGGCCGCACAGCGCATTGCCGAGGCGGCAGATGCCAACGGCGTGGCCCAGGCGCCTGGCCTGCTGCTCAACATAGAAACACCCCGCGCCCTGCGCTGCGCTGCCGAACTGGCCGGCTCCCATGCCAGCGTGGCCGGCCTGCAGATGGGTCTGGGCGATCTGTTCGAGCCCTTTGGCGTGAACCGGCGCGAGCCCGCCGCCATTGCCCAGGCGCTGTTTACCGTGCGCATGGCCGCCGCCGAGGCCGGCGTCTACGCCTACGACGGCGCCTTTGCCGACATCCGCGACAGCGAGGGCTTCAGCGCCGAGGCCCGCCTGTCGCGCGGCCTGGGCTTTCTGGGCAAGACCTGCATACACCCCAGCCAGATCGCCCTGGCCAATGCGGTCTACCAGCCCACCGAGCAGGAAATCGGGCACGCCCTGAAGGTGGTGGAGGCGGCCCGCCAGGCAGATGCCAACGCCCTGGGCGCCTATGTGGTGGACGGAAAGATGGTGGACAAGCCCTTTGTGCTGCGCGCCCAGGCCATCGTGGCTGCGGCGCATGCACAGGGGCTGCTGGCGGCCTGAACGGGCGGCCGGCAATCCGGTGCCCCGGCATCCCGCATGCCGGGCATCCCCATGACAAGAAACAGAACAGGAGACAAAGACATGAGCATTTCCCATTGCCGCGCGCGGCGCAGGCTGGTGGCGCTGGCCGCCGCCACAACGGTGGCCACGCTGGCCGGGCTGGCTTCGCCGGGATTGATGGCGCAGGGCGCCTTCCCGTCCAAGGCCATCACCATGGTGGTTCCCTATCCGCCGGGTGGCTCCAACGACGTGTTCGCACGCCAGGTGGCCAAGGAAATGGGCGATCTGCTCAAGCAGGCCGTGATCGTGGACAACCGGCCCGGTGCCAGCGGCAACACCGGCACGGCCTCGGTAGCCAAGGCGACGGCGGACGGCTACACGCTGGTGGCGGTCTCGTCCAGCATGACCACGAATGCCGCGGTACAGGCCAAGATGCCCTTCGACCCCGTCAAGGATCTGGCGCCCGTGGCCATGTTTGCCAAGGGCCCGCTGGTGGTGGCCGTGAACAACGAATTCCCCGCCAGGACGCCGCAGGATCTGGTGCGCGCCATCAAGGCCAGCCCGGGCCAGTTCAACTACGCCACCTCGGGCACCGGCAGCATCAACCACTTCGCGACCGAGATGATGCGCTCCATGGTGCCGGGCATGGACATCATGCATGTGCCCTACAAGGGCCAGGGTCCGGCCGTGACCGACGTGATCGGCAACCAGGTGCAGATGCTGGTCTCCAGCGGCCCGTCCATCCTGCCCATGGTGCGCAACGGCAAGCTGCGCGCCATCGGCATCACCAGTCTCAAGCCCAGCCCCATTGCGCCGGACCTGACGCCCATGGCAACGGCCATCCCGGGCTACGAATTCGATCTGTGGTGGGGGCTGCTGGCGCCTGCGGGCACGCCCGCCGACATCGTGGACCGCCTCAACCAGGCCGTGAACCAGGTGCTGGCCAAGCCGACCATCCAGGCCAGCTTCCTGCGCGAAGGCGCCATTGCCAACCCCGTGACGCCGCAGCAGTTCGCACAGGTGATCCGCAGCGACGTGGCGCGCTGGAAGCAGCTCGCCAAGGACCGCAATATCCAGGCCGATTGAACCCGGCCTTTGGCGGGAGGTGCCCCAGGCCTTCCCGCTTCCCTATCAGGAGAAACGAATGAGTTTTGTGCCCGGTGAACGCCAGGGACCGAAAGGCCCGCTCAGTGGTGTGCGCGTGCTGGATCTGAGCGCCTATATCGCGGGGCCTTATGGCTGCTCGCTGCTGGCGGACCAGGGCGCCGAGGTGATCAAGGTCGAGCCGCCCGTGGGCGACAACCTGCGCAAGTACCCCTCCACGCTGGAAGCTGAAAGCCGCGCCTTCCTGGGCGTGAACCGCAGCAAGTGGGGCATGGTGCTGGACCTGAAGGATGAGGCCGACCATGCCGTGCTGCTGCGCCTGGTGCGCGAGGCCGATGTGCTGGTCCACAACTTCCGGCCCGGCGTGCCCGAGCGGCTGGGCATCGGTTTTGCGCAACTGGCCGCCATCAACCCACGCCTCATCTATTGCAGCGTCACCGGCTATGGCAGCCGCGGACCGCTCAAGGCCAAGGCGGGCTACGACCAGGTGCTGCAAACCATGACCGGCATGTGCGCCATGCAGGGCAAGGCAGGCGGGCCGCCCGAGATTCTCTACGGCTCCGTGGTGGACTACTACGCCTCGGCCCTGGTGGCGGGCGGCGTGTCGTCGGCGCTGTACGAGCGCGAGAAAAGCGGGCTGGGCCAGCATGTGGGCGTGTCCCTGCTGCGCGCGGCGCTGACCATGCAGTCCGCACGCCTGGTCTGGGCCGAGGGCGAGCCGCGCGAGGTGGGGCGCGACATGCGCTCCGGCGGCATCACGGGCATCCACCCGACGCGCGAAGGTTATCTCTACATTTCGGCCAACACCGCGCATTTCTGGGCGGCGCTGTGCCGCAAGCTGGATCTGCCCGAGGTGGCCAGCGACGAACGCTACGACTCCGTGCGCAAGCGCGCCCAGCACCGCGACGTGCTGGTGCCCCTGCTGCGCCAGGCGCTGGCGGGGCGCAGCGCACTGGAATGGGAGGCCTTGTTTGGCGAGGAAGTGCCCTGCGCGGCGGCCCGCACGGTGGAAGACATGTTCGACGACCCGCAGGTGCAGGCCGAGGGCATGGTCACCCGCTTCGAGCACCCGACCCTGGGCAGCTACCGGGGCTTTGCCGGCGCCGTCGAATTCGACCGCACGCCCGGCCCGCCGGCCTTTGCAGCGCCCACGCTGGGCCAGCATACCGAGGCGCTGAAGGCCGCCGCGCAAGAGAGCCGCTGATGCACGCACTGCCCGCAGGCGCCTGCGACGCCCATCTGCATGTCTTCGATCCGCGCTTTGGTACGCGTTTTGATACGCGTTTTGGGGCCGAGGCACAGCAGGCCATGCGCGCCCATGCCACGGCTGCCGACTATGCGCAGCTGCGCGGCGCCATGGGGCTGGAGCGCGCCGTCATCGTCCAGCCGCGTGCGCATGGCACGGACAACCGGGCCACGCTGCACGCCATCCAGTCCCTGGGCGCTGCAAGCACGCGCGGCATTGCCGTGGTGCACCCCGATATCACGGACGCACAGTTGCAGGCGCTGCATGACGGCGGCATTCGCGGCATCCGCTTTTCGCTGCACACCGAGCACGATGCAGCCGTGCGGCTGGACATGCTGGAGCCGTTGGCCGAGCGCATTGCCGCGCTGGGCTGGCATGTGCAGCTGCACTGGCTGGCCAGCCAGATCGAGGCCCATGCGGCGCTGCTGAAGCGGCTGCCATGCACCCTGGTGTTCGACCACATGGCGCGGCTCGCTGACAGTGCTGACGGCGCTGGCTTGCACCAGCCCGCCTTCGGCGTGGTCCGTGGGCTGGTGCAGCAGGGCAGGGCCTGGGTCAAGCTCTCGGGCCCGTATCTGAACAGCCGGGCGGGCCTGGCCGCAGGCTATGCCGACTGCGACGCGCTGGCGCAGGCCTGGGTGTCCGAGGTCCCGCAGCGCCTGGTCTGGGGCAGCGACTGGCCCCATGTCACCGAAGTTGCCCATCCGCCGCAGACCCCCATGCTGCTGGCGCTGCTGTCACGCTGGATTCCCGATGCGGCGCTGCGCGCCCGCGTGCTGGTGGACAACGCCGCCGAGCTGTACGGATTCGATTGAGGGTGCGGGGCACGCAAGCCTCGCAGCCCAGGTTTTCACCATTGAGCAACAGGAGACAGAAACGTGAAGAAGATCAAGACACTGCGGCCCGCCATGACGGTGCTGGCCTTGGGTATTGGGGCGGGGCTGGGCCTGTTCCAGGGCACGCTGCATGCGGCCGACTATCCGGCCGCGCAGGCCATCACGGTCGTCGTGCCGTTCTCGGCCGGCGGCGGTGCGGACAATGCGGCGCGCATCATCGCCAAGGCGCTGGGCGAGGTCTCGGGCCAGACCGTGGTGGTGGACAACAAGGCCGGCGCCAGCGGCGCCATTGGTGCCGCCCTCGTGGCGCGCGCCAAGGCCGATGGCTATACGGTGCTGTATGACGCATCGTCCTTCGCCATCAACCCGGCACTGCGCAAGCTGCCCTATGACCCGGCCAAGGATTTCATTGCCGTGTCCCAGGCCATCAGCGTGCCCAACATTCTCGTGGCGGCGCCGTCCTCGCCCTACAACAGCCTGGCCGACTTCATGAATGCCGCGCGGCAAAAGCCCGGCAGGCTCACCTATGCCTCCTACGGTCCGGGCAGCCTGGCCCAGATGGCGACGGAACTGCTCAAGGCAGACGCCAAGTTCGATGCCGTCCACGTTCCCTACAAGGGCGGGGCGCCCGCCATCGTCGATGTCATGGGCGGCCAGGTCGATGTGTACTTTGCCAACGCGGCCTCCAGCATCAACTACGTCAAGGGCGGCAAGCTCAAGGCGCTGGCCGTGTCCTCGGCCAAGCGCATGCCGGACCTGCCCGACGTGCCCACGGTGGCGGAAAGCGGCATCAAGGGCTTCGAGGTCACGGAGTGGAACGGCTTCTTCCTGCCTGCAGGCACCGCGCCCGAGACGGTGCAGAAGCTGCAGGACCTGGTGCAAAAGGCCCTGGCCTTGCCGGCCACGCGCACCAGCCTGGAGAAGCTGGGCCTGACGCCGGTGGGCAGTTCCTCCGCCGCCTTCACGGGCTTCGTGGCGGCCGAGCGCAAGCGCTGGGATGCCGTGGTCAAGGCCAACGGCATCACCGTGCAGTGAGCCGCTGCGTGTGACGGGGCTCAGGGCGTGGCGGTGATGTGCAGCAACTGCCCGCCCTGGGCGTCCGTCAGCAGGTAAAGCCAGCCGTCCGGTCCCTGGCGGACATCACGCACGCGCTGGCCCAGGCGCGTCAGCACCTGCTCGCTGGCCGTTACCTTGCCGGTCTACAGGGGGCAGGCCAGCCAGTGCCGGCGCGAGGCGCCCGTCACCGTGCACGATGCGCATGCGGCCCGGCCGACTGCGCTGTATCGCAGTCGGCCGGCTTTGATCTGGCAAACATCATGCACGACGCGGCCAGAGCCAGCGGCGCCCTGTCAACCACTGCGCAAAAAGCCCGCGCAGCCACTTGCGCGGGTGTATAAACAGCGCTCTTTCGGCGCCGGGCCGGGTCCCTGCGTGGGGCGGTCGGCGGCGCCTCCTACCCACCAGAGAATCCGCAAGGGAAAAGCAGCCATGGGCGCGCAATGGAAAGCAAAGGGCAAGGCGCTGGTCGCCGATGCCAAGGGAAAGCTGTTTGGCAAGCTGGCCAAGGAAATCATCGTCGCGGCGCGCGCCGGCGCCGATCCGGCAGGCAACTCGCGCCTGCGCATGGCCGTGGAAGCCGCCCGCAAGGCCTCCATGCCCAAGGACACGCTCGAGCGTGCGATCAAGAAGGGCTCGGGCGTGGGTGCCGACGCCGTCAACTACGAGCGCGTGGTCTATGAAGGCTACGGCCCCAACCGCGTGCCCGTGATGATCGAGTGCCTGACCGACAACGTGAACCGCACGGCGCCCAACATGCGCGTGTGCTTCCGCAAGGGCCAGATGACGGCCGTGGCCTGGGACTTCGACCATGTGGGCATGATCGAGGGCGAGCCCGAAGGCGGTGCCGATGCCGAGCTGGCCGCCATCGAGGCCGGCGCACAGGACTTCGAGCCCGGCGAGGAAGAGGGCACGACGCTGTTCATCACCGACCCGACGGACCTGGATACCGTGAGCAAGGCGCTGCCGGCCCAGGGCTTCAAGGTGCTGTCTGCCAAGCTGGGCTACAAGGCCAAGACGCCGGTCAGCATGGCCAGCCTGTCGGCCGAGCAGCAGGAGGAAGTGCAGGACTTCCTGGCCGGCATCGAGAACGATGATGACGTGCAGCACGTCTACGCGGGCCTGGTGGATTGATCCCGCTGCCCCCCGCTCCCCAGCAAAAAAGCCGCACGATGTGCGGCTTTTTTGTGGGTGCGTGCACCAAGCCTACTTGGTGCCGAAGATGCGGTCGCCCGCGTCGCCCAGGCCCGGCAGGATGTAGCCGTGCGCGTCCAGCTGGCGGTCCACGGCGGCCGTGTAGATGTCCACGTCGGGATGGGCCTTTTGCATGGTGGCCACGCCTTCGGGCGCAGCCAGCAGGCACATGAACTTGATGGACTTCGGGTTCAGCTGCTTCAGGCGCGCCACGGCGGCGGCGGCCGAATTGCCCGTGGCCAGCATGGGATCGACGACCAGCACGTCGCGCTCTTCCATCTCGGAGGGCATCTTGAAGTAGTACTCGACGGGCTGCAGCGTCTCGGGGTCGCGGTACAGGCCGATGTGGCCGATGCGCGCGCCGGGCACGACGTTGAGCATGCCGTCGAGGAAACCGTTGCCGGCGCGCAGGATGGACACCAGCACCAGCTTCTTGCCGTCGATGACCTTGCCGGTCATGGTCTCCAGCGGGGTCTCGATCTCGATGTCCTGCAGCGGCATGTCGCGCGTGATCTCGTAGGCCATCAGCGTGGACAGCTCGCCCAGCATGCGGCGAAAGCTGTTGGTGCTGGCTTCCTTGCGGCGCATCAGCGTGAGCTTGTGTTGGACCAGCGGGTGGTCGATCAGGTGCAGAGTACTCATGGTTTTCTTCTGGAAAAAAGGGGCGCCGGCATTTGCGGCCGGCGCCAGGGGGCGGTTCAGTCGTGCAGAAAGCGTGCGTAGCGCGCCAGGTCCACATTGCCGCCGCTGATCAGAATGCCCACGCGCGCGCCCGACAGCGCAACCCCGCCATGCAGGGCGCCCGCCAGCGAGAGCGCTCCCGTGGGTTCGACCACGATTTTCTTGCGTTCCGCGTAAAAGCGCATGGCCTGCACCAGATGCTCGTCCGCCACGGCCAGGATATCTTCCACATGCTCGCGGATGATGGCGAATGTGATATCGCCGATGGACTGGGTCTGGGCGCCGTCGGCAATGGTGTGGGGCGTGGGGATCTGCACGATCTGGCCTGCGCGCAGCGACTGGCGGGCATCGTCGCCGGCCTGGGGCTCGACGCCGTAGACCTTGCAGCGCGGCGCCAGTTGCCCGGCCGCCAGCAGGCTGCCCGACAGCAGGCCGCCGCCGCCCAGGCAGACGAACAGGTAGTCCAGGTCGGGCACCTCTTCGAACAGTTCCTTGGCTGCCGTGCCCTGGCCGGCGATCACGTCGCGGTGGTTGAACGGCGGGATCAGCGTCATGCCGCGCTCGTCGGCCAGGCGGCGGGAGATGGCCTCGCGGTCCTCGGTGAAGCGGTCATAGGTCACCACCTGGGCGCCGTAGGAGCGCGTGGCTGCCATCTTGGAGGCGGGGGCATCCTCGGGCATGACGATGAGCGCGGGCATGTCCAGCATCTGCGCGGCCAGGGCCACGGCCTGGGCATGGTTGCCCGAGGAGAAGGCCAGTGCGCCGCGCTTGCGCTGCTCGGGCGTGAACTGCGACAGCGCGTTGTAGGCGCCGCGTATCTTGAAGGCACCCGTGCGCTGCAGGTTCTCGCACTTGAAGAACAGCTGGGCGCCCAGCAGCTCGTCGGCGGTGCGGCTGCGCAGTATGGGTGTGCGGTGGGCCACGCCCTCCAGCCGGCGAGCGGCGGCGGCGACATCGTCATAGGTGGGCAGCGAGGGAGGGCTGTTCGTCGTCATGGCGTGCGGTTCCGCAAAGTGGATGGAGGCGCTTTCGATCATAGCCGCATGCGCGGGCTATCAGAGCCCTGAAATGCGCCAGCCGTTGCATGGCAACGGCTGGGTGCTATGGTGTTTGATGCGGCGCAGTGCCGGTGTGCCAGCGCTTCAGCGCTTCTTGTTGCCCAGGATGCCGCCGAGCACGCCGCGCAGGATCTCCTTGCCCAGCGAATTGCCCATGGTGCGCATGGTGGACTTGGCCATGGTCTGCACCAGGCCGTCGTGCTTGCCGCCGCGCGGGCCCGTGGTGCCGAACAGCAGGTCCTTGAGCCCGTCCATCATGGCGCCACCTTCGCTTGCCGCGGGCGCAGCACCGGCCGGGCCCGTGCCGGTTGGCGCTGCGCCGTCGCCGGCCGCTGCCGTGCGGCCGCGCAGCACCTCGTAGGCCGACTCGCGGTCCACCGCCTTTTCATAGACGCCGGCCACCAGCGACTGTGCCAGCAGGGTCTTGCGCTGCTCCTCGTTGATGGGGCCGATCTGGCTGCCGGGCGGGATCACGTAGGCACGCTCGGTGATGCCGGGGCGTCCCTTGTCGTCGAGGAAGCTCACCAGGGCCTCGCCCACGGCCAGCTCGGTGATGGCGGCCTCGATATCCAGGCCGGGCTTGGGCCGCATGGTGGTGGCCGTGGCCTTGACGGCCTTCTGGTCGCGCGGCGTGAAGGCGCGCAGCGCATGCTGCACGCGGTTGCCCAGCTGGGCCAGCACGGTGTCGGGCACATCCATCGGGTTTTGCGTGACGAAATACACGCCCACGCCCTTGGAGCGCACCAGGCGCACCACCAGCTCGATGCGTTCGAGCAGCACCTTGGGCGCGTCGTTGAACAGCAGGTGGGCCTCGTCGAAGAAGAAGACCAGCTTGGGCTTGTCGGGGTCGCCGATCTCGGGCAGGCGCTCGAACAGCTCGGACAGCATCCACAGCAGGAAGGTGGAGTACAGGCGCGGCGAATTCATCAGCTTCTCGGCGGCCAGGATGTTGACCACGCCCTTGCCGCCGGCATCGGTCTGCATCAGGTCGTTGATGTCGAGCATGGGCTCGCCAAAGAACCTGTCACCGCCCTGCGACTCGATGGCGACCAGCCCGCGCTGTATGGCGCCCACGCTGGCCGCGCTGATGTTGCCGTACTCGGTGGTGAACTGCTTGGCGTTGTCGCCCACATGCTGGAGCATGGCGCGCAGGTCCTTGAGGTCCAGCAGCAGCAGTCCGTTGTCGTCGGCAATCTTGAAGACCAGGTTGAGCACGCCCATCTGCGTGTCGTTCAGGGCCAGCATGCGGCCGATCAGCAGCGGACCCATGTCCGAGACCGTGGCGCGCACCGGGTGGCCCAGCTCGCCGAACACGTCCCACAGCGTGGTGGGGCAGGCCAGGGGCTGGGGAATCTCGATGCCGCGCTCCTGCAGGGAGGCCGCCATCTTGGCGCCCGTGCTGCCAGCCTGGCTGATGCCGGACAGGTCTCCCTTGATGTCGGCCATGAACACCGGCACGCCGATCTCGGAGAATCCCTCGGCCATTTTCTGCAGCGTCACGGTCTTGCCGGTGCCGGTGGCGCCCGTGATCAGGCCATGTCGATTGGCCAGTGCGGGCAGCAGCAGGCATTCTGTGGCAGAGTGGCGGGCGATCAGAAGTGGAGCGGCCATTTCGGGTTTCCTCGGGGGAGCATGCGGTCAAAAGTAAAATCCCAGCCGCAAGGTTAAATCAATATCAAAGGACAGCCTGTGGCAGGACACAGTAAATGGGCCAATATCCAGCACCGCAAAGGCCGCCAGGACGAAAAGCGCGGCAAGGTCTGGACTCGCATCATCCGTGAAATCATGGTGGCGGCACGCACGGGAGGGGGCGATCTCAGCGCCAACCCGCGCCTGCGCCTCGCGGTGGAAAAGGCCAAGGCGGCCAACATGCCGGCCGACAACATCAAGCGCAACATCGACAAGGCCACGGGCAACCTCGAAGGCGTGACCTACGAGGAAATCCGCTACGAAGGCTATGGCATTGGCGGCGCGGCCATCATCGTGGACACCATGACCGACAATCGCGTGCGCACTGTGGCGGATGTGCGTCACGCCTTCAGCAAGTACGGTGGCAACATGGGCACGGAGGGTTCCGTGTCCTTCCAGTTCAAGCATGTCGGACAACTGATCTTCGCTCCCGGAAGCGACGAGGACCAGATCATGGAAGTGGCTCTGGAGGCCGGGGCCGAGGACGTGATCACCGATGACGAGGGAGCCATCGAGGTGCTGACCGCACCCGCAGAGTTCGAAACCGTGCGCGACGCGCTGCAGGCCAAGGGCCTGACGCCGGAGGTGGCTGAAGTCACCATGCGCCCGGAAAACACCATCGCCCTGCAAGGCGATGACGCAGCCCGCATGCAAAAGCTGCTGGACATGATCGAAGACCTGGATGACGTACAGGACGTCTACCACAACGCTGAACTATGAAAATTCTTGTGATTGGTGGCGGAGGCCGCGAGCACGCCCTGGCGTGGAAACTGGCTGAATCGCCGAAATCGACCAAGGTCTATGTGGCCCCCGGCAACGGTGGCACGGGCCTGGCCGGCGGCAAGGTGGAAAACCTCAACATCACCGACCCGCAGGCGCTGCGCGAGTGGGCGCAGGCCGAGAAGGTCGCGCTGACCGTGGTCGGCCCCGAGGCTCCGCTGGCTGCCGGCGTGGTCGATGAGTTCCGCGCCCACGGCCTGCGCATCTTCGGCCCCTCCAAGGCGGCCGCCCAGCTGGAAAGCTCCAAGGCCTTCTCCAAGGACTTCATGGCGCGCCACGGCATCCCCACGGCGCTCTATGAAACCTTCACCGACCCGGTGGCGGCCCATGCCTACGTGGACCGCCTGGGTGCGCCCATCGTGGTCAAGGCCGACGGCCTGGCCGCAGGCAAGGGCGTGGTCGTTGCGACAACGCTGCAGGAAGCCCACGACGCCGTGGACTTCATGCTCGTGGACAACAAGTACGGCGTGGCCCACAACGACGGCGGCGCCCGCGTGGTGATCGAGGAATTCCTCGCCGGCGAGGAAGCCAGCTTCATCGTGCTGTGCGACGGCAAGAACGTCCTGGCCCTGGCAACCAGCCAGGACCACAAGCGCCTGAAGGACGGCGACCAGGGCCCGAACACGGGCGGCATGGGCGCCTACTCGCCCGCGCCCGTGGTCACGGCCGACGTGCATGCCCGCGCCATGCGCGAGATCATCCTGCCGACCATCCGCGGCATGGAAAAGGACGGCATTCCCTACACCGGCTTCCTCTATGCGGGCCTGATGATCGACGCGTCCGGCCATCCCAAGACGCTGGAGTTCAACTGCCGCATGGGCGACCCCGAAACCCAGCCCATCATGATGCGCCTCAAGAGCGATCTGGTGGACGTCATGCTGGCGGCCACCGATGCCAAGCTCGACCAGGTCGAGCTGCAATGGGACCGCCGTACGGCGCTGGGCGTGGTCATGGCTGCGGCCGGCTACCCCGAGGACCCGCGCAAGGGCGATGCCATCAGCGGGCTGCCGCAGGACGCCGCCGATGCCATGGTCTTCCATGCCGGCACCCAGCTCAAGGACGGCGTGCCCGTCACCAGCGGTGGCCGCGTGCTGTGCGTCACCGTGCTGGCCGACAGCGTCAAGCAGGCCCAGCAAAAGGTCTATGACGTGGCGCGCGGCATCCATTTCGATGGTGCCCAGTACCGCCGCGACATCGGCTTCCGTGCTGTGAAGAACTGAGTCCATGGCAGAGCAATCGACCGGGCAGGCGCTGCCCGTGGCGCAGGTGCGCGAGTACCTGACGGGCCTGCAGGCCCGCATCACGCAGGCGCTGGAACAGGTGGAAGGCGAGGGCGGTGCACGCTTTTTGTCCGACACCTGGAGCAAGGGCCCCGGCGAGCGCCTGCAGGGCGATGGCATCACCCGCATCATGGAGGGCGGCCGCGTGTTCGAGCGCGCGGGCTGCGGCTTCTCGCATGTGCGCGGGCCGCAGCTGCCGCCCTCGGCCACGCAGCACCGGCCTGAACTGGCGGGCGCGCCGTTCGAGGCCATGGGCGTGTCCCTGGTCTTCCATCCGCGCAATCCTTTTGTGCCTACGGTACACATGAATGTGCGAATGATTGCGGCCGGCTCAGGTGCGGCTGGCTCAGGTGCGGCAGGGCATCCGGGCAACGAGCCCACCTGCTGGTTCGGCGGCGGCATGGACCTGACACCGGTCTACGGCTTCGAGGAAGATGCACAGCACTTTCACCGCGTCTGCCGCAATGCGCTGGCGCCCTTTGGCGACACGCTCTACCCGCGCTTCAAGACCTGGTGCGACGAGTACTTCTGCCTGAAGCACCGCAACGAGCAGCGCGGCATCGGCGGCATCTTCTTCGACGACTTCTCTGAGCTGGGCCAGGCGCGCAGCTTCGACATGCTGCGTTCGGTGGGCGATTCCTTTCTGGAGTCCTACCTGCCCATCGTCGAGCGCCGCCAGGCCATGGACTACGGGCAGCAGCAGGTCGATTTCCAGCGCTACCGCCGCGGCCGCTACGTGGAGTTCAACCTGGTCTGGGACCGGGGAACGCACTTCGGCCTGCAGTCCGGCGGGCGCACGGAATCCATCTTGCTGTCCATGCCCCCGCATGCGAGCTGGAGCTACCAGCGCGAGGACGCGCCCGGCACGCCCGAGCGGGCGCTGCTGGAGCAATTCCTGGTGCGCCGCGACTGGCTTTGAGTTCCATTGCCGCCATCTCCGGCCGCGTGGCGAAATCCGCGCGTGCAAGGGAATAGGCGGCAAAACTATAATTTCAATAGCTTGAGGCGCAGCGTTGGCTGCGTTCTCCACTTTCTTCGGCGCGAAATCTTCCGGCGATCTGTGGGCGAACTCCATGCATTTTGGAGCGCCGCTACAGCCAAGCCCTCTACGGGCCGCACGGCGCTCGCGCTATATTGATCCCATTTCTATTCCACTGATCACCGCCTGATGACCACTTCCACCAAATCGGATTCCGCAGCCAAGCGCGACGTGACCAAGCTGCAACGCGCCATTGTTGACGGCCTCGAAAACGTCAAGGCCCAAGACATCCAGGTCTTCAATACCGAAAAGCTCTCGCCGCTGTTCGAGCGCGTGATCGTGGCTGCGGGCACCTCCAACCGCCAGACCAAGGCGCTGGCATCCAGCGTGCGCGACGCCGTCAAGCAGGCCGGTTTTCCCGTGCCACGCCAGGAAGGCGAAGAAAACGGCGAGTGGATCATCGTGGACTGCGGCCAGGCCGTGGTCCATGTGATGCAGCCAGCCATCCGTCAGTACTACCGCCTGGAAGAGATCTGGGGCGAGACGCCTGTGCGCCTGAAGCTGGGCGCTCCCAAGCCCACGCGCTCGGCCGCCACCGACAAGGCCGAGGAAAAGGCCAAGAAGGCCGCTTCCAAGAAGGCTGCTGCAACGGCCGCCAAGCCTGCTGCCAAGAAGGCCGCTTCTGCCGCCGCACCCGCCGCAGGCAAGAAGCCCGCTGCCAAGAAGGCAGCTCCTGCAAAGGCCGCTGCGCCCCGTTCCGCAGCTGCCAAGCCGGCCGCATCCCGTACGGCTGCTGCAAAGTCGGCCGCTCCCAAGTCCGCCGCCGTGAAGTCGGCCGCCGCCAAGGCGCCGGCCCGCAAGACGGCAGCGCCCAAGGCCATCAAGACCGTGGTGGTCAACCGTGCTCCCGCCAAGCCCAAGGCAGGTGCCGCTGCCAAGCCGGCCGCCAAGCGCGCTCCCCGCGCCAAGGCCTGAACGGTTCGGGACTGACGCTGCATGAAGCTGTTGATCGTGGCCGTGGGCCAGCATGTGCCCGACTGGGCGCAGACGGCCTACGACGACTATGCCAAGCGCTTTCCCCCGGAGCTCAAGGTGGAGCTCAAGGCCGTCAAGACCGAGCCGCGCGGCTCCAAGACGGTCGAGACCCTGTACGCGGCCGAGCGCAAGCGCATCGAGGCCGCCATTCCGCGTGGCACGCGCATCGTCGTGCTCGATGAGCGCGGCACCAATCTGACGACCAAGGCCCTGGCCCAGCGCCTGCAGGGCTGGCAGCTGGAGGGCGACGACGTGGCCCTGATCATCGGCGGCCCGGACGGACTGGACCCCGCCTTCAGGCAGGCTGCGCACGAGCGCATCCGCCTGTCGGACCTGACCCTGCCGCATGCCATGGTGCGGGTGCTGCTCATTGAGCAGCTGTACCGTGCCTGGTCGGTCAACGCCGGCCATCCCTACCACCGGGAATAGGGCCTGTCCCGGCTCCCAGCCTCTGCCAGCGGCCCTGTCACGCGGATCCGAGGATCTCGTGATACTATGATTTTGATAGCCTTCAGCGCTTTGCAACAAAGGGCTGAAGGCATTTCTCATTCTTATCATGCCGCCATTCATCTACCTTGCCTCCCAGAGCCCCCGCCGCCGCCAGCTGCTGGAGCAGCTAGGTGTGGCCCATGAGCTTTTGCTGCCCAACGCTGAGGGCGACATTGCCGAAGATGCCGAGGCCATAGAGGCCGAACTGGCCGATGAGGCAGCGCGCGACTATGTGCAGCGCGTCACCGCGCTCAAGCTCGATGCCGCCGTGACCCGCCATGCGCGCCGCGCCCTGGCTGTGGCGCCCGTGCTGTGCTCGGACACCACGGTGGCGCTGGATGGCCGCATTCTTGGCAAGCCTGCCGATGCCGACGATGCCCGCCGCATGCTGACCGCGCTTGCGGGCCGCGAGCACGAGGTGCTGACCGCCGTCGCCATACAGCACGGCGCGCGGCGGCTGGCTGCGCTGTCGGTGTCCCAGGTCTGCTTCTCGGCCATGAGCGCGCAGCAGATCGACGCGTATGTGGCCTCGGGCGAGCCCATGGGCAAGGCCGGCGCCTATGGCATACAGGGCCGCGCGGCGGCCCATGTGCAGTGGCTGCACGGCAGCTACTCGGGCATCATGGGCCTGCCGCTGTTCGAGACGGCGGCGCTGCTGCGCGAGCTGGGCTGGGCACTGTAGGCCGGCTCCCCGACCTGGGCCCGCAGGGGCGTGCAGGCATGCGCAGACCGCCGATGGCAGCGGATGGCGCGGCAAGATAGTGGCAAGCGGCCGCCGGCGCAATGATTGCCGGGCCGCCATGGCCGAGAAATACAAACGACAAAGCACACCACAGGCACAGCATGCAGCAAGACATTCTGATCAATTGGTCGCCACAGGAAACGCGCGTGGCCATCATCGAGAACGGCGCCGTCCAGGAGCTGCACATGGAGCGCCCGCTGGAGCGCGGCCTGGTCGGCAACGTCTATCTGGGCAAGGTCTCGCGCGTGCTGCCGGGCATGCAGTCGGCCTTCATCGACATCGGCCTGGAGCGCGCGGCCTTCCTGCACGTGGCCGATGTCTGGCAGCGGCAGGAAGGGGGCGAGGCCCCCATGTTCGCGCGCAAGGACATGCCTGTCGTGCCCATCGAAAAGCAGGTTTTCGAAGGCCAGACCATCATGGTGCAGGTCATCAAGGACCCGATCGGCACCAAGGGTGCGCGCCTGTCCACGCAGATCAGCATTGCGGGGCGATTGCTGGTGCTGCTGCCCCAGGATGACCATATTGGCATCTCTCAGAAAATCCCTCAGGGCGAGCGCGACGCGCTGCGCGCCCGCCTGCAGGGCCTGGTGGGCACCAAGGAAACCGGCGGGGGCGGCGGCTTCATCCTGCGCACCAATGGCGAGGACTCCAGCGACGCCGAGCTGGCCGACGACATCCGCTACCTGCGCAAGACCTGGAGCCGCATCAAGGACGCCTCGGTGCGCCTGCCGCCCATGTCGCTGCTGCACCAGGACCTGAACCTGCTGCAGCGCGTGCTGCGCGATCTGGTGGGCGAGGGCACGCAGAGCATCCGCATCGACTCCAAGGAGCAGTTCGCCCTGCTCATGACCTTCGGGCAGGAATACATGCCGGCGGCCGTGCCCAAGCTGCAGCACTACCGCGGCGAGCGGCCCATCTTCGACCTGTTCGCCATCGACGAGGAAATCGCCCGTGCGCTGGGCCGCCGCGTGGATCTCAAGTCCGGCGGCTACCTGATCGTGGACCAGACCGAGGCGCTGACCACGGTGGACGTCAACACCGGCGGCTACGTGGGGGCGCGCAACTTCGACGACACCATCTTCAAGACCAACCTGGAAGCGGCCCAGCAGATCGCGCGCCAGCTGCGCCTGCGCAACCTGGGCGGCATCATCATCGTGGACTTCATCGACATGGTGCGCGACGACCACCAGGCCGAGGTGCTGTCCGAATTCAAGCGCCAGCTCGGGCGCGACCGTGTCAAGACCATGGCGGGCGGTTTCTCGCAGTTGGGCCTGGTGGAGATGACGCGCAAGCGCACGCGCGAATCGCTGGCCCACATGCTGTGCGAATCCTGCCCGGTCTGCCAGGGCAAGGGCCATGTGAAGACCGTGCGCAGCGTCTGCTACGAGGTGCTGCGCGAAATCCTGCGCGAGGCGCGCCAGTTCAACCCGCGCGAGTTCCGCATAGTGGCCTCGCCCAAGGTGGTGGAGATGTTCCTGGACGAGGAAAGCCAGCACCTTGCCGGCCTGTCCGACTTCATCAAGAAGCCCATCTCGCTGCAGGCCGAGACAGCCATGGCACAGGAGCAATACGACATCGTGCTGCTGTGAATCGATATTTATCCTGCTAATTCATTATCAATAGCAGTCCGTCTATTGGCGAATGAATGGGTTCAATTGAACTCATTCTTGCGTTGCTATGGATTGTTGATTCCCGATAATTAACTTTGTCTCGGCTTTTTTGATACTGTTTGTTGCAATCAGTGCCTCAGCAACTGAAAGGGCGACGAATGGGAATCGACTTTACCATTGTGCGTGCAGCCATACACCCGGGAATTGGTGTGGCGCGTATTGGCAATAGTCCGGATGAGTACTATGTCGGCCCCGAGCTGATGCATGTGCCGCCCATGGCGCCGGGCAGCCTGCGTGATGCGCAGGGCGCGCTCAAGCGCCAAGCTGCGCGCTTTCGCATCTACGGCTACAACGCCGCGGGCGAGGTGGTGCGTGAACTCACGTCCGACCAGGACCAGATCGAATGGGAAGTAGAACTGGCCAATACCAAGGCCGCCTGGTATCAATTCCAATTGGCGCTGGACGTGCCTGAAGCCGCAACGGCCGATCCCACGATTTTGCGCAATGCCACGGTGAAGGACCGGAAAAGCCTGGCCATTCGACCCGGAGCCCGCCGAATTGCCAAAGGCTCGGCCCCAGTGGCATTCGACAGCGGCAGTTTCTGCGGCAAGCCGGTTTATCTGGGCGAATTGCGCATTGAAAAGACAGGCCAGCTTCTCGTGCTGGGAGGCCGTGGCGTCTCTGCCTCCGTGGATGGCTCCAAGGCCACCACGTTTGCGAACAACGAGGGTTGGCATGACGATGTGGCCGACGGCCCCGTGCGTGCCAAGGTCGTCGTGGCCGGCGTTTCCGTGCCGGTGGATGCGGCATGGGTCACGGTTGCGCCGCCCAACTACGGCCCGCAGATGAAGTCGGTGCGCACCATGAAGGACCTGATGGAGGATGTGTACATCCACTCGGGCATGGCCGCCTTCCCGCTGCACGTCTCCTTCAGCCGGCACATCCTGCCCATACTCCAGCGCCAGAGCAGCCTGCAGTGGGCGAACAAGGGCTTTGCATCCCAGTTCGGCTGGGGCGGGGCGGCCAGTGTGGATGACGAGGCGTGGATCGCCAGGCTCAACAGCCCGGGCACGACCTGGGCCGAGCTGCGCCAGCAGGTGGCCAATGCCTTCCGGCGCTTTGACCGTGATGGCGCCTCTCCCCAGCCCTGGCCCTGGCTGTATGGCGACGCCATGGCCGTGCCGCCCGCCGACACACCGCGCCAGCATGCGGCGCTGACCCCCACGCAGCTGAGAATGCTGGACCTGTGGGCCGGTGGCCATTTCCTCTCCGACTGGAAACCCGGCCAGCAATACCCTGCCCAGCTCGCCGACGTGCCGCTGCAGGAGCAGCCGGCCATGCTCGACCATGCCGCCATGGACGACTGCCTGGCCGACGCCTTCCACCCGGGCTGCGAGATCACCTGGCCCATGCGGCACGCCAGCATGTACCGGGCGCCGTTCCGCATCCGCGAGGCGGCAGTGAACCCGCCCGAGCTGCAGCTCTACGGCTCCCGGCTCACGCCTGCGGTGGCCCTGTCCGAGAGCGGTCCGCTGTATGCGCAGGTGGCCGGCGACCTCACGCGCTGGATGGCGGTCCCCTGGCAGACCGACACCGCCAGCTGCCGCAGCGGCTATTACGCCGGCTATGGCCTACGCTACGACCCCTATCTGCCCACGTTCTGGCCGGCCCGCGTGCCCAACCAGGTGCTGACGCAGGAGGCCTATGAAAGAGTCATCGACACCGAACTGCCGCGCGAGCAGCGCGTTGCCGCCTTCAACCGGCGCGAGTCGTGGTTCCGCACACTGGGTGAGGAAGGCTATGAGAGCGAGATCAACCGCATGATCAGCCACTTCGGTGACATGGGCGTCATCGAGAGCCGGCCCGGCCTGCGGGGCGACAAGGACTTCCCGCCGGTGATGCAGGTGGAAAACCGCATCGCCCCGGCGCCGTCGCACATGCTCAAGACTGCGGTGCAACCGTCTGGGCAGGAAGCGCCGCCCCGCATCGAGCCCTTCGATGCAGACAACGAAGAGCAGTTGCGCGCTCTGACGCAGCGCGGCCCGGTGCTGCCGCGCTGAGTGCCGGCCATGTCTATGTCTGCGCATGCCATGGCCGCCGCGCCGCTGCCGGATGAACTGGATGTGCTCGTCGTGGGCGCAGGGCCGGCGGGCGCGGCCGTTGCCGCGCAACTGGCAGGGCACTGCCGTGTGGCGCTGGTAGGACGCGCCGTGCAGGCTGGGCGGGCCATTGGCGAAACCCTGCCCGCTGCGGCCCGGGTGATTCTGTCCGACCTGGGCGTGTGGGATGCGTTCGCGGCACAGGGCCACCGTCCTGCCTGTTCGCGGCGGTCATTGTGGGGAAGCTCCGAGGTCATCTTTCAGGACGCGCTGTTCGACCCGCATGGTGCGGGCTGGCACCTGGACCGAAAGCACTTCGACGCCATGCTGCTGGAGGCTGCGCGCAGCCGTGGCGTGCCCTGCCTGGTGCCCGCCACGCTGCGCAGCCTGCAGCGCCAGCCGCCAGGCGCACCCATGCGCTGGCGCTGCCTGATCGATAGGGCGCAGGGCGACCCGGCGCACGGCCCGCTGGAGCTGTCCTGCCGCATCGTGGTCGATGCCACGGGCCGCGCGGCCCGCGTGGCCCGGCAGGCGGGCGCCCAGGTCCACCGTGGTGGCCGCCTGGTCTGCTTTCACGCCTGGGTGGAGCCGCCATCGCATGAGCATGCAGGCACCACCATGATCGAGTCGGATGCCGAAGGCTGGTGGTACAGCGCCGACCTGCCCGATGGCAGTTGCGTGATTGCCTGGCAGACCGATATCGACCTGCCTGAAGCCCGGCGCCTGCGCAGCACGGCCGATCTGTTGGAAATGGCGCATCACACGGCCCTGGTGGGCGCGCGCAGCAGGGGCAGCCGGCTGCTGGAGCCACTGCGCGTGGCCGCTGCCCACGAACAATGGCTTGATGCAGCCAGCGGGCCGGACTGGCTGGCCGTGGGCGATGCAGGCCTGTCCTTCGATCCCCTGGCATCGCAAGGCCTGCTCAACAGCCTGGTCACGGGCAGCGAGGCCGCCACGGCCGTGCGCCGCAGCCTGGCGGGCGACGCCGATGCGCTGCCTGCCTGGGATGTGTGGATCCGGTCGATACGCGCCGCGTACCGCAGCCATCACCAGCACTACTATGCGCTGGAGCCGCGCTGGGCGAACGAGACGTTCTGGGCCCGCCGCCAGCGGGCGCCGGAGGCGGGGACCGGAGCCGACGTTATTGCCGCTCCAGCTTCGCCGTCTGCACGATCGCATTCCAGCGCTGGTACTCGGCCCGCGTGAATTCGCGGAAGGCCTTGGAGTCCAGCAGGCGCACTTCGCCGCCCAGTGCCGTCACCTTGGACTTGAAGTCGGCATGGCCCGCCACCTTGAGCGTGGCCTCTTCCAGGCGCTTGACGATGGCGGCCGGCGTGCCCTTGGGTGCCAGCACGCCGTTCCAGGTGCCGGTCACAAAGGTGGGGTAGCCGCTTTCCTTCATGGTCGGTACATCGGGCAGGGCGGGCAGGCGCTGCTCGGAGGTCACGGCCAGGGCCTTGAGCTTGCCCGACTGCACAAAGGGCAGGGCGGGCGTCACGTTCTCGAAGATGAAATCGATCTGGCCGCCCAGCAGGTCGGTCAGGGCCGGCGCGCTGCCCTTGTAGGGCACATGCACCATGTCCAGCTGGGTGGCGCTCTTGAACAGCTCGCCCGACAGATGGACCGTGGAGCCGCTGCCCGGCGAGCCATAGCTCATGCCGGTCTTTTGCGCGGCGGCGCGTGCCACCAGGTCCTTCACCGTCCTGGCGGGCGTGCGCGTCTCGTTGACGACCAGCACATTGGGAATGGTGGTCACCAGGGCCACGTACTCGAAATCGCCCAGGCTCTTCTCGCTCAGGTTCTTGTACAGGCTCTGGTTGATGGCCTGGGTGCCGGCCGTGCCGAACAGCAGCGTGTAGCCATCATTGGCCGCCGAAGCCACGCGGCTGGCGCCGATGGAGCCGTTGGCGCCGGAGATGTTTTCCACGATCACGGGCTGGCCCAGCGACTCGGACAGGCCCTGCGCCACCATGCGCGCCAGCACATCGGTATTGCCGCCAGGTGCGAAGGGCACGACCAGCTTGACGGGCCGGGTGGGATAGGCATCCGCCCAGGCCTGGGGCAGGGGCAGCAGCGTGGCGCCAAGCAGCGCGGCCGCGCGCAGGAATTGCTTGCGTGAAAGGGTACGGGGCATGGGGATGTCTCCTTGTCGATGTTCTGGTGGCGCAGCGGCTGGGGCCAGCGGCGGATTTTTCAGGCGGGCCAATGCTGGGCGGTGGCTGTCTTGACGTCAATCAATGTTTTGGCAGGACGTCATGCGGCGGGCGAATGACCTGTTCGGCCTTGCTCGGAAAATGAGAATGGATTGCACCGGCGTGCGCCCGTCATGGCTCCTGCAACCAGGGCGCAAGCCTCCTGGACCCGCGCATGAACAAGGTCCGCACCCTCTCCTGCATCCGTCCCCGTCGCTGCCAGCTGGCCGCATCCATGCGGCTTTGCTGCTCCTGCCTGCACCTGCACGATGCGCCCCATGGCGTGGGCTGGCGCCTGCCGGGGCACCGGGGTGGAGCGGGAATTGCCGCTGTCCATGCCGATGCCGATACAGCTAGAAATCCGCCTTCAGGCTCACCTTCAGATTGCGCGGCTCGCCCCACCAGCCCTGGTTGTAGAAGCCGATCTGGCTGTAGTACTGGCGGTCCAGCAGGTTGTTGAGCTGCACGCTGGCCGACCAGGTGGGGTCGATGCGGTAGTGGGCCGAGAGGTTGACCACCAGGTAGCTGCCCTGGCCGACCTGCACGCTCTGGCGCAGCGGGTTGGTCACGTTCTGCCAGATGCGGCTTTGCCAGCGCAGGTTGCCGCCCAGGCTCAGGCCCTGAAGCGCACCCTCGAAGCTGCGCATGGCCGTGAGCTTGACCAGGCTGCGCGGGTGCGTGGTGTTGAAGGCGGCGCCGCTGGCGCTGCGTGCCGTGTAGTGCGTGTAGCTGGCGCCCATGCGCCAGCCCCGGGCCGGCTCGCCGCTGAGTTCCAGATCGATGCCGCGCACCTGCGCGCCCTTGACGCCGCGATAGGCCTTCTGGTCCGTGGTGCCGTCGATGAATTCGCCCGTGTCCTGCGCCAGGTTGTCCTGGCGGGTCTGGAACAGCGCGGCAGAACCCTGCAGCCGGTCCTGCAGCCAGGAGCCCTTGAGGCCCAGCTCGAAGGCCTGGCCGGTGACGGGGTCCAGGATGCTGCCTTGCTTGTCGCGGTAGTTCTGGGGCGTGAAGATTTCCGTGTAGCTCAGGTAGGCCGTGTGCCGGGCATCGATGTCCCACAGCAGGCCGGCGTAGGGCGTGATTTCGTTGCTGTAGCGGTAGTCGCGCAGGCTGCCGAAGTAGTTCTGGCGCGTGGACCAGCGGCTCAGGCGGGCGCCGGCCACGGCCGTCCAGCCATCGGCCAGCGAGAAACGCCCCACGGCATAGCCGCCGCTTTGGCGCATGCGGCTGTCGTCGCCGCCGTTGGAGACATCGGACCAGCCCGGCTCGGCCAGGCTGCGGTTGCGCCAGTCGAGGAAGTTGTCCGTGGCAGGCGGTGTGCCCAGCGGTGCGTAGCGGCGGATGTCGATGTCGTCGCGCACATGGTTCCAGCCCACGGCAATCTCGTGCTGGCGCCCGAACAGCGCGACCGGGCCGCTGGCCGTGAGGTGCAGGCTGTCGCGCGAGCGGTCGCCCCGGTATTTGATGAAGGAGTTGGCCATGCCCTGGCCGGTGGTGGCGTCCGGCGCGCCGCCCCGGTAGACGTAGCGCATGTCGTAGTTGCCGTCGTTGCGGCTGTAGGCGGCGCGCAGCAGCCAGCGGTTGTCCAGGCGGTGCGTCAGGTCCAGCGTGGCCGTGGTGTTCTCGGTGCCGAAATGCGACCAGCGCGTGTTGTTGGACACCGAGCGGTCGAAGTCCGTGCGGCTGCCGTCCGCATAGAACAGCGGAAAGCCGGCGCCCATGCCGGGACTGGTGTTCTTCTGGTATTCGAGGCTGGTGACGAGCCGGGTGGCGGGCGTCAGGGCCGCGCTGACCACGGCGTACAGGCCCTGCCTGCGCTGGCCGAAGTGGCTGACGTAGCTGTCGCTGTCCGATTGCACGGCCACGACACGGCCATGCACGCGGCCTTCGCGGTCCAGCGGCAGGGACAGATCGGCCTCGGCGCGGCGAAGGTTCCAGCGGCCCAGCGTCAGCGAGGCATGGCCGCCCGCCGTCTCGCGCGGCTGCTTGCGCACGAAGTTCACCGTGGCCGACGGATCGCCCGAGCCATTGAGCAGGCCCGTGGCGCCGCGCACGATTTCCACGCGGTCGTAGAAGGCCGTGTCCATGTCGGTGGCGCCGAAGTTCCACAGGCTGTTGATGGGCGAGGCCAGCCCGTCGAACTGGAAGTTGCTGACGCCAAAGCCGCGCGAGGAAAACTGGTAGCGGTTGCTGTCGCTGCGGCTGACCGACAGGCCGGGCGCGGAGGCCTCCAGCGTCTGCGAGACCGTGAGCTGGCCTGCATCGTCCATGAGCTGGCGCGTAATCACGCTGACCGACTGCGGTGTCTCGCGCGCCGACAATTGCAGGCCCGTGGCCGTGCCTGTGGCGCCGCTGGTGTAGCGCGCCGTGCCTTCGGTGGTGCCCGCATCGGACGCGGCGCGCACGGTGACGGTGCCCAGTTCGGTGTCGCTGTTCCTGGCAGGGGGGCTGTCCTCGTCGGCGGCCCAGACTGCTGGCGCAGGGGCTGCACACAGGGCGCAGATCAGCAGGGACAGCGGGGTCCGCGCGCCTTGGAGGTGTCGCGGGGCGGGGTTTTGAATGCGAATGCTCATCATTTCCATGGTCCTGGGCGTGAGCCCGGATTGTGGGAAATGTGCGCCGCCGCCGCCTGTTCCCGGCGACGCCAGTCCTATGGTTTGCGACGCAGGCTGCCTTGGCTGGGTGCGTGGCCGAAGCGCTGGCGAAAAGCCGTGGCGAAATTGCTGGCGTGCTGAAAGCCCACGCAGTCGGCCGCTTCCTGCACGCTCCAGCCCTGTGCGAGCCGTTCGCGTGCCAATTGCATGCGGCGCTCGCGCAGCCAGCCGAACACGGTCTGGCCATAGGCGGCCTGGAATTTCTCGCGCAGCGTGGTCGGGCTCATGCAGGCCAGGCGCGCCAGGTCGTCCAGGCTGTGCGCCTGGCCCGGCGCTGCATCCATGCACTCGCGCACGCGCTCCAGGCCGCGCCTGTCCCGGGGATGGATGCGCGGCGAGGGCGCAGGCCGTGGCTGCGCATGTGCCTGCAGCGCGCAGGCCAGCACCTGCAGCGCAATGCCTTCGCGGTGCAGCCGGGCCAGGCTGCCGCTCCAGACGCCATCGAGCAGCTGGCGCAGCGACACCGCCAGATGCTCGGGCAGCGACCAGGCATGCAGCGGCGGGCCGGACTGCCGCAGGGCGTGGTGCAGCAGCTCGGCCAGTTCGGCATCGGCGCAGGCCTCGGGCGTCTCGATGGACAGGTTGAAGCCGCGCACCGTCTGGCCTGCCGCATGGGTGGCCTTGAGCACCTCGGTGTCGCCGCAGGAGAATGCCGCTGCGGCATGGCGCGTCACGTTCAGGGCCTTGCGGGCGGCGGGCAGCTGCAGCTCGGCCTGGCCGTCCAGCAGGACCACGGCGGTGAAGCGCCGTGGATGCTCGGACGTGGATTCATAGCCATGGTTGATGCGGATGTCGGAGCTGACCAGCTGCAGGCCCGAAGGCAGTTGGTGCTCCTGTACCTGGCCCTCGAAGATGCAATCGTTTTCGGAGACGGTGGAGAGAAAGCGCACGCTGAAACCGTGGCGCTGGCGCATGGCGTCGAGCTGCGCCGTGGTGTAGCGCTGAGAAGGGGCGGGCATGGGCGGAGGCGGAAAGGCGGTGGCGGGAAGCGCTCGCTGCAGTGAACGCTTCTCATTATCGCTGCAGGCTTGCTCCGGCCCTGCGGCGGCCACGGCCCGTGGCGTCCAGCCCGCAGATGAACAGGCTCAGGGCAGGGCGCAGACAAAGCTGGCCGCATCCTCCACATTGCCCGTGCCGGCGGCTGCGCCCTCGAACCTGTACCTGGCAATCTTCGGATACGGGCACAACGGGCGCGTGCGCTGCGGAAAGTCCGCGCTGGACGGCAGGGCCCTGGCGGCGATGGTGTCCGGGGTGATGCCTTTCTCCACCCAGTCGACCATGGCCTGTATGGAGTCGAAGCTGTCCGTGGCCGGGCCGCCCGAGCAATGGTTCATGCCCGGCACGAGGAAGGTGCGCGCAAAGTCCTGCGTGGCCTGCATGCCGCCGTTGTTGGCGGCCAGGCGCTCGTAGTAGTCCAGCGTGTCCAGCGCCGAGAAGATGGGGTCGGACATGCCGTGGATGAAGAGCATCTTGCCGCCGTGCTGCCGGAAGGCCGTGAGTCGGTCATCCCGGTAGGTGTCATAGATGGCCGAGTAGGCCTGCATGCGCGCCGGGTCGGTGTCGAAGTTGAAGGCCAGCGGGTTGAAGCCCAGGTCTGGCGGGGTGAGGAATTCGTTGACCAGCGCATCCACGATCAGCGTGATGTAGCGCGAATCCGGCGTGGCGGTGGTGGAGCTGCCCAGTGTCCAGGTGCGCCAGCCCGGCGCTGCCAGGCCCGGATCCCACGGCTGGCCCGCATACAGGGCCTGGCCTGCCGAGTTGCGCGGCCCGGCAAACACGTTTCTGAGCGCGTTCACCTGTCCGCTGCTCAGGCAGCTGCCGGTCTTGGCGCCGCCGCACTGCAGCACGCCGGGGTCGAAATGGCAGGCCTTGACGTGGTTCACCATGCCATCGGCCACGCCGTCGGCCGCATCGCAGGAGGCGGTCACGGCCTTGGCCACCAGGTTCAGGTCCTCGTTGCTGAAGGCCCGGGAGAGGATGCGCCGGCCGCTGCTGTCGGCCGGCGCGATGGCATCGAACTCGATGGTGTTCCACATCGCGGCCACCGTGGCGCCGCTCGATACCCGCATGGCAGGGGCGCCGGCCGTGATGGCGTCGAAGTAGTCGGGAAAGCGCTGCGAGAACACCATGCCCTGGCGTCCTCCGCCCGAGCAGCCTGAAAAATAGGAGTGCTCAGGCTTGCGCCCGTAGCGCGTGGAGATCAGCGATTTGGCCGCCACGGCGGTCTTGTCGTAGGCGTTGTAGGCGTGGTCCAGCCGGGCCTGAGGGTCGGCACCGAAGCTGGCCGTGGTGCCGGTGTGGCCCGCGTCGGTGGAGACCACCGCAAAGCCCTGGCCCAGCGGCGAAGGCGTTGCGCCTGAGATGCTGGAACTCAGCGAGGTGTCGCGCAGGATGCCGTCGTTGCCACCGCCGCCGATGAAGAGAAACCGGCCGTTCCATTGGTCCGGCAGGCTGAGCTGGAACCCGATGGCGTAGTTCTTTCCGTCCACGCCCATGCGCGGGTTGATGGCGCCGGTGACTACGCAGTGCCCGGGCAGCAGCGCGCCGGTGCTGGCGCCGCCCGGCCTGCGGGTGTCGGGTGGCACGTAGCTGGTGGACAGCCGGGTGGCCGCAAGGCCTGCCCTGTCAGGCAGGTCGGCGCAGGCGGCCGCCGGCGTTGCGGCATCGGCCAAAGTGGGGCTGCTGCCACCGCCGCAGCCCGCCATGAGCAGGGATGCGGCAAAGGCGGCCGTGGATGGAAAAACGCGCCGCAAGGCGCGTGGGGCGTGGTCGGTTCGCATGGCTTGTGTCTCCTGTCGCCCGAGCGTAAGACCAGGGACGGAGGGGCCATGTCATCTCAGAGGATGACGGGACAACCCGGCGTGGGCGCGCGCGCTGCCCCGCGCCCGGCTTCAGAGTTTGCGCAGCCGTTCCAATGCCGCGCGCAGCGTGCTGTCTTGCTTGGCAAAGCAAAAGCGCACCACGCGCTGATCGAAGCCGTCGCCATAGAAGGCCGACAGCGGGATGGCCGCCACGCCATGCTCCCGGACCAGCCACTGGCAGAACGCGGCTTCGTCCAGGTCCGACACGGCCGAGATGTCGGCGCAGACGAAGTAGGTCCCCGCCGTGGGCAGCAGGCGCAGGCGCGAGCCTTCCAGGCCCTGGCGGAACAGGTCGCGCTTGGCCTGGTAGAAGGCGGGCAGCTGCAGATAGGGCGCAGGGTCGGCCATGTAGCTGGCCAGGCCCGCCTGCATGGGCGTGTTGACGGTGAAGACGTTGAACTGGTGGACCTTGCGGAACTCGGCCGTGAGCGCGGCCGGCGCGGCGACGGTGCCCACCTTCCAGCCCGTGACATGGTAGGTCTTGCCGAAGCTGGAGACGATGAAGGCGCGCGCCGCCAGGCCGGCAAAGCGCGCGGCGCTCTGGTGCTGGCGGCCGTCGTAGACCATGTGCTCGTAGACCTCGTCGCTGATCAGCAGCACGTCGGTGGGCGCCAGCAGTTCCTGCAATTGCAGCATCTCGGCATCGCTCCAGATGGTGGCGCTGGGGTTGTGCGGGCTGTTGATGATCAAAAGCCGTGTGCGCGGCGTGATGGCGGCGGCAATTTTGGTGAAGTCGGGCTTGAAGCTGCCCGGCGTCAGCGGCACGCGCACGGGCACGCCGCCGGCCAGCTCGATATTGGGCACGTAGCTGTCGTAGCAGGGGTCGAGCACGATGACCTCATCGCCCGCATGCACGGTGGCCAGGATGGCGGTGAGGATGGCCTGCGTGGCGCCGGCCGTGACCGTGATCTCGGTGCCCGCGTCGTAGCGGCGGCCGTACAGCGCCTCCATCTTGTCGGCCATGGCCTGGCGCAGCTGCGGCAGGCCGGGCATGGGCGGGTATTGGTTGTGGCCGGCCTGCATGGCGGCCGTGACGGCATCGACCAGCCTGGGGTCGCAGCCGAAGTCGGGGAAGCCCTGGCCCAGGTTCACCGCCTGGTGTTCGGCGGCCAGCGCCGACATGGTGGTGAAGATGGTCGTGCCCACATGGGGCAGGCGGCTGGGGAAGGCGGGCGTGCGGGGCGTGGCAGAGGTCATGGCGGAGACAGCGGAAAACGGGAACGGGCCCGCACTGCGGGCCCGGTGGGGCGGAGGATCAGAGTTCGTAGTCGTGCACGTGGCCGCTCATGGCGCGCATGATCAGGTCGCGCGTCAGGCGGTCGCTGAGCAGTTCGGCGAAGCGGTAGACGAAGTTGCGCAGATAGGCGCCGCGCTTGATGGCCACGCGCGCCACGCTCTGGCCGAACAGATGGCCCATGGGGCGCACCACGAGGTCGTTGACCGGATCGTCGCGCATGGCCATCTCGGCCACGATGCCGATGCCCAGGCCCAGGCGCACATAGGTCTTGATCACGTCGGAGTCAATGGCCTCCAGCACGATGCGCGGACGCAGCCGGCGCGTGGCGAAGGCCTGGTCGATCTTGCCGCGCCCGGTGAACGAGGGGTGATAGGTGATCAGCGACTCATGGGCGATGTCGTCCAGCGTGATGCGCTCTTTCTGCGCCAGCGGATGGCCCGTGGGCATGACCAGCACGTGCTGCCATTCGTAGCAGGGCAGGGTGACGAGATCGGGGTAGTCGGCCAGGGACTCGGTGGCCATGCCGATGTCGGCGATTTCGTCGATGACCATGCGCGCCACCTCGGCCGGCGTGGCCTGGTGCAGGCTGATGGTGACCTTGGGATACAGGTCGCGCAGCCGTGCCACGGCGGGCGGCAGCACGTAGCGGGCCTGGGTGTGGGTGGTGGCAATCGACAGCGTGCCGCTGTCCTGGGCGCTGTACTGCTCGCCGATGCGCTTGAGGTTGCCGATCTCGCGCATGATGAGTTCGATGCTCTTGAGCACCTCCAGGCCGGGCTCGGTGATGCGCTTGAGGCGCTTGCCGTGGCGCGCGAAGATGTCGATGCCCAGCTCCTCCTCCAGCTCAATGATGGCCTTGGAGACGCCGGGCTGCGAGGTGTGCAGGGCCTTGGCCGCCTCGGTGAGGTTGAGGTTGCGGCGCGCCGCTTCTTGGACGAATCGGAATTGGTGCAGGTTCATGGCGGTGACAGCTGGGTGCAGCGCGCCATTATGCTGCATTTATATAAAGAAGCGATTCGTTATTTCAGCTTCCTGAACTGCCGGAAGGCTCCATGGCCGCCAACGCCAGCTCTGCCAGCAGGGCCGTGACACGTGGATGCTCGCCCACGGCCGGCTCCAGTTCCACGGCCACCTGTGGATGGGTGTCGCGGATCTCCTGCACCAGCTTCGGGATGTCCTCACGCGCATGCTTGCCCGTGCCAAGGAACAGGGGCAGCACGGTGATGCGCGTGGCGCCCGCCTCGACCAGCCCGCGCGCGGCGGTGGGCAGGTCGGGCGCACAGGCTTCCAGGTAGGCGCATGCAGCCAGGCCGTGGGGCCGCGTTTGCCGGACGGCGCCGAGCACGGCCTCGATGGGCTGGCGCCACAGGGCGTCGCGGGAGCCGTGGGCCAGCAGGATCAGGCCGGCAGTGCCGGCCGCTGTTGTGTCGTTTTGCATGGCAACGGATCTAGCGGCGCAGCACCAGCCAGGTGAAGGCGGTCAATGAAAGAAGGCTGTAGAGCAGGCCCGGCGCCGCTGCGGTCAGCCAGGGCGACCAGGTCTGCAGCGTGCCGATGTAGCCAAACACGTTGTTCAGCAGGAAGAAGCTGATGCCGGCCATCACACCGCCGAACACATAGGCCGCGATGCCGCCCGAGCGGAAATGCAGATAGGCAAAGGGCAGGGCCAGCACCACCATCACCAGGCAACTCATGGGGTAGAAGACCTTGCGCCAGAACTCGATCTCGTACTTCTGCGCGGCCTGGCCGTTGGCCTCCAGGTGGCGCACGTACTGGAACAGCGAAATGGTGGACATGCGGTCGGGCTTGAGCAGCGCGGCCGAGACCATTTCGGCGCTGATGCCGGTTTTCCAGATCAGGCTGTCCTCTTTCTCGCGCAGCAGCACCATGCCTCCGTCGGCCTTGGCCTTCAGGCGGCTGGCCTCAACGCCCTGGAGCGTCCAGGATTCGCCATCCTCGCTGACCTGCGCCGCCTGCGCATGGATCTGGGCCGAGATGCGGCCCTGGCCGTCAAAGTCGAAGATGCGCACATTGGAGAAATCGCCGGGCCCGCGGATGGCGCGCACGTTGATGGCGATGGAATGATCGCCCTGGCGTTCCTTGAGCCAGGCACCCGTGGCGCCGCGCGACAGCTGGGCCAGGTGGATGGCGCGGATGTTCTGGCCCGCGTTCTCGGCCGCCGGCGCCAGGTAGTCGCCCGTGCCGAAGGTGGCCAGCACAAAACCCAGTCCCAGCACCATCAGCGTGCGCAACGCCAGCCAGGGGCCCATGCCGCTGGTGCGCATGATGGTGAATTCCGAGCTCTGGGCAAAGCGCGCCATCACGTAGATGGTGCCGATCAGCACGGTGATGGGCATCAGCTCGTACAGGTGGCTGGGGATGCGCAGCACCACGAAGAGCAGGGCGTGCGTGATCTGGTAGCCGTTGTCGCCGCCGCGCCCGACCCAGCGCAGCTCATCGACCAGATCGAAGAAGAAGAACAGCGCCAGGAAGGCCAGCGTCACATAGCTGACGGCCGCGATGATGTCGCGGTACAGCAGGTTTCTCAGAACTCTCATCAGGGCACCGCCTTTGCGTCGTCCAGGGCAGCCGGCTTGCAGGGCCTGCGCCACAGGTCGCGCGGCGACCAGCGCTTGTGCCGTGCCAGCAGCACCAGCAGTGCCAGCAGCAATGTTCCACCGTGCAGCAGGGCCGTCATGGCGGGCATGCTCAGCTTGCCCGAGGCCACCCAGTTCTCGCCCAGCGTCATCAGGTTGTAGTACACGATGAAGGCGAACAGCGCGAGCATGAGGCTGCCACTGCCGCCAGCGCGCGGGTTCACGCTGGCCACGGCCAGGCCCAGGATCACGAAGTTCAGCGCCGCCAGCGGCAGGCCTATGCGCCAGCCCAGCTCGGCGCGGTAGATGGGTTCGGTGCGCGGCAGCAGCTCATGCGTGTACGTGCTGCGCGCGGCCATTTCCTCGGCAGCGGCCAGATTGTTGCCGCCGCCGAGCTGCGTGCCGTATTCCTTGAACTCGCTGATCTTCACCGAGCCGTCGCTGGTCTGCGTTTCCATGCGCTGGCCGTCGGTCAGCACGGCCATGCGCTCGCCCTTGACCACTTCCAGCCGTGCCCCGCGCGCCGAGGTCACGGACTCGCGCCCGCGCTCATTGGCCACGATGAACACATTGTTGGCAGCGGTGGCGCTGGGCACGTCCTTGTCGATGAAGAACACGCGCGAGCCGCCGGCAGACTCCTGGAACTCACCGGGAGCGATGCGGTCGATGTCGCTGCGCTGCTCGAACTGGGTCTTGATCTGCTCGATCTGCTGATTGGCCCAGGGCAGGATGCCCAGGCCCAGCACGGCGATCACGGCCAGCACCGGCCAGGCAAAGCGCAGCAGCGGGCGCAGCAGGCTGGCCAGCCCCTGGCCTGCGGCGAACCAGATCACCATCTCGCTGTCGCGGTACATGCGCGACAGCGAGCCGACCACGGCCACGAAAAGCCCCAGGCCCAAAATCGTGGGCAACTGGCCAAGCACCGTATAGCCCATGACCAGCAGAACGTCGGAAGGGCTGACATTGCCCTTGTAAGCCTGGCCCAGCGTGCGGATCAGCATCATGGTCATGACGACCGTGATCAGCACCACGACCGTGGCACCGAAGCTGCGGGCCAGCTCTTTGCGTATGGATGAATCGAATAACATTGGCTGAAAGGAAAACGCCGATTATGAACTTTGAACTGAAGCCGTTGACGACTGCCGCAGCAGTACGTGAAAAGTGTGACCTGTTGTTGGTGCTGGTGACCGAAGCCACGGTCACGGGCAGTGACGCGCTGTCCACCCTGGTCGCACACGCGGTCAAGGCCGGAGATTTCGAAACGGCAGCCGGCAAGCAGCTGGCACTGTACGGCCTGCCAGCCGTCGCTGCACGCCGCGTCGTGCTGCTGGGCGCGGGCAACGGCTCGGCACGGGAAGTGCGCCAGGCCGTGGCCGGCGCAGGTGCCGCGCTCAAGGCCACCGGTGTTGGCAAGGCCTTGCTGTGCTTTGGCTTCGATGCGGCAGGTCCTGCCGTTGCTGCCGCCGTTCTGGCGGCGGCCGATGCCTGCTACAGCTATACCCACACCAAGCCGCAGGCCAAGCCCGTGGCGCTCAAGAAGCTGGTGATTGCCGCAGCCGTCAAGGCGGGCGACAAGAATGGCGTTGCCGACGCTTTCAAGACCGCCGTGGCCCAGGCCGAAGGCATGACCCTGGCACGCGAATGGGCCAATCGCCCCGCCAACCACGCCACGCCCACCTTGCTGGCTGACGCGGCCCGCGCCCTGGCCAAGCTGCCCGGCATCAGCTGCAAGATCCACGGCCCCGCCGAAGTCGCCAAACTCGGCATGGGCGCTTTCATGGCCGTGGCCCAGGGATCGGAGCAGCCGCTGCGCTTCATCGAACTGCACTACAACGGCGGCACCAAGGGCGCCGCGCCCGTGGTGCTGGTCGGCAAGGGCATCACTTTCGATACCGGCGGCATCTCGCTCAAGCCTGCCGCTGAAATGGACGAGATGAAGTTCGACATGGGCGGCGCCGCCAGCGTGCTGGGCGTGTTCCATGCGCTGGCCCGGCTGCAGCCGGCCGTCAATGTCGTCGGCCTCATTCCGGCGTCCGAGAACATGCCCGGCGGCGCTGCCGTCAAGCCGGGCGACGTGGTCACCAGCATGAGCGGTCAGACCATAGAAATCCTCAACACCGATGCCGAAGGCCGTCTCGTGCTCTGCGATGCGCTGACCTACGCCGCCCGCTTCAAGCCCCGCGCCATGGTGGACATCGCCACGCTGACCGGCGCCTGCGTCATCGCCCTGGGCGGGCTGCGCAGCGGCATGTTCTCGCCCAGCGACGAACTGGCCCGCGAGCTGGAGCAGGCCGGCGATGCGGCACTGGACCCCTGCTGGCGCATGCCGCTGGACGAGGAGTATGGCGAAGGCCTCAAGAGCAATTTCGCCGACATGGGCAATGTGGCTGGCCGCGCGGGCGGCGCAGTCACGGCAGCCAAGTTCCTGCAGCGCTTTGTGGGCGACATTCCCTGGGCGCACCTGGACATCGCCGGCACGGCCTGGAAGAGCGGTGCCGCCAAGGGCGGTACAGGCCGCCCCGTGGGCCTGCTGCTGCACTATCTGCTGGCCGGCATCGATGCTGGCAAGGCGCAGGCCAAGGCTGCTGCACCCCATAAAGCTGCTGCACCCAAGAAGCCTGTGCCACCCAAGGCAGGATCTGCCAGCCGCCGCAAGGCTGCAGTTGCAGCTCAGCCGGAGCAGGCATGAGCGCATCGTCCCCGTCAGCCGGGGCCTGTTTGAAGGGAGCATCGCTTGACTGAAGTGGCGTTCCATTTCAACGCGCCCGACAAGCTGGCCTATGTCTGCCGTCTGGCGCGCAAGGCGCTCCGGCACCGCACGCAACTGGTGGTGCTGGGGTCGCCGCCGCTGCTCAAGGCCTTGTCGCCCAGGCTGTGGAGTGTCTCGCCCACCGACTTCCTGGCCCATGCCGGCGAAGGCGACGGGGCAGACATCATGGCCTTCTCGCCCATCGTTTTGCTGGAGCGGCTGGACGGCGCGCCGCACCACGACATGCTGGTCAACCTGGGCGGCGAAGTGCCCGAAGGGTTCGAGCGTTTTGCGCGTGTCGTCGAAGTGGTTTCCGCCACCGACGAGGAAGACCGCCACCTGGCCCGGCAGCGCTGGAAGCACTATGCGGCCCAGGGTATTTCCATCAAGCGCCATGATCTGGTTCTCAAGGAGTAAGCCATGAGCGCTCCTCCCTCCAAAACCCCACCGCGCTTTGTTCCCACGCTCACCGATGTCGTTGCGGTGGATGCGGTGCAGGCACCGGTTCAGGCGGTCGAGCCCCCGGCACCCCTGGCACACCCCGTGTCCGAACTGCCGCTGACTGACGAAGCGACGCCCTGGGCCAGCGAAGGCATGCTGGCGCCTCGGCGTGGCGTGGTCACCCTGCCTGCGTCCCTGCCGCCGCTGCCGCAGGACCTGGAGCCCCAGCGGCCCATGGTCACCGAGCAGGCTGCACCCGAGGAAATCCCGACACCTGCAATGCAGCCCGTGCTCTCGGACTATCAGCCGCCCAGCGCCCCGTCCGTGGAAATGCAATTGGCCCAGGAAAGCCGTCTGGCCGAAATGGCTGATGTGGCTGATGCGGCTGATGCGGCAGGTGCTGCAGGTGCTGCAGATGTGGCTTCAGCGGGCGACGTGGCACCGGCCGGGGAAGTGGTCCCTGCCGACCTGGTGGTCCCGGTGGTGCAGGCTGTCGTGGCAGAGGCGGCTGCCGGGCCGACGCCGGCTTCCCCTGCCATGCCGGCAGCCCCCACCATGGAGTCCATCTGGGACAGCCATGCGCAGCAGGTCACCGAGGAATATCTGGTCCATCGCCTCATGCAGCGTGTGGACCTGGTGCTGGACCAGCGCCTGCGCGACGCCATCGCCACCGTGGTTCAGCAGCAGACACGGTCCATCGTCGTGCGTCTGCGCGAGGAGGTGGAATCCGTCGTGCGCCAGGCTGTCTATGAGGCGGTGGCCGATGAGCTGGCCTTTCGCGCCACGGCCGCACGTGGCGACTCCGGCCAGGGCGGCCGTTGAGTGCTGGGCAAGGGCGGGTGGCGCAAGCCCCCGCCTGATCCGCTCGTCAGCCTGCGCGGGCCGGGCCTGAGAACACCTCGGGATTGAGGATGTTGCTGGGCTGCCCCGCAACGAAGTTCACCACATTGTCGAAGGCAGCGCGAAAGTACAGCTCGTAGCTGTCCTGCTCCACGTAGCCGATGTGCGGCGTGCAGATGCAGTTCTCCAGCCGCAGCAGCGCATGGCCCTGGAGGATGGGCTCGCTCTCGAACACGTCCACGGCCGCCAGGCCCGGCCGGCCTCGGTTGAGCGCACCCAGCAGGGCATCGGCCTCCACCAGCTCCGCGCGCGAGGTGTTCACGAACAGGGCGGTCGGCTTCATGCGTGCCAGATCCTGCGCCGTGACGATGCCGCGTGTGGCCTCATGCAGGCGCAGATGCATGGACAGCACGTCGGATTCGGTAAAGAAAGCCTCGCGCGAGTCCGCAGCCGCAAAGCCATCGGCCTGCGCCTTCTGGCGCGAGCTTTCGCTGCCCCAGACCAGAACCTGCATGCCGAAGGCATGGCCGTAGTGCGCGACCAGCCGTCCAATACGGCCGTAGCCCCAGATGCCCAGCGTGCGCCCGTGCAACACGCTGCCCAGTCCGAAATTCGCAGGCATGGACGCAGCCTTGAAGCCCGATTGCTGCCATGCGCCGTGCTTGAGGTTGGCGATGTACTGCGGCAGCCGCCGCGTGGCCGCCATGATCAGCGACCAGGTCAACTCTGCCGGCGCAATGGGCGAGCCCACGCCCTCGGCAATCGCAACGCCCTGGTCGGTACAGGCCTGCACATCGATATGGGCGCCGGCCTTGCCGGTCTGCGCGATCAGCTTCAGGCGCGGAAGCTTTTCCAGCAGCTGCCGGCTGATCTGCGTGCGCTCGCGGGTCAGCACGATGATGTCCGCATCGCGCAACCGCACCGACAACTGGCCAACGCCCTTGACGGTATTGGTGAAGACCTTGGCGTTGAAGGGCTCCAGCAGACGAGCACAGTCCAGCTTGCGCACGGCGTCCTGGTAGTCGTCAAGAATGATGATGTTCATTGCCTGTGAATCTGTCATAAGCCTTTGATTTATCTCCGGTTTGCCGCGCAAGATGTTGTCGGCAAACACTTTAATCTGTCGTTGCGCTCTGTCTTCGGCATCGTCGGCACTTGCCTGAGCTGGGCTGCTTGAAGGTTCTATGAGACTCGCGCAGCCAAGGCCCTGAAGTCCGGCGAACACATTGTCGTTCAAGCTTGTCCCTACCTGAGGCTGGAGGCTTCGGTCAGTACCAAATCTTGGACCTGTCGTTACAGAAGCCTCGCAGATGTCAAGGCTCAAACCGGCGAAGTGCGGCCGTTGGCCCACCATGCCAGCCGCACAGGCCGCTTCCGAATGGCAAGCTGCATCTTGCTCCGCTCGCACCGTGGCTTATCCAATGAACGCAGGCAGGCAGGACAAGGTCGGCTCCGCGCAACCGTATCAGTGGCTTACACACTGGAACGTCTTGGAGACGACGATGTCGAGAAGGCTTGGTGGATGGCCGCCTGTTGGCCAGGTCGGTGAAGGCCGGGTTGGCGGCGGTCTGAAGAGGCTGCGTGGCATTGGGAGAATGCCTGAACATGTTCCCCCGCTGGTGAGTGGCGCGAGAGGAGTCATGATTGCGCTCGATATCTGGCAGTTCCGTGCTTGGTTCTCATTGAGAAACGGGTTGCTGAATGGAGTGGGGTACTCGCGGTGTCCCAATCACCTTCGGCGGCTCCTGCATCAGGGGCGTATTTGAGCCGCATGCAGCATTGACACCCGTGATCGCGGCATTGGTCCGCATCCGTTTTTCGTCTTGGGAAATGGCGCGAATGCTGGAGACGAATTCCAGCTCCTTGCGCGCCTGTTTGCACTGAAGGGACGCGCCGAGCTGCTCCGGCGCAGGAGCAGTTGTCTGGCGGGCTTGCTGCTCGATGACACGCTGCTGGCTCTCGATCTGGCGCTGCTGCATTTCGTTCATCTGGCGCTGATACTTTTGTTCATTCGCCTGTGCTGCATCAGCCCGTTCACGGGAGATCTCATCGTCCGATTTTTTGCGCTGAATCAGAGCTCCAGTGTCATTGCTGCTGCAAGGACTGTCTGAGAAACTCGATTTTCCAGAAGCATCCTTGCATTGAAAGACCTGGGCTGCGGCAGGCAATGCGAAAAGTGCTGTAAAGATTGCTGTGGTCAAGAGTCGCATATGCATATCGATGAATTGATGAGCCTGATCGGAATCGAATTACAGACGAAGAATAGTCCTTTGACCCGCATGCCTGGCAACTTTCGTCTTGGTTCGAATGGCCCGCTTCACTCGGCGTCCCGCAGGGCAGCGCGGCGGGCTGCTTCAGCGGTCTCCTGAGCCTGCCAGGTCCAGAGTAAACTCGCCCCCGCAGCCAGCACTCGCTGCACGATGGGAATGGAGCTTCCCGAAACCGCCCTGCGAAGGGCTGATGGCTCCTGCCTTGGTGGGATGGGTCCTGCCGGTGGCGGGGCCATGTCTTGATCCTGCCCGGCACGCCCGTCCCGGTTATTCGATGAAAGGACGGTCATGGGGTTCTACGGTTTCATTCTGGTGTTCGTTGGAGGCGGCCTGGGGTCTGCGCTCCGGCATGGCACGAACTTGCTCGCGCTGCGGCTGGTGGGCAGTGCGTATCCACTGGGTACGTTGGCGATCAATGTGCTGGGTGCCTTCGTGATGGGGGTGGTGGTGGAGTGGTTTGCGCTCAAGACATCGCTGCCGCAGAGTGCGCGGCTGTTCATCACCACGGGCATTCTGGGTGGCTTCACCACGTTTTCGACGTACGCGCTGGAGGTCGGCATGCTGTATGAGCGTGGCGACTGGCTGGCCTCCGTGCTGTATGCGCTGGGCTCGCTGGTGCTGGGCGTGGCTGCGCTGTTTGCGGGGTTGGGGCTGGTGCGCATGGTGGCCCATTGAGACACCGTGATTGCGCTATGCTGTGCGCCATGGCTCGCCTGAACGCAACGCAGATTATTCGCACCATCCATTGGATGGTGGGTTAGCCAGCGGCCTTCAGCGCCATGCAACCCGCCCAGAGGAGGCGGGTTTTTTCATTCCGTCTCCGGGGTTTTCTCAAGCCTTTCAGGAGATGGATATGCAGGTTCCCGAACAGTCCCGGCCCCGTTGCGCAGAATATGCCGATGCCCCTGCCGCCAACGCGCGGCTTGCCACGCTGCACATGGTCTGCGGCAAGATCGGCTCGGGCAAGTCAACGCTGGCGCGGCAATTGGCGGCCGGGCCCGGAACGGTGTTGGTCAGCGAGGATTCCTGGCTGGCCGGCCTGTACCCCGGTGAGATGCAGTCGGTGGCCGATTACGTGCGTTGCAGCACGCGGCTCAAGGGGTTGATGGGGGCGCATGTACAGGCGCTGCTGGACGCTGGCGTGTCGGTGGTGCTGGATTTTCCGGCCAATACCCTGGAGGGGCGGGGCTGGGCGCGCAGCGTGTTCGAGAAAGTGGGCGCCTCGCACCGCCTGCATTTTCTGGATGTGCCTGACGAGGTCTGCAAGCAGCGCTTGCGTGTGCGCAATGCGGCAGGCGAGCATCCATTTCAGGCCAGCGATGAGCAATTCGACCTGATCACAAGCTACTTTGTCGCGCCCTCCGACGAGGAGGGCTTCGATGTGGTGCATCACCCGTATGCGCCGGTCTGAAGTGCCGGCCTGGACGAGAGACTTCGCCACGGCCCCATCCCATCATCTCAGCTTGATCGCGCTTGCACCTCCACCCAATAGCGGGTGCGGGTTCGCAGTTGCAGAGGAAAGCGGCTGACGAGCGCGGCCAGGGCGCGATCCGTGTCATCCACGGGAAAGGCGCCCGAGACAAGCATCCCGGCGACCTCGGCCGAGCAGCCCAGGTAGCCGGGCCGGTAGCGGGCAAGGGCGTCAATCAGCTGGCCCAACGGCATGTCCAGCGCGACCAGGCCGCCTTCATGCCAGCTGGCTGCAAAGGGGTCTGCGGACGTGGGCGGCTGGGTGGCGCTGGACGAGAAGGCGGCCTGCTGTCCGGCCTGCAATTGCGCGGAGGGTGCATCGCTGTCCAGAGGCTGCAGGCGCACGGCCTTTTCCTGCACGGTGACATGGCACAGGCCATCGTCCGCAAGATGGACCGTGAAGCGCGTGCCCAGGGCCAATACGTGGCCTTGCGGGGTCTGCACGCTGAAGGGGCGGCCCAGCGCGTCGGGCTCGGTGGCGACGAGGATGCGGCCCCGGTGCAGGCGCAGCAGGCGCTGGCGGTCGTCAAAAACGGTGTCCAAGGCGGTTGCCGTATCCAGGGCCACCAGGGAGCCGTCGGGCAGCGTCAGGTTTCGGCGCTCGCCTGTGGCTGTGCGCTGCCCGGCCTGCCAGCTTTCCAGTGGTGCGCCTTTCCAGGCCATCCAGGCCGTGGCGCCACTGCCCATGCCCAGAGCCACGCCGCGCACCACGGAGCGGCGGGTGGGCGAGGCGCGACGGCCCAGCGCCTGGCGCGCCAGGGGGGCGGGCAGATGCGACAGTTGCGCGGTGACGGATTGCACGCGCAGCCAGGCGCGCTGGTGGGCGGGATCGGCCTCATGCCATTTTTGCCAGTCCTGTTGCAAGCCTGCTGTGGCAGAGGCGCCGCGCAGTTTCACGTGCCAAGCGGCGGCCTCATGCAAGGCGCGGCGGTCGTTGCCTTCCAGATGTCTCTCGCCCATGTGGCTATGCCAGGACCAGGCAGCAATGCTCCATCGCCCGGGTCAGGTAGTTGCTGACGGTGCGCAGCGATACACCCAGGCGCTGGGCGATCTCTGGGTAGCTCAGTTCCTCGAACTGGGCCAGCACGAAGGCTTCGCGAACCTTGGGGGGAAGACCCTGGAGCATGCGGTCCACATCCAGCAGGGTCTGCTGGATGATGGCCTGCTCTTCGGGCGAAGGCGCCAGCGATTGCGGCAACTGGGCCAGATAGTCCAGATAGGACTGCTCCAGCGTACGGCGGCGAAACAGGTCGGCGACCAGGCCCCGGGCGATGGTGGCCAGGTAGCGCCTGGGTTCGCGGATGTCCTGCTGCGGCAGGGGCGAGCGCAGCAGGCGCACAAAGGTGTCCTGGGCCAGGTCGGCGGCATCGTCACGGTTGCCCAGGCGTTTGCGCAGCAGGCTTTCCAGCCAGGGATGGTGGTTCTGGTAGAGGCTGTGCACGGAGAAGGCTGGGGCGGAGGAGGCGGGCGCAGTGGCAATCGCTGCTGCAAAAGATAATAAGAATGCTTATCAATTATCTTTCAGGCCGGCGCCACTCCTGCAAAGAGGGCATCCACTTGTTGCATGTGCGCTACAGGGGAGGCGCAAGCTTTTGTCTGCTTTGCGCAGGCCGATTACCCGTGCGGCACACGGTCCGCGCCGCCCAGGTTTGTGTCGTGCAAGGTGTGTCGCACACCTTGCATCGGGCCTCAGTTGGCTGCCGGTCCGCCATGCGCCTCCATGCGCTCCAGCGCAGCGCAGACATCGGCCATTCGCCCGGAGATGAACAGGCATTCCGGCTGCTCCTGCGGCGACCGCTGGATGATGCGCAGGCCTGAAGGCTGCTCAGGTGCGGATTGCAGGGCGGGTTGCGTCGGCAGCAAGGGCAGGATCAGCTGGGCATCTCCATGGTCTGCAGCGCGTGCGGCCTTGCCGCGGCGCTGCTGGCTGCGCCGGCGTGCCTTGCTGAAAGAGATCACGTTGGCGGGCTCGGGTGCTGCAGCAGGTAATGGCTGGCACGCAGGGGCTTGTGCAAGAGGCATGGCCGACTCCATGGCGGTCGCAGTCAGGCGGATGCCATGTGCCAGGCGCAGGAAGGAAAAAGAAGACAGTGTTGGCAGAGCGAATCCCATGTGACGACTCCTGTTGGCGTGTTTCAAAGAGGCATGGACACAGGCAGGATTGCGGTTTGCGGGCAAAGCTCCGCCCAGGGCGAAGCTCCAAAGCTTCGCGCCTACCACCTGGGCGGTGCGTGAAATGGGATGAGGCGGCCGGAGAAGGGCCGCCAGTCCGGCTTACATGGACATGCTGTTGCGGATCAGCCCCACGGCCAGGCCTTCAATGGCAAAGGCCTCTTCGGGGGCGACGCGAATCACCGGGTAATCGGGGTTTTCCGGCAGAAGTTCCACGCCCTGCGTGGTGCGGCGCAGGCGCTTGACGGTGACTTCGTCACCCAGGCGCGCCACGACGATCTGGCCGTTGCGGGCTTCGTGTGCGGACTGCACGGCCAGCAGGTCACCGTCCATGATGCCCGCGTCGCGCATGGACATGCCGCGCACGCGCAGCAGATAGTCGGGGCGCGTCTGGAACAGGCTGGGCTCGACGGAATAGGTTTGGTCGATATGTTCCTGGGCGAGAATGGGCGAGCCCGCCGCAACGCGGCCCACCAGGGGCAGCATCAGCGGTGCCAGGGCCGACAGCGGTAGTCCGAAGCTGGTGCCGCGCGCGGCATTGATGTTGCGCACGGTGTCGGTACGCAGGCGAATGCCGCGCGAGGTGCCGCTGACCAGTTCGATCACACCTTTGCGGGCCAGGGCCTGCAGGTGTTCCTCGGCAGCGTTGGCGGACTTGAAGCCCAGCGTGTTGGCGATTTCCGCGCGGGTGGGAGGCGCGCCCGTGCGGGAGATGGCGGCCTGGATCAGGTCCAGGATCTGTTGCTGGCGGGCGGTGAGCTTGGGATGGTCGAGCATGGCGTGCGTCCGGTCCTTGAGGGCAGATGGCAGGCTGGGAGGCCATCTGATGATTTATACAGTATCTGTATTTTTAACCAGTTTTCCAAGAGGTGCAAGTGGGGCAGTCAAAGTTGGTGATTCTGGGCACGGGCGGGACCATCGCCGGCCGGGCGGATTCGCAGTCGCAGGGCGTGGGGTACAAGGCCGGGCAGATCACGGTGCAGTCGCTGCTGGAGGCCGTGCCGGACCTGGAGCGGCAGGCGCTGGGACCCGTGCAGACGCAGCAGATCGCGCAGGTGGACAGCAAGGATATGGACTGGCCCGTATGGCGCGCGTTGCTGCGCGCCTGCACGCAGGCGCTGGAGGATGCGGACACACGCGCCGTGGTGATCACGCATGGAACGGACACGCTGGAAGAGACGGCCTGGCTGCTGCACAGCCTGCTGCCGGCCACCAAACCCATCGTGTTGACCTGCGCCATGCGCCCGGCCACGGCCCTGTTGGCAGACGGCCCGCAGAATCTGCGCGATGCCGTGACCGTGGCTGCCAGCGGCGGGCGCAGCGGCGTATGGGTGGTGGCAGGCGGCGAGGTGCATGCGGCAGCCCAGGTGCAGAAGGTCCATCCCTACCGGCTGCAGGCAATGCGCTCCGTGGAAGGCGGGCCGCAGGCTTTGGTGGAGGAAGGGCGTGTGCGCTGGCTGGTGCCCGGTGCGCCGCCCGCGCGGGCCATGGTGCCTGCGACCATGTCATCTGATCTGCTGGCGCTGGATGAGCTGCCCTGGGTCGAGGTGGTGTTCAGCGGCGCCTTGGCGCGTGCCAGCGGCGTGGATGCGCTGGTGGCCGCAGGCGTGCGTGGCATCGTCGTGGCTGGCACGGGCAATGCGACGGTTCACGAAGGCATGGAAGCGGCCTTGCAGCGTGCCCGCGACAGGGGCGTCTGGATCTGGCGGGGCACGCGCTGTGCCGAAGGCCTGCCCGTGGCCTCCGGCCTTGGGACCAGCCCGGCAGAGGCCGATCTGGCGCAGCTGCCCGTGGCAAAGGCCCGGATTGCGATGATGCTGGCGCTGGCAGCGCAGCCGCGCGATTGAGCCGGGCGGCGACGCCGGCATTTCTTCAGTTGCTGGCGGTCAACAAAAAAGCACCCGGCGGGTGCTTTTTTCGTTGCGGCACATGGCCTGCATCACTCAGCCAGTGCAGCCAGTGCGCGTTGGGTGATGTCCTCGACCGAGCCCAGGCCGCTGATGGCGCGGTACTTGGGCGCCGCTGCAGCTTCCTTTTCGGCCCATGCGCGGTAGTAGTCCACCAGGGGGCGGGTCTGGCTGCTGTAGACGTCCAGGCGCTTCTTGACGGTTTCTTCCTTGTCGTCTTCGCGCTGCACCAGCGGCTCGCCGGTCACGTCGTCCTGGCCTTCGACCTTGGGCGGGTTGAACTTGACGTGGTAGGTGCGGCCCGAGGCGGGGTGGGAACGGCGGCCGCTCATGCGCTCGATGATGGCGTCGAAGGGCACGTCGATCTCCAGCACGTAGTCCAGCTTCACGCCGGCGGCCTTCATGGCGTCTGCCTGGGGAATGGTGCGGGGAAATCCATCAAACAGGAAGCCGTTGGCGCAATCGGCCTGGGCGATGCGTTCCTTGACCAGATTGATGATCAGGTCGTCGCTGACCAGTTGGCCGGCGTCCATCACGGCCTTGGCCTGCTGGCCCAGGGGCGTTCCGGCCTTGACGGCGGCACGCAGCATGTCACCGGTGGAAATCTGGGGGATGCCGTACTTCTGGCAGATGAAAGCGGCTTGCGTGCCTTTGCCGGCGCCGGGTGCGCCCAACAAAATCAGTTTCATGGAAGTCCTTGAGGAGAGTAGAAATTCTTGTCTGCCGGATCGGCCCACCGGGGCGGACAGTCCATGCGTCATATTTTTGTCGCGGGCAAGGATAGCACGCACAGGGCTAACACTGGCTTACACGCAGAGGGCAAAACTGTCGCCTGTGCAATCTCCAAAAACTGCGTTTTGCTGTCCGACAAAACCGCATGTGCAGTTGTGTTGTGAATGACGATGCCGGGCATCGCCATTGGCGCATCTGTATTGGCGTATGTGGGATCGGATTCAGGCGGACAACCGGGCGCGCACTCGTTCCAGGTCTTCGGGGGTGTCCACGCCAGGGCCTGGTGCATGGGGCGTCAGGTGGACGGCGATGCGGTGGCCGTGCCACAGTGCGCGCAACTGTTCCAGCGCCTCCAGCACCTCGGTAGGGGCGGGAGAAAGCTGCGGGAAGCTGCGCAGGAAACCGGCACGGTAGCTGTAGATGCCGATGTGGCGCAGGGGCGCGAAGCCGGGGTGGCCCGGAGCTGCCGATGCCGCTGCAGATGCTGTCTCCCACCATGCCTGGCCTGCATGTTCACGCGCAAAGGGGATGGGGGCGCGGCTGAAATAGTGGGCCATGCCCTGGGCATCGCAGACGACCTTGACCACGTTCGGATTGGTGAAGTCGGCCAGGCTGTCGATGGCATGTGCCGCCGTGCCCATGCTGGCCGAGGGCTGCTGCGGCAGCAGGGCGGCCACGGCATCGATGAGGTCGGGAGCGATCAACGGTTCGTCGCCCTGGACGTTGACGACGATGTCGTCGCCATCCAGGCCCAGCAGTTCGCAGGCCTCGGCCAGGCGGTCGCTGCCGCTGGCGTGGTCGCTGCGCGTGAGCACGGCCGCAACGCCATGCGCGGCGCAGGCGGCGACAATGCTTTCGTCATCGGCCGCGACCACGCAGCGCGTGGCGCCGCTGAGGCCGGCACGCTGTGCCACGCGCACGACCATGGGAAGGCCTGCAATGTCTGCAAGGGGCTTGCCTGGCAGACGGCTGGAGGCAAGGCGGGCAGGAATCAGAACCGTGAAGGGCGCGGTGGGCATGGTGCGTTGCGGAGATGGTCGAAAGTGCGGGCGCGGGCGTCGTCGGAAATCGGGCCTTGCGGCGCGATCAGTCCTCGAGCTCGTCGTCGTCCAGCGTGCGGGCTTCGGCCTCCAGCAGCACCGGGATGCCGTCGCGCACGGGGTAGGCCAGGCGCGCGCTGCGCGAGACCAGTTCCTGGTGCTCGCGGTCAAAGCGCAGCGGGCCCTTGGTGACGGGGCAGACCAGCAGTTCGAGAAGTTTGGCGTCCATGGCGGATCCTGTGTTTTGGAGGGGGAGGGCGGGCCGTGGCGGCCAGCCAAGACGGTGATGATAGTCAGGCGCGTGGCCTGCGCAGCGCCTGCAGCCGCTGATCCAGCAGCGCCCAGAAATCTGGCGGCAGCTGCAATTGCAGCGCAACGGACCAGGCCTGGGGATGGGTTCGCCACAGCTTGACCGCATCCTTTTCGGTGCAGACCAGCGGGTCTTCATTGCGTCCCAGGCGCTGGAAGCTCTCAAAATTATAGTGATCCGGCAGTGCCTGGGCGTGCTCCAGCGCCAGACCCTGTTCAGTGGCCAGCATGGAGAAAAAGGCCTCGGGCCGGGCCACGGCGGCCACGGCCTCCACGGGTCGTCCGCGCAGGGCCGCCAGGGGAATGCGCTCACCGTGCGCATTGACGCCTTCAGCGGCCAGTTGGCGCTGCATGGCAAAGGCGGGCGCATCCGTTGGCGGGCAGGTGCCCGCGTGCAGCACGGCGGTGACGGGGCGCGGCCAGGGTTCGCGCAGCGGGCCGGCCGGCAGCAGCCAGCCATTGCCGATGCCGTCGTCGTTGAAGACGCACAGCTCGATGTCGCGGGCCAGGGCCAGGTGCTGCAGGCCGTCGTCGCTGATGACCACATCCACCTGGGAATGGCGGGCGCGCAGGGCCTGGACGGCCTCGATGCGCTTGCGGGCCACGAAGACCGGCACGCCGCTGGCGCGCGCCATCAGTGCGGGCTCGTCGCCCACATCGGCGGGGGCGCTGTCAGGATGGGCTTCGCGGCAGTCGTCCGTGCTGCGGCCATAGCCGCGCGAGACGATGCCAGGGCTCCAGCCGCTGTCCCGCAGATGGCGGGCCAGGGCGAGCGTGACGGGGGTCTTTCCGGCGCCGCCCGCAATCACGTTGCCGACGACGATGACCGGAATGCCGGCCTGGCCTGCACGCCTGAAACCCAGTGCATAGGGCAGCCGATGCAGGCCCAGCAGGGCGCGGTACAGCAGGGACAGGGGAAGGAGCGCGCAGGCCAGCGGGCCGCGGTGGCGCCAGGCCGCGCGAAGCCCCCGGGCTGCGGGGGCGGGGCCATTCCCGGGCATGGAGGCCTTGCCCTCAGCGCCCGGCGCTGGCCGAGGTCTGCGTGGCAAAGGTGATCTGGGACAGTCCGGCGCGGCGCGAGGCTTCCATCACCGACACCACGGACTGGTGCGGCGCGGTGGCGTCGGCGCTGATGATGACCACGCTGTCCTTGCCGGCAACGGCCGCTGCGGCCAGTGCCTGGGTCAGGCCGGTGACGCTGCGGTCTTCCACGGCGGTCTTGTTGATGGCGTAGCGGCCGTCGGCGGCGATGGCGACGATGATTTCGCGGGGCCGGTCGCGCTGCTGCTCGACATCGGCCACGGGAAGGGTCAGCTGCAGTTCGGTGAACTTGCTGTAGGTGGTGGACAGCATCAGAAAGATCAGCACCACCAGCAGCACATCGATGAACGGGATCAGGTTGATCTCGGGCTCGTCACGGCGGCGGGGACGGAAGTTCATGGCAGGTCTCTCGCGTGCGGGTTCTGCGGGTTCACTTGCCGCCGACGCGCACCAGGTGGCGCACGAACTGCTCGGAGGCCAGCTCCATGCCCAGCAGGTAGCCATCGACGCGGGCGCGGAAGTAGCGCCAGAAGATCAGCGCCGGAATGGCGACGATCAGGCCGAAGGCCGTGTTGTACAGGGCGATGGAGATGCCGGCCGCCAGCTGCGCCGGGTTGCCGCCGCCGGTGGCCGATGCGCCGCCTTGCGAGCCGAAGATCTCGATCATGCCGATCACCGTGCCCAACAGGCCCAGCAAAGGCGCGGCAGAGGCGATGGTGGCCAGCGCGCTCAGGTGCTTTTCCAGCGTGTGGGCAGCAGCGCGGCCGGCGCCTTCCATGGAGGCGCGAAGCTCTTCTTCGCTGCTGTCCGGATGGGCCTGCAGGGCGCGCAGTCCGCTTGCCAGGACTTCGCCCAGCGTGGAGTTCTGGGACAGCTGCTGCACGACTTCCTGGCTGGGCAGGCCGCGCGAGGACACGGAAATCGCCTCGCCCAGCAGGGCGGGCGGCGCCACGCGGGCCGTTTTCAGCGCCACGAAACGTTCAAAGACCAGGGCCAGAGCCAGGATGGAGCAGGCAATCAGTGGCCAGATCGGCCAGCCTGCGGCTTGTATGATCGACAGCAAGTTGTTTTCCCCCCGCGTTTAACTGCAGCCGACGATTATGGCCCAGCCATATGGCCGGTCCAGGCGTCTCGTGACCGCGATCGCCTGAAAACTGTGACCCGGCGCAGCATCCAGGCAACGGGCGGCTCCCCATATTCGGGATTTTGGATGGTCGCTATAGCACAGATTTCTGTGGATAACTTTGTTATCAAGCCGGTTGCGCAAACGCCGCTGCGGCGGCGAATGGACACTGTGACAAATGTGAATTCTTTGTTGCAGCAAAAAAATCTTTATGAATCAATTGCTTGCGAGGTGTTTTTGAGAGTGCTTCTGCAAATTGCCGCCAAAGTGCCTGCTCGGGTCTGCATACGCCTGCCTGTGGAGAATGTTGCACTGCATGCAGACCGGGAGGCCGCATGAGTGGTGCATTCGGCGCAATGAACCCAGCAGCGGCGCCGCTGGTCTGGGAAGTCGGCGCGCTGTGCCGCGCCGTGAGCGACGCCTTGCAGGCACGCTTCAATCCGGTGGCGGTTCGCGGCGAGATCAGCGGCTTCTCGCGCGCGGCCAGCGGGCATTGCTACTTCAGCATCAAGGACGCGGGCGGGCAGATCCGCTGCGCCATGTTCCGGCGTGCGGCCCAGCTCATGGATTTTTCGCCGCGCGATGGCGAACTGGTCGAGTTGCGGGGCCGGCTGGGCGTCTACGAGCAGCGTGGCGACCTGCAACTGGTCGTCGAGAGCATGCAGCGTGCGGGCCAGGGCGCCCTGTTCGAGCAGTTCCTGCGGCTGAAGGCGCAGCTGGAGGCCGAAGGCCTTTTCGACGCGGCCCGAAAGCGCAGCCTGCCGCCGCTGCCGCGCGGCATTGGCGTGGTGACTTCGCCGGGGGCTGCCGCGCTGCACGACGTGATCACGGCGCTGCGCCGCCGCGTGCCCCATATCCCCGTGGTGCTGGTGCCTGCCCTGGTGCAGGGCGCGCAGGCGCCGGCCTCCCTGATCGATGCGCTGCAAAGGCTTTATGGCCTGGCGCGGGAAGGCGCGGGCTCGGTTGATGGCTCGGTGGCCGGCGCGCCGCCCATCGACACCATCTTGCTGGTGCGCGGGGGCGGCTCCATCGAAGACCTCTGGGCCTTCAACGATGAGCGCCTGGCCCGCACCATCGTGCAAAGCCCGGTGCCGCTGATCAGCGGCGTGGGGCACGAGACCGACTTCACCATCGCCGACTTCTGCGCCGACCTGCGCGCGCCCACGCCCACGGCGGCGGCGGAGTTGGTGAGCCAGCCGCGCGAGGTCTGGATGGGTGCGCTGCAGCTCATGCAGGGCCGCCTGGAGGATTCCGTGCAGCGGCTGCTGGACCGCCAGCAGCAGCGCCTGGACCTGGCGGCGCAGCGCCTGGGCCGGCCCAGCGAGCAACTGGCCCGCAGCCGGCTGCAGCTCAGCCGCCAGGCCCAGCGACTGCGCCATGCCATGCAGTTGCGGCTGCAGCGCATGGACCATGCGGGGCAGGGCCTGCAGGCGCAGTTGCCTGCCGGCATGCGTCGCGGCCTGGACCGGCGTGCGGACCATCTGGCGCGCATGGAGCTTCGCCTGCAGCTGCTGGACCCGCGCCTGGTGCTGCAGCGCGGCTATGCCCTGCTGACCGATGCCGAGGGCCATCCCGTGACCGAGGCGCGCAGCGCGCCACCGGGCACGGCCTTGCAGGCACAGCTGGCCGACGGCAGCCTGGACCTGGTGGTGACGCAGCCGCGCCTGCTGTGAACTGCGGCCCGCTGTGTGCAGCGTGCGGCGTGCAGGGAGTGGCGGGCGGCAGGCGGTATCCGTGTAGGCCGATTGGCCGGATCAAGGTCAATTCACATCCACCCTCGCAGCAGCGGGCCAAGATGGGCCATTTGGCGCGCGCTTTCGCCGCAGGGTCACGAAGTTGTTCCTACAATGCCCGTTCGGGTGCGTGAGGGCCAGGGCTCGCAGCAATGCGCGCAGTGCAGGCCCCGCGCGACGGTCACGGCAGGCGCTGCAGGCGCTCTGCGCAACAGGTGCTGGCCCGTCCTAAAAGATTTCAACCACGAAGGAAACACCATGGAACATACCTTGCCCCCTCTGCCCTATGCGATTGACGCGCTGGCACCCCACTACAGCCAGGAAACGCTGGAGTACCACCATGGCAAGCACCACAACGCCTATGTGGTGAACCTGAACAACCTGCAAAAGGGCACTGAATTCGAAAACATGACCCTGGAAGAGATCGTCAAGAAGTCTTCCGGCGGCATCTACAACAACGCAGCCCAGATCTGGAACCACACCTTCTTCTGGAACTGCATGGCCCCCAACGGTGGCGGCGAGCCCACCGGCGCACTGGCTGACGCCATCAACAAGAAGTGGGGCAGCTACGCCGCCTTCAAGGAAGCCTTCGTGAAGTCGGCCGTGGGCAACTTCGGCTCGGGCTGGACCTGGCTGGTCAAGAAGGCCGACGGTTCGGTGGACATCGTCAACACCGGCGCGGCCGGCACGCCCCTGACCACGGAAGACAAGGCCCTGCTGACCGTGGACGTCTGGGAACACGCCTACTACATCGACTACCGCAACCTGCGTCCCAAGTTCGTCGAGACCTTCCTCGGCCAACTGGTGAACTGGAAGTTTGCCGAGCAGAACTTCGCCTGATCGAAGCGCAGGTACGACGTGTGCACGCCATGTGCACGCAAAGCAAAAAGCCCCGGACGGGGCTTTTTGCTTTTTGAGAGGAAGGCGACGGCTCAGCGGCGCTGAGCGCGCAGCCGCCAGCCCGTCCACAGTGCCGTGCAGACCAGCAGCAGCGTGGCGCTGGCGATCACGGCGCTGAAGCCCTGGCCGAAGGCCGTGCGTGCCAGTTCGGTCAACTGTTGCGCGGCCTGCGGCATCAGCTGTTCGGCAGCCAGCAGGGCTTCGTCCAGGCTGTCGCGCACGGAATCGGGCAGGGCCAGGTCCAGGCCCTCCGGCAGGCGCAATGAGCCTGCATAGATGGCCGACAGCAGGCTGCCCATCAGCGTCACGCCCAGGGCGCCGCCCAGCTCGTAGGACACCTCCTCGACCGAGGCCGCCATGCCGGCACGGTCCGCGGGAGCGCTTTGCATGATGGTGCTCGACGCCGTGGTCATGGCCGCGCCTATGCCCAGGCCCAGCACGGCCAGCGCTGCCGCCTGCGGCCACCAGCCCATGTCGTGGACCAGCAGATAGCCGCCCATGCCCAGGCCCGACAGCAGCAGTGCTGCCGGCAGCATGCGCGCGCCGCCCAGGCGTGGCAGCCAGTGGCCTGCCACGGGGCCGGCCACAAAGGCGGCCAGCGGCAGCGGCAGCACGGCCAGGCCGGCCTGCAGTGGCGACAGTCCCTGCACCAGTTGCAGGCGCTGGCTGAATACGAGCTCCATGCCGATCAGCGCGGCCGCTGCCACCAGGGCCGAGGCCACGGCCGTGGCAAACGCCGGGTTGCGGAACAGGGTGAAGTCCAGCAGCGGGTCGCTGCTGCGGCGCTGGCGCCGCACGAACAGCGCGAGAAAGCCCAGGCCCAGCACCAGGGCCACGGCGGCCAGGGTCCAGTCGGGCGACTGTTTGCCGGCTTCCTTGATGGCGTAGGTGCTGCCCACCAGGCCTGCCATGACCTGCAATGAGCCGATGAAGTCCCAGGGCCGCTGCGAGGTGGCCGTGCCTGCGGGAATCAACCAGCCGGCCAGGGGCAGGGCGAGCAGCACGATGGGCACATTGATCAGGAACACCGAGCCCCACCAGAAGTATTCGAGCAGCAGCCCGCCCACCACCGGCCCGAAGGCCGCACCGCCCGAGGCCACCGAGGCCCAGATGCCGATGGCCAGCGCGCGCTCGCGCTCATCGGCAAAGCTCAGGCGGATCAGGGACAGCGTGGCCGGCATCATCATGGCCGCGCCCACTCCCAGCAGCGCGCGCGCCGCAATCAGCAGGGCGGGCGAGGGCGCAAAGGCCGCGCACAGCGATGCCACGCCGAACACGCACAGCCCGGCCATGAACAGCCGCTTGTGGCCGAGCCTGTCGCCCAGCGTGCCCATGCCCAGCAGCAGGCCGGAGACCACCAGCGCGTAGATGTTGACGATCCACAGCTTGGCCGAGGCCGTGGCCGCCAGGTCATGCGTGAGGCGCGGCAGTGCCGTGTAGAGCACCGTCATGTCGATGACGATGAGCAGCAGCGCCACCGAGACGATGGCCAGCACCAGCCAGCGGCGCGGATCGGCCGCCTGGGGTTTTGGAAGATGCCCCGAAACGGGGTTCTGGGTTTGCGTTGTGAACGCCATAAAGCACCTGTTTGCCCCAGGCCTTGTGGGCCAGGGCTTCCTTCTTGATGAAAACCACAGTTTCCATCAATGAAATGATTTATCAAAGTTTGATTCCATCCATAAAATTGATGAATGGAATGGACACTCGACAGGCTGAAGCATTTTGTGGCGGTGGCCGAGGCCGGCACCATGACCGAGGCCGCCCGTCGCCTGGGGCGTGCGCAGTCGGCCGTGAGCACGGCCATTGGCCTGCTGGAAGCCGACCTGGGGCTGGAGCTCTTCGACCGTGTGGGGCGCCGCGTGCAGTTGACGGCGGCAGGGGAGGTGATGCTGCTGGAGGCCCGGTCCCTGCTGCACCAGGCCCAGGCCATGGACCACCGCGCCCGCGCATTGGCCGCAGGCGGGCAGGCACGCCTGGCCGTTGCGCTGGACGAGGCATTGCCCTATGTGCCGCTGGCCCAGCTGTTCAAGGAGCTGGCGGCGCGCTTTCCGGCCATGGAGCTGACCGTCCTGAACGGCACGGCCTCCGAAGTGGCCGGGCATGTGGCGGCGCAGCGTGCCCAGGTTGCCTTCCAGTTCGACCGAGCGCCTGCGCCGGCCACCTGTGCCCAGCGCCATATCGGCAGCGTGCCGCAGACCATTTGCGTGGCCAAGGGCCATGTGCTCGATGGCACGGCGGCCCTCACGCGCAGGCAGCTGGCCGCGCACCGCCAGTTGCTGATGCACATCAAGGGCGTGGAGGACACCGTGCTCAGTCCCGCCGTCTGGCGCTCCAACAGCTTCTATGTGATTGCCGACATGGTGGCCGACGGCCTGGGCTGGGCCATCCTGCCGGTCAATATTGCCGAGTTCGGCGATCTGCGCCCGCATCTGCGGCAACGCGCCTGCGAGGGGCTGGCGCTGCCGCCGCTGACCGTGCGCATGCTCTGGCTGGAAGGGCTGGCGCCCGGGGCCGAAGCGCTGTGGATGCGCCAGCGCCTGGCCGAGCTGCTGGCCTTGATGGCCACGGTCTGAGCGTTCTGGGCTGGCGCGGGCGTTGCGGCCGTGTTCAGGTGCAGGCGGCGGCTGCGTCTTCGGCAGGCGGGCTCTCTTTCGCTCGTGCCTGGCGTGCGGCCAGCACGCCCAGGGCCCACATGGCGACACCGGCCAGCAGCGCCACCACGAAGGAAATGCGCGCGCCCCACAGGTCGGTGGCCCAGCCTGCGGCGGCCGCGCCCAGGGCCACGCCCATGGCAATGCCGGTCAGCAGCCAGGTCATGCCTTCGGTCAGGCGCTGGTGCGGCACCTGCTGCTCCACCAGGCCCATGGCCACGGTGATGGTCGGGCCGAAGGTAATGCCGGCCAGCAATACGGCCAGGGTCAGCGTGAACACATTGGTGGCCAGCAGCAGGGGCACGGCCGTGATGCAGACCGAGGCGCCCACCCAGGCGATCTGGCGGTGCAGCGGCGCCTTCAGGCGCAGCGTGCCGAAGACCAGTCCCATCACGCAGGACCCCAGCGCGTAGAACGACAGCACGATGCTGGCCGCCGCCGGCTGGCCCTGCTGCGTGGCAAATGCCACGCTGGCCACGTCGATGGTGCCCACGATGATGCCCTGGGCCAGCATGAACAGCGCCAGCGTGCGCACCACGGGATGGCGGGCCAGCGATTGCTGGCGCGTGCGCTGCTGCGATGTGTCCACGGGCGGCTCTGTGCGGCGCTGGGCCACGAACAGCGCCACGCCCACCAGCAGCAGCAAGGAGGCGGCCAGCGGCCCCGCCTCGGGGAACAGCACCATGCTCAGACCCACCGACAGGGGCGGGCCGACGATGAAGCAGACATCGTCCAGCACGGCCTCCAGCGCATAGGCCGTCTGCAGCTGGGGCGTGCCGCGCAGCAGCACGGTCCAGCGTGCGCGCACCATGGCCGGCATGCTGGGCAGGGCGCCCACCAGCGCTGCCAGCACCAGCAGCAGCCAATCCGGCCCCTGCCAATGCGCGCAAGCCAGCAGCGCAAACATGGCGGCAGCACTCACGGCCGCTGCCCAGGGCAGGACCTTGCGCTGGCCATGGCGGTCCACCAGGGCCGAGATGCGGGGCGCCAGCACCGCAATGGACAGCGCAAAGCAGGCCGCGACCGCGCCGGCCAGCGTGTAGGCGCCGCGCTGCTGGGATAGCATGGTGATCAGGCCGATACCCGTCATGGAAAGGGGCAGGCGGGCCAGGAGACCGGCCAGCACAAAGGCGGCCGTGCCGGGCCGGGTGAACAGCTGGCGGTAGGCGTGGAACATGGAAACCTCGGAAAACGGACAGGCCGCTGCAATCACATACGCGGCGTATGTCAGCGATTCTACGGGTTGCCCATGACGCGCCGTATCATTGGCATACGTTTTGTATGTGAATGGAGTGCGCCATGCGCAAAAGCCGGGCCAGCATGATCGAGGAGACACGCGCCAAGCTCATCGAGGCTGCGCGCGAGGCCTTTGGCAGCCAGGGCTATTCCCAGGCCTCCATGGACGAATTGACGGCCAAGGCCGGCCTGACGCGCGGCGCGCTGTACCACCATTTCGGTGGCAAGCCGGGCCTGCTGGCCGCCGTGGTGGCGCAGATGGATGCCGAGATGGACGCACGCCTGGAGCAGGTGCTGGCCGACCATGCCGACCCCTGGGAGGGGTTCCTGGCCTACTGCCGCGCCTATCTGGCCATGGCGCAGGAGGGCGAGATACGCCGCATCGTGCTGCAGGATGCGCGCGCCGTGCTCACCGGCACGGACCAGGGCGAGCAGCACCGCGCCTGCATCGCCTTCGTGGCCGGCTACCTGGAGCAGCTCATGGAGCGCGGCGTGATCGTGCGCGCCAGCCCGCTGGCCATGTCGCGGCTGCTCAATGGCTGCCTGGTGGAATCCGCGTTCTGGATTGCCGAGGAAGGGGCGCCCCCCGAACGCCTGCAGCAGGCGCTGCAGGCGCTGGGGTTGACGCTCAAGGGGTGGAAGGCGCCTGCGAGGGGCTGAGCGGCTGAGCGGCGCTGCGCCAGCCCGCCCTCGCTCGAACTTCACTCGCGCTTCACTCGTACTTCTTTTCCAGCGCGTCCCAGAACGGCTTGTTGACCAGGCGCTGGCGCTCGGCAAAGGGGGCGACCACAGCGGGGTTCTCGTCCACCCTGCGCTCGTTGCGCAGTTGGCCCAGCGCCTTTTGCATGCCCGCCACGGCGCCTTGCAGCGCGGCATTGGCATACAGCACCAGGCCATAGCCCAGGTCTGCCAGCTCGCCCGCGTCGGTGATGGGCGTCTTGCCTCCGATCACCATGTTCATCAGCTGCGGCGTGGACAGGCGCTGGGGCAGGGCGCGGATTTCTTCGGCCTGGGTCACGGCTTCCACGAAGAGGATGTCGGCTCCCGCCTCGGCAAAGCGCTGGGCGCGCTCCACGGCGGCCTCGAAGCCCTGCGTGGCGCAGGCATCGGTGCGCGCCATGATCAGCGTGCCCTGGTCGCGGCGCGCGTCCACGGCGGCCTTGATCTTGCCCAGCATCTCGTCGGTGGAAATCACTTCCTTGCCATTGAAATGGCCGCAGCGCTTGGGGCTGATCTGGTCCTCGATCTGGATGCAGTCGGCGCCCGCGCGCTCCAGCGTGCGCACGGCGTGGTAGGTGTTGAGCGCGTTGCCGAAGCCGGTGTCGGCATCGACGAGCAGCGGCAGATCCACGGCGTCGCGGATGCGGGCCGTGTGGTCGGCGATGTCGGTCAGGCCCATGAAGGCCTGGTCGGGCAGGCCGAACCACATATTGGTCACGCCGGCACCGGTCACATAGATGGCCTCGAAGCCGAGATCGGCCACGACGCGTGCGGACAGCGCGTTGAATGCGCCGGGCACGAGCACGCCGCGGCGCGCTTCGGCCAGGGCCTTGAGTTGTTGCTTGGTGTTCATGGATGGTGGTGTCGGATGGGAAAAAGCGATGCGGGGGCTGGCGCTCAGTCCAGCGTGATGTTGGCGTTCTTGATCACCGGGCCCCACTTGGCGCGCTCGGCCTCGATGAACTTGCCGTAGGCCTGGGGCGTGCCGCCCATGACCATGCCGCCCGTGTTCTCGATCATGGCGCGCACCTCGGCGTCCTTGAGTGCCTCGTTCACGGCCTTGTTCAGGCGCTCGATCACGGCCGGCGGCGTGCTGGCCGGCGCGATCATGCCCAGCCAGTTGTACGACTCGAAGCCCTTGATGCCCGCCTCATCCAGCGTGGGCACGCTGGGCAGCACCTTCAGTCGCTGCTTGCTGGACACGGCGAGCGCCTTGACCTTGTCGCCCTGGATGGCGGGCAGGGCCGCATAGCCCATCTCGAACATGAAGGCCAGGTGCCCGCCCATCAGGTCGGTGGCTGCCAGCGCGCCGCCCTTGTAGGGCACATGGACCATGTTCGTGCGCGTCTGGAAGGCCAGCAGCTCGCCCGACAGGTGGTGGGCGCCGCCCACGCCCGACGATCCATAGGTCAGCGTGCCCGGCTTGGCCTTGGCTGCAGCCACCAGCTCGGCCACGGTCTTGAACGGCTGGTTGGGCGCCGTGGTCAGGATCAGCGGCGCCTCTTCGATCAGGATGATGGGCTGCAGGTCGCGTGCGGCGTTGTAGGGCAGCTTTTTCATCAGCATGGGATTGGTCACCAGCGGGCCTGGTGAGCCGAAGCCGAAGGTATGGCCGTCCGTGGCCTTGGCGATGGCATCCGTGCCCGTCACGCCGCCCGCGCCGCCGCGGTTGTCGATCACGATGGGCTGGCCCAGGCTCTGGCCTATCTTGTCGGCGATCTTGCGGGCGCGTGTATCGGCAAAGCCGCCGGCCGCATAGGGCACGATGAGCTTGATGGGGCGCGAGGGCCAGGCATCTGCGCCCTGGGCCACGGCGGTGGCGGGGGCGGCGAGCAGGGCCGCAGCGGCGGCGGTGGCGCTCAGGGCCAGCCCCAGGCTCAGGCGGAGGGTATTGCGGCGGGTATTCATGGTGTCTTGTCTCGGTTGGGATCCGTGGTTGTGGCGGGAGCGGCTCACTTTTCCTGCATCTTCGCGGCCTTGACGATCTCGCCCAGGCGCTTGCGCTCGGCATCGGTGAATTTCACGAACTCGGCGCGCGTGCCGCCGATGGGCTCGATGCCCAGGCCCTTGAGCTTTTCCACGGTGGCCGGCTCCTTCATGGCCTGGTCCACGGCGGCGGCCAGCTTGTCCAGGATGGCGGGCGGCGTTCCCTTGGGCGCATGGATGCCGGCCCAGTGCGCGATCTGCAGCTCGGCAAAGCCCTGCTCCACGGCGGTGGACAGTTGCGGATAGGCGGAGATGCGCTGCGTCCAGGTGGTGGCCAGGGCCTTGAACTTGCCCTCATTGAGGATGTGGGGCAGGGCGATGATGCTGGCCTCCGACGTTCCCTCCACCTGGCCGCCCAGCACGGCCGTCGTGCTTTCCGATCCGCTCTTGTAGGGCACGGGCTGCAGCTGTGCGCCGTACTTCACGTTCAGCATCTCGGCCACGAAGTGCGGCGTGCTGCCCGTGCCGGCCGTGGCGAAATTGAAGCCCTGGCCCTTCTTCGATGCCTCGACGAAATCGCGCAGGTTCTGGTAGGGCGCGTTCTTGGGAACCACGATCACCGAAGGCGCCAGTCCGATCATGGCCACGGGCACCAGCGCATCGTCCTTGAACGGCATGGTCTTCTTGATCATGCTGTTGGATATCACGCCGGCCGCGCTCACCAGCAGGGTGTAGCCATCGGGCTGGGCCTTGGCCACGATGTCGGCGCCCACGGTGCCGCCTGCGCCGGGCCGGTTGTCGATGACCACGGGCTGGCCCAGGATTTTCGACGCACCTTCGGCGGCCGAGCGGGCCATCAGGTCGTTGGCGCCGCCTGCAGAGAACGGCACCACCAGGCGGATGGGGCGGGTGGGCCAGGCATCGGCGGCAGGCGCGGCAAATGACACGCCGGCCAGCGGCAGCACGGTGGCAAGCAGGGCGGCCAGGGCAGTGCGGCGGGGCAGGCGGGATGGCTGGTGCATGGGGAGTCTCCTGGAAATACTTGAAATGATTGAAACGCCGGCCTTGTTTGCAAGCTGCATGCCATGGCAATAAAGGGTAAACCCTTGTCATTGCAAGCCATTGATCTGAATGCATTTTTCAGTTCACAAGAGGATGGGGCGGAACCTGCTGCTGGATTCATGCAGCGCGATGTTGCATGAATGAAATAATCGGTTGCATGAATGAATCAGTCGTGCCCCCTGTCCCTGGAACCCCGTCCGGCCCCCGCGCGGCATGGCCCCGTGTCGTCACCATAGGCCGCCATCGCATCGGCCGCGTGCTGGAGCGCATGTCCCTGGCGGTGGGCGACCAGGTCCGTGTGGAGCATGTCAGCGCGGCCTTTGACGACGCTGTGCAGGCCGTGCGCGCGCTGCAGGCGGTCGAGCCCATAGACGCCCTGGTGGCCGCCGGCGCCAGCGGTGCCTGGGTGCGCGAGCATGTCGACATTCCCGTGGTCATGATCGAGGTGCGCGGCTTCGATCTGCTGCAGGCGCTGGCCAGCGCGCGGGAATTGGCGCAGGCGGGCGGCACGCCGCGCATCGGGCTGGTGTCGTTCGACCATCCCTCGCCGCACCTGGCCCAGTTCGACGCGCTGTTCGGCGCCGGCATTGCCCAGTTCAGCTACCACGGGCCCGAGGATGCCCAGGCCTGCGTGCGTGCGCTGCAGGCCGCCGGCGTGGGCGCCGTCGTCGCGCCCGGTCTGGTGGCCGACCTGGCCGAGCAGGCTGGCATTCCCAGCGTGCTGCTGTACTCCGACGGCGCCGTGCTGCAGGCCCTGCGCGACGCCGTGCTGCTGGCCCGCCACCGCCATGCCGAGCGCGCCCGCCACCAGCGGCTGGAAACCGTGCTTGGCCAGTTGCAGGACGGCGTGGTTGCCGTGGACACGCAAGGCTGCATCCAGGCACTGAACCCCACCATGGCAGCCCTGCTGGGAGCGCCCGCCAGGGCGCTGCATGGCCGGCTGCTGGACGAGGTGGCGCCCGCGCTGGCGCTGGCACAGGCGCTGCAGTCGCAGTCCCTGGAGCCCGAAGGCAGTGAAGACGTGGTCCAGCTGGCCATGCGCACCCTGGTGGTACGGCGCGCGCCCATCGTGGAAAACGGCCAGCTCACGGGCGCCTTGCTGGTCTGCCGCGACCCCGCCACCATCCAGCGCGCCGACCGCCACCTGCGCGCCAACCGCAGCCTGCGCGGAGCGGGCGTGCGCTGGCGCATCGAAGACTACGCGGGCGACAGCGAACCCGCCCAGCGCGTGCGCCGCCTGGCGCGCCAGTTCGCGGCCAGCGATGCCACCGTGCTCATCCAGGGCGACAGCGGCACGGGCAAGGAGTTGCTGGCCCAGGGCATGCACCGCGCCAGCCGGCGCGCCGCCCAGCCCTTTCTGGCCGTCAACTGCGCGGCCCTGGGGGAAAGCCTGCTGGAGAGCGAACTCTTCGGCTACGACGAAGGCGCTTTCACCGGCGCGCGGCGCGGCGGCAAGACCGGGCTGATCGAGGCGGCCCATACGGGCACCTTGTTCCTGGACGAGATCGGGGACATGCCGCTGGCCCTGCAGTCCCGCCTGCTGCGCGTGCTGCAGGAGCGCGAAGTGCTGCGCGTGGGCTCCACCACGTCCGTGCCCGTGGACCTGCGCGTCATCGCCGCCACGCATGCCGATCTGGCGACCCTGGTCGAGCGCGGTGAATTCAGGCGCGACCTGTTCTACCGCCTGGCCGTGCTGCGCCTGGCCATGCCCGGACTGCACGAACGCGGACAGGGCGATGTCCAGGCCCTGGCCCGCACCATGCTTGCGCGACGTTTGCGCACGCAGTCACTGCAGGCCGAGTCCTCTTCACTGGAGCCCTTGCTGGAAGCCCTGCTGGATTTGGCCGCCGCGCACCGCTGGCCCGGCAATGCGCGAGAGCTGGACAACTGGGTGGAACGCCTGCTGGCCTGCCGCCACGACCTGCGTGACAGCGCGGGCCGCGTGGACATGGGCCGGCTGCGGGAGCTGTTTCCTGAATGCGACGGGGCTGGGCAGGGTACCGTTCAGACCCTGCCTGCACAGCAGCGGCAACTGCAGTTGCGCGAGGCCCGGCGCGATGCCGAGTGCCAGCGCATGCGCGAAGTACTGGAGCAGGTGCAGGGCGACCAGCGCCGCGCCTGCGAGATCCTGGGCATCAGCCGGGCCACGCTGTGGCGCAGGCTGCGCGACAGCCGTTGATCGCGCGCTTGCGTCCTGCTATTCCCGCTGCAGGGCAGGGTCCACCTGCATGGCCTCGGGATCACAACGGGGCGTGCCCAGCATCGTGAGTTGATCATTTTGTCCAGTACCGATCGCTGCGGGCTGTCTATCATCGCCCCCAACAAGCATGAAGCATTGGGAGTGAAATAGAGTGAGTTCCTTGAATCCCCTGGAGAATTTCGACACCAGTCACTGGAAAACCGACGACAAGTCTTGGATGAAGGAGCGCGAGAAGCAGTGGCCGGAGATCGAGCAAATGCTCTATGCGCTGGAAATGACCAAGAAGGGCCGGGGGATCGTCAAGAGGTACTTCCTCAAAGGCTCCCTTCCCCATTGGAAAAAGCTCCACGACTGGGACCGTGATTCCACGGTGCGCCATTTGAATCTGCTGCTGTTCCTGTACCTGCACCCTTGCCAGGACGAGACGGTGCTGCGCTCATTGCGGGACCAGTTCATGGAGCACCCTCAGGCGCTGCCGGGAGATCGCCTCGGAGGTTTCACCTTGCTCTTCAGCATCGGGCAGAGCCATGCATCTTCCGGAGGCACGCGCCTGGTCAGCACGTCAGAGTTGGAAAAAGAGTTGCCCCTCGCTGTGTCTCAGCTTCCTGACGCCCCTGCGCCCTATGCACATTGCAAAATTGTGGACATACATACGAACGGGCACAACGAACGGCTGTTCAACCTGATGCTTCCAGACCTGTCTCAAGACACTGTGCAGTTGCCAGTGACCCGAGACACTTACGTCAGCAGAGCACCCAGATACTTTCCATGGGACCACGAAGAGCTCCCGTTGAGAGCCTTCCGTTTTGCACTGTATGACCTATGGACCATGGGCCAATGGCTGGCATTTCCTGCCATATCCAGCAAGGGCTACAACGACATGATTTTTCAGTACGAGAGGCCCCTGGATCTCTGGTACCAGGATGTTGCCAAGTCAGCGGCCCCCGAGGGGAAGTGGCTGGAGCCTGTGCTGATTGGTCTGTACCGGATCTTCCAGTTCGACCTTGACAACGAGCCCGACGAAAGTCCGCGCACGCGCTTTGTGCGGCGGATGCGGGCATTGTTGACAGAGAGACAATTCTCGGAGTCCTTCCAAGCCTTGGTCAAACTGGCCAAAAACGATGGCATTGCCGTGCGAAACCCCTGGAGCGACGAGCCAAAACTGAGATCTCGCAGCTTGCCCCGCTGACATTCCACAAGCGACCAAGATCGCGCGGCCCAACCTAAGCGGCCAGCATCGCCCAGCGCTCATGGTCTCGCCAGCGGGTTCCAACCTTCATGAACGCCGGCGAGAAGCCCTCCAGCTTGAAGCCGCATGACTTGGCCAGTGCAATGGCTGCCTTGTTCTCAGGCTGGATGTTGGCTTCCAGCCGATGCAGCTTCAGTGTCCTGAAAGCCTGCTTCACGACATGCGCGAGGCCTTCCTTCATCAGGCCCTTTCCCTCAAAGCCCGAGAACGCATAGAAATCGATCAGGCCACAGCGGAACGGGTCCATCACGATGTTCGTGATCTGCACGATTCCGGCAAAACCGTCGCTGTGCCACTCCCAGATCACAAAGGCGGCCCCAGCCGGCTCCTGCACGCGTGCCAGGTAGCTCTGAAATTCCTGTGGCGTGCTGGGGGGCGACACCCATGGCGCGTGCAGTTTGCGGCTTTGGCTGGCACCTTTGATGAACTCCGTTTCCAGATCCGCTGTCAGCTCCGAAACATAGATGTTCGTGTCCATGACCGTCCCTCAGATGTGAAGCCGAAAGTGTATCGACGCAGGTGCGTGCGCCGCCGGTCAACGCCTCGCGGCCACCCCACAGGTTTGTCAAGCGCTTGCCGCTGTGGTGCTAGCCACGCTGGACCGGCGGCCCATCAACCCCGCCCAGCCGCTCGGCCAGGAAATCCATCAGCACGCGCAGCTTGAGCGGCAGGTGGCGCGTGGGCGGGTGAAGAATCCACAGCTGGCCGCTGTAGTTGGGCAGAAAGTTCCAGTCCGGCAGCACCTGCACGATGCGCCCGTCCGCCAGGGCCTCGCGTGCCGTGAAGCGGGGCAGGCTGGCGATGCCGATGTGCTGCAGCACGGCGTCCAGCCGCACACCGGTGTGGTTGGCGGCATAGCGCCCGCGCACGGCCACGGTGACGGTCTTGCCATGGCAGCGCAGCTTCCAGTGCGCGTCGCCGGGCTCCTCGCCCAGGTAGATGCAGCTGTGGGCCTTGAGCTCCAGCGGATGCACGGGCGTGCCGTGCCGGGCCAGGTACTGGGGCGAGGCGCACAGCAGATGGTCGATGTCCATCAGGTGGCGACCCATGAGGCCCGGCGGCGGGTGGTTGGTGATGCGTATGGCCAGGTCCACCGGGTCGTCGATCAGGTCCATGTAGCGGTCTTCCAGCCGCATTTGCACGTCGACCTCCGGATACAGGGCCAGGAAGTCGGGCATGTGGGGATGGACCACGGTACGGCCCACGGCCTTGGGCACGCTGATGCGCACCAGGCCGCGCGGCTGCGCGTCCTGCAGCAGGGACGCGGCCATGACGGCCTGGGCGGCGCCCACCATGTCCAGGCAGCGCGCATGGACCTCGCGGCCAGCCTCGCTCAGGCGCAGCTTGCGCGTGGTGCGTTCCAGCAGGCGCAGGCCCAGAGCCCTTTCCAGCCGCGCCACGCCCCGGCTGGTGGCCGATGGCGTGCTGCCCAGCTGGCGTGCGGCCTCGGAGAAGCTGCCCGTGTCCACCACCTTGACGAAGATGGCCATTTCTCCGAACAGGGGCAGGGCTTGATTTGTGCTCATGGCGCAAAGAATATTTGAAAAGTCAAGGGATTATCGCGGCTGAACGCCAGTTCTACACTGCCACCCCATGCCTTTGCACACCTTCACTCCCCTTATCCCGTCCCATGCCCTGAGCCACGCCGGTGGTCCTGAAATCTGGCTCAAGCTGGATGCGCTGCAACCCTGCGGATCATTCAAGCTGCGCGGCATAGGCCATGCCTGCGAGACCCTGGCGCGCCAGGGCAAGAAGCGCTTTGTGGCCTCATCGGGCGGCAATGCCGGCATTGCCGTGGCCTATGCCGGGCGGCAACTGTCCATACCCGTCACCGTGGTCGTACCGCAAACCACGACCGAGCATGCGCGGGCACTGATCCGTGCCCAGGGCGCCGAGCTGATCGTACATGGCGCCGTCTGGGACGAGGCCAATGCCCTGGCCCAGTCCCTGTTGGGCGCCGAAGATGCCTTTGTCCATCCTTTTGACGACCCGCTGCTGTGGGCAGGGCATTCCACCCTGGTCGATGAGCTGGCTGCTGCCGACTTCAAGCCCGACGCCGTGGTGCTGGCCGTGGGCGGCGGCGGCCTGCTGGCCGGCGTGGTTCAGGGCCTGGAGCGCCATGGCTGGATTGATGTGCCCGTGATTGCCGCGGAGACGGCCGGCGCCGACTCCCTGGCGCAGTCGCTGGCCCAGGGCCGCCGCGTGCTGCTGGACCGCATCACCAGCGTTGCCACTTCGCTGGGCGCGCGCCAGATCTGCCAGCGGGCCTTCGATCTGGCGCAGGTGCATCCCGTGCGCAGCGCCGTGGTGACGGATGCGCAGGCGCTGGACGCCTGCCTGCGCTTCATTGACGACCATCGCCTGCATGTGGAGCCCGCCTGCGGTGCCGCGCTGGCCCTGGCCTACGCAGGCGCACCTGCGCTGCAGGGCTTCAAGCGCGTGCTGGTGGTGGCCTGCGGCGGCACGACGAACACGCTGGAGCAACTGCAGACGTGGCACGCAGCGGCGCTGACCGGCCAGGCGTGAGCACGGCCCAGGCCTGAAGCCGGGCCCTGCGCATTCACGCGGCGTTCAACACTTCGCCAGGCACCCTGATCCAGCCTTCCATCAGGATGCGCGCGCTGCGGCTCATCAAGGCCTTGGTTACCTGCCACTGGCCATTCACCAACCGGGCCTCGGCGCCCACGCGCAGCGTGCCGGAGGGATGGCCGAAGCGAACGGCGCCGCGTTCGCCGCCGCCCGCCGCCAGATTCACCAGCGTGCCCGGCACCGCTGCCGCCGTGCCGATGGCCACCGCCGCCGTGCCCATCATGGCGTGGTGCAGCTTGCCCATGGACAGGGCGCGCACCAGCAGGTCCACATCGCCTGCCTCGATGCGTTTGCCGCTGGAGGCCGTGTAGGGCGCCGGCGATGCCACAAAGGCGATTTTGGGCGTGTGCTGGCGCCTGGCGGCTTCGGACAGTTCCTGGATCAGGCCCATCTGCAGGGCGCCGTGGGCGCGTATGGCCTCGAAGCGCGCCAGCGCCTCGGCATCGCCGTTGATGGCGTCCTGCAGCTCGCAGCCCGTGTAGCCCAGGTCCTTTGCGTTCAGGAAGATGGTCGGAATGCCCGCATTGATCAGCGTGGCTGCAAAGCTGCCGACTCCGGGAACATCCAGCCGGTCCACGAGGTGGCCCGTGGGGAACATGGCGCCCCCATCCTCTCCCTCATCGGCAGGGTCTAGGAACTCCAACGCCACCTCGGCCGCAGGAAAGGTCACGCCATCGAGCTCGAAGTCGCCCGTCTCCTGCACCTGGCCGTCCGTGATGGGCACATGGGCCACGATGGTCTTGCCGATATTGGCCTGCCAGATGCGGAGGGTGGCCGTGCCATTGCGTGGAATGCGCGCAGGGGCTATCAATCCCATGTGGATGGCGCAGGGCCCCACGGCGGCCGAGAGATTGCCGCAGTTGCCGCTCCAGTCCACGAAGGGCCGGTCGATGGAGACCTGGCCGAACAGGTAGTCCACGTCATGGCCTTCGCGCGTGCTGGCCGAGAGGATCACGGCCTTGCTGGTGCTCGACGATGCATTGCCCATGCCGTCGATCTGCTTGCCGTAAGGGTCGGGGCTGCCCAGGGCGCGCAGCAGGATGGCGTCGCGCACGGGGCCCGGCTGTTGCGCAGCCTCCGGAAGGTCTTGCAGGCGAAAGAACACGCCTTTGCTGGTGCCGCCGCGCAGGTAGGTGGCGGGAATGCGGATCTGGGGTGTGGTGTTCATCAAGCGTCCTGTGTCTGTGCAAGAAAGTCCTGGGCAAAGCGCTGGAGCACGCCGCCCGCCTCGTAGACCGATACCTCCTCGGCCGTGTCCAGCCGGCAGGTCACCGGCACGCGCAGTGTCTGGCCGTTGCGGCGTTCAACCACCAGCGTGAGTTGGGTGCCCGGCGTGCGCTCGCCTTCCACGCCATAGATCTCCGTACCGTCCAGCCCCAGGGTCTTGCGGTCGGTGCCCGGCACGAACTGCAGCGGCAGCACGCCCATCCCGATGAGGTTGGTCCGGTGGATGCGCTCGAAGCCTTCGGCCACCACCGCCTCGACTCCGGCCAGCCGCACTCCCTTGGCCGCCCAGTCGCGCGAGCTGCCCTGGCCGTAGTCGGCGCCCGCGATGATGATCAGCGGCTGGCGTCGGTTCAGGTAGGTTTCCATGGCCTCCCACATGCGCACCACGCGGCCTTCGGGCTCGATGCGCGCCAGCGATCCCTTGTGCTGCACGCCGTCGATGACGGCCATCTCGTTGACCAGCTGCGGGTTGGCGAAGGTGGCCCGCATGGCGGTGAGGTGGTCGCCGCGGTGGGTGGCGTAGGAGTTGAAGTCCTCCTCGGGCAGGCCCATGCGCGCCAGGTATTCGCCCGCCGCGCTGTCGGCCAGGATGGCGTTGGAGGGCGACAGGTGGTCGGTGGTGATGTTGTCGGGCAGCAGGGCCAGTGGCCGCATGTTGCGCAGCGTGCGCGGGAAGGCCGCCAGCGCGCCCACGCCTTCGGTATCCCAGTACGGCGGGCGGCGGATGTAGGTGGACTGGGGGCGCCAGTCGTACTGGGGCCGTGCCCGGTCTCCATCGTCCTTGCGGATGGCGAACATGGGTTCGTAGACGGCGCGGAATTGCGCAGGTTTGACCGCTTGCTCGACGATGGCGTCGATCTCCTCGTCGGCGGGCCACAGGTCCTTGAGGCGGATCTCGCGGCCGTCCACCACAGCCAGCACGTCCTGCTCGATGTCAAAGCGCACCGTGCCCGCCAGCGCATAGGCCACGACCAGCGGCGGCGAGGCCAGGAAGGCCTGTTTGGCCTGGGGATGGATGCGCCCGTCGAAGTTGCGGTTGCCCGAGAGCACGGCCGTGGCGTAGAGGTCGCGCTCGATGATTTCCTGCTGGATCCTGGGGTCCAGTGCGCCGCTCATGCCGTTGCAGGTGGTGCAGGCAAAGGCGACGATGCCAAAGCCCAGCTGCTCCAGCTCGGTGAGCAGCCCGGCCTCCTTCAGGTACAGCTCCACGGCCTTGGAGCCCGGCGCCAGCGAGGTCTTGACCCAGGGCTTGCGCGTGAGACCCAGGCGGTTGGCATTGCGCGCCAGCAGCGCCGCGGCGATGACGTTGCGCGGGTTGCTGGTGTTGGTGCAGCTGGTGATGGCGGCGATGATGACGGCCCCATCGGGCATCAGGCCCTGGCTCTCCTGGGCGCGGGCGGCCTGCAGTTTTGCCGCATCGGCAATGCCGCGCTCGGCCAGGGCCGAGGTGGGCAGGCGCCGGTGCGGATTCGAGGGGCCGGCCATGTTGCGCACCACGGTGGACAGGTCGAACTGCAGCACACGCTCGTACTGGGCATCGGCCAGGCTGTCGCTCCAGAAACCTGCGGTGCGCGCATAGGCCTCGACCAGGCGCACCTGGGCCTCGTCGCGGCCGGTCAGGCGCAGGTAGGCCAGGGTCTGGTCGTCAATGGAGAACATGGCCGCCGTGGCGCCGTATTCGGGGCACATGTTGGAGATGGTGGCGCGGTCGCCAATGCTCAGGCTGTCAGCCCCCTCGCCAAAGAATTCCACATAGGCCCCGACGACTTTTTGCTGGCGCAGGAATTCGGTCAGGGCCAGCACGATGTCGGTGGCGGTGATGCCGCCCTGGCGCCGGCCCGTGAGGCGCACGCCCACGATCTCGGGCAGGCGCATCCAGCAGGCGCGGCCCAGCATGACGTTCTCGGCCTCCAGCCCGCCCACGCCCACGGCGATCACGCCCAGCGCGTCCACATGGGGCGTGTGACTGTCGGTGCCCACGCAGGTGTCCGGGAAGGCCAGGCCATCCTGCACTGTCACCACGGGGGACATCTTCTCCAGATTGATCTGGTGCATGATCCCGTTCCCTGCGGGAATCACATCCACGTTGGCAAAGGCCTTCTTCGTCCACTCGATGAAGTGGAAGCGGTCCTCGTTGCGGCGGTCCTCGATGGCGCGGTTCTTCGCAAAGGCATCGGGATCGAAGCCGCCGCACTCCACGGCCAGCGAGTGGTCCACGATGAGCTGCACGGGCACGACGGGGTTGACCTGGGCCGGGTCGCCGCCTTCGGCCGCGATGGCGTCGCGCAGGCCGGCCAGGTCCACCAGGGCGGTCTGGCCCAGGATGTCGTGGCAGACCACGCGCACGGGGTACCAGGGAAAGTCGATGTCGCGGCGGCGCTCGATGAGCTGCAGCAGGTAGCTGTCCAGCTGCGCGGGATCGGCGCGGCGCACGAGGTTCTCGGCATGGACGCGGGCGGTGTAGGGCAGGCGTGCCCAGGCACCGGGCGAGAGGGCATCGACGGCGGCGCGGGCGTCGATGTAGTGCAGCGTGGTGCCGGGCAGGGGTTTCTTGTAGCGGGACGTCATGGGGGCGGATGGATTCTCGGGCCTGCGTGAGCCGATTGCTGTGCGCCGATTACTGTGCGCGGATTTCGTTGTCTTTCACCACCTTGGCGTAGCGGGGAATCTCGGACTGGATCAGGGCGCCGAACTGGGCCGGTGTGCTGCCTGCCGGGGACACGCCCGTGGGCTCCAGCTGGGCCAGCAGTGCCGGCGCCTTGAGGCCGGTGTCCAACGCCGCATTGATGCGCGACAGCACGGCGGGCGGCAGGCCCTTGGGCGCGAGCAGGCCGTGCCAGGCCACCACGTCATAGTCCGGCAGGCCGCTTTCGGCCACCGACGGAATCTCGGGATAGGCGGGCAGGCGCTGGGCCGTGGTCACGGCCAGGGCGTGCAGCTTGCCGCTCTTGACGTGCTGCATCAGCGCCTCGGTGCCTGCCACCAGCATGTCCACGTTGCCCGACAGCAGATCGGTCACGGCCGGGCCCGTGCCGCGATAGGGCACATGCGTGGCCTTGACCTTGGCCATGCCGAACAGGTACTCGGTGACGATGTGAAGATGGCTGCCATTGCCGGCCGAGGCAAAGGTCAGCTTGCCCGGGTTCTCACGCGCATAGGTCAGCAATTCCTGCAGGTTTCTGGCGGGCACGCGGGGGCTCACGCAGACCACGTAGGCGCCTTTGGACAGCTGGATCACGGGCGTCATGTCGGCCACGGGGTCGAAGCGCAGCTTGTACAGCGAGGGGTTGACCGTATAGCTGCCCGCCACCAGCAGCAGCGTGTAGCCATCGGCCGCCGAGCGCAGCGCGTACTCGGTGCCCAGCGTGCCACCGGCGCCCGGCCGGTTCTCCACCACCACGGGCTGGCCCAGCCTGTCGTTGAGCACGTTGGAGGCCACGCGCGCAATGAAGTCCGATCCGCCGCCGGGTGCGAAGGGGCAGACGATCTTCAGCGACTTGCTGGGAAAGGCCTCCTGGGCCAGGCCCTGGTGCGGCAGCGCAAGGCCGGCCAGCGGGGCTGGCAGGGCGGCGCAAAAGCGGCGGCGGTTGATGCTCATGGGTTGGTGTCTCCTGCAGAGTTATGGTTGGCAGTGCACCAGGCTTGTTGCAAGCAGCATGCCATCCGACTCAAGGGGAAACCCGTGCAAGCATTGCAGCCTGCTGCCAGAGGCTGAAGGGCTGCAGCGCCACCTGCTGCCGCACCATCCGTTTCATTGATGTTTCAAAACTGCGGCCTCTGATTTCATGGATGAGGGCTTGTGCAATGCCTCGCCCTTCACCCCTGGTGCCCGGCAAGGCCCGGCAGGTCCGGCAGGCTCGGGCACAGGGGGCCGGGTGCAAGCCACTTGCTGCCTGCAGTCTAGGGTTTGCCCGTGGAGGTCTTCAGCAAGAGCGCATTCCGACGATAGAGCAAAGGCGTTTGTAGGATTTGTCTTACATATGATTTGCCTGCCGGGTGCCGAAATCCATTTATCCTCGCTCTCTGCTCCACATGGCCTGCCCGGCCTTTTCGGGTGGCTGGCCATGGGGCTGGCAACGAGTGGTTCCGTGCTCCTGGACCGATTCCCCCGTGACTGCCTATTCAGCCTTAGCCGCTCCATGTCAGCTTTTGCCCAGCGCACGCTTGTAGCCATCCGGACCGCCTGGCCAGCCGCCACCGTCATGGCGGTGGGCATGTGCCTGAGCGCCGCGCTCGCCCTGCAGCAGCAGCGGGCGCTGGAGCGCATCGACCTGCAGCGCCATACGCAACAGGCCCAGTCTGCCCGCCAGGCGCTGGAGATGCGCCTGGATGCCTATGCCGTCATGGTCCAGCATGTGGCCAACCAGCTGGCCGCCTCTCCCGAGATGGGGCAGCAGGCCTTCGCGCGCATTGCGCAGGCGCTGCGCATACAGATACAGCCCGGCATGCAGGCGCTGACCTTTACGCGAGCCGCAACGGAGCGCGGTCCGGCCAGCCAGGATCCGTCGGCCTCGTTCAGGCCCGATCCCCACTATTTCTTCATCGACTATCTCTGGCCGGTGGAAGGCAATGAATCCATCGCCGGCCTGGACATGCACGACCGCCCCAGTCTCATGGCCAGCATGCTGCGCAGCCGGGACAGCGCGGCCGCCGTGGTCTCGGCGCCGTTTGCAATGAAGCAGCCCGGCGAGCATGCCACCGCCGTGCTGGTGCGCGCGCCCGTCTTTGCGCTGGCGGACCACCAGTCTCCGGATGGCACGGCCGCGCATCCGCTGTTCCTGGGAACGGCCGACGTCAGCATTCGTGTACACGACCTGGTGCAGGACCTGCATGAGCGCGGCTTTCTGGGCCGGCTAGCGCTGGCCATGCATGACGCAGGCCCGGTCTCGCCCCTGCCGCCGGCCGGCGTATCGCCGCTGCCGCTGTATCTGGGTGCTGCCTGGCCCGAGCGCGGGCAGGAAGCGGTAGGCCTGGGCGATACCGGCCAGGTGGTGCTGGAGCAGACGCTGCAGGCCCAGGACCGGCTGTGGCGGCTGAACTTCATTCCCGTGAGCACGGCCCTGTCCTGGACCGAGCGTGCCCAGCCCCTGGTGTTGTTTGCGCTGGGCATGCTGGTGTCAGTCCTGCTGGCCTCGCTGGCGGCAGCCTGGTGGCGGCGCCATCCGTCCAGCTGGGCGCAGCTGCGTGCCTCTTCCCGCAGCATGCGCGAGAGCGATGCCCGCTTTCAGGCACTGTTCGAGCAGGCCGCCGTGGGCGTGGTGCAGATCGACGCGGCCAACGGCAATGTCCTGCATGTGAACCGCAGGTATTGCGACATCACCGGCCACGAGGCACAGCAGCTGTGCCAGCGCCCCCTGCTGGCCCTGGTGGCCGCCGAAACGGTGGAGGGCGACAGGCTGCTGCTGCAGGAGCTGGCTGCGGGCCAGCGCCGCGCCCTGCAGATCGAGCGGCAGCTGCGGCGCAGCGACGGCAGCCTGGTCTGGGTGGAACTGCACATCTCCGCGCTGGGCCACGGCCCATCGCTGCGGCTGATGGCCCTGGTGCAGGACATCAGCGCGCGCCGCCACTTGCAGCAAATGCAGCGCGACGGATCGCGCCACCTGCGCATGGTCATCCAGCGCCTGCCCCTGGGCCTGGCCATGCTGCAGGAGGATGGCCGCTTCGCCTACTGGAACGAGGAATTCATGCGCCTGGCAGGCCACGGCGCCACGGCCGGCATGGATGGCGACGGCTGGTGGCGCAACATGTGCCCGGATGAAGCCCGCCGCCAGCGCATGCAGCGCCGCTTCGAAGCCGCGCAGGCGCGGGCGCGCGTTGCCCAAAGCCCCCATGGCAGCGAGACCGACAGCTGCGGCACCCTCAACTCCGAGGAGTACCAGCTCATAGGCAGCGACGGCTGCGCGCGCTCCGTATCCATCGGCGGCATGCTGCTGGACGAAGGCTGCCTGCTGATCCTGCAGGACCAGAGCCAGCGCAAGACCGCCGAAGAGGAAATTCGCCGCCTGGCCTTCTACGATGCGCTCACCGGCCTGCCCAACCGCCGCCTGCTGGTGGACCGGCTGCAGCAGGCGCTGGCCTCCAGCCGCCGTCGCGGGCGCTGTGGCGCCGTCATGCTGCTGGACGTGGACAACTTCAAGGCCTTCAACGACAGCCTGGGGCTGGAACTGGGCGACGTGCTGCTGCGCATGATTGCCGAGCGACTGGCCCAGTCCCTGGGCCGCGAGGCCACGCTGGCCCGCCACAGCGGCGATGACTTCGTCGTGCTGCTGGAGGACCTGGGCAAGGACTCCATGCACGCCGCCTCCAAGCTCGAAGGCGAGGTCCAGCGCATGCGTTCGCTGCTGCTGCAACCGCTGCAACTGAGTGGCCAGTCCTGCCACATCACGCTGAGCATAGGCGCCAGCCTGTTCGGCGAGCAGGAACTCAGTGCCGACGAGGTGCTGCGCCGTGCCGAGATGGCCATGTACCAGGCCAAGGGCATGGGGCGCAACACGCTGCAGTTCTTCGATCCGCAACTGCAGGCCGTGCTCAGATCGCGCACGGCCATGGAGCAGGAAATGCGCGAGGGCCTGGTGCGCTCGCAATTCGTCCTGTACTACCAGCCGCAGGTGGCGAACGGGCGCATCGTCGGCGCCGAGGGCCTGCTGCGCTGGAACCACCCGCGCGAAGGGCTGGTGCCTCCGTCGCTCTTCGTCTCGCTGGCCGAGGAAACGGGCCTGATCCAGCAACTGGGCGAATGGGTGCTGGGCGAGGCCTGCCGGCAACTGGCGCAATGGGCGGCGGAGCCGGACATGGCCTGCCTGATGCTGGCCGTCAACGTCAGCCCGCGCCAGTTCCACCAGGCGCGCTTCGTTGAGCAGGTGCTGCAGGCGCTCAAGGAGCACGGTGCCAATCCGCGCCTGCTCAAGCTGGAGCTGACCGAAAGCCTGCTGCTGGCCGACGTGGACGACACGGCGGCCAAGATGGCCACGCTCAAGGCACACGGCGTGGGGTTCTCGCTGGACGACTTCGGCACCGGCTACTCCTCGCTGGCCTATCTCAAGCGCCTGCCGCTGGACCAGCTCAAGATCGACCGCAGCTTTGTGCGCGACGTGCTCAGCGACCCCAACGATGCGGCCATTGCGCGCACCATCGTCGCCCTGGGCACCAGCCTGGGCCTGCAGGTCATCGCCGAGGGTGTGGAGACCGAGGCGCAGCGCCAATTCCTCGAAGACCAGCACTGCCATGCCTGGCAGGGCTACCTGCTCAGCCCGCCCGTGCCCGTGCGCAGCTTCGAGGCACTGGTGCGCCAGGCCATCGTGTCGCGCCCTCCGGCCCTGAGCCCGGCGAACCTGCCGCAGCAGGCGCAGGACCGGCCCCAGGTGGTGGAGTGCACGGATGGCAGCGGGGTGCCGGACGCCCCCTCAAACCATTCTTGACATTCGACACGGCCCCGCGCGGGCCGCTTTCCATTCTTGAGCAGGGGTGGCGCGCGGTATCATTCCGAGCTTCCCTGTTGTTCCCCCACGTCCTCATTCGTCCGTTCGCCGCGGACCGCCATCTGCCTGCATCGTGCGCCTGAATTCCATCAAGCTGTCCGGCTTCAAGTCCTTCGCCGAGCCCACCAACTTCATGCTGCCGGGGCAACTGGTGGGCGTGGTGGGCCCCAACGGCTGCGGCAAGTCCAACATCATGGATGCGGTGCGCTGGGTGCTGGGCGAGAGCAAGGCCAGCGAGCTGCGCGGCGAGTCCATGCAGGACGTGATCTTCAACGGCACCACGCACCGCAAGCCGGCCAGCCGCTCCAGCGTGGAACTGGTGTTCGACAACAGTGACCACCGCGCGGGCGGCCAGTGGGGCCAGTTCGGCGAAATCGCCGTCAAGCGCGTGCTCACGCGCGAGGGCAACAGCAGCTACTTCATCAACAACCAGGCCGTGCGCCGCCGCGATGTGCAGGACGTGTTCCTGGGCACGGGCCTGGGCCCGCGCGCCTACGCCATCATCGGCCAGGGCACGATCAGCCGCATCATCGAGTCGCGTCCCGAGGAACTGCGCCTGTTCCTGGAAGAGGCCGCAGGCGTGTCCAAGTACAAGGAGCGCCGGCGCGAGACCGAGAACCGGCTCTCGGCCACCACCGAGAACCTCACGCGCGTGGAAGACATCCTGCGCGAGCTCAACAACAACCTCGACCGGCTGGAAAAGCAGGCCGAGGTGGCGGCCCAGTACAACGCGCTGCAGTCCCAGGTCACGCTCAAGCAGCAGCAGCTGTGGTTCCTCAAGCGCGCCGAGGCCGAGGCCGAGCAGGACCGCGTGCGCGTGGAGGGCCTGCAGGCCGTCAACGAGCTCGAAGAGCGCATGGCCGACATCCGCAACAACGAAAGCGGACTCGAAACCCTGCGCCAGGCCCACTACGACGCCAGCGACCAGGTCAACCAGGCCCAGGCCAAGCTCTACGAATCCACTGCCGAAGTCGGCAAGCTGGAGGCCGAGATCCGCTACGTGCTCGAAGGCCGCCAGCGCGTGCAGCAGCGGCTGCAGCAGCTGTCCGAGCAGGTGCTGCTGTGGAACAGCCGCCGCGAGGAAGCCGAAGCCGAGATCGAGAACCTCGAAGGCGCCGGCATGGACGCCGAGGAACAGGCCGAGATGCTGGCCGCCCAGGTCGAGGAGCAAAGCATGCGCCTGCCCGACCTGGAGGACGCCCTGCGCAATGCCCAGAAGGCCGACACCGACCAGCGCGCCAGCGTGGTCCAGGTGCAGCAGCAGATCCAGGTGCTGGCCGCCGAGCAGCGTAGCCTGGACGAGCAGCGCCGCCAGTTCGAGACCCGCTTCGAGCGCCTGCGCGCCGACCGCAACGCGCTGGAGACGCCCGACGAGGCCCGCCTGAACAATCTGCAGTCCCAGCTGGAAGAGGCGCGCGAACTGGCTGAAATGGCCGATGCCGTGCTCAACGAGCTGCAGGACTCCGTGCCCCAGCTCGACGAGGACCGCCGCACGCGCCAGCAGGCCGTCAACGCCGAGGCCGCGCGCCACGCGGACCTGTCGGCGCGGCTGGAAGCGCTCAAGGCCCTGCAGGAAAAGGTCAAGACAGACGGCAAGCTCCAGCCCTGGCTGGCCAAGCACGGCCTGGACGGCATGCAGGGCCTGTGGAGCCGCATTGCCATCGAGCCCGGCTGGGAAAACGCGCTGGAGGCCGCGCTGCGCGAGCGCCTGGGCGCGCTGGAAGTGGGCCGGCTCGACATGGTGCGTGGCTTTCTGGGCTCAGGCGGGCACGATGCGCCGCCCGCGCGCCTGGCCTTCTTCAGCCCGCCGCAAGGCGCGCCCGCGCCGGCCGCCGGCCGCTGGCAGCACCTGTCGGACCTGCTGCGCGTGAACGATGCCGGCCTGCGCGCCGTGCTCGGCGACTGGCTGCAGGACTGCTACACGGCGCCCACGCTGGAAGAGGCGCTGTCGCGCCGCGGCGAACTGCGGCCCGGTGAAACCGTCTACGTGCCCACGGGCCATGCCGTCAGCAGCCACAGCGTGAGCTTTTATGCGCAGGACTCGGAGCAATCCGGCCTGCTGGCACGCGCCCAGGAAATAGAGCACCTTGAAAAGGAAGTGCGCGCCCAGGCGCTGATTTCCGACGAGTCGCGCACGGCCCTGGTGCGTGCCGAAAGCGCCTATGCCGAGGCCTCGCAGCGCCTGGTCAGCGCCCGGCGCGAGGCCAGCGAATCGCAAAGCCGTGCCCACGAGCTGCAGGTCGAAACCCTGCGTCTGTCGCAGCTGGCCGAGCAGGCCCGCGCGCGCAATGCCCAGATCAGCGCCGACCTGGCCGAGGTCGAGGCCCAGCTGTCCGACATCGAGGAGCGCCGCGTGGCGGCCGAAGCCCGCTTCGAGGAACTGGACATGCAGCTGGCCGACAGCCAGGAGCGCCATGCCCAGCTCGGCGACAAGGTGCTGGAGTCCGAGCGGCGCCTGAACGAATCGCGCGAGCAGCTGCGCACGCTGGAACGCCAGGCCCAGGAGGCCACGTTCTCGCGCCGCAGCCTGGAAGCGCGTCGGGGCGAACTCAGCCGCACCATAGAGACCGCCAGCCAGCAGGCCCGCTCGCTGGCCGACGAGCAGCAGCGCGCGCAGGACGAGCTCACGCGCCTGACCGATGCCGCGGCCCAGGGCGGCCTGCAGGATGCGCTGGATTTGAAGATGCAGCGCGAGCAGGCCGTGGCCGCGCGCCGCAGCGAATATGACGACCTGACCAACAAGCTGCGCGCCAGCGACGAACGCCGCCAGCAACTGGAAAAGGCGCTGGACCCGCTGCGCCAGCGCATCACCGAATTCCAGCTCAAGGAGCAGGCCGCGCGCCTGGGCCTGGAGCAGTACTCCACCTTGCTGGAAGAGGCGGGCGCCGACCTGGCCGCCGTCTCCCAGTCCATTGCCGAGGCCAATGTGCGCATGCACGGCCTGCAGGGCGAGATCGACCGCTTGCACCGCGAGATCGCGGCCCTGGGCGCGGTCAACCTGGCGGCGCTGGACGAGCTGAAGCTGGCGCGCGAGCGCAAGACCTTCCTCGACGCGCAGACCGAGGACCTGACCCAGGCCATGAACACGCTGGAAGATGCCATCCGCAAGATCGACGCCGAGACGCGCGAGCTGCTGTCGGGCACCTTCGAGACCGTGAACGGGCATTTCGGGCGCATGTTCCCCGAGCTGTTCGGCGGCGGGCAGGCCAAGCTGGTCATCACGGGCGATGAAATCCTGGACTCGGGCGTGCAGGTGATCGCGCAGCCGCCCGGCAAGAAGAACCAGACGATTCACCTGCTGTCCGGTGGCGAGAAGGCGCTGACGGCGATTGCGCTGGTGTTCGCCATCTTCCAGCTCAACCCGGCCCCGTTCTGTCTGCTGGACGAGGTGGACGCGCCGCTGGACGATGCCAACACCGAGCGCTATGCCAAGCTGGTGGCCAGCATGAGCAAGAGCACGCAGTTCCTGTTCATCAGCCACAACAAGATCGCCATGGAAATGGCCCAGCAGCTCATCGGCGTGACCATGCAGGAGCAGGGCGTGTCCCGCATCGTGGCCGTGGACATGGAGTCCGCGCTGTCCATGGCTGAGCTATCCTGAGCATGTCCGCAACCTTTCAAACCCCTTTGCTGGAACGACGTTTCATTCCTTCATTCCATGAGTAACCTGCAAATCAGTCTGGCCGTCCTGGGCTTTGTGGTGCTGGCCCTGATCCTTGCCTACAACAGCTGGTCCGCGCGCCGCAATGCACCCAAGCGCGCCGACCCCGTCGATGAAGCGCAGCGCGATCCCTCGCGCCATGAGCCCGGCATGGACACCGTGGGCCACGGCCCGGACCTGACGCACAGCCTGCGCGAGCCCGTGCTGGGCGACTTCGGCACCGCCGCGCCGGGCCAGAGCCCCGCCTCCGCGGACCGCTTTGCCGAAACCGACGCCGAGCTGGCCCATCTGGTCCAGCTCGAAGAGCAGCAGCGCCAGGCCGCGGCCCAGGCTGCGCTGGCGGCCAAGGCCGCCCAGGCAGTGCAGTCCGCGCAGGCAGCCCATGCCCTGCAGGCGGGCGAAGACGCCAGCGCTTCGGCACCCGCATCTGAATCTGAATCTGTGTCCGCGCCTGCGGCGTCCCCGTCGGCACCGCAGTCCATCGAGCCTTCCCTCAACGACGCGGCCCTGACCAGCGCGGCCGCCAGCCGCCCGGGTCTGGATGCGCTGATCGACGCCATTGCCCCCGTGCAGGTCGGCCAGGCCGTGCCTGGCGAACTGGCGCTGCAGGCCCAGCCCGCCACGCGGCGCGCGGGCAACAAGCCCTTTGCGATCGAAGGCATGAACCAGTCCACCCACCAGTGGGAGCCGCTGCAGCCCGGCCAGCGCTACCTGGGTTTTCAGGCCGGCGTGCAGCTGGCCAACCGCACGGGTGCGCTCAACGAGATCGAGTTCTCCGAGTTCGTTGCCAAGGTGCAGCGCTTTGCCGACGCGCTGGGCGCCACGCCCGACGTGCCCGACATGCTGCAGGAAGTGGCGCGTGCGCGCGAGCTCGACCAGTTCGCCAGCGAGCACGACGCCCAGCTCACCTTCATGCTGCGCGCACGCCAGGCCTCCTGGAGCGCGGGCTACGTGCAGCAGAACGCATCGCGCCAGGGCTTTCTGCCGGGCTCCATGCCCGGGCGCATGGCCCTGCCTTCGCCCACGCCCGGCATGCCGCCGGTGCTGGTGCTCAACTACGACCCGCAGGCGGCGATGGCCGACGACCTGGACACCTCGGTGGTGCGCGAGTTCCTGCTGAGCCTGGACGTGCCCCAGGTGCCGCGCGGCGAGCAGGCCTTCGTGCAGTTGCGCCAGGTGGCCGAGCGCCTGTGCCAGACCATGGACGGCGTGCTCTGCGACCAGAACGGCTACCTGCTGCCGGCCATGGCGCTGGACCCCATCCAGCACGACCTGGAACATCTCTATGACAAGCTCGACAGCCGCGAGCTGTCGGCGGGCTCCATGCTGGCGCGGCGACTGTTCAGCTGACGCGGCGCGGTGCCCCTGGTGCACAACAGGCTCCTGGCCTCAACCCCATGAATGACAATCTGGATCTTTTCTCCGGCGCAGCCCCCGCGGCGCCGGAGTCCGGGGCCGCCCCCGACAAGGTGCTGGCCAAGGTGCAGGCGCTGCGCGCCCAGCTCAACCAATGGGCGCATGAGTACTACGTGCTGGACACGCCCACCGTGCCCGACGGCGAGTACGACCGCGTCTTCCAGCAATTGCAGGCGCTGGAAGGTGTCTACCCCGAACTGGTCACCCCGGACTCGCCCACGCAGCGCGTGATCGGCGCCGTGCTCGACGGCCTGATGCCCGTGCACCATGCCGTGCCCATGCTCAGTATCCGCACCGAGACCGACAACGAGGCCACGGGTGCCGAGGCCTTCGACGCACGCATCCGCAAGGAGCTGGAACTGGCCGAAGGCGCGCCGCCCGTGGAGTATGTGGCCGAGCCCAAGTTCGACGGCCTGGCCATGAACCTGCGCTACGAGAACGGCCGCCTGGTGCAGGCCACCACGCGCGGCGACGGCGAGGTGGGCGAGGACGTCACCCACAACATCCGCACCATCCGCAAGATTCCGCTGTCCCTGCCCGAAGGCAAGGGCGTGCCGCCCGTGGTCGAGGTGCGCGGCGAGGTCTACATGGGCCGCGCCGACTTCGTCAAGCTCAATGAGCGTCAGCAGGCCGCCGGCGGAAAGAGCTTTGCCAATCCGCGCAATGCTGCGGCAGGCTCGGTGCGCCAGCTGGACTCGGGCATTGCGGCGCAGCGCCCGCTGTCCTTCTTCGCCTATGGCCTGGGCGAGATCACGCAGGCCGCGCAGGGCGGCCCCGACTTCGTCACCCACTACGCCATGCTGCAGACGCTGCGCGACTGGGGCTTTCCGGTGGCGCCCCAGGTCTGCATCGCCAAGGGCGCGGCCGAGCTGGTGGCCTTCCACCAGCGCATGGGCGCCGAGCGCGCCACGCTGCCCTACGAGATCGACGGCGTGGTCTACAAGGTCAACAGCCTGGCCCAGCAGCGCCAGCTGGGCTTTGTCTCGCGCGAGCCGCGCTGGGCCGTGGCCCACAAGTACCCGGCCGAGGAAATGCCCACGCGCATGGAAGGCATCGACATACAGGTCGGCCGCACGGGCAAGCTGACGCCCGTGGCGCGCCTGGCCCCCGTGGCAGTGGGCGGCGTCATCGTCACGAATGCCACGCTGCACAACCTGTTCGAGATCCGCAAGAAGCGCGTGCGCACGGGCGACACCGTGGTCGTGCGCCGCGCCGGTGACGTGATCCCCGAGGTCGTGGGCCGCGTGCCCGGCGACCGGCCGGCCTATGTGCCCAACTTCCGCATGCCCGCTGCATGCCCCATCTGCGGCAGCGCCGTGGCGCGGCCCAAGGGCGAGGCCAACCACCGCTGCACGGGCGGCCTGTTCTGCCCGGCGCAGCGCAAGGAGGCCATCCTGCACTTTGCCGCGCGGCGCGCCATGGACATCGAGGGCCTGGGCGACAAGCTCGTGGACCAGTTGGTGGACGGCCACGTGGTGCGCACGCTGCCCGACCTCTACCGCCTGGGCCTGGTGGCCCTTGCATCGCTGGACCGCATGGCCGAGAAGTCGGCCCAGAACGTGCTGGACGCGCTGGAAAAATCCAAGAAGACCACGCTGGCGCGGTTCCTCTTCGGCCTGGGCATCCGCCAAGTGGGCGAGTCCACGGCCAAGGACCTGGCCCGCCACTTCGGCCAGCTGGACGCCATCATGGACGCCAGCGTCGAGCAACTGCTGCAGGTGCGCGACGTGGGGCCCATCGTGGCCGAGAGCATCCACACCTTCTTCGCCCAGCCCCACAACCGCGAAGTGGTCGAACAGTTGCGTGCCTGCGGCGTGCACTGGGAAGAGGGCGCGGCGCGCGAGCAGACCGCCCAGCCGCTGGCCGGCATGACCGTGGTGCTCACCGGCACGCTGCCCACGCTGGGCCGCGACCAGGCCAAGGAGATGCTGGAGGCCGCTGGCGCCAAGGTCTCCGGCTCGGTCAGCAAGAAGACCAGCTATGTGGTGGCCGGCGCCGAGGCCGGCAGCAAGCTGGCCAAGGCCGAGGAACTGGGCGTGACCGTGCTGGACGAGGCCGGCATGCTGGCGCTGCTGGCAGGCGGGGACCGCTGATGGCGCTGAGTCCGCGCAAACCCGTGGTCGGCCTGGCGCTGGGCAGCGGGTCGGCGCGTGGCTGGGCGCATTTCGGCGTGCTGCGCGCGCTGGAGGATGCGGGTCTGAGGCCCGACATCATCTGCGGCTCGTCCATCGGCGCCCTGGTCGGTGCCTCCTATGCGGCTGGCGAGATGCAGCGCTTCGAGGAATGGGTGCTGGGACTGGGCATGCGCAAGGTGTTCGGTTTCATGGACTTCAACATCACGGGCGGCATGCTCAAGGGCGAGAAGTTGATCGCGTTCTGGCGCGAGCACTTCGTGGACTCGGCCATCGAGGACCTGAAGATTCCCTTCGGCGCCGTGGCCACCGACCTGCATTCGGGCGCCGAGGTCTGGCTGCGCAAGGGCTCCATCGCCGATGCCGTGCGTGCCTCCATCGCGCTGCCCGGCCTGTTCACGCCCGTGCAGCGCGAGGGGCGGCTGCTGGTCGATGGCGGCATCGTCAACCCCGTGCCCGCCTCGCTGGCGCGCGCCATGGGCGCGGACATCGTGATCGCCGTCGATCTCAATGCCGACATCATGCGGCGCCACATGCGGCCGCTGGTTCCCTCCGCCGCCATGGCTGCCGCCCCGCCGCTGGAGGAAGCCCCGCCCGCCGTGGAGCAGGGCGTGGCGCCCGAAGACCTGGCCGGCCAGGCCAGCGCAGTGGCCGGCACGGCCTGGGTGCGAAGGCTGCAGCGCGGCGTGATGGGGTGGATGCCCGGCCACCACCGCGACGAGGCAGGCCGCGAGACCGAGCCCCCGCCCCGTCCGCCCTCGCTGCTGGACGTGGTGATGACCAGCGTCAACATCATGCAGATGCGCATCACGCGCAGCCGCATGGCGGGCGACCCGCCCGAGTTGGTGATCGCGCCGCGCCTGTCCCACCTGGGCCTGCTGGACTTCCACCGCGCCCGCGAGGCCATCGACGAAGGCTACGAGGCAGCGCAGGCCGCGTTGCCGGGCCTGCGCCACTGGGGCCTTTGAAGCGCTAAAGGCGCGGCACACCCGACAGGCCCGGCGCGCCCGACATGCCCATAGGCCCGACAGGCCCGGGCTACGCCGCCTCTCTTTCCACGCTGACCGCATTGCGGTCGGCATTGGCCGCGGCAACGCGCGAAGGCTGCAGCCTGCGCATCAGCGCGGCGGGGTCCAGGCACTGGATCAGCGGCAGGCCCGAGTCGGCATGCACCAGCTTGCGCACCAGGGCCGTCGCGGTGTCGGCCGCGTTCAGCATGGGCGAATCCACCAGCGCGCTGGCTGGCAGCCGGTGCACGCCCTGCAGCGCGCTGACCAGCAGGCCCACACGCAGGCCGCCATGCTGGACCACGATGACCTGTGACTGCTCGGTGACCACGCCGGGCTGGCCCTGCAGCAGCGCGGCCAGGTCGAACACCCAGACATAGCCGCTGACGCTGCCCTGGCTGCGCCGTGCCAGCGCGCCCACGCAAAACGGCAGCCGTCCTGCCGCCACGGGCGAGATGGCGCTGGCGGGCAGGGCCTCGCAGACATCGCCCGCGCGCAGGGCCAGCAGACTGGCGCCCACGTAGAAGCTGGCCAGTTCCACAGGCGCATCGCCGCTGCCATGCACTGCGCGCCCGTGCCCGTGCGTGGCGGGCCGGGCACCATCGAGGCGGGTGGCCGACGCCAGGCGCAGCGCGCGGTTGCGCGCATCGGCATGCACGGGGCCCAGCCGCTGCAGGCTCAGGCTGACGAGGCCGGCCAGTGTGTCGTCCGTTGCGCTTTCTTTTGCATCGCGTGCCGCGCCCTGGTCCAGACGGAACTCGCGGTAGCCGCGCCCGGCGGCCATGCCGACGATGCAGTAGTGGCCTTCGATCTCCTCGATGCTGCTGCGCACTTCGCCATCGGCCAGCGATGCCAGGCCGGCCACGCCTGCGATGCAACTGCCCAGCGGGCGCCCGCCGTGGCTGGCAGCGACGATGCGCCCGTCACGCGCCACGTAGAAGGCCTCCATCGGCAGGCGCGGCAGGCCGCTGTCTTCGGGATCGGTGGCTGCGGCCTGCTCTGCCGTTGCTGCCTGCTCTGGCGCTGCGGCCTGCAGCATGGCCTGCAGCTCCCGCCGCGTGTGAAACAGCAGGGCGATGCCGCCGATGACGGGGCCCTGATCGCCGCCGTGTGCATGTCCGTGCGCCTGTTCACTCCCAGGCGATGGCGCGCGCAGCGCGGCATGGTAGACATGGACGGGCAGGCCTCCATCGTCCATCTCCTGCACGTGGTAGGCCTGGGCATCGCGCAGCAGCACAGTGGCCTGCAGGGCCGATGCCTGCACGCGCGTGCCGGGAGCCAGGGGCAGGCCGGCCTCGTCCTCATGGCTGCAGGCCAGCACCAGGCCCTGGGCGTCGTACAGCGCGATGCGCGCATAGACGGTGTACAGCGCATTGAGCTGCTCCAGCAGCCGCTGCGCGCTGTCGTGGGCCTGTACCGAAAGGGCCAGGCAGCCGCTGTTGTCCTCCAGCACCTTTTGCAAACCCGGCGTCAGGGCCCACCAGCGGCAGTCGTTGGCACGTTCATAGAGATTGCGCTCCAGCAGGTCCATCAGCAGCCGGTTCAGCGTGCTGTGCTCCTGCAGCCGGGTGGACAGCGCGGTCTCGTGCAGGCCGTGAATGGCGCGTGTGAACACGGCATGAGTCAGGTCGCCGGTCTCTCCCATCTGCTCCAGCACGGCCTGCAGCGGGTCCGGGTGGGCCGTGCCCTGCACGGGGGACTCCGGCGCCTGGCTGGCAGCCAGCACTTGGCCATTCCAGACCACGCGGCGTATGTCGTCGGCCGCGCGGGCCATGGCGTGCAGCGGCGGGCAAAAGCCGCGCGCCTGGGCCATCAGCCCCTCGGCAATGGCCGGCTCCAGCGCCTGCAGCACCTGCGGTCTTTGCTGCGCGGCGAAGGCCAGGTCCAGCGGTGCCATCACCTGGGTCTGCCAGCCCTGCGGTCCCGCATAGCCCTGGTAGGGCAGGGCGCGCGCCGTGCGCACCAGGTAGGTGCGGCCTGCATGGATCAGCGGCTGCACGGCATCACCATGGTGCATGGGCACGCGGCTGCCGGGGGCTATCCAGTGGGCGTCGCTGCTGGCGATGACCAGTCCGCCCTCGTCCAGCAGCAGTCCCACCTGGGCACGCGGCCCGCCCGAGGCAAAGATGGCCTGCATCTCGGCGGCGAAGTCGAAGCTCAGGCACAGCACGCCGAGCACCGCCATGGTGCGTGGGTGCAGCAGGCGCTGCGCGTAGATCAGGCGGTCAGCGCCGGGCAGCACGCAACTGGCGCCGAAATGGCTGACATGGCCGGTCTGCTGCAGGGACTGCTGGAACCAGGCCTCGGCACAGGGCGGTGGCGGCTTGCGGCCTGCCTGCGCCTGGGCACGTGCGCAGACCTGGCCCTGCGTGTCCAGCAGCAGGATGTCGTCATACACCGTGTACTTGGCTCGGTAGCTCTGCAGGTGCGCCTGCAAGTGCGCCTGCAGCGGTGCCTGCCATGCGCGCAGACCGCCGGCCGCCATGTCGGGCAGGCCGCAGTCATCGCCATCGCCATCGCCATCGTCAAGCCGTGCCATGGCCTCGCACAGCACGGTATCGGCGGCGAGAAAGCCGACATCGGCCGTGCGCTCATACAGGCTTCGCACCAGCAGGTCGATGGCATGGGCGGACTGCATGCCCAGCTGGGCCATGGCCTCCTGAGCGGACTGCGCCAGCTGCGACTGCAGCAGGCCTTGCTCCAGCTGCTCCAGTCCCTGGCGCGTGTCGGTGAGCATGGACACCAGGGCCTGCCCCTGCTGCGAGGCCTGCATGCGGGCCGAGGCTTCGATGAGCCGCCACATGAGCCGTATTTCGCGCAGGTCGGCGGCGTTGCGGTTGAGTTCCCGCAGGTGGGGAAGAATCAGGTCGGTTGGCAGGGATGTGGCCATGGAGCGCTCCGCAGTCAGGTTCAGGCTGGGTGAAACCCGCTTTCCCCGATCAGGGAAAAGCCTGATGCAACGAGCAAGAAGGAGGCCAGCTTGTGACTAAATGTGTCTGCAAGGTGACACAGGGATGACAGCCCCCCATCCACAGCCCCACCCGCAGCCCCATCGGCGCCACGCCGGGGCATGGCCTGGCGTCACCGGGGTGCGTCCGGCACTGCCGTGCAGCACGGTAGTGCCGGACGGCGGTGAATGCGCCTACAGGCTCAGGTCGATGGAGTGCACGCGGTGCGCGTCAAGCAGGCCCGCCGCACGGTCCTCGAAGTAGCGCTCCAGCGTCACGCGCACGGTGCGAAAGGCCAGTTCCTCCCAGGGAATCTCGGCCTCGGCAAAGAGGCGGGCCTCCATGGTCTCGGGGCCTGGATAGAACTGCTCGCTGCGCAGGCGGGCGCGGTAGAACAGGTGGACCTGGCTGACCTTGGGCACGTCAACGATGGAAAACAGCGGCCCCATCTCGATGTCGGCACCGGCTTCCTCATCGGTCTCGCGCTGGGCGCCGCGCGCCGTGGTCTCGGCCAGTTCCATGAAGCCGGCAGGCAGGGTCCACAGGCCCCGGCGCGGCTCGATGTTGCGCTTGCACAGCAGCACGCGGCCGTCGTCGGTGACGGGGATGGTGCCGACCACGTTCAGTGGATTCTCGTAGTGGATGGTGTGGCAGTGCGGGCACACGGCGCGTTCGCGCGTGTCGCCATCGTCGGGAATGCGGTAGACCACGGCCGTGCCGCAGGCTCGGCAGAACTTGATGGGGCTGCGAAAAATCATGCCGACACCATGGAAGTGAAAGCGCCGCCAGACGGAAGGCGGGAAGGCTTTCCGTACAGCGGACTGTGGGTTCAGAAAAACGAAGGCCGGCAGGCCGGGGAGCGCGCTCCCCGCTGCCTTGCCGGCCTGTCGCCAGGCACAGGGATCTCAGGCGATCTTGACGCTCAAGGGGCTCAGGCCATCGATGCGGCCTTCCAGCAGGTCACCGCGCACCACGGCGGCCACGCCTTCGGGCGTACCCGTCATGATCAGGTCGCCGGGCTGCAGTTCCCAGGCGGCCGACAGATGCTCGATGGTCTCGGCAATGTTCCAGATCAGCTTGCCGATGTCGCTGCGCTGGCGATCGGCGCCATTGACCTGCAGCGAGATCGTGGCCTTGGCGATGTCGCCGGCCTCGGCTGCCGGGGTGATGGGGCCGATGGGCGCGGCATGTTCGAAGGCCTTGCCGATGCACCAGGGGCGGCCCTGTTTCTTCATGTCGTTCTGCAGGTCGCGGCGCGTCATGTCCAGGCCCACGGCGTAGCCCCAGATGTAGTCCAGCGCGTCGGCGGCCAGGATGTTCTTGCCCGCCTTGCCGATGGCCACGACGAGCTCGATCTCGTGGTGCAGGTTGGAGGTCAGCGTGGGGTAGGGCATGGTGCCCGTGGTGCCGGCCTCGACGGGCACGATGGCGTCGGCAGGCTTGAGGAAGAAGAAGGGCGGCTCGCGGCCGGTGAAGCCCATCTCCTTGGCGTGCTCTTCGTAGTTGCGGCCCACGCAGTAGATGCGGTGCACGGGAAAACGCTCGGGGCGGCCCAGGACGGGTACGCTGGCCACGGCGGGCGGGTTGAAAACGTAGCTCATGTCGGTGTTCCTCTGGCGCCTTGTCTCGTGGGCGCCGTCGCAAGTGTGCCATGCCTGTGGCCCCGCAACGGGGCAACGCGATGGCCGGATGAGCCTGAACAGACCCCGGGTCGCACGGTATGCTTTGCGGTCTATGAAGCTCCACACCTACTTCCGCTCGTCGGCCTCCTACCGCGTGCGCATTGCGCTGCAGATCAAGGGCCTGGACTATGAATCCGTACCCGTGCACCTGCTGCGCGGCGACCACAGGGCGCCGGCCTATGCCCAGCATGTCGGCGATGCGCTGGTGCCGGCGCTGGAAACCGAGGACGGCCACTGGCTGACCCAGTCCATGGCCATCATCGAATATCTCGATGAGACCCATGCCGAAATACCGCTGCTGCCGCGCGACGCCCTGGGCCGTGCCCATGTGCGCGCGCTGGCCCAGATGGTGGCCTGCGAGATCCATCCGCTCAACAACCTGCGCGTGCTCAAGTACCTGGTGCGCAACCTGGGTGTCTCCGACGAGGCCAAGAGCGGCTGGTACGTGCATTGGGTGCGCTCCGGCCTGGAAGCCTTCGAACGCCAGCTGGACCTGCTGGCCGCCGAGCGCGAGGCCGCAGGCCTGGCGCCTTCGCTGTTTTGCTGGGGCGACACGCCCACGCTGGCCGACTGCTGCCTGGTGCCGCAGATCTTCAACGGCCGCCGCTTCAATGTGAGCCTGGACGGCCTGCCACGCCTGGCGGCCATCGTCGATCGCTGCGAGGCGCTGCCGGCCTTCCAAAGGGCCCATCCCTCGGCCTGCCCCGACGCGGAATGAGCGCGGCCCGGCCTGACTCCATCCCCGGCAACCTCCCCGGCACCATCCCCGCATCCTGGCTGGTGCCCGAGTGGCCCGCGCCGCCCGGCGTGCACGCGCTGTGCACCTCGCGCGAAGGCGGCGTCAGCACGGCGCCCTGGGGCAGCCTGAACCTGGGCGACCATGTGGGCGATGACCCGCAGGCCGTCCGCACCAACCGCCAGCGGCTGCAGGAGATCGTGCGTGCCCATACGCCCGGCGCCTGCGCAGTGTTCCTGCAGCAGGTGCATGGCGTGGATGTGGTGGCCCTGGATGCAGGCAGCGCGCAGGGCCAGGCCTTCGATGCCTGCGTGACCAGCGCCTCGGGCGTGGTCTGCACCATCATGGTGGCCGACTGCCTGCCCGTGCTGCTGGCCCATCGCAACGGTACCGTGGTGGGCGCGGCCCATGCGGGCTGGCGCGGGCTGGCGGGCGGGGTGCTGGAGACGCTGTTCGAGCGCTTTGCAGGCCAGATCCAGACACCGCCCGGGCAAGCGGCGCAGCAGACCCTGGCCTGGCTCGGACCCTGCATCGGTCCGCGCTCCTTCGAAGTGGGAGCCGAGGTGCGCGCGGCCTTCATCGCGCATGACGCGGCGGCCGGGGCGCATTTCACCGCCGTGCCGCAAGAGGGCGCGGGCGCACCCAAGTACCTGGCCAACCTGGCAGGGCTTGCGCGCCAGCGCCTGGCGGCGCTGGGCATCACCGCCATCTACGGCAATGACGGCGGCGACGCATGGTGCACGGTGCTCAACGGCTCACGGTTCTTTTCGCACCGGCGCGACGCTGCCCGCCTGGGCAGCAGCGGGCGGTTCGCCGCCTGCATCTGGAAGGACTGAGCGCGCCTGCGTGCCGGGGCCGCTCTGCGATGCCTGCTGCTGCGCCAGCCAGGCCTCGCGCTCGGCCAATTCGCGTGCATGGCGTTTTCGCTTGCGCGCGGGCGTGCCCATGATGTAGATCACGATGGACAGCGGCAGCAGTCCATAGAGTGCGAACGTGATCACGGCGCCGAGTATGCTGCCCGTGGGGCTGGCGGCCTCGGCCACTGCCATCATCAGAGTGACATACAGCCAGGCGATAACAACGAGATACATGGTCGAACCAAAAAAACGAGCGAGGCACGGGTTTTCGTGGAGGTCTGTGCCGGGCAAGGCGGGGCTCGCCTGGGTCACAATCAAAACGGATGCCCCGCAAGCCCCAGGCTATTGCATGGCATCCACGAACAAGGATGCAGCATGAATTTTGACCCACTCGCTGGCCTGTCAGGCCAATCCGTCCAGCAATTCTGGAACGAGCAATGGAGCCGCACGCTGCAGACACTGCAGCAGCTGGGGCAACCAGGCCTTCCGGGAACCCAGGGCATGCCAGGCATGCCGGACATGGCCCAGGCCTGGAACGCGGCCGTCCCCGAACCCGGCGCCCTGCCCGAGAACGCGCTGTCCCTGGACCCCGAAAAGCTGCTGGAGCTGCAGCGCCAGTACCTGGATGGTGCCAAGGCCATGGCCGAACAGGGCGGCGCCCAGGCGCTGCTGGCCAAGGACAAGCGCTTCAATACCGAGTCGTGGTCCGGCAATCCGCTGACGGCGGCCACGGCTGCGACCTATCTGCTCAACAGCCGCATGCTCATGGGCCTGGCCGATGCCGTGCAGGCCGATGACAAGACGCGCAACCGCGTGCGCTTCGCCATCGAGCAATGGCTGGCGGCCATGGCGCCCAGCAACTTCCTGGCACTCAATGCCGAGGCCCAGAAGAAAGCCATCGAAACCCAGGGCGAGAGCCTGGCCCAGGGCGTGGCCAACCTGCTGGCCGACATGCGCCAGGGCCATGTGTCCATGACCGACGAGAGCCTGTTCACCGTGGGCAAGAACGTCGCCACCACCGAAGGCGCCGTGGTGTTCGAGAACGAGCTGTTCCAGCTCATCGAATACAAGCCGCTGACGGACAAGGTGCACGAACGGCCCTTCCTCATGGTGCCGCCCTGCATCAACAAGTTCTACATCCTGGATCTGCAGCCCGACAACTCGCTGATCCGCTACGCCGTCAGCCAGGGCCATCGCACCTTCGTGATGAGCTGGCGCAACCCCGACGAAAGCCTGGCGCGCAAGACCTGGGACAACTACATCGAGGACGGCGTGCTCACCGGCATCCGCGTGGCGCGCGAGATCGCAGGAGCCGAGCAGATCAATGTGCTGGGCTTTTGCGTGGGCGGCACCATGCTGTCCACCGCGCTGGCGGTGCTGCAGGCACGCCACGACCGCGAGCATGGCGCAACTGCCGCTCCGGCGGCCAAGGCGCCTGCGGCCAAACGCGCGGCTGGCAGCCGCAGCGCCGCCCGCACATCCACAGCCCGCGCCACGGCGCCAGCTGGCGTGCCGTTTCCCGTGGCCAGCGTCACGCTGCTGACCACCTTCATCGACTTCAGCGACACCGGCATCCTCGATGTCTTCATCGACGAATCCGTGGTGCGCTTCCGCGAGATGCAGATGGGCGAGGGCGGCCTCATGAAGGGCCAGGACCTGGCGTCCACCTTCAGCTTTCTGCGGCCCAACGACCTGGTCTGGAACTACGTGGTGGGCAACTACCTCAAGGGCGAGACGCCCCCGCCGTTCGACCTGCTGTACTGGAACAGCGACTCCACCAACCTGCCCGGCCCCTACTACGCCTGGTACCTGCGCAACCTCTACCTGGAAAACAAGCTGGCCCAGCCCGGCGCGCTGACCGTCTGCGGCGAGCGCATCGACATGCACCAGCTGCGCCTGCCGGCCTATATCTATGGCTCGCGCGAGGACCACATCGTGCCCGTGGGCGGTTCCTATGCGTCCACCCAGGTGCTGGGCGGCGACAAGCGTTTTGTGATGGGCGCATCGGGCCACATCGCGGGCGTGATCAATCCGCCGGCCAAGAAAAAGCGCAGCTACTGGCTGCGCGAGGACGGCCAGTTGCCGCCCACGCTCAAGGAATGGCAGGCCGGCGCCGACGAGTACCCGGGCAGCTGGTGGGCCGACTGGAGCCCCTGGCTGGCCGAGCACGGCGGCAAGCTGGTCGCAGCGCCCAAGCAGTACGGCAAAGGCAGGGAATACACGGCCATCGAGCCGGCCCCGGGCCGCTACGTACTGGTCAAGGCCTGAGGCACAATCGTTTCGATGCTGCAGTGCAATAACGCTGCGGCTTGAATGCAGGGTGCCGCTGCCGCGACTGCGGCAATGTGCGCCCGGGCATCCCTTCAAGAGTCCAAAGAAAGGTCCGTCATCATGGAAGACATCGTCATCGTTTCCGCTGTCCGTACTGCCGTTGGCAAGTTTGGCGGCACCCTTGCCAAGATCCCCGCCACCGAACTGGGCTCCATCGTGATCCGCGAGGCACTGAACCGCGCCAAGGTCGGCACCGACCAGGTCGGTGAAGTCATCATGGGCCAGGTGCTGGCCGCTGGCGCAGGCCAGAACCCCGCACGCCAGGCCATGATGAAGGCCGGCGTTGCCAAGGAAACCCCGGCCCTCACCATCAACGCCGTCTGCGGCTCCGGCCTGAAGGCCGTGATGCTGGCAGCCCAGGCCGTGGCCACGGGCGACAGCGAGATCGTCGTGGCCGGTGGCCAGGAGAACATGAGCCTGTCGCCCCACGTGCTGCCGGGCTCGCGCGACGGCCAGCGCATGGGCGACTGGAAGATGGCCGACACCATGATCGTGGACGGCCTGTGGGACGTCTACAACCAGTACCACATGGGCATCACGGCCGAGAACGTGGCCAAGGAAAAGAGCGTCAGCCGCGAGCAGCAGGATGCCCTGGCCCTGGCCAGCCAGCAAAAGGCCACGGCCGCACAGGACGCAGGCAAGTTCGTGGACGAAATCGTTCCCGTCAGCATTCCCCAGCGCAAGGGCGATCCCGTGGTGTTCGCGGCCGATGAGTACATCAACCGCAAGACCAATGCCGACGCCCTGGCAGGCCTGCGCCCGGCCTTCGACAAGGCCGGCTCGGTGACGGCCGGCAACGCCTCGGGCCTGAACGATGGCGCGGCCGCCGTGGTGGTGATGAGCGCCTCCAAGGCCAAGGCCCTGGGCCTGACGCCGCTGGCACGCATCGTCTCCTACGCCACCAGCGGCCTGGACCCTGCCACCATGGGCCTGGGCCCGGTGTTCGCCTCGCGCAAGGCGCTGGAGCGTGCAGGCTGGACCGCGCAGGACGTGGACCTGTTCGAGCTGAACGAAGCCTTTGCGGCCCAGGCCTGTGCGGTGAACCAGGAGCTGGGCATCGACCCGGCCAAGGTCAACGTCAACGGCGGCGCCATTGCCATCGGCCACCCCATCGGCGCATCGGGCGCCCGCATCCTGGTGACCCTGCTGCACGAGATGCAGCGCAGCGGCGCCAAGAAGGGCCTGGCCGGCCTGTGCATCGGCGGCGGCATGGGCGTGGCCATGGCGGTGGAGCGCGTCTGAAAGACTCCGGGAAAACGTTAGCAAGCTTTCAGGGTAGATCCTAGGCCTGCCTAGGGCCTGCCCGAAGAGAGGCGCAGCGCACGCGCTGCATACTAGCCATACGGGGGTACCGGACCCAGAGGTTCAGGCACCCTTGGTGATAACCGGAGTCAATGCCCCGGTTGTCGTGGATAGATTGATCTGAAGCAACCATTGATTGACAGGAGAGAAGAATGGCTCAAAAAGTAGCGTATGTCACAGGGGGAATGGGAGGCATCGGAACGGCTATCTGCCAGCGTCTGCACAAGGAAGGCTTCAAGGTCATCGCAGGTTGCGGTCCGTCGCGCGACTTCCAGAAGTGGCTGGACGAGCAAAAGGCGCTGGGATACAACTTCCATGCATCGGTCGGCAATGTGGGCGACTGGGCTTCCACCGTCGAGGCCTTCAGCAAGACCAAGGCCGAGCACGGCAGCATCGATGTGCTGGTCAACAATGCCGGCATCACGCGTGACCGCATGTTCATCAAGATGACGCCGGAAGACTGGCAGGCCGTCATCGAGACCAACCTCAACTCCATGTTCAACGTGACCAAGCAGGTCGTGGGCGACATGGTGGAAAAGGGCTGGGGCCGCATCATCAACATCAGCTCGGTCAATGGCGCCAAGGGGCAGGCCGGGCAGACCAATTACTCGGCCGCCAAGGCGGGCATGCACGGCTTCACCATGGCGCTGGCGCAGGAGATGGCCACCAAGGGCGTGACCGTGAACACCGTGAGCCCCGGCTACATCGGCACCGACATGGTCAAGGCCATCCGTCCCGACGTGCTGGAGAAGATCGTGGGCACCATCCCCGTCAAGCGCCTGGGCGAGCCCAGCGAGATCGCATCGATCATCGCCTGGCTGGCCTCGGAAGAAGGCGGCTACTCCACTGGCGCCGATTTTTCGGTCAACGGTGGCCTGCACATGCATTGAACCTGCAAGGGTTCGCGCTGCAAAGGAGCCTTCGGGCTCCTTTTTTGTTGGGCAGCCCCGCGGCAAATGGCCCAGAAATGACAAAACCCGCTGAAGCGGGTTCTGTGGAAGAGGGGGTCTGCACGGAAGGCCGTCAGACCGTTGGTGTCAGAGACTGGGGCACCGTGTGCGCCAGCCAGCGCCTCAGCGCTTGCGATCGCGTTCGTCTTCGGGCCAGATGGACATGATGGCAGTCGTTTGCATGGAAACTTTCTCCTGTATTGCTCTCTTAACGCGGGCCAGATTCAGCTGGTTGACAGGTTTTTAAAAAATTTTCGAAGGAAGTCGAAACTTTTTTGTGACCCGGTTTTCAGGCGTTGCGGGGGCCGCGCTTGCGGTCACGGTCATCCCATGGCCAGACAGCTTGGGCCAGCGCAGCGGCTGCAAAGCGGGTCTGCAGGGCGGTGTGGGAAAAGATGTCGGTCATGTGCAATCACTCCTTTGTTGCGTGTTCAACGCGGGCAAGTGGCTGCAGGTTGACTCAGGGATTGCCCCAGGACGCAAGCAATTGCAAGCCCGGAGGTGGTGATCTGTCAGTTTGAAGACAGATTCCTGGCGCGGTGAGAAAAAATCCGTTTCCTGACAGAGGCTTACGGGTGTGGTGGGCCAATGCCGATGCTGTTACGCCTCGTTGCCCTCAATGCGTGGGCACAGGTCAACCCGGGGCGAAAACGTCCATCAGGCAAAAATCAGGGTCACGGCAGGCGCGTCGTCCACGATGTAGCCGCGGTACATGCCGGCGCTGTTGAAGGGGCAGTGCACGCGTCCGTCGCTGTCCACGGCCACCACGCCGCCCTGACCACCGATGTGTGTCAGCGTGCCCCGCACTGCGGCGTCGGCTGCGAGTTCCAGGCTTTGCCCCAGGTAGCGCATGCGCGCGTGGATGTCGTGCGCGATGGCTGCGCGCAGGAAATGCTCGCCGGTTCCGGTGGCCGCCACGGCGCAGGTGGTGCTGTCGGCGTAGAAACCTGCGCCCACCACGGGCGTGTCGCCCACACGCCCGGGGCGCTTGTTGGTCAGCCCGCCGGTGGATGCCGCGGCGGCCAAGTTGCCATGCACATCGCGCGCCACGGCGCCGACCGTGCCCATCTTGCCGTTCTCGTTCAGCGGAGCCGGGTGAGCCACCAGTCCGCTGGCGTCGTGGTCCAGCAGCGCGGTCTGGCCGGATTGCGCCTGCACCCGGCGCAGCTGTGCCAGGCGCTCGGCAGAGTCGAAGTAGCGTGCATCCATCCGCGCCAGCCCGCGTTCATCGGCAAACCGTTGCGCCCCTTCGCCGACCAGGAGCACGCACTGGCCGTCGTCAAGAACATGCCGTGCCAGCGCAATCGGATTGCGCACCTGGCTGACGGAGGCGACTGCGCCGGCCCGCAGGTTGCTGCCGTCCATCAGGCCGGCGTCCATCTCGTGGCGCGCGTCGCGCGTGTAGACGGAGCCGCGCCCGGCATTGAACAGCGGGCAGTCTTCCAGGGACTGGCACGCGGCCTGGACGGCGTCCAGCGCGCTGGCGCCGCGCCGCAGCAGGGCGGCGCCCGCCTCCAGCGCCTGGGCCAGTGCGGCGTGGTAGGGGGCCTCGTCGGCCTGGCCCTGGATGACGGTGCCTGCGCCGCCGTGCACGGCAATGGAAAATTTTCGGGAGTTCTGGGACATGTTCATTGGAGTGCGTAGCGCGATTCCAGGAAGCGGCCATAGCGGGCGATGCCCAGGCCGATGAGCAGATAGACGGCACAGACCACCATGTACATCTCCACGAAGTACGCAATCCAGTGGGGGTCGCTCATGGCCATCTTCAGGGAGCCAGTGATGTCGTAGATATTCACGATCGCCACCAGGGAGGTGTCCTTCACCGCGCCGATGAAGTTGCTCACCGTGGGCGCGATGGTCACGCGCAGCGCCTGCGGCAGGACCACGTGGCGCAGCACCTGCACCCTGGTGAAGCCCATGGCCTGGGCCGCCATGACCTGGCCCTGGGGCACGGCCTGCAGCCCGCCGCGAAACACCTCGGCAAGATAGGCGGCGCTGAAGGCCGCCAGGCAGACGGCGATGCGGACCATGGGGTCCACCCGCCATTGCGCGGGCACCAGCATGGGCAGCACGAAGGCTCCGAAGAACAGCAGCGTGATCAGGGGCACGCCGCGCACGGCCTCGATGAAGCCCGTGCACAGGATACGGATCAAGGGCAGGCTGGAGCGCCGGCCCAGGGCCAGCAGAATGCCCAGCGGGACACCGGCCAGGCAGGCGATCACGGCAAGGAACAGGGTCAGCGGCAGGCCGCCCCACAGATCGCTGGGCACGGGTGCCAGGCCGGCCACGCCGCCCGCCATCAGCACGCCAAAGCCGGTCAACCCGGCCAGCAGCATTGCCATGCCGGCGCGGCCGAAGAAGCGCGGCAGTGCCGCCACCCCCACGCTGCCCAGCAGCAGCAGGCTGGCGGCGACGGGGCGCCACTGTTCGGCCATGGGGTAGCGCCCCAGGAACACCAGACGGTACTTGTCGCGCACCACGCCCCAGCAGGCGCCGGCCGCAGCGCGGCATGTGTCGGGGTTGGCTGCGGTTTCGGCGTCGAGCAGGCCCCAGGCCAGCAGCTTCCAGCCCGCCCACAGCGCGGCCAGCAGAAGCGTGGCGGTGATGAGCCCGGAGAGCGCATCCGGAAACAGGCTGGCGCGCAGGCGCTGTGCCAGCGGAACCCGGGGCGGGACCACCGGCAGGGCCGGTGCGCGGAGTACGGCACTCATGGGCAGGTCTTTCCCGGCTAGCGTGTGATGAAGGCACTGCGCTGGTTGAAGGCATTCAATGCCAGCGAGGTCAGCAGGTTGATGGCCAGGTAGACCACCGCGATGATGGTCACGCACTCGATGGCCTGGCCGGTCTGGCTCATGGCGGTGTTGGCGACCATCACCACGTCGGGGTAGCCGATGGCCACGGCCAGCGAGGAGTTCTTGATGGTGCTGAGCGCCAGGTTGGTATAGGGGGGAATGATCACCCGCAGGGCCTGCGGCAGCACGACCAGGCGCAGCTGCTGGCCGCGGCGCATGCCCAGGGCCGAGGCAGCATTCCATTGCCCGCGAGGCACGGCCTGCAGACCGGCGCGCACGATTTCCGCGCAATAGGCGGCGGCATACAGGCCCAGGGCTCCCACCAGGGCCAGGAATTCCGGCGTCAGCGCCAGTCCTCCGTCAATGCCGAACATGCCCGGCTGCGGCGAGCTCCAGTGCCAGCCCGCCGCGCTGTCGTACACCGGGCCGGGCAGGGCCAGCCCCGCCTTGCTCAGAAAGCCCAGGGGGCCGATGGCCAGAGGGCGGTCCACGTCGGGCAGCAGCGAAGTCAGCGCGAAATACCACAGCAGCACCTGCACCAGCAGCGGGATGTTGCGCGCCACATCGACATAGAGGCGCACGGCGCCGCGCAGCAGCGGATGCCTTGCCACGGCGGCCACGCCCAGCAGCAGGCCCAGCACGGTGGCCAGCACGAGCGCGGGCACGGCGGCGCGAACCGTGTTGGCCACGCCGGCCGCGACCGCACGCAGGTAGCTGTCGCCGGGCTCGTAGGGCAGCAGCCCTTCGGAGATGGAAAAGCCGGCCGTCTGCTCCAGAAAGCCGAAGCCCCCGGCAATGCCGCGCGCGGCCATGTTGCGGCTGGCGTTGTGCGCCAGCCAGCCCAGCAGCAATATCAGCAGCCAGCCGATGGCGAGCTGCAAGGCCAGCCGGCCCCAGCGTGGCCGGGTGGGGGCCGGTGGCTGCCGTGCCCCGGCGTCGATGGCATTCACGGCTTTCACAGCATTCACGGCGTTCGCGGCGTTCATGGCAGGGTGCCCTCGGCGCGTCAGTTCATCGGCGGCGACATCATCAGGCCACCCTTGGTGAACAGCGCGTTCTTGCCGCGCGGCACGTTCAGGCCCGACCTGGCGCCCAGGTTGCGTTCATAGCTCTCGCCATAGTTGCCCACGGCCTTGACGATGCGCAGCGCCCATTCCCTGTCCAGCCCCAGCTGCTTGCCCAGGTCGTCGCTCTGGCCCAGGAAACGCTTGACCTGGATGCTGTCGGAGCGGGTCTTGAGCTCGTCGGCATTGGCCTGGGTGATGCCCAGTTCCTCGGCCTCGATCATGGCGTTGAGTGTCCAGCGCACGACGGCGAACCATTCGTCGTCACCGCGGCGCACTGCCGGGCCGGCCGGCTCCTTGGAGATGACTTCGGGCAGGATCACGTAGTCGTCGGGGTTGGCCAGTTCCTTGCCGCGCAGCACGGCCAGGGCGCCGAGGTCGCCTGTATACGCCTGGCAGCGTCCGCTGCTGAAGGCCTGCAGGGCCGCTTCGGGGTTGTCGAACACCACCGCCTTGTAGTTGAGCTTGTGGGCGCGAAAGTACTCCGACAGGGTTTTTTCCGTGGTGGATCCGCTGATCACGCAGATGGTGGCGCCAGAGAGCTGCTTGACGCTGTTCAGGCCGGGTTTCTTCCTGGCCATGAAGCCCTGGCCGTCGTGGAAATTGATGCCCGCCCACATCAGGCCCAGGCCGTTGTCGCGCGTGAAGGTCCAGGTGGTGTTGCGTGCCAGCAGATCGATCTCGCCGGACTGCAGCGCCGTGATGCGTGTCTGGCCGCTGGTGGGAATGAACTTGACCTTGCTGGCGTCGCCCAGGGTGGCTGCAGCCACGGCACGGCACAGATCCACGTCCAGCCCGGACCAGTTGCCGCTGCCGTCGGCGAGCGCAAAGCCTGCGCGCCCCGTGTGCACGCCGCAGGCCACGGCGCCGCGCTGCTTGATGCCGTCCAGCGTCTTGCCAGCGTGGGCGGGCGCGGCAGCGAGTGTGAGGAGGGCGGCCATCGATGCAAGCGCAAGGCGCAGACGGGCAGGGGCGTTCATGGTGAATCCTTTCCAGCGGGATGGGGGGCCTGGGGCTGCGGCTTGCCTGCCGCCGGCGAAGCGGTATCGGCGTCCGGAGTCAGGTAGGGAAGCACCGACTCGGACAGTTCGACCAGGCTGCGCACGGCCTGGGGCGTGGCGCGGATGACCTGGGTGGCCAGTGCCTCGACCATGGCCATGGCCGCCATTGGCGATGAAGGCAGCAGGGGATGCGAGGCGGGCGCCAGCAGCGTGTAGTCGGCCTCGCGGGCCAGCGGACTCGTGGCCTCGTCGGTGATGGCGATGGTCAGGGCGCCTCGCTGGCGTGCGTGCGCCGTCAGCGCGACGGCTTCGCGCGAGTAGCGCGGCAGGGAAATGGCGATCAGCACGTCCTGCTCCGTCAGCCCTGTCATGCGGCGTACCGCCTGTTCCGATCCGCCTGCGGAGGTCACTTCCACCACCTGCGGCAGATAGGGTTGCAGCACGTCGGCGCCAAAGGCCGCCACATGGTGGGAGCTTCCGAACCCCATGAAGAGCACACGGCGGGCGCGGCAGATGCGCTGGGCCAGTTGGTCGAGCAGGCCGGGGTCGCAGGCCTGCGCAGCCGCCTGCAGGTTGCGCTGCGTGTGCCCGAAAGCCTGCTTGCCCACGGCGCCAGCCGTGGCGGCCTCGGGCCCATGCGCCGCGCGCAGCTTGTTCACGGGCTCCAGGGCCTGCTGCAGCTGGCGGCCCAGGTGCAGGCGCAAATCGGCAAAGCCTTCGTAGCCGGCATGCTTGGCGAAGCGATTGACGGCAGCCAGGGAGCCACCGCAGGCATTGGCCACTTCTTCAGCGCTCAACGTGACGGCCAGCACCGGATGCGCGGCCATCCAGCGGCCGACCCGGGCGACGGCGGGCGAGCCATCGACGCTGGCGCGCAGCAGTTCCTGTACGGCGGGGTGGGGGTGGAGTTCCATGAATGAATGAAAGTGAATGGTCTCTTTCATTCATTATTTTTTAAGAATGAAATCTTTCATTCAGGAGAAACCCTGAACCGAACGATCCATGCGTTCCGCTGGCTGCGGGGGAGTGCGGGGCGCGAGGGGAGTGGGGGGGGGGAGGGGGGGGCCTCAGGGGCACACTTGGGCGGAGCCGAAGTGGCGCGCCGTCTTCACGCGGGACGACGCTTGTGGCAGGCGGTCCCATGGGACCGCCTGATTTTCGAGAACGACTGGAATCAGTCGGAGATCGCGGCCGACAGCTGCTCGATCTGCTCGCTCAGTTCCAGCCAGCGCTCTTCCAGGCTGTCAATCTCGTCGTTGCAGGCCTTGAGGCTGCGGCCCGTCTCGGCCATGTCGGCGGGCGAGATGGGCTGGCTCAGCAGGCCTTCGAGCCGCGTGCGCTCGGCCTGCAACTGGGGCAGGCGCTTGTCCAGCTGTTCCAGTTCCTTCTTGAACGGCCGGGTCTTTTCGGCCATCTGCTGGCGGGCCAGGGCTGCCAGGCGCCGTTGCTCGCGCTGGTCTCCGGCACTGGCGGCCGGCGGCGTGGGCGGGGCAGCGGGAGCCGGGGCCAGCGCAGCAGTCACGGGGGCCTGCACTGCAGGCGCTGCAGGCTCCACCTGCGCTGCCGCCTTGCTGGTGGCCGCAGCCGCCTGTTCGGCCTTGCGGGCCTCTTCGCGCAGGCGGCGGGATTCTTCCAGCAGGTAGCGCTGGTAGTCGTCCAGGTCGCCGTCGAAGGGGCCGACCACGCCACGGCCGACCAGCCAGAAGTCCTCGCAGACCGAGCGCAGCAGCGCGCGGTCGTGGCTGACCAGCATGACGGTGCCGTCGAAGTCGTTGATCGCCATGGCCAGGGCCTCGCGCGTGGCCAGGTCCAGGTGGTTGGTGGGCTCGTCCAGCAGCAGCAGGTTGGGGCGCTGCCAGACGATCATGGCCAGCACCAGGCGCGCCTTTTCGCCGCCGCTCATGCTGCCCACGGCCTGCTTGACCATGTCGCCGCTGAAGTTGAACGTACCCAGGTAGCTGCGCAGGTCCTGCTCGCGGGCCTGCGGGCCGGTGGCGCCGGTGTCCCGTGCCAGGCGGATCATGTGCTCCATGGGGTTCTCGCCGGGGCGCAGCACGTCCAGTTCCTGCTGGGCGAAGTAGCCGATGTTCAGGCCCTTGCCTTCGGTCACGGTGCCGGCCAGGGCCTTCATCTCACGCGCGATGGTCTTGACCAGGGTGGACTTGCCCTGGCCGTTGGCGCCCAGGATGCCGATGCGCTGGCCCGCCAGCACCGAGCGGTTGACGCCGCGCAGGATGGTGGTCGCCTGGCCTTCGTCGTCCAGGTAGCCGAATGCAGCGTCCGTGATCGCCAGCATGGGGTTGGGCAGGTTGGCCGGCGGCTTGAACTCGAAGGTGAAATCGGCGCTGGCCAGCATGGGTGCGACCTTTTCCATGCGCTCGATCTGCTTGACGCGGCTTTGCGCCTGCTTGGCCTTGGAGGCCTTGGCCTTGAAGCGGTCGATGAATTTTTGCAGGTGGGCGATCTTGTCCTGCTGGCGCTCGAACGAGGCCTGCTGCAGCAGGATCTGCTGGGCGCGCAGTTCCTCGAACTTGCTGTAGTTGCCGCCATAGCGCGTGACCTGCGCGTTTTCTATGTGCAGCGTGGTGTTGGTGATGGCGTCCAGGAATTCGCGGTCATGGCTGATCACGACCAGGGTGCCGGGGTAGCGCTTGAGCCAGGCTTCCAGCCAGACCAGGGCGTCCAGGTCCAAGTGGTTGGTGGGCTCGTCCAGCAGCAGCAGGTCGGAGGGGCACATCAGCGCGCGCGCCAGCTGCAGGCGCATGCGCCAGCCGCCGGAGAAGCTGTTGACGGGGTGCTCCAGCTCGGAGACCTTGAAGCCCAGGCCCAGGATCAGGGCCTGTGCGCGCGGCACGGCGTCGTGGGCGCCGGCATCGGCCAGGTCCACGTGGGCGTGGGCAATGGCCATGCCGTCCTCGCTGGCCTCGGCGGCCGCGAGTTGGGCGTTGAGCTCGCTCAGGCGGGTGTCGCCGTCCAGCACGAACTGGGTGGCCGTCTCCGAGGTCTCGGGCATGTTCTGCGCGACCTGGCCCAGGCGCCATTGCGAAGGGATGGAGAACTCTCCACCGTCCTCGGCCAGGCTGCCGTTGAGCAGGGCGAACAGGCTGGACTTGCCGGCGCCATTGCGTCCGACAAGGCCGACTTTTTCACCGGGGTTGATGGAGACGGAGGTGCTGTCCAGCAGCACGCGGGTGCCGCGGCGCAGGGTAATGTTGCGAAGGCTGATCATGAATGGGCAGGATTATCCCAGCGATTGCGCCAGGGCAGGATTGCCGCCCGCCATGCCCGTGCCCGGCCACGGTGCAAAGCCCTGGTACCAGGCCCTAGATCGGCTGTATGCCCACGCGCTGCATCATGGACTGGGTGAACTGGATCTCGCGCTCGAAGCCCTTGGCATAGGCTTCGGCGCTGGTGATGGCGACCTTGCCGCCTTCCTGCTCCAGCAAGGCGATGACCCTGGGCTGCCTGAGCACCTCCTCCAACGCCGTGCGCAGCCGCTGGACGATGGCCTCGGGCGTGGCGGCCGGCACGGACACGCCGCCCCAGGATGTGAGGTTGACATTGGGCACGCCCAGCTCGGCCAGGGTCTGCACCTGGGGCAGCTTGGCGTTGCGCTGTGGCCCGGCAATGGCCAGCGGCACCAGCTTGCCGGCCAGCACCTGGGGATAGGCCACGGAAAACAGCGGGGCGCCGAAGGCTACCTGCTGGCCCAGCACGGCATTGACCAGCTCGGACGCGCCCTTGTAGGGCACATGGTTGACCTGCAGGCCCATGCTGGAGGCCAGCATCTCCACGCCCAGGTGCGACGGCGTGCCCACGCCGCCCGAGGCATAGTCCAGCGCGCCGGGCCTGGCCTTGGCGCGCGCGGCCAGGTCGTCCAGCGTGCGCATGCCAGAGTCGGCATGCACGACGACCAGGATGTCCGAGCGCGACATGCCCAGCACATGGCGGAAGTCCTTGAACACGTCGTAGCCCGGGCTTTTGTACATGCGCATGGCGGCGGCCATGGGCGAGCCCGAGTACAGCAGGGTGTAGCCGTCCGCCGGCGCCTTGGCCACCTGGCGTGCGCCGATGTTGCCGCCCGCGCCGGCGCGGTTGTCTATCACCACGGGCTGGCCCAGCTGGGCCGACAGCGCCTCGGCCACGATGCGCGCAGCCGTGTCGGGGCTGGTGCCGGCCAGGTAGGGCACCACCCATTTGATGGGGCGCGTGGGCCAGGCGCTGTCGTGTGTGGTGGCTGTGGCGGCTGTGGTGGCCCAGGGCAGGCCTGCGGCAAGCGATGCGGCGCCCGCAGCGCGCAGGAATCGGCGTCGGTCCGGCCTTTGGGATGGATTGTCTTGCATGGCGTTGTCTCCTTGTCTTTTCGCTTCTATGCCGGCCGGCCTCAGGCGCCGGCCCGCTCCAGCAGTTCCTTGGCGATGGTGTTGCGCTGTATCTCGCTGGTGCCCGTGAGCACGCGGTACATGCGCAGCATGCGGAACAGAAATTCCACGCGCCGGCCCTGGACGATGCCTTCGCCGCCATGGATCTGCACGGCGCGGTCGGCAATGCGGAACGCCGTCTCCGAGCAGAACAGCTTGCTCATCGAGGCCTGGGCGCGCGCATCGATGCCGGCGTCGATGGCGCGGGCCGTCTGCACCATCAGTGCGCGCGCGGCCATCCATTCGGTGGCCATGTCGGCCAGCATGTGCTGTATGGACTGGAACTGGGCAATGCTGCGGCCGAATTGCTGGCGCCCCAGCGCATAGTCGCGCGCATCGCGCAGCGCCACCTGGGCCAGGCCCAGCATGGCCGGGCAGTGCAGCAGGCGGTTGACGGTGATGCGGCCCAGCGCCAGGGCCAGGCCCCGGCCCGGCTCGCCGATCAACTGGGCAGCGGGCACGCGGCAGCCGTCGAGCACGATGTCCCCCGTGCTCGATTGCCCGGCCATGGTCTTGTAGCCGCTGACCACCTGCACGCCCGGTGCATGCAGGTCCACGAAGAAGGCGCTGATCTCGCGCTGCGGGCTGCCCTCGGGCGCGGTCGAGGCCATGAGCACGGCGAAGTCGGCAAACGGCGAGCCCGAGATGAAGCGCTTGCGGCCGTGCAGCACGTAGTGGTCGCCTTCGAGCACGGCGCGCGTCTCCAGCGCGCCCGCGTCCGAGCCGGCCGCTGCCTCGGTCAGTGCAAAGCAGATGGATTTCTCGGCGCGCGCCACGGGCAGGATGAACTGCTCCATCTGCAGCGGCGTGGCCTTGCGGATCAGCGCGCCTATGCGCGGCGGGCCGCTGAGTTCGCCCAGCACATGGGGCGCGAAGGGCGAGCCCGTGGCGTAGATGGCCTCCTTGACCAGCACCTGGTCGAGCACGGACAGGCCGGCGCCGCCCATGGCCTCGGGCAGGGTCATGCCGTAGAAGCCGCGCGCATGCGAGAGCTTCCAGACCTGGCGCAGCAGCTCGGTGGAGGCGCTGTTTTCATGGTCCACGCCATGCGCGCGGGCGAGGTCGGCCAGTTCGCCGTGGATGAAGGCGTTGAGCGCGTCGATCAGGCCGGCCGCGCGCTCGGAGCCTTCAAAGGGCATTTCCAGCAGGGCAGCGTTGGCGGCGGGGAGAGTGTCTTTGGCGTTCATCTCAGTTCACCTTGCGGGCGTGGTTGGCCCAGTAGGGCGCCTGCACGGCGCGGCGCATGACCTTGCCGTTGGGGTTCTTGGGCAGCTGCTGCACGAATTCGATGTGGCGCGGGCGCTTGAAGCCGCCCAGGCGCTCCGCGCAGAAGCTGTCCAGCGCGGCGCTGTCGCCGGCCAGGCCGGGCTTGAGCACGATGTGGGCGGCCACGGCCTCGCCCCATTTGTCGTCGGGAATGGCGAACACGCAGGCATCGGCCACCGAGGCATGTTCGTAGAGCACGGACTCCACCTCGGACGGATAGACGTTGAAGCCGCCGCTGATGACCATGTCCTTCTTGCGGTCCACGATGTAGACAAAGCCCTGCTCGTCCATGCGGGCCAGATCGCCCGTGTGGTAGCGGCCGTTCTTGAGCACCTCGGCCGTCAGCTCGGGCGCGCGCCAGTAGCCTGCAAAGACATCGGCGCCGCTGACCACGATCTCGCCGATCTCGCCCTCGGGCACCGGGCGGCCCTCGTCGTCCAGCACTTCGACCAGGGATTCCAGGAAGGGCCGGCCGCAGGAAGCCAGCCGCTCGGGGCGCGATGCGCGCGCCTGCAGGTGGTCCTGCACCGTCAGGCCGCAGACGCCGGAGGTGGTCTCGCCCGCGCCGTAGCCCTGGGACAGGATGGGGCCGAACACGTCCATGGCCTGCAGGATGCGCGCGGGCGCCATGGGCGCTGCGCCGTAGCCCAGGCGCAGCAGGTCGGGCAGGGGGCGGTAGCGGCCGCCGATCTCGGCCAGCAGCATGTTGATCATGGTGGGCACCATGAAGGTATGGGTCACGCGCCGCGCCTGCATCTCGGCCATGAAGGCGCCCGGCTCGAAGCCCGAGAACAGGTGGATGGTGGCGCCCGTGCACAGCGCCGGCACCATCTGCATGCCCGAGGCATGGGTGACCGGCCCCACCAGGCCCAGCACGTGGCCGGCCTGCATGCCCTCGCCGCGCATCAGGAATTTGCGCAGCTGGGCCAGGCGGTTGCCGAAGGTCTGCATGGCGGCCTTGAGCACGCCCGAGGAGCCCGAGGTGTAGTGGAGCACGGCCACCTCGTGCTCGTGCACGGCCACGGGCTGGAAGCGGTCGCTGGCGCGGGCGAGCAGGGCCTCGTAGCTTTCGTCGGCGGGGCCGTCCAGCAGCAGCAGGCGCACGTCGGCGGACTGCAGGTGCGGCTTGAAGGCCTCGGCGCGCGCTGCGGTGGTCACGATGACGGCGGCATCGCTGTTGGCCGCGATATCGCCCACTTCGCGCGGCGAAAGGCGTGCGTTGAAGGGCGCCTTGATGAGCCCGGCCTTGTAGCAGGCGATCTCGATCTCCACGATTTCCACGCAGTTGGGCAGGTAGATGCCCACGCGGTCGCCACGGGACAGGCCCAGCGCCGCCAGCGCATTGGCCAGCCGGTTGGAGCGCTGTTCCAGCTCGGCATAGCTGATGCTGCGCGCGGCGCTGGTCACGGCCGGCTGCGCGCCGTGGGCCCTGCAACTGCGCGCGACCAGTTCTCCGACATTGGGGATGGGAAGGGAGTGGGAGTGGGAATGGGGGTGGGAATGGGGGTGGCCTGCGGTGGGCCGGGATGTCTCGTGCATGGCATTCCTTGGCTGAAGCCGCGCGTTTTGCGCGGCGTGCCATGCACTGTTCCAGAAGAGGCCTGGAGCGGGGAAATACCGTTTAGTGATTCAGGCGCATCAGAAAAATTGATGTCCAGATCAACCCTTGCGGTATTTGCTGATGACCCCGTGCCCAGACCCCTGCGGTCATGCCGTCATGCCTGCTGCCAGCGTGCCTGCCAGATGCCGGCCGTGATCAATTGCCGGGCCTGTGCCATCAGCGCCTGCTGGACCACCTGCAGCGCCGGGTCGCTGCTGCGGTTGGCCTGCACGGCCAGGAAGTAGCGGCGCAGCAGTTCGGGCGCCGTGACCTGGGCCACGATCCAGCCGTGCTGGATGGCCGTGGGCGCAGACTTGGCTTCCTCGCGCAGCCAGGCGGGCGCATCGCTCAGCGAGCAGGCGGGCGTGAAGGTGAAGCCCGCGCCGCAGTGGTAGAGCGAGCGGATGACGCGGGCGGAATCGTGTTCGTGGACGATGTTCAGCCGCAGGTCCCGTGCGTCGGCCGCGGCCTCCACGGTCTGGCGGATGGAAAAGCGCCGCGACTGCAGCACCAGCGGCAGCTGGCAGGCGTGGGCAAAGTCCATGTGCGGCAGGCCGCCGTCCGGCGCGGGGCGCAGCAGCGGGGCCACGCTGCCATCGACATCCTGGCCGCAGACGTAGATGGATTCCTCGGCCATGGGCTGCACCTGCATGTCGTGCAGGCTGGCCGTGTCCACGAGGATGGCCAGGTCTGCGCGCCGGTCCAGCATGGCTTTTTGCACCATGAGGCTGAGGTCGTCGAGCACGAAGATGCGTATGCGCGGGTGGCTGTTGCGCAGGCTGGCGATCACGGGGCCGGCCAGCAGGCTGGTCAGCAAAAAGGGCAGGGCGATGGTGACCGAGCCTTCGGGGCCCTGGGGCAGGCGCTGTATGCGCTCGCGCATGGCATCGGCGTCGGACAGCAGCCGGCGTGCGTCCTCGTACAGCTGGGCGCCGGCCGGCGTGGGGGTCACGCCGGCGTGGCTGCGCTCCAGCAACTGGGCGCCCAGCTCGCCTTCCAGCTTCTTGATCTGCGCCGTGAGCGCGGGCTGGGCCACGTACAGCGAGTGCGCGGCGCGCGAGAGGCTGCCCGCCTCCAGCACCGCGATGAAGTAGCGCAGCGCCCGCAGGTCCATCTCAGCCCAGGGGGCGGTAGGTGGGGCGCAGGGCCTCGATGTCGCCCTCGGTCCAGGCGCGCAGCGCCTCCTGGGTGATCAGCAGCACCTGCTCGTCGCCCGAGCTGGTGTCCAGCCAGAACACGGGCAGGTCGGGGAAGGCGGCTTCGAAGAAGTCCTTTTCATTGCCGATTTCCAGCACGACCACGCCTTCCTTGGCCAGTCGCGATGGCAGGTCCAGCAGCAGGCGGCGGATGAAGTCCATGCCGTCGGCGCCGCCGGCCAGCGCCAGTTCGGGCTCGGCCTGGTATTCGGCGGGCAGGCGGGACATGCTGTCGGCGTTCACATAGGGCGGGTTGCACAGCACCAGGTCCCAGGGGCCGGGAAGGGCAGCCAGGCCATCGCTTTCCAGCAATTGCACGCGCTCGGCGAGTTCATGGCGGTCCACGTTGATGCGCGCCACGGCCAGCGCGTCGGCCGAGATGTCGGCGCCCGTGACCTCGACCTCGGGCCAGGCCATGGCCGCCAGGCAGGCCAGGCTGCCGTTGCCGGTGCACAGGTCCAGCACGCGGCGCGTGCGATCGGACAGCCAGCCGTCGATGCTGCCGTCGGCCAGCAGCTCGGCGATGAAGCTGCGCGGCACGATGGCGCGCTCGTCCACGTAGAAGGGCACGCCCTGCAGCCAGGCCTCGCGCGTGAGGTAGGCGGCGGGCTTGCGCGTTCGGATGCGCTCTGCGAACAGCTCGGCCACTTCGGCCTGCTGCTGGGCGCTGACGGCCTGGTCGGCCAGGGATTCGGGCGCGCCAGGCGCCAGTTCGCTGTCCAGCGGCAGGCCCAGCTTCCACAGCGTGAGCCAGGCCGCTTCGTCTTCGGCCGTGGCCGTGCCGTGGCCAAAGGCCACGCCGGCCGCCGTGAGCGCTGCGGCCCCGGAGGCCACGAGGTCGGCGATGGTGCTGCCCGAGATGGCGGGAATATTGGCAGGGGTGGGGGCGGATGTCATCGTCGGCTCCTTGGTCGCGTTCAGACGGCCTGCTGTCGCTGCAGCTCCTGGAGCGTGCGGCGGTAAATGTTCTTGATGGGCTCGATGTCGGCCACCACGATGTGCTCGTCGATCTTGTGGATGCTGGCGTTGGGCGGGCCCACTTCCACGACCTGGCTGCAGATCTGGGCGATGAAGCGGCCGTCGCTGGTGCCGCCCGTGGTGGACAGCTCGGTCTCCAGGCCGGTCTCGGCGCGGATGGCCGCCTGCACGGCGTTCACCAGCGTGCCTGGCGTGGTCAGGAAGGGCTGGCCGCCAATGGTCCAGGCCAGCTCGTACTCCAGCCCGTGGCGGTCCAGCACGGCCTGCACGCGCTGCTGCAGCGATTCGGCCGTGGATTCGGTGCAGAAGCGGAAGTTGAAGTCGATGGTCACATGGCCGGGGATGACGTTGGATGCGCCCGTGCCGCCATGCATGTTGCTGATCTGCCAGCTGGTGGGCGGGAAGAAGGCATTGCCCTCGTCCCAGCGCGTGGCGGCCAGTTCGGCCAGGGCCGGCAGGGCCTGGTGGATGGGGTTGCGCGCCAGCTGCGGGTAGGCGATGTGGCCCTGGATGCCCTTGACCGTGAGGCGCCCGCTCATGGTGCCCCGGCGGCCGTTCTTGATCATGTCGCCCGTGCGCTCCACCGAAGTGGGCTCGCCGACGATGCACCAGTCCAGGCGCTCGCCGCGCTCGCGCAGCAGCTCGACCACGACCTTGGTGCCGTCCACCGAAGGGCCTTCCTCGTCGCTGGTCAGCAGCAGGGCAATGTCGAAGGAGGGCGCCGGTGTCTCGGCCAGGAACTCCTCCAGCGCCACGACGAAGGCGGCGATGGAGGTCTTCATGTCGCTGGCGCCGCGGCCGTACAGCTTGCCGTCGCGGTGCGTGGGCACGAAGGGCGGGCTGCTCCACTGCTCCAGCGGGCCGGTGGGCACCACGTCGGTATGGCCGGCAAAGACCAGCACGGGCCGGTCGGCGCCTGTCCCGGAGCGCCGGGCCCAGAGGTTGCGCACGCGAAAGCTGTCGGGGCCGCTGTCGATGCGCTCGCAGGCAAAGCCCATGGGCTGCAGGGCATCGGCCAGGAGTTCAAGGCAGCCGGCGTCTTCGGGAGTGACGGAGGGCAGGCTGATCAGCTGCTCGGTCAGTTGCAGGGTGCGGGACATGGTGGGTGGAATCAAAAAACAAAAAAGTCGGAGGGCCGGCTGCCGCCAGCGTGCTCCGACATTGTGAACGCTGCGGGGCCAGCCGATCAGTTCGGCTTGACTTCCAGCATGATTTCCGTGAACGAGGGCATGTCATCCTCGCCGGGCGTGGCCAGTTCGGCGAACTGGCTGGATGGCGCGGCATGGCTGGCCTTGACCACGTCGTTTTCCAGGCGCCACATCAGGTTGGTGGGCGAATCGGCGAAGGCCAGGGCTTCGGCGCGGTCGATGCGGCCGGAGCGGACCAGCTGCGCCAGCGCCTCTTCAAAGGTCTGCGAGCCTTCGGCCATGGATTTTTCCATGGCCTCCTTGACGCCCGAGAAGTTGCCGCGCTCGATCAGGTCGGCGATCAGCTTGGTGTTGAGCATGACCTCGACGGCCGGCATGCGGCCGCCGTCCACGGTGCGAACCAGGCGTTGGGAGATCACGCCCTTGAGTGCAGCCGACAGCTCGCCCAGCATGGTGGGACGGATTTCCTCGGGGAAGAAGGACAGGATGCGGTTGAGCGCGTGGTAGCTGTTGTTGGCGTGCAGCGTGGCCAGGCACAGGTGGCCCGACTGCGCAAAGCCCATGGCCGAGGACATGGTCTCGCGGTCGCGGATTTCGCCGATCAGGATCACGTCGGGGGCCTGGCGCAGCGCGTTCTTGAGCGCGATCTGCAGCGATGCCGTGTCCGAGCCCACTTCGCGCTGGTTGACGATGGAGCGCTTGTTGCGGAACTGGTATTCGATGGGGTCCTCGATGGTGAGGATGTGGCCCGTGAGCTTTTCGTTGCGCGCATCGATCATCGAGGCCAGCGTCGTGCTCTTGCCCGAGCCCGTGGAGCCCACGACCAGCAGCAGGCCGCGCTTTTGCATGATCAGCTCGCCCAGCACGGGCGGCAGGTTCAGCGTGTCCATGGCCGGAATGTGCTGGGCGATGAAGCGGATCACCACGGCGCAGCTGCCGCGCTGGTGCATGGCGCTGACGCGAAAACGCCCCACGCCGCGCAGCGGCACGCCCATGTTGAGCTCGCCCGTTTCGTCCAGCTCCTGCAGGCGCTCGGCCGGCACGATCTCGGCCAGCAGGCTGCGCGGCGCGTCGGGCGGCAGCAGCTGGTTGTTGATGGGCACGCATTCGCCGTTGATCTTGATCAGCGCCGGCGCGTTGACCGCCAGGTAGACGTCGGACGCCTGCTTCTCGCCCATCAGGCGCAAAATCCTCTCCATCGTGCCCATGTTTTCCCCCAAATTCGTGTACTGCCGCTGTTCTTGGATCGTCTGCACGCTCTTGTGACGTGAAACGGGCGTCCGCTGCCTGGTGGCCGGGGACGCCCTCGAGAGTATGCCTTGCTCCATCCCCTGAACAGGGGATGTTTTGGCGCCGCAACCACGCCTTCGGCGCGGTGCGGATGCGGATCAATCGCGCAGCAGGTCGTTCAGGCTCGTGGTGGAGCGTGTCTTGGCATCGACCTTCTTGACGATGATGGCGGCGTACATGCTGTAGCGGCCGTTGTCCTTGGGCAGGTTGCCCGACACCACCACCGAGCCGGCAGGCACGCGGCCATAGCTGGTCTCGCCGGTCGCACGGTCATAGATGGGGGTGGACTGGCCGATGTACACGCCCATGGAGATCACGGAGTTCTCTTCCACGATCACGCCTTCGACGATCTCGGAACGCGCGCCGATGAAGCAGTTGTCCTCGATGATGGTCGGGTTGGCCTGCAGCGGCTCCAGCACGCCGCCGAGGCCCACGCCGCCGGACAGGTGCACGTTCTTGCCGACCTGGGCGCAGGAGCCCACGGTGGCCCAGGTGTCAACCATGGTGCCTTCGTCCACATAGGCGCCGATGTTCACATAGGAAGGCATCAGGATCGCGCCCTTGGCCACGAAGCTGCCGCGGCGGGCCACGGCCGGGGGCACCACGCGCACGCCGGTGGCGGCGATCTCGGCCTCGGTCATGCCGGCGAACTTGGTGGGGACCTTGTCGAAGAAGTTCAGGTCGCCGGACTGCATCAGCACGTTGTCCTTGAGGCGGAAGGACAGCAGCACGGCCTTCTTGATCCACTGGTGCACGGTCCACTGGCCCACGCCTTCGCGCGTGGCCACGCGCAGCTGGCCGTTGTTCAGGGCTTCGATCACGTGGTCCACGGCCTCGGTCACTTCCTTGGGGGCGGCAGCGGGGGAGAGGCTGGCACGGTTGTCCCAGGCGGTGTCGATGATGGATTGCAGCTGTTGCGTCATATGGCTTTGGTGATCAAAGGGTTTGTGAGGAAAGGGGAGCGCAGGGCTGTCTCAGCGCTGGCGCGATTCTATGAACTGTGCAATGCGCTGGGCGGCTTCCAGGCATTCTGCGGTCTCGGCCACCAGGGCCATGCGCACGCGCCCGGCGCCGGGGTTGCGGCCATTGGCTTCGCGCGCCAGGTAGCTGCCGGGCAGCACGGTCACGCCGGTGGCGGCATACAGCTCGCGTGCAAAGTCGGCGTCGTCCAGGCCCAGCGATTCGGGAATGCCGGCCCAGAGGTAGAAGCTTGCGTCGGGCAGGCGCACATCCATCACGCGCGCCAGCACGGGCGTGACCTGATTGAACTTCTCGCGGTACAGGCGGCGGTTTTCCTCGACATGGGCCTCGTCGGCCCAGGCCGCCATGCTGGCCGTCTGTACCACGGGGCTCATGGCGCCGCCGTGGTAGGTGCGGTACAGCAAAAAGGCCTTGATCAGGGCCGCATCGCCCGCCACGAAACCGCTGCGCAGGCCAGGCACATTGCTGCGCTTGGACAGGCTGGTGAACATCAGCAGGTTTTTGTAATCCGTGCGGCCCAGGCGCTGTGCGGCTTCCAGGCCGCCCAGGGGGGCGGTGCCGTCGAAATAGATCTCGCTGTAGCACTCGTCGCTGGCAATCACGAAGCCGTAGCGGTCGGACAGCGCAAACAGCTTTTCCCATTCGGCCAGCGGCATCACCGCGCCCGTGGGGTTGCCGGGCGAGCACACGAAGATCAGCTGGGTCTTTTCCCACACGTCGGCGGGCACGCTGTCCCAGTCCACCGCGAAGTTGCGTGCGGCGTCGCTGGGCGCGTAGTACGGCTGGGCGCCGGCCAGCAGGGTGGCGCCTTCATAGATTTGATAGAACGGGTTGGGGCAGATCACGCGCGCGCCGTCCTGGCTGGCATCCACCACCACCTGGGTGAAGGCAAACAGTGCCTCGCGCGAGCCGTTGACGGGCAGCACCTGGGTGGCGGCGTCCAGGGCAATGCCATAGCGCTGGCGTGCCCACTGGGCGCAGGCCTCGCGCAGCGCGGGCTCGCCGGCCGTGGCCGGATACTTGGCCAGGCCGCCGAGGTCGGCGCTCAGCGCCTGTTCGATGAACGCCGGCGTGGCATGGCGGGGCTCTCCGATGCCAAGGCTGATGGGGCGCACGTCCGCCGGTGGCTGGACCCCGGCGAACAGTTTGCGAAGACGCTCAAACGGGTAGGGCTGGAGTCGGGAGAGCAGGGGATTCATGGGCTCGCATTATGGATTGATGCGCTTTCGGCATGCCGTTGTCACAGGGGACTGCGGGTCTGCACGCTGGCTTTTTTGCATTCTGTTACCTATTCTGGCATGGTCTCGACTGGGGCCATGCCATCTCGTGTGGCGGGGCCTCGTGAACGGTGAATTCCAGATACCAATGACTAGAGAGGCAATCAGCTATGCAGGCAGGCGCTGGCATGGAAAAAGTGGGAAACAGGCATCGTAAGCATACATCCGGCCCCGGGGTCGGCTTCCTTGTATGCGCCGTGTGGGCATTGGCGGGGCCGCCGCTGGCGTTGGTGGCCGGTTTGGCGGGCTTGGGGCCCTGGGTTTGGGGTGCCTTGCTGCTGTGGGCCGGGCTGCTGCTGGGCGGCATGCACAGGCTTTGGTCGCGGGTGATCGGCGAGCGCGAATTGCTGCAGCAGGCCATGCAGGGCATCGCCCAGGGCGACCTGAGCCAGCGCGTGACCGTGGAGGCGGCCGCCTCGCAGGAGGACGCTGGCGCCGTCCAGACGCCCAAGGCGCTGCTGGGAGGCATGGTCACCTCGCTGTCGGGCATGGTGGCCGATGTGCGCAGCAACGCGGCCCTGGTGGCGCAGGCCGGGCAGCAATTGGTGAACGAGCACCAGGCGCTGTCCGATCGCACCGAGCTGCAGGCCACCAACCTGGCCCAGACCGTGGTCAGCGTGGAGCAGTTGAGCAGCGCCGTGCAGCACAACGCCGATGTGGTGGGCGTGGTCCACCACCAGGCCAGCGCCGTGCGCGGCGCCGCCGATGAAGGCGTGGTGGCCATGGGCCGGGCCGTGGAGTCGGTGGAGACCATTGAAAACAGCGCCGGGCGCATGCGGGAGATCATCGGCGTGATCGACGGCATTGCTTTCCAGACCAATATCCTCGCGCTCAATGCGGCCGTGGAGGCCGCACGGGCTGGCGAGCAGGGCCGGGGCTTTGCCGTGGTGGCCAGCGAGGTGCGCTCCCTGGCTGGCCGCTCGGCGGAGGCGGCGCGCGAGATTCGCCACCTGATTGGCGATGCCCTGACCCAGGTGGAGCACAGCACCGAGTTGATCCGCACGGCCGGGCGCGGCATGGAGCGCGTGACCGAAGGCATCCGCCAGGTGGCCGAGCACATGGGAGAGCTGTCGCAGTCCACCGGCAGCCAGAGTACGGGCCTGGCCGAAATCAGCCGCGCCGTGCACCAGATCGACGAGATCACCCAGCACAACGCGCAGATGGTGGGCCACGCGCTGGACCAGGCACGCGCGCTGCAGCAGCGCGCGCAGATGCTGTCAGGGGCGGTGTCGCGCTTTCGGCTGCAGCAGGGCACGGCGGAGGAGGCCGTGGCCCTGGTCGAGTCGGCCCTGGGCCTGGCGCGGCGCGGCGTGGCCACCGAGGCACTGCTGGCCGCCGTGAACGACCCCGGCCAGCCCTTCCATGACCGCGATATGTACGTGTTCGCCCTGGCCGCCGACGGCAGCTACCGCGCCTTTGGCGGCAACCCTGCGCGTGTGGGCGTGCGCGTGCAGGAGCTGCCAGGCGTGCGGGGTGAGCAGCTGCTGGCCGACATCATTGCCCAGGCCGAGCGCGGCCCAGGCTGGGTGGAGTACGACTTCAGAAACCCTGCCACGCAGCAGGTACAGACCAAGATGTCCTTCGTCTGCAAGCATGGCGGGCTGTACTGGGGTTGCGGGGTCTACAAGAGCCTGGCGCTGGCTGCGTAGGCCTGCCACGGCCTGCGTGGGTGCCTATGGCGGTCTATGACCATCGATGGGCATCCATAGGCCTGTACTGGCGGGCTTAGGCGGGTCTCGCTGCCCGCCTACATCCACTCAATGCCCGTTGGGCGTTGAGGCGCCACCCGCACGCTGCGCGCGTGCGCGGGCCAGGATGGCTGCGATGGTGGCTTGCTTGCTTTCGGTCGCCAGCGGGGGCGCCGGGCAGGGCGTGGAGGGGCTGGCGTCGTCGGCCATTTCCTGCTCCCCCAATGCAAGAGGCGTCTGCGCCCGGGCGGCGCCCAGGCGTTCGCGCTCCTGTTCACGCTCTCGGCGCAGCACATAGCGCTGGCGCGCATGCTCGGCCTGCTGGGGGCTCCACGCAGACCAGCCGGTGGCGGGGCCGCTGGCATTGTGCAGTTCGATGCAATCGACCGGACACACGGGAATGCACAGTTCGCAGCCCGTGCAGTGGGCTGCGATCACCGTATGCATGAACTTGTTGGCGCCCAGGATGGCATCCGTGGGGCAGGCCTTGATGCAAAGGGTGCAGCCGATGCACCAGGCCTCGTCGATCACGGCCACGGTGCGCGGGGCTTCCGTGCCGTGCTCGGCGCTCAGTGGGACAGCGGGCCGGCCCGTCAGTGCAGCCAGCCTCTCCACTCCCGCAGCGCCCCCGGGAGGGCACTGGTTGATGCCGGCCTCGCCCGAGGCCACGGCCTGGGCATAGCTGGCGCAGTCGGGGTAGCCGCAACGCGTGCACTGCGTCTGCGGCAGCGCCGCGTCTATGCGTGCTGCCAGATCGTCGCGGGCAAGGATTGCGAAGGCGGACATGGCGTGCCGGGCTTGCTCGGTGCTCAGCCTGCCTGCACCTTGGCACCGCGCTTGCGCGGCTGCTCGGTGGCCGAGGGCGCGTCATCGCTCAGGCTGCTGGTGTGACCTGCCGCGCTGGCGGCCGTGGCGCTTTCGGGCTGGTGGGCACTGATGAACTCGCGCACCTGCGGGTAGACGATCTCTCTCCAGCGCCTGCCGCTGAAAATCCCGTAGTGGCCGGCGCCCGGCACTTCAAGGTGCTTGCGCTGATCGGCCGCGATGCCCGTGCACAGATCGTGCGCTGCACGCGTCTGGCCCGAGCCGGAGATGTCGTCCAGCTCGCCTTCGACGGTCAGCAGGGCACTGCCCTTGATGTCCTGCGGGCGCACCAGCTCGGCCTGGCCTTCGGGCGAACGCACTTCCCAGGTGCCATGGACCAGCTTGTAGTCCTGGAACACCGTGGCGATGGTCTCGAGGTAGTAGTCGGCATCCATGTCGAGCACGGCGTTGTACTCGTCATAGAACTTGCGGTGATGCTCGGCGCTGGCGTCGTCACCCTTGATCAGGTCCTTGAAGTAGTCGTAATGGCTATTGGCGTGGCGGTCCGGATTCATGGCCACGAAGCCCGAGTACTGCAGGAAGCCCGGGTACACGCGGCGACCCACGCCCGGATAGCCTTCGGGCACGCGGTAGATCACATTGTTCTCGAACCACTCGAAGCTGCGGTTCTGCGCCAGGTTGTTCACCGAGGTCGGCGAGCGGCGCGCGTCGATGGGGCCGCCCATCATGGTCATGGACAGCGGGGGCGTCTCGCCACGGCTGGCCATCAGCGACACGGCAGCCAGCACCGGCACCGTGGGCTGGCACACGCTGACCACGTGGCACTGGCCGTACTTGCCCTGCAGGTAGCGGATGAACTCCTGCACATAGTTCACGTAGTCGTCGAGGTGGAACTCGCCATCGGCCAGGGGCACCAGGCGGGCGTTCTTCCAGTCGGTGATGTAGACCTTGTGGCCTCCCAGCATGCTTTGCACCGTATCGCGCAGCAGCGTGGCGTAGTGGCCCGACAGCGGCGCCACGATCAGCACCACGGGCTGGCTCAGCATGGTCTGCAGCGTATCGGTGTCGTCGGAGAAGCGCTTGAAGCGGCGCAGCTCGCAAAACGGCTTGTCCACTTCGACGCGCTCGCGGATGGTCACGTCAACGCCGCCCACATCCACACTGTGCAGGTTGAATTCGGGCTTCTCGTAATCCTTGCCAAGGCGGTAGAACAGATCGAACCCGGCGGCCATGCGCTGGGACATCGGACCTTGGCTCAGCAACGAGTGGGGGTTGCTGTAGAGCTTGGCTGCAGCTTGCGCGAAATCGGCAAAGGGCTCGACCATGGCGCGCTGGATTTCGTAGAGCTGATAGAGCATGGATACAAGGGGTTGTTTGGATATGTTGCAGTGCAATATATCAGCAGCAAGCTAAGAAAATTGGTAGTAAAACCCCTTTGATGCTGTCGCGTAAGTGATAGTTTTTACCGATAGGCCTGGACGACCGGCCGCCTCAGCCCTGGCCATCCTGCAATGCAGTGCCCCGCGCTAGGCGGCAAGCGCCGCCTCGGCCGGTTTGGTGCGCGCAAGCCGCATCACCTCTGAAGGCGGCAATTGCTTGAGCTGGTGATTGCTCCACACCTGGCGCCAGCGGCGCGCCCCCGCCAGCCCGTTGCGCAACCCCAACATATGCCGCGCGATGGAGTACCAGTGCGTTCCATGCGTGCGCGCCTCGCGCTCCATATACGCCACCATCTGCTCCTCGATGGACTCGCGTGTGCGCTCCACGCTCGCATCGCCGTAGTAAAGCGCATCCCACGAGGCCAGCCACCAGGGGTTGTGATAGGCCTCGCGGCCCACCATCACGCCATCGACCTGCTGCAGCAGTTCCTGCACCGTGGCATCTGCCTTGATGCCGCCGTTGATGGCAATGGTCAGTTCCGGAAAATCCTGCTTGAGCCGGGCCACGATCTCGTAGCGCAGCGGCGGGATCTCGCGGTTTTCCTTGGGCGACAGGCCCTTGAGCCAGGCATTACGCGCGTGAACTATGAACACGCGGCAGCCCGCATCCGCCACCGTGCCCACGAAATCGCGCACGAACTCGTAGCTCTCATCCTTGTCGATGCCAATGCGGTGCTTCACCGTGACGGGCACATCCACCACATCCACCATCGCCTTCACGCAATCGGCCACCAGCGGGGCCTCATTCATCAGGCAGGCGCCAAACGCGCCGCGCTGCACCCGCTCGCTGGGACAGCCGCAATTGAGGTTGATCTCGTCATACCCCCACTGCGCCCCCAGCCGAGCGGCCTGCGCCAGATGGGAAGGCTCGCTGCCGCCGAGTTGCAGCGCCACCGGATGCTCCTCGGCCTCGAACCGCAGATGCCGTGGCACATCACCGTGCAGCAGGGCGCCCGTCGTCACCATCTCTGTGTAGAGCAAGGTGTGGCGGCTCAGAAGCCGGTGCAGGTAGCGGCAGTGTTTGTCGGTCCAGTCCATCATGGGCGCAACGGACATGCGCCACATGCTGGCAGGTGCTTGATTTTCTACGTTTGTCATTGATCTGATTGGGTTTTTTGCTCTGGCGTCGTTGCCGGACTCTTCGCCATTCAACCCCGTTTTTGCTGATTTTCTCGCTGGCTTTGCTACATCCTTCACCTGTAGCAAAACAGATGGGAGCATCACTTCACGCAACCGAGCACACGGCTTGCTTGCTCGCTTGTCTGCACCGCACAGATCCGGCTGATGGAGAACGGCACGTTCGTCCACCGCGAAAGCCAGACCTACCGTCGTAAAGTGCTGGCCAACGAGTGGCTGCGCAGGCGCGAGTACGAAATGGACCAGGAGCGCGCTTCCTGCCAGGCTGTGCACAAGAAAATTTCAGTGGGGGAGCCACTGCGGGATTATGTCAGTGCGGCCGAAAACGTGACTGAGTGGGGCCGTAGCAAAAAGGCCGACATCGCGCGCCTGCAGGCCTCTGGTCGTGCCGCCTACAGGTCACCAAGCTCACGGTGCAGGGATCTGATGGGCTACACCAAGAAGCGGCGCACGGAAGACGAGGCCGGCCCCGCCACCCCGTGCTCAATGACATGGTGTGGCTGCGCCAGGTCTTCCTGCATGCTTCGGCCGCGCGCGGCATCGATGCGCCGCTGCAGGTGCTGGACCGTGCCAAGTCCGAGCTGCTGCGCACGCGGGTGATCGCCAAGCCGGCTCAGCGCTCGCGCCGGCTGCTGCCCGAGGAAGAGGCCAGGCTGCTGGAGCACTTCGCCAGCCGCGACGGCCGGGCATCATCCACGGGAAGGGCGAGCGCAGGAAGGCCGACGACCACTACAGCGCCTGGGGCTGCGCCGCCTGCCATTCCTGGCTGGACCAAGGGCCTGCGCCCGCCTCACGCAAGGAAGCCACGTTCATGGCCGCGCATCTGCGCCAGGTCCTGGCATGGCGCGCGCTGGCCTACGCCCCGAACATCGATGCCCGCGACCGCGCCGCTGTGCTGTGGGCGCTGGGCCTGCTCAACGCCACGCCGATTCTGGATTTTTGAAAGAGGACCATCTTGGAAACCAAGGCTGCGCACACGAACCGCGACGACACGAAAAAACAAGAAGGTGGCCCCGCTTGAGCTGCATGGACTGGATGGCTGGCCAGCTGGAGGGCTGGCACGAGGAGGGGGCGCGGCACAACAACCCGCGTCCTGCGGGCGTCATCCGCCCGGGCAGTGGCACCGACGTGTTGCTGCGATTTCTACGCCAGGCCCCCGGGCGCTGGTTCTTCCATTCCGAGCTGGTCTTGGCCCTGGGCCGCAGCAAAGGGGAGATCGATTGGGCGCTGCTGTACTTGGTGCGTGAGGGCCAGGTGGAAAGCCGGCTCACGGAGTTACCTGCGCGCAAGCCAGTGCGGATGTACCGGTTGAGAAGCATTTAGCCCATGCTGTGCGGGTGGCAACATTGTTTATCAGGGATTCCCCGACATCTCAGGGCGTATCGCTGAGTGGGGTATGGCATAAGCGGTATGCTCTGTTGCAACAAAGAGGACGATTCTGTCGATTCCATACAGAGAAAACCATGGTCATAAAAAAGAACCCTGCTACAAGCTCACAAGTCTTAGCGCCAAAGATTTTACTGTCACCTGCGCAAATAGAAAAGTGCATTCGGCGACTAGAAGATAGGATTAATGAACTTCAGGGTTTCAGTCCATTCTCTGTGCCTGCTGGTAAATCTCCAGCTCTTACGGCTTTAGAGGTGGCAATACAGGATACTCTAGCTAGATGCTTTGGGGAGGGTACCGTCGGTTACAGGAGGTTTGAGGGTGCCGCTAAACTGAATTTTAGCACTTCCTTTGCTTCTGGTAATTATCCGTTGCTGATTCACTATCAGGAAGGTGCGCAGAAAAATATTAATTCATCTATCCATCTCTTGCGGGAGGCTCAAAGGGTTTTGCGGGAGGATTTAGAGGATGCTGTATATACTCAAACACAAGTTGAAGCCACAGGGACTATGATTGACCAAAAGAAACGGAAAAGTTCCTTAACTAGGCGTGTGTTTGTAGTGCATGGGCATGACGAAGGTGCGCGGGAGGCGGTAGCTCGATTTTTGGAGAAGATTGGTTTTGAACCTATTATTTTGCATGAGCAAGCAAGTAGAAACCGGACAGTTATAGAAAAAATTGAGGCTTTCCAAGATGTGGATTTTGCGGTTGTGCTATTGACTCCTGATGATGAGGGTTGTGTTAAGGGTGGTGAAATGAAACCCCGTGCAAGGCAAAATGTAATTTTGGAACTAGGCTATTTCATGGGCCGGCTCGGAAGAGAGAAGGTTTGCGCACTCAAGCGCGGCGCAGTGGATATTCCTAGTGATTTCGCTGGAGTAGTTTGGGTGGAGATGGATTCTGGAATTGGTTGGAAGCAGGCATTAGGTCATGAGTTAAGTGCAGCTGGGCATGAAATAGACTGGAATAATGTAATGCGCTGATCTCGTTAGAGTAATTATTTATGGCTTACGGAAGTCCGTAAATTAACTAGTCCCGTCCAAAGCCTGCCAGCTTCGGGCGGATGAGCAAGGAACACAACCAGTCCCTCCCGTGGGAACGCATCGAGCTGGACTGCATGGGCTAGCTCTCGCAACGCGCCCGTAGGAATCTCGCCACCGGAATCTTGTCCTGGGACCGACAGCTTGCAGCCCGAGTCTGGCACACCATGAAAGCTCTGAAGAAACAGGAGCAATGAATGGCGATTTCAGAAAAGATTCAGGACTTGCGCAAGTGGGATGACTCTCGCAAGGGGTTCATGGGTGAACATTGGCTGGTGCTCGGTGCGGGCCTGTTGGCGCTGCGCCACGCCCGGCGGACGGAAAGTGGCATGGGCCGCCTTGTGAGCGGTGCGCTGGGTACGGCCCTGATTGCGCGGGCGGCAACAGGCCGCGACGGTGTGCAGGGAACTGCAGAGCGTTTGGCTGCAAAGCCTACGCTGGCCGAGCGCCTGCAGATCGCCGCGCGCCGCCTGTAGACAGGCAGTCGAAGAAAAGGCCCGCGGTTGCGGGCCTTACTTTTTCAGGTCAGTTCTGTATCAGCGCTGACGACGCATGCGGCGCAGGCCGAACAATGCCAGCAGAGCCGACATCAGGATGACTCCCCACTCGCTCAGGGAGGGAATCGCAGCCGCGCCGCCAGCTGGAGCTGCTGCCAGCACGGGCACGAGTGGGTCGGCGATCACGCCCACAGCAGGGTTGGTGTCACCAGGGCCGTTGTCCGTGATGGTGTAGGTCACCGTGGTGCGCGCGCCGTTGACGACGACATTCAAGGGGGTGGCAGGATCAAACCAGCCGCCGACACCATCGGGCTTGCGGAACTGCACGCCTTGGGGAAGAGCGCTGGGGTACGTGAGTGTCATCGTCAAGGGAGCCGTGCAGTTTTCAGCGCTGAACGCAAATTGGCCGTTGGGTGCTTGCAGACCAGGCGGCGTAGATGCCGCGGGGCCGAAGCCGCCGCCAGTTTGCAGCGTGCAGGTGGGACCGCCGCCGGACATCGTGGCAGTCGGAGTGCCGGCCATGCCGGGCACACTGCCGGGGGCACTCGCCAGTTCCAGTTTGCGCGGGGTGGCTTGTACAGCGGGGGAAGGCGTGCCGGTAGTTCCGTTGGTTGCTGCGATGGAGAAGTTGTAGACGAAGCCATTTGTCAGGCCGGCCACGACGATGGGTGATACCGTTCCTTGCTGAGTGACTACACCAGGCGCGCCCACGGGGGTCGCGGTAACGATATACCCGGTGATGGGGTTGCCACCGTTGGATGCAGGAGGAGTGAAGGTAACGGTTGCCTGGCCGTCACCTGCAGTGACGTTGCTGATCGCGGGAGCTCCAGGTGCTGTTGCACTCACCGTGAAGGTCTGAGATACCTGAGGTGCGGGCGCGTAGCTTCCGCCGCCATCTTGGTTCGCATTGATAGTGCAGGAGCCAAGGGCCACGAATGTCAGTGCGCCGCCAGTAGAGGTGGTGCAGACATTTGTGGTGGAAGATGTGAAGGTCACAGGCAGGTTGGAACTGGCCGTTGCGGTCAGTGTTGGCGTGGTGCCGAAGTTCTGGGCACCGGGGTTTGAGAATGTGATGGTTTGGGCTTGCTGACCATTCACTAGGACCCCGGAGGTTGCTCCTACATTTGCCAAGGTCAGCACAGCATTGGTGCCACCGCTCGTCATCGTGCTCCCATTGAGAGCGATAGACGATCCCAGCGTTACGCCATCTGCGTCAACATCTCCTGGCTGCACGGTGTATGTAAAGGTCAGCGTGGAAGTGTTGCTGCCGCTGACGAAGTTCGCTTGCCTGGAGGTCACGCCAATCGTCAAGGGGATGGAGGGCGGGCCCCCAGCTGTGACCGTGACGGGGGCGTTGTAGGTGACATTGAACTGCAGGCTCTGCCCAGCGGTGTAGGTTCCGTTGGCAGGGACGCTGACAGATTGCACGGAGGGGGCTGAAGCGGCCAGCGTGTAGTTCAGTGTCGTTTGGCAGTTGTTGGCGTCTGTGATTGTTACCCAGTATGGGCCAGCGGGGAGACCGGTGGCTGTAGCCGCTGTGCCTCCAGATGGTGCCCAGGAATACGTGTAGCCAGGGGTGCCGCCGGTAGGCACGACGGTCGCGCTGCCGTTGCTGCCTCCTCCAACCGGATTCACCTGAGACTGAGTGCCTGAGAGAACCGCTGCAGGTCCTCCGACAGTCGCAGTCGCCGTTCCCTGCAGGGTGTTCGAGTCTGTCACCGTGACTGTATATGTGCCTGGCTGCAACCCTGATGCAGTGGCATTTGTGCCGCCAGAAGGTGCCCACGAGTAGTAGTAGGGCGGTGTGCCGTTTTGGATGTTGAAAGCGGTAGCGGTGCCGTTGCTTCCCCCATAGCACGAGACGTCGGTATAGGCCGCAGACACTGTCAGCGACTGAGCGCCGGCAGTGCCTACATACGCGGCAAGTGCAACGACGCTGCTCAGAGCCAAGCCGCGGAAAATTCCGGAAGACATATTGATCCCCTTATTTATAGCAATCGACTCGCTACCTGTAAGCGCTGGATGCCGAATCGACCTTCGGCTACCGAATGCAGCGGGAATTGTAGAAATTTGTGTCTTTTGTGTCCATAACTGAAACTTGGTAGCCGCTTGAGCAAGGAAAAGAAACAAGCGCCGCAGTGGGAGCGCATCGAGTTGGACTACAGGGCGGGCATCAAGAGCCTTCGGCAGATCGCAGCAGAGCAGGGCATCAGCTAGGGAGCGATCCGCAAGCGCGCGAAGCGTGACGACTGGAGCCGGGACCTGTCGGAGCGCATCCAGGAGAAGGCCGAGCAACTGGTACGCAAGGAGGCGGTACGCAGTGAGGTACGCGCGGAGCGTACTGCGTCCGAACGTGAGGTGGTGAATGCGAATGTGCAGGCTGTGGCCACGATCAGGCTGGCGCACAGGCGGGACATCCAGAGGGCGCGCAAGATCACCAACGCGCTGCTGGATGAGCTGGAGCAGATGGCTGACGCGGACACGGTGGCCTACCTGCAGGAACTGGGCGAGATGCTGCGCTCGCCGGACGACAACGGCATGGACAAGCTGAACGACCTGTACCAGAAGGTCATCAGCCTGCCGGAGCGCTCCAAGACCATGAAGGTGCTGCCTGCGTGCGCGATTCCCTGGGCGACACGCTGGTGCATCAGGTCGAGTTTGCCCAGGCGGTGGACTTCGCCGGCCAGTATGGGTGCGGGGCCTGGCGTGGCTCCTCGATGCTGACCAGGACGCGGGCCGGTGACTACGCCGGCGCCTGCCAGGCCTACCTGGCCTACCGCTTCATGACCAGCTCTCAGCCCTTGCAGGGCTACGCGGCCTACCAGTGGGGCGCAGGTGGACGTGCCACTCGGTGGCGCTACGACTGCAGCACGCCCGGCAACAAGGTTTGCCATGGTGTCTGGTCCCGCCAGCGGGCGCGGCACGCCGCATGCATGGACGTGCAGCAATGAGCGTGCGCGCCACCACCCATCTGGCCGCCGCAGGCCTCGCCGCGTTCTTGGCCTGGAACTACCAGGGCGCGCGCCTGGGCACCGATCTGGCCGAGGCCCGCGCCAACGCCACCAGTGAAAAGCTGGCTGTCAGCACAGCCCAGCGAGCGGCTGACGCCCGCGTGCGTCGGGCAGAACAGTCAATCAACACCAACTACCAGGAGGCGCTGAATGCTGCCCGAACCCGCGAGGCGCTGTTGCGCCGTGATCTTGCCCATTTGCACGCTGTCTCTGACAGCCTGCGCGAGCAATCCGCAGATGCCGCCCGCCGACTTGCCAGCGCTCCCCCCGCCACCGTCCTTGAGTACGCCGCTGCCCTCGGTGTCGTATTTGACGATTGCCGGAGTACGTATGGAGAGCTGGCAGAGAAAGCTGCAGGGCACACAATAGATATTTCTACGGTGCTTGCTGCGTGGCCATCATCTTTAACAAGGAATTAACCTCGAAATACGATTTACAGCGGGCGAGCTGTTGAATAATATTGCATCTAGCCTTTGCAAAAGTTCATTTTAATTTCAGATAAATAAAGTCTAAATGACAGTCTGTATGGTTATCTGAGGAAAAGAATTTTTGAGGCCAGGAATAATTTTTGATCTATTTTTTTTCTAGAATTAATTCGGCCTCAACTGTTGTTCCATCAGGTAGCTTTATTTTGCTTTTTGCCTTTATGGTGTAGCCATTAACTAAGGACCATATTAATACTGTTCCAATTCCTAAACCTGCTATGGCTAATATTAATGTCCCCGATGTTGCTACACCAACGAGACCAGCGCCCCATCCGACAGGATTCCAAATATTAGTGGCCGTTACTCCTACTGCTGCAATTGCTATGGTTAACGCTGTATTTGATGCTGCCTTTATGACTCTTATATTGCTTGCAAGATCAGAGTTGGTTATTATTATGCGTTCGGACTTTGCGTCCAATGCTTTTTTTAGCTCGGATTTTGTAGATGCTATGGTGTAGTTCATTTTGTTAAGACTAATTACGATCAATTGAGATCTTCTTGTTAATTGAAGAGCTTTCCACAAATTTCTCGGGCTACGTCCTTATCAGTAGTCCACCACTCTTGCACTAAGTAACTCATAAGTGCCTCATGCGCTCTGTCGGTTGTCCATGAATTCTTGGTTGCTATCTGAGTGGCAATCTCGTGAACGGTTCTTTTGCACTCATCTCGTTGCCTTTTCCCAGATAGACCGACATGCGCTCTAGCCAGTGCAAGCGTTATAGTGAGATTGGCTGCGCCTGTGAAAGTCTTAATTCCTTGCTTGTGTTTTACTGTATCTTGAGCTAAAAGATCGCACAGGCCAACTTCAGGTGTCCACGGCAAAAATACAACTTGTGTTTTTTGTTTGCTGTAGAGCTGTTGAGGGATCGAAAGAGTGGGTGGTGGCGCACCTTTATTGATAACTGGTGGAACACAAAACTCTTGAGAGTCAGCGTCCAGTGCGGCCATTCTTCTCGTTTGAATTGGAACGAAAGAGCCACTTCGTTCTAGGAATCGCAAAACTTCTTGATATCCACCAATCACAGCAGTCTGAGTTGCGGGCAATGTGTGTCTACCATTACTTGCAGCCAGACTATGGTGTTTTTTACACATTTCATCGACACATTGCTTAGCCGAAATATCTTCAACAAAGATTAATCTGTCTGGGGAATTTTCCTCGTCAAGTGCTAAATGCTGAAGAGCGAAATTAGGATATACATTTCTATATACGGTGACTTCGCCATCATTGTTTTCAAGATAAATGATATTTTTACGGCCGACGCTTTTTATTAGACTGGAAGAATGTGTCGTTACAAGAGCAGTGCAACTTGTGCTGGTACAGAGCTTTTCTATCTCTTTGAACAGTCTTATCTGAGCCGCTGGATGTAGAGCCATTTCAAACTCGTCGACAATATACAGCCCTCCATTTACCATGTTCAGCAATTTCTGTCCGAGCCTCATTACACATAGTTCTCCTAAGCTAAAAGCTTTTTCGGAGTACCAAGTTTTCTTTTTCTCTCCAACTTTTGTCTTTTCGATAAGGTGTGCAACAAGACCTCTGCCTCTTAGATTTATTCGATAAAGCCTATCGAACTTGTCTGTATCAAAAACGGAATTCAAGAAATTCCTTAAAGCTTCGTCTGCTAGGGTTTTCTTTAGGCCCTTTAATTCTTCTTGGGTCGGCTCAACACGTGATGCATCACCTTTGAGAAATAACACTTCAGCAAATGCAGAGTTTACAATTTGTGAGTTGGATTTTGGAGTGGCTGACCATCTAATTCGGTTGTATCGATAGGACACCTGCTTTTTGTTAATTTCATAGAATATTGTTGCATCCGTGATTCCATCAATTCCAGTTACGGCTTTTCCTCCAGGAAATCCAGTCTGAAACGCATGGGACACTCCCATTCTGTATAAAACTGTAAGTAGTGAGGTCTTTCCGCATCCATTTGCTCCAGTTAAAACGAATGCACCTTTCGGCGGGACGTCAAAAACTAGATTTTTGATGGACTTTAGATTGGTTATTTTTATCTGTACTGCCACAAATAATCCCTTTGTATTGATAAATCAGTGTTGATAGCTATTGCGAATGGAGTGGTAAGTTATTGTATCTTTTGATTTGTGGTGCTTTGAATCGAATTGCATTCTTGATGGAGAACGCGTGGGTGGCATTCTTGAAGTGCGACTTAAAGAGATGTTTGAGACGTACCAAGCCTGCCACCCTGCCGTGATCCAAACCACGAAAGGACGCACACATGAGCTTGAACGACGACCACCTGCGCCTCCTGTCCGACGCCGAGCGCGAGGCCATGGAAGCCGACGAAAACGACTACGACCCCGAGGAAGACAACGCTGCAGCGCTGGCTGCCCTGGGTCGCGGCCCCCTCGATGCGCAAGAGGAAGAA